>Ga0164243_10001880_pt1 | contig 35213 bp, 29 predicted proteins | sample OricompcompostOP_FD_108781 | JGI IMG/M metagenome (GOLD analysis project Ga0164243, IMG submission 108781) | Organic Plus compost microbial communities from Emeryville, California, USA - Original compost - Organic plus compost (OP) | ecosystem: Engineered > Solid waste > Mixed feedstock >...
CCATCTGTCATGAGCCCCCACCCGTCCTTACAGCTGACCGACGAGGTCGGCTCCGCGCTCGCCAGCGGCCGCCCGGTCGTGGCGCTGGAGTCGACGATCATCAGTCACGGGATGCCCTACCCGCAGAATGTCGCGATGGCCACCGAGGTGGAGGGGATCATCCGTGCCCATGGTGCGGTGCCGGCGACCATCGCCGTCCTCGACGGCGTCCCGCGGATCGGCTTGGACGACCACGGGCTCGAACTGCTCGCCTCGCACCACGAGGTGACCAAGGTCAGCGTCCGCGACCTGCCGTACGTCGTCGCACGGCGCCTGCACGGTGCCACCACGGTGGCGGCGACGATGCGACTGGCCGCGATGGCTGGCATCCGGGTCTTCGTCACCGGCGGTCTTGGCGGCGTCCATCGCGGTGCGCCGCAGAGCTTCGACATCTCCGCCGATCTCACCGAGCTGAGCCGTACGCCGGTCGCCGTGGTCAGCGCGGGCGTCAAGTCGATCCTCGACATCGGCCTGACCCTCGAGACCCTGGAGACCTACGGCGTCCCGGTGCTGGTCAACGGCAGCGCCGAGTTCCCCTCGTTCTACTCCCGCTCCTCGGGCCATGAGGCGCCGCGGCGGATTGACGGCCCCGCCGAGGCGGCGGCGGTCGCCGCGGCCGCCTTCGGACTCGGCCTCGGGTCCGGCCTGGTGGTCGCCAACCCGATCCCGGAGGCCGACGAGATCCCGGCCGAGGAGATCGGTCGTTACATCGAGCAGGCGCTCGCCGACGCCGACGCGCAGGGCATCCACGGCAAGGACATCACGCCCTTCCTGCTGGCCCGGATCGTCGAGCTGACCGGCGGTGCCTCGCTCACCGCCAATATCGCGCTGGTGCGCAACAACGCCGTCTTCGGCGCCGAGCTCGCCGTCGGGCTGGCCGCGTGGACCGGCGAGAGGCGGCTTCCGGCCCGTTGAGGGGCGCGTTCTGGCCTGGCGAGAGGCGGCTTCGGGCCGACGATGGGACGCTCCTCGTGGTCGAGCCCAGAGCGCGGCGTAACGTGGCCCGTATGACCCCCGCAGAGCTGCTCAAGGACGCCTTCGGTCGGATCGCCGAGGGCGGGGCCGGCGTCGTGGAAGGCCTCACCGAGGACCAGCTGACCCACCGGATCGCACCCGGGGCCAACACCATCGCCTGGCTGGTCTGGCACAGCGCCCGGGTCCAAGACGACCACGTCGCCGAGGTCGCCGGCACCGAACAGGTGTGGACGGGCCAGGGCTTCGTGGAGAGGTTCGCGCTGCCCTTCGACTCCGGCGCGACCGGCTACGGTCAGACCAGCGAGGAGGTCGGACGGGTGCGGGCCAGCGCCGAGCTGCTGGCGGCGTACCTCACCGCTACCCACGAAGCGACGCTCGGCTTCCTCGACACGATCGCCGAGAGCGACCTCGACCGGATCGTCGACACCCGCTGGGACCCGCCGGTGACGCTGGGCGTACGGCTGGTCAGCGTCGTCAACGACGACACCCAGCACCTCGGCCAGGCGGCCTATCTGCGCGGCCTCCTCGGCAAAGAGGTCAGGCTGGTCTGACGGCTGACCGGGTCACCTAGGCCGTCGATGCCGTCTTGGCGCGGAAGGCGACGAAGGACGGGACCAGCACGGCGCAGAGCGCGATCCCGACGATGGTGAGTACGCCGCCGCCGGTGGTCGCCGCCGCCGTACCGACCACCGCGGCCGCGCCGCCGTGCACCACGTCGGCGATCCGCGGCCCCCCGGCGACGACCACGGTGAACACGCCCTGCAACCGGCCACGCACATTGTCATCGGCCGCGGACTGCAGCATCGAGGAACGGATCGCTGCCGACGCGACGTCACCGGCTCCGGCGATCATCATGAAGATCAGGCCGAGAATCAGCATCAGCGTGGCGGCGTGACCGGCCAGGGTGACGGAGAGGCCGAAGCCGGTGATCCCCAGGCCCCAGACGACGATGCACCACAGCACGACGAAGCCCTGCCGATCGACCCGGGAGATCCACCCGCTGAAGACTCCGCCGAGGACGGAGCCGGCCGGGATGGCGGCGAAGAGCAGTGCGAAAGCGATGCCGCCGTTCTCGGGCCCGTGGAAGCTGATGTGCGCGATCTCGGGGAAGAGCGCCCGCGGCATGCCGAAGACCATCGCGATCAGGTCCACGACGAAGGACATCAAGAGCGCCGGCTGATGGCGCAGATAGGCGAATCCTTCCCAGACCGAGCGGAGGCCGGGCGCTTTGGGCGAGGAGCCGTCGGGCGGCATCGTGGGCAGCATGACGACGGCGTACAAGGTCGCGAAGAGGGTGACCGTGTCGATCAGGTAGAGCCAGGCGTAGCCGGTGATCGGGATCAGCGCACCCGCGACCAGCGGCCCGCCGATCGCACCGGCCTGGAAGACCGTGAAGAACAGCGAGTTGGCCGCGGGGAGCAGCGGGATCGGGAGAAGCTTCGGCAGGATCGCCGACCTGGTCGGTTGGTTGATCGCGAAGAACGCCTGCTGCACCGCGAAGAGCACGAGCAGCAACCACACGTTGGTGGAGCCGGCCGCGGCCTGCAGCCAGAAGAGCGCGCTCGTCGCGATCAGCCCCGTCGTACTCACCGCAAGCAGCAGCCGTCGATCGAGGTGGTCGGCGAGCGCGCCGCCGTACAGGCCGAAGATGATCAGCGGGACCAGTCCGAAGACGCCGGTCAGGCCGACGTACGCCGACGAGCCGGTGTCGGCGTAGATCTGGGCGGGCACCGCCACGACGGTCAGCTGTGCGCCGATCATGGTGATGATCTGCGCGATCCACAGCCGTCGGAAGTGGGGGTTCTTCAGCGGGCGGGTGTCGGCGACAACGCTGCGGAGCGCCGAGGACAGACTCATCCGGCGCTCACTGCTCCCCACCCTGCTGACACGTTTACCCAACCTAACCAATCGGCCGCTTCTTCCCCGAATTGATCTCACTTCCTCGTCGCCCGAGATGGCTACACTCCCGGCCGTTCGTCGGGGTCTCCCGAGGGTTCCGGGGCCGGTTGCCCGCGGCTATGGGTGGTGAGTTGGTGGAGGTCGTCGGCTCTTCCCGCCGCCAGGTGCCGCACTCGTCGCGGACCCCATCGGCGACGGAGCAGCGCCGCGACATCCAGGGCCTGCGCGCTGTCGCCGTGGTGTCGGTGGTGCTCGCGCACGCCGGGTTCGGGGGAGTCCGCGGCGGCTTCGTCGGGGTGGATGTCTTCTTCGTGATCTCCGGCTACCTCATCACCGCCGGCCTTGCCCGCGAGGTCGCGCGTACCGGTGGCGTCTCGATACTGGGCTTCTACGCCCGGCGGGCCCGCCGGATCCTGCCGGCCGCCAGTCTGACCCTGGTCGTGGTCGTCGCCGCCTCGGCAGCGCTGTACCGCGCCGGCGACCTCGCCCGGGTTCTCGCCGACGTACGGTGGGCCGCCTTCTTCGCCGAGAACCTCCACCTGGCGAGGGTCGGGACCGACTACTTCACGACGACGAGCTTCGTCTCGCCGGTCCAGCACTTCTGGTCGCTCGCCGTCGAAGAGCAGTTCTATCTGGTGTGGCCGCTGCTGATCGGCCTGATCATGATGGCCAGCAGAGCGCGCCGGTCCGGGACGGGCCGGCGTCGCGGCCGCCAGGTCGCTCTCGCCGCGGTGGCGGTCCTCTCGATGCTGTCGCTGGTCTGGTCGGTCTACGCCACCGGACATTCGGCTCAGACCGCCTACTACTCGACCCTGACCCGGGCATGGGAGCTAGGCGTCGGCGCGGTCGTAGCACTGGCCGGTGCGCGGATCGAGCAGACGCCGCGGGCGTTACGCACGGCCGCGTCCTGGGCCGGACTGGCCCTCGTGCTGGCGGCGATCACGACCTACGACGCCGCCACCCCCTTTCCCAGCTATCGCGCAACGCTCCCCGTCCTGGGGTCGGCGTTGGTGCTCGCCGGGGGTATCGCCGGCTCTCGCCGCGGTGCCCAGGTGCTCCTCGGGGCAGCGCCGATGAGGTTCCTCGGCGACATCTCCTACTCGCTGTATCTGTGGCACTGGCCGGTGCTGGTTCTCGCGCCGGTCTGGCGCGACCATCCGGTGAGTACCCGCGGACGGGTCGTCCTCGTGCTGGTGGCCCTCGTGTGCGCGGCGGTGAGCTATCGCTACGTGGAGCAGCCGTTCCGGCGCCGTACCGGCCTCGCCCGGACTCGCGGGCGGGCCCTGGTCCTCTGGCCGGTGACGGTGGGCCTGGTGCTGGGCATGGTCATCGCCAGCAATCTCGTCTGGGTCAGCCAGCCACAGGCCCAGGCCGAACGGCTCGCCCGGCAGCAGTCGGTGCAGAGCCCGGGGCAGTTGCGGCGCGCGGTCCGGCAGGCCGCGCGCCAAGCACGCCGTGGCGACGACCTGCCACGACTGCTCCTACCCGCGCTCCCGGACCTTCTCGACGACGTCTCGCGTCCCGCCGAGGGCTGCTGGGCGAGCACCAGCGACGCCGTCCAGCACCGGATCTGTCCGCTCGGCGACACCAGCGCCGACCGCACCGTCGTGCTGTTCGGTGACTCCCATGTGGCGATGTGGCTCAAGCCGCTCTCCGAGGTCGCCGACGCGGCCGGCTACAAGCTGATCGTCTTCGACAAGGCCTCCTGTCTTCCTGTCGATGTGAGCGTGCAATACCACAGCCGGCCCTACACCGAATGCGGCACGTACGCCGCCTGGGCCCTCGACCAGATCAAGGCGCTCTCGCCCGACCGGATCGTGGTGTCCGGGGTCACCACCAGCACGCTCCTCGACGCCACTGGCCGACCCCTGGCCGAGCCGGCGGCGGATGACGCCTTCGAAAAGGGTGCCGCCGCCCGGCTCGCCGTGCTACGGGCGATCACCCCCGACGTACGGGTCCTCAGCGACATCCAGGCCCTTCCACGGGATGCCAGTGCGTGTCTCGGCTCGCGCCGGGCCACCCGAGCGACGTGTGCCGTCGGACAGAACGCCCGGGTCGCCGCTCGCGACGCCCGCTGGCGGCGAGCGGCCGCCGCGGCCGGCGCGACGTACGTCGACCTCACCCCGTGGTTCTGCGACCGCGACCGGTGTCCGGTGGTGGTCGGCAACACGGTGGTCTACCGCGACAGCAACCACGTCACCACCACCTACGCCGAGCGCCTCAAGCCCGTGCTCAGGAAACAGTTGGGGCTGTGAGCCGGGCCGGGATGGCGTTCGAAAGATCTTGAAATGATTCCGGCCGGGGGTGTCGTATCGAGCCGAACTTCTTCGTGGAGTAGGTGAGCGGCAGCCAACCGGGCTGCTCGGAAGCAGAGGAGTCACCGATGACGCACTACCTGATCGCTCTCTACGATGGTCCCGACGTCCCCCAGCTCAACCTGGAGGATCTCAAGGACGTCATCCGAGACGTCGATGCCGTGGCAGAGGAGGCAAAGGCCGCCGGCGTCTGGGTCTTCGGCGGCGGTATGGGCGGCCACGACACCGCGAAGACCGTCCGGGTCGTGGACGGCAGGCCGATGGTGAGCGACGGGCCGTTCGCCGAGACCAAGGAGTATCTAGGCGGCTTCAGCGTCGTCGACGTCCCCGACCTCGACACCGCCCTGGTGTGGGCGAAGAAGCTGGCGGTGGCCTGCCGCAGCCCGCAGGAGGTCAAGCCGTTCATCGAGCCGCCGACCGTGGAGATGGTCGAGGCCTGGCAGGCCCAGCAGAAGACCGAGCAGAAGGACTGAGAGGAGAGCACGATGCCGAAGTACATGATGTCGGTCTATGGGCCGGCCGAGCGCAACGAGTTCGGTGACTACGAGTCCAAGGAGGCCATGCTGCAGGCGTTCGCCGACACCGGGGCCTTCAACGAGAAGCTGGAGCGCGAGGGCTACTTCGTCTTCGCCGACGGCCTGGAGCAGGCGACCACCGCCACCGTCGTCGACGGACAGAGTGGGGCGCCGGTGGTCACCGATGGCCCCTATCTCGAGGCGAAGGAGTACCTCGGTGGCTTCTGGGTCATCGAGGCGCCTGACCTCGACGTCGCCCTCGCTCTTGCCGCCGAGGGGTCCAAGGCCTGCCGCGGCACGGTCGAGGTTCGTCCGTTCCAGACCGAGGAGTCCTTCCAAAGGTTGCTCGACCAGTGAGCGACGGCGACGCCAGGGAGGCGATCGTCCGGGCCCACCATGAGGAGTGGACCAGGGTGGTCGCCGGCCTGGCGCGCCGCTTCGGCGATCTCGACGTCGCCGAGGACGCGGCGGCCGAGGCCTTCGCCGCCGCCGTCGAGCGGTGGCCGAGCGACGGCGTACCGGCCAACCCAGGTGGCTGGCTGACGACCACCGCGACGAGGAAGGCGATCGACCGGCTGCGCCGAGAGTCCCGGCGCGAGGAGAAGCACCAGGCGGCGATGATGATCGAGGATCCGACACAACCGGAGCCGGTCGGACCGGTCGAGGACGACCGGCTCCGGCTGGTCTTCACCTGCTGTCACCCGGCGCTCGCGCCCGACGCCCGGGTGGCGCTCACCCTGCGCCTGGTCGGGGGGCTCACCGTCGCGGAGATCGCCCGCGCTTTCCTGGTCCAGGAGAACACGATGGCGCAGCGGATCACCCGCGCGAAGGCGAAGATCAAGGCCGCCCACATCCCCTACCGGGTGCCGTCGGTGGCCGACGTTCAGAAGCGGCTGGCCGGCGTCCTCGCGGTCGTCTTCCTCGTCTTCAACGAGGGGTACCTCGCCGGCGAGGGGGACGATCCGATCCGCGCCGAGTTGACCGAGGAGGCCGTGCGGCTCGCCCGGCTGCTGCGCGCCCTCCTCCCCGATGACGGCGAGGTGGCCGGTCTGCTCGCGCTGATGCTGTTGACCGAAGCCCGGCGGCCCGCGCGGCTCTCTCGCAGTGGCGAGCTGGTGACCCTGGACGACCAGGACCGCGGCGCCTGGGATCGGGCGCTGATCGGAGAGGGGCATGCCCTGGTCCGGGAGCGACTGGCCGCGGTGGCCGCCGGCGCCGGACGCCCGGGCCGCTACCAGATCCTCGCGGCGATCAATGCCGTGCACACCGACGCGCCCACCATCCGGGACACCGACTGGTCGCAGATCGTCGCGCTCTACGACCAGCTCGTCGCGATCGATCCCTCCCCGATCGTGCGGCTCAACCGGGCGGTCGCGGTCGCAGAGCTCGACGGTCCCGAAGTGGCGCTGGCGGAGGTCGACCGGCTGGCCGAGCCACTCGCCGACTACCACGCCTTCCAGGCCACTCGCGCCGAGCTGTTGCGTCGGCTTGGTCGGAGTGCGGAGTCGCGGGCGGCGTACGACCTGGCGATCGCGGCCACCGGCAACCCGGCCGAACGGGCCTACCTCGGGCGGCGCCGCGACCAGCTCGGGGAAGCACACTGAAACGGCGGGCAGGAGTACGACGGCATCGTGGTGAGGAATCCGTTCCGCGACTGACCGGGTGGCGTGGCAGGCTTTGGGCATGACCCAGCCCGAGCCGCTCGTCCTGCCCGATGCCGACGCCGCGGAGTCCTGGATCAAGGACCGCACGGCGGCCACGCTCGCGAAGGTCCGCGAGTTGGCCGGCGGGCTGAAGACCTCCCCGCCGACCGACGCGCTGGCGGTGCTGAAGGTCTGGGACGAAGCGATGCTGGCGCTGCACAGCCTCGGTGGGCTGGCCGGCCTGATCGCCAACGTCCACCCGGTCGAGGCGGTGCGTAGCGTCTGTGAGGACACCGAGGTCGAGGTCGACAAGCTCGGCACCGAGCTCAGCCAGGACGCCGAGTTGTACGCCGTCTTCGCGGCCCTGGCCGCTGGGCAGAGCCACGAGGAGCAGGGCCCCGAGGAGCAGGGCCCCGAGGGCAGCGCCGCCGCGCTCGACCCGCTGGCCGCGCGCTTCCTGGCCAAGACCCTGCAGGACTTCCGCCGCGCGGGTGTCGACCGGGACGAGGCCACCCGCGTCCGGCTGGCGCAGATCAACGAGCGGCTCACCGAGCTCAACCTGGAGTTCTCCCGGGTCGCCCGTGATGACGTGCGGACCGTCCGGGTCCCTCCGGAGCGGCTCGCCGGGATGCCGCAGGACTGGCTCGACGCGCACCCGGCCGACGACGACGGGCTGGTGCCGGTCAGCTCCGACTACCCCGACAGCCTGCCGGCGCGGATGTTCGTCCACGACCCCGACCTACGCCGTGAGGTGACCGTCGCCTTCCTCGAGCGCGGCTGGCCACACAACGAGCCGGTGCTGAGCGAGATGTTCGCGCTCCGTCACGAGTTCGCCACCCTCGTCGGGTACTCCGACTGGGCGGCGTACGACGCCGAGGTGAAGATGATCGGTTCGGGACCCGCCATCCCGGTGTTCATCGACAAGATCGCCACGGCGGCGCAGGCGCCGATGAAGCGCGATCTCGACATCCTGCTCGCCCGCTACCAGCAGGACGTCCCGGGTGCGTCCACGATCACCACCGCGGACGCGCTCTACTACGAGGAGCTGGTGCGCAAGGAGCAGCTCCAGGTCGACTCCCAGCGGGTGCGGACCTACTTCGCCTTCGACAAGGTCCGCGACGGTCTGCTCGAGGTGACCGGTCGGCTCTTCGGGCTGCGCTACGAGCCGGTCACCGACGTACGGACCTGGCACGAGGACGTCGCCGTCTACGACGTCTTCGACGCGGACGACTCCGGGGCCGACCGGCTCGGTCGGATCTATCTCGACCTGCACCCGCGCGAGGGCAAGTACAAGCATGCCGCCCAGTTCGACCTCGCGCCCGGTGTGGCGGGTCGTCAGCTCGCGGAGGGTGCGCTGGTCTGCAACTTCTCGCGGGGGCTGATGGAGCACGATCACGTGGTGACCCTCTTTCACGAGTTCGGTCACCTCGTCCACCACGTCCTCGGCGGGCAGGGGGAGTGGTCGCGCTTCTCCGGCGTCGCCACCGAGTGGGACTTCGTCGAGGCGCCCTCGCAGATGCTGGAGGAGTGGGCCTGGGACCCGCAGGTGCTACGCACCTTCGCGACCAACGACGCAGGTGAGCCGATCCCCGCCGAACTGGTCGAGCGGATGCGTGCCGCCGACGACTTCGGCAAGGGCTACCACGCTCGCAACCAGATGTTCTACGCGGCGCTCTCCTACTACTTCCACGTCGAGCGGCCGGCCGATCTCACCAAGCGGATGGTTGAGCTGCAGGTGTCGTACTCACCCTGGCCTTACATCGAGGGCACCCACTTCTTCGCGAACTTCGGCCATCTCGGCGGCTACAGCTCGGGTTACTACACCTACATGTGGTCGCTGGTGATCGCCAAGGACCTGTTCAGGGCCTTCGACCAGACCGACCTCTTCGCGCCCGAGGTGGCCCGGCGCTACCGAGATCGGATCCTGGCCCGCGGCGGCGAGGAGGACGCCGCCGACATGGTCGAGGACTTCCTCGGCAGGCCTTTCACCTTCGACGCGTACGCCGACTGGCTGGCCGGTTGAGGGCCCGCTGACCCGCGCGTGCGACCGGCAGGATTCGGCGTGATCGCGTCATAGCCCCGCCCGGACCGCCGTCTCACCTCCCGACAAGTACTCCGCATCGGGAGGAGAATCACCATGTCCGCCATCCACGCCACCGCGGTGGCGCCCAAGACGATCGAGTGGTCCGAGGGGCTCTCGAACGCCTGGAGCTCGGTCGCGAACTTCGTGCCGAAGCTGCTCGTGTTCCTGGTCGTCCTGGTCATCGGCATCATCGTCGCGAAGGCCGTGGCGAAGTTCGTCGGGATCGTCCTGCAAAAGGTCGGCTTCGCCCGGTTGCTCGCCACCGGCGAGCTCGGCAGTCTGGTCAACAGAACTGGAGTGAAGCCGCTGGATCTGATCACCAAGCTGATCTACTACTTCATCCTGCTGATCGCCCTGCAGCTCGCGCTGTCGGCCTTCGGCCCGACCAACCCGGTCAGCGCGATCGTCAACGACATCGTCGCCTGGCTGCCGAAGGCGGTCGTCGCGATCGTCATCGTGGTGATCGCGGTCGCCGTCGCCGGAGCGGTCAAGGATCTGCTGCGCGGCGCGCTCGGTGGTCTCTCCTACGGTGATCTGGTCACCAAGATCGTCGGTGCTGCAATCGTCGCGCTCGGTGTGATCGCGGCGCTGAACCAGGTCGGCATCGGCACGACGGTCACGCTGCCGGTCCTGATCGCCGTGTTGGCCACGATCGGCGGGATCCTCGTCGTCGGGGTGGGAGGCGGCCTCATCGCGCCGATGCGCGGTCGCTGGGAGGAGTGGCTCTCGAGTCTCGCGGAGAGCACCGCGGCCGCGAAGACCGGCCCGGGCGGGTCCCGCTCGCAGGCGCGCGGCGAGGGCCCGTCAGGTCCGCCCTCGAGCCAGTACTGAGCACCGCTCGCGCAGGAGCCCCCGGAGCTTTCCGGGGGCTCCTGTGCGTTCGCACTTGTGTCGTGCAGAATGTCGACGTACGATCACGATATATCGCGAAACATCGAGAGTAAGGAGATCGCGATGCGTACCGAATCCAATGACTTCAACGACTTCGACAAGTTCGGCCGCTCCGGTCGCCGCGGTGGCGGCCCGCGCCGCGGCCGTGGCGGAGAGCGCGCAGAGCGCGGCGAGTGGCGCCACCATCCCGGCGGCGGGCCTTGGGGGCCGCCGCCGTGGGCCCAGTGGGGGGAATGGAGCCGTCCCGGCGGTGGCCGCCGCGGTCCCCGGGTCCGCCGTGGCGACGTACGGTCTGCCATCTTGGACGTGCTCGCCAAGGCGGCCGAGCAGGACGAGCCCATCAACGGCTATCAGGTGATCCAGCAGATCAGCGAGCGCAGTCAGGGCGAATGGCGGCCGAGCCCCGGCTCGGTCTACCCCACCATCCAGCAACTTGAGGACGAGGGCCTCGTCGAGTCCGACGAGGAGCGGGGCCGGCGGGCCATCAAGCTCTCCGTCGAGGGCCGCGCCTACGTCGCCGAGCACGCCGACCGACTCGCCGCGGTCTGGGCCCCGTTCGACCGCGAGGGCGCGGCCGAGGGTGGCTCCGGCCTCCGTGGCGAGATCGCCCAGGTGATGCCCGCGGTGTGGCAGATCGGCACCGCGGGGACCGACGCCCAGCGCCAGGCCGCTGCGGAGGTGCTGGCGGAGGCTCGCCGCAAGCTCTACGGCATCCTGGCGGACGGCGCGTCGGACGACTGATCGCATCTCGGGTCGGGACAATTCGAAGATCTGTGACTACTGTCACGCCGTTCGACTTTCGGATTCGTTCCCGACTCGGAGGTGCGCATGTCCGCGCGAAGTACCGGCCTATGGGCCATCGTCGGGGTCCTCCTCGTCCTGGCAGCAGTTCCCCCACTGCTGGTGCCGGTGTACGCCAAGGAGACCCCGACCCTGTGGGGCTTCCCATTCTTCTTCTGGTTCCAGTTCGTGCTGGTCCTCTGGGCCGCGCTCATGACCAGCTGTGCCTATGTCCTCGCCAAGGAGGCGTTCCGGCGTGACCGCGCCGCCCGTGGCCAGGACGGAGGCGCGAAGTGAACGGCGTGGCGTTCGGCGTCTTCATCTTCCTCTTCCTCGTCGTCACCGTGATGGGCTTCGCGGCGGCTCGCTGGCGGCGAGCGAAGTCGATGGGAAGCCTGGACGAGTGGGGGCTGGGTGGCCGAGGTTTCGGCACGTTCATCGCCTGGTTCCTCATCGGCGGTGACATCTACACCGCCTACACCTTCATCGCGGTTCCGGCGACCCTCTTCGCGGGCTCGGCGACCGGCTTCTTCGCAGTGCCCTACACGATCGTCATCTATCCGATGGTCTTCGCCTTCCTGCCGCGGCTGTGGTCGGTGAGCCATCGGCACGGCTTCGTGACACCGGCGGACTTCGTCGAGGGCAGATACGGCAGCAAGGGACTCGGCCTGGCCATCGCGGTGACCGGCATCGTCGCGACGATGCCCTACATCGCGCTCCAGCTCGTCGGGATGCAGGTGGTCCTCGACGTGATGGGACTGAAGTCGAGCAGCGACAACTGGTTCATGAAGGACCTGCCGCTCTTCGTGGCCTTCGTGATCCTGGCCGCCTACACCTACTCCTCCGGTCTGCGGGCGCCGGCGCTGATCGCTTTCGTGAAGGACACGCTGATCTACATCGTGATCATCGTGGCGGTCATCTACATCCCGCACCAGCTCGGCGGTTGGGGCCACATCTTCGATGTCGTGAAGCACGGCTTCAACGACTTCAACACCCAGAACTCCGACAAGATCGCCTCGGGAGCCGCGTCCCCGAAGGCGACCTATCCGGCGACCGGCATCGGCCAGTGGGCCTACGGCTCACTCGCGCTGGGCTCGGCGATGGCGCTGTTCATGTATCCGCACTCGGTCACCGGCGTGCTCTCCACGAAGAACCGCAACGTCATCCGGCGCAACGCCAGCCTGCTGCCGGCGTACTCCTTCCTGCTGGGGCTGCTCGCCCTCCTCGGCTTCGTCGCGGTGGCGGCGGCGGTGAAGGTCGGCAACCCGCCGAACGCACAGCTGGCGATCCCACAGCTGATGGAGGACCAGTTCCCGTCGTGGTTCGCGGGCGTGGCCTACGCCGCGATCGTCATCGGCGCGCTCGTGCCTGCGGCGATCATGTCCATCGCGGCGGCCAACCTCTTCACCCGCAACATCTACAAGGCGTTCTTCCGACCGAATGCCGAGCCTGCCGAAGAGGCGAAGGTCGCCAAGCTGGTCTCGCTGGTGGTCAAGGTCGGCGCACTGGTCTTCGTGCTCGCGATGAGTAAGACCTTCGCGATCAACCTGCAGCTGCTCGGCGGCGTCTGGATCCTGCAGACGTTCCCGGCGATCGTCGCGGGTCTCTACACCCGGTGGTTCCATCGCTGGGCGCTGCTGCTCGGCTGGGCCGCGGCGATGGTCTACGGCACCTGGGTCGCCTACGACACCCCGTCGCCGACGCAGCAGCACTTCGGCGGCTCGGTGCACAACTTCCCAGGCACCCATACCGGGATCTACATCGCCGTCACGGCCTTCATCCTCAATGTGGTCGTCGCGGTCGTGCTGACCTTGGTCTTCAAGGCGGTCAAGGTGCCCGACGGCGTCGACCGCACGAAGCGGGCCGACTACGTTGCCGACCTCGGCGACGAGGACGTCGAGGCTGAGCTCACCCCGGAGACCGCCATCCACTGAGGGTCGGCCGCCGGCTCATCACCATGCACGTACGCCGGGTCTGTCGAGGTGCCTCGACAGACCCGGCGTACGTCTAGGAACGGTGGGTTCAGCCTTCGTTCTTGATCGCCGAGACGTCGAACTCGAGCTTGATCTTCTCCGAGACCAGGAGACCACCGGTCTCGAGGGTGGCGTTGAAGTTGAGACCCCAATCCGAGCGGTTGATGGTGGTGGCGCCCTCGAAGCCGACCCGGGTGTTGCCGAACGGGTCCTTGGCGGAGCCGGTGAGCTCGAAGGGGACGGTGACCGGCTTGGTGACGCCCTTGATGGTCAGGTCGCCGGTGATCTCCCAGGTCTCGCCGTCGAACTCGACCTTGGTCGACTCGAAGGTGATGTAGGGGTTGGCGCCGTTCTCGAAGAAGTCGCCGGAGAGCAGGTGGCCGTCGCGGTCGGCATTACCGGTGTCGACCGACGCGGTGTCGATCTTCAAGGAGACCTTGGAGTTGCCGGGGTTGGCGACGTCGACGTGGGCGGTGCCCTCGAACTCCTTGAAGAAGCCGCGGACGGTGGTCACCATCGCGTGCCGGGCCGAGAAGCCCAGCCGGGTGTGGGCGGCGTCGAGGGTGTAGTCACCCGAGATGTCCTCGACGATGCTGGTCGGCGCGTCGAAGTCGGCCGCGGCCGGCGCGGCACCGTTGTCGGTCTTGCGGCTGAAGATGCCCATGGTTCGTCTCTCCTGGAATTGGTTGAAACTGCAACCACCGTAACTCATCGACCTGCAGATGTATTCCCCTCGGCGCGAGATTTCGCCCACCTCCCCGCTGGGCGCAGGCAAGAGCCGCCGCCCCCGAGTGGGGACGGCGGCTCTTGATCGTGGTCTAGGGGCCCGGTCAGGCGGCGTGAGACGCAGCTGCGGGGCGCGCCGAGCGGTCGACCCAGCGGGCCTCCAAGCGCTCTCGGCCACGAGCGTCGACGACTGAGACCCAGCGGAGCTCGAGACGCCCCGGCGTGGTGGATTCCTTCATCAGACACCTCCTGTTCACCGATTGTTCACCAAACCCTAGCTGCTCTCCACTCAGGTGTCCAACCATGGCCGTCGTTAGCCGTCAGCGCTCCACTCAACCGGTGATTCTCGGCGTCTAGGTGGCTGGCTTGCCCCACTTCACGGGATCCGACGCGGTGGCCAAGGAGGCATCGGCGCCCGACACGCGGGCTATCGCCTACTCGAGACGGTGGCGAGGGCAATATTTCTGCCCGATTTCGGGCAAGAATTCGCTTCTTCGTCGGATATGCCTCACAGTGGCGGTGTCATGGAGACCGATCGTGAGCTTGTCCGCCACCTCGTCGCCACGGCCGGACTCTCCCCGGCCGAAGCGGCCCGGGTGATCGAGGACGTGGTCGCCTTCCATGCCGAGCCGATCGAGGCCTACGTCCGTCGGCGACATACCCAACTGAAGACGGCTGGGGCGAAGAATCCGGAGATCTTCGCCCAGATCGCCGAGGAGCTGAGCGACCGTGTGGTCGCGGCGCCGAGGCTCAGCGAGCGGCAGCTGCGCCGGCTCGTCTACGGCTGAGGTTCGGAAGGCGGTTGCTCCGCGACCTCCTCAACCACCGGAAAGGACACAGCATGTGCGGGATCGTGGGTTACGTCGGCGCCCAGCAGGCGGCGCCGCTGCTCATCGAGGGACTGACCCAGCTGGAGCACCGAGGCTATGACTCGGCGGGTGTCGCCGTCCTGGGGTCGAAGCTGCAGGTCGCCAAGCGGGCCGGCCGCGTCCGCGACCTCACCTCAGTGCTCCCCAAGCGGCTCTCGGGCAAGCTCGGTATCGGCCACACCCGGTGGGCGACACACGGCTCCGCGAACGACACCAACGCACACCCGCACACTGACACCAGCGGCGCCGTGGCCGTGGTCCACAACGGCATCGTCGACAACGCCGCCGCCCTGCGGGAGCGGCTGGTCGATGACGGGATCGCGTTCGCCAGCGAGACCGACACCGAGGTGTTCGCGCACCTGATCGCGAGCTCGGCAGCGGACACACTCGAGGGGAAGGTCGTCGATGCGCTCGACCAGATCGAGGGCACCTACGGCCTGGCCGTGGTCCACGTCGACTTCCCCGACCGGATGGTGGTCGCCCGGAACGGCAGCCCGCTGATCATCGGCGTGGGCGAGAAGGAGATGTACGTCGCCTCCGACCTCGCCGCGATCGTCCGTTACACCACCACCGTCGCCCATCTCGATGACGGCGAGTTGGCCACCGTCACCGCCGGTGGCTTCTCGACCTTCCGGCAGGACCTCTCGCGCACCGCGACGACGGCCCACGAGGTCGACATCGACCCCTCCGCCTACGACCACGGTGAGCTGGATGAGGGCGTGCCGCGGATGTACGTCGAGATGCTCGAGCAGCCCGCCGCCGTCGAGCGGGCCCTGCGCGGCCGACTCGACGAGCGCTTCGGCAACTCCCATCTCGGCGGTCTCAACCTTGCACCGCACGAGCTGCGCAGCATCAGCTCGGTCAAGATGCTCGGTTGCGGCTCGGCGTACTACGTCGGTCAGATGGGGGCGATGCTGGTCGAGGAGCTCGCCCGGGTCCCTGCCGACGCGGAAGCGGCCAGCGAGTTCCGCTATCGGAACCCGGTGATCGATCCGAACACCCTCTACGTCGCGGTGAGCCAGTCGGGCGAGACCATCGATACCCTGCTCGCGGTCGAGGAGATCCGTCGTAAGGGTGGACGCGTGATCGGCCTGGTCAACGTGGTCGGCTCCGCGATCGCCCGAGCCTGTGACGGCGGCATCTACCTCCATGCCGGCCCGGAGATCGCGGTCGCCTCCACCAAGGCGCTGACCAACATGTTCGTCTGCTTCTCGCTGCTCGCCTTGCAACTCGCCCGGGTGCGGGACCTCTCGATCGCCGACGGCCGTCGGCTCGTCAGCGGGCTGACCGAGCTGCCCGCCAAGATCGAGGAGGTGCTCAAGTCCGAGGACCACATCGCCGAGATCGCCGGCGAGCTGGCCACGCATCGCAGCATGTTCTTCCTGGGGCGGGTGCGCGGCTACCCGGTGGCCCGCGAGGGCGCCCAGAAGCTCAAGGAGATCAGCTACCTCCATGCCGAGGCCTACCAGGCCTCCGAGCTCAAGCACGGCCCGCTCGCGCTGATCTCGCCGGAGGTGCCCTCGGTCGTCCTCGTCCCCGACGACGAGCTCACCGAGCGCAACGTCACCGCACTCCACGAGATCGACGCCCGACGCGGCCCGCTCGTCGTGGTCACCCATGAGAGCGTCGACCTTGGCGGCCTGCGAGCGCTGCGCATCGACGTACCCAAGAGCGAGCGGGAGCTCGATCCGATCCTGCTCACCATCCCGCTGCAGCTGCTCGCCTACCACGCCGCGACCGCACTGGGTCTGGACGTGGACAAGCCTCGCAACCTGGCGAAGTCGGTCACGGTCGAGTGAGCTCTAGGGTTGCCCTGTGACGATGCGACTTGCCGGGATCAACCTGCATCCGGTGAAGAGCACCGCGATCCGCCCGGTCCAGGAGGCGTACGTCGGTGGGGCTGGTCTCGTGGGCGACCGGGAGTGGATGGTGGTTGACGAGACCGGCGCCATGGTCTCGGCCCGTGAGTTCCCGACGCTCTTCTCGGTGGTCGCCGACCCCGTCGCCGATGGCCTCCGGCTTCGTGCCCGCGGTTGGCCCGAGCTCGTTGTACCGGTCCCGACGGCGGGTGCGGACTCCACGGTGAGCATCCACGGCAAGGAGCCGTTTCCCGCCCGCCGGGCCGGTGCCGAGGCGGATCGCTGGCTCGAGGAGGTGCTCGGTGTGGCCGGCCTCGGGCTGGTCTGGTGTGCTGACCCGGCCCGCCGCGAGGTCTCCAGCCGGCTCGGCCTTCCCGGCGATCAGGTGGCCTTCCAGGACGGGTCGGCGGTGAGCCTGGTCTCAACCGCCTCGATGAGGGCGCTCAACGAGTGGATGGGTGCTGCCGGAGCCCTGCCGGTCAGTAGGTTCCGCGCCAATCTCGTCATCGAGGGAGCCGATGAGGCCTTCGCCGAGGACGACTGGAAGGTGGTCCGCGTCGGCGGCGCCGTCCTGCGCGTCGCGGGACCGATCGACCGATGCGTGATGACGACCATCGACCCGGAGACGCTCGCCAAGGGGAAGGATCCGATCCGGACCCTCGCCAGGCACCGCCGCTGGGACGGGAAGACCTGGTTCGCCACCCATCTTATGGTCGAGCAGCAGGGGCCGATCGCGGTCGGTGACGAGGTCAACGTCGACTGAGGTACTCGGGGCGGCGCCAACGTGACGGAGGGCGCTGCGCTCAGACCTACCGCGCCGACGAATCTTGTTGTGGTACGCGCCCGCACTACGCTTGCTCGGTGAGTTCCGACGCAGCACCCGCCCCGTCCGCCACCGACGCTCGGCCCGTCGACGGCCCCGAGGGGCCGACCTTCGACGAGCTCGGCCTGGCCGCCGGCGTACTCGACGCGGTCAAGGAGCTCGGTTACGAGACGCCGTCCGCGATCCAGGCGGCGACCATCCCGCTCCTCCTCGACGGGCGCGACGTGGTCGGCCTCGCCCAGACCGGCACCGGCAAGACCGCGGCGTTCGCGCTGCCGGTCCTCTCCAACCTCGATATCTACGACGCCTCCGCACCGCAGGCGCTGGTGCTCGCCCCCACCCGCGAGCTGGCGCTGCAGGTGTGTGAAGCCTTCGAGCGCTATGCCTCGAAGATGCCGGGCGTCCGGATCCTGCCGGTCTACGGCGGCCAGGGCTACGGCCCGCAGCTCACCGCGCTGCGTCGCGGCGTCCACGTCGTTGTCGGCACGCCGGGGCGGATCATGGACCACCTCGACAAGGGCACCCTCGATCTCACCAAGCTCCGCTTCCTGGTGCTGGACGAGGCCGACGAGATGCTCAACATGGGCTTCGCCGAGGACGTCGAGACGATCCTCGCCGACACCCCGGAGGAGAAGCAGGTCGCGCTCTTCTCCGCGACCATGCCTGCGCAGATCCGGCGGCTGTCGAAGAAGTACCTTCGCGACCCGCAGGAGATCTCGGTCAAGTCCAAGACCGCGACCGCCACCAACATCACCCAGCGCTACCTGATGGTGTCCTACCCGCAGAAGGTGGACGCTCTGACTCGCATCCTCGAGGTCGAGAACTTCGAGGGGATGATCGTCTTCGTCCGCACCAAGAACGAGACCGAGACGCTTGCCGAGAAGCTCCGTGCTCGCGGTTTCAGCGCGGCCGCGATCAACGGTGACGTTCCGCAGAACGTGCGCGAGCGCACGGTCAACCAGCTCAAGGACGCCTCCCTCGACATCCTCGTCGCGACTGATGTCGCTGCCCGGGGTCTTGATGTCGAGCGGATCAGCCACGTCGTCAACTACGACATCCCCACCGACACCGAGGCCTACGTCCACCGGATCGGTCGTACCGGTCGTGCGGGTCGCTCGGGTGATGCCATCTCGTTCATCACCCCGCGCGAGCGCTACCTGTTGCGTGCGATCGAGAAGGCGACCCGCTCGACGCTGCAGCAGATGCAGCTACCGAGTGTCGACGAGGTCAACGCCACCCGGCTCTCCCGCTTCGACGACGGCATCACCGCCGCCCTCGCCGAGACCGACCGGGTCGGCTTCTTCCGCGATGTGGTCAAGCACTATGTCGAGGAGTACGACGTCCCCGAGCTCGATGTCGCCGCCGCGCTGGCGGTCGTGATGCAGGGCGACGAGCCGTTGCTGCTCGAGGAGACGCCCGAGCCGCCGCGACCGGCCCGCCGTGCCAGGGAGGACCGCGACGACCGGGGTGGTCGGGGACCGCGCGAGGGCGGCCGTTCCCGTCACACCGGGCAGCCGCTGGCGACGTACAAGATCTCGGTGGGGAAGCGGCACCGGGTCGAGCCGCGCCAGATCGTGGGCGCCATCGCCAACGAGGGCGGCCTGCGGCGCGCCGACTTCGGCAACATCACCATCCGCCCCGACTTCTCCCTGGTCGAGCTCCCCGCCGACCTCGGCCCGGAGACCTTCGCGGCCCTGGAGAACACCCGGATCTCCGGCAAGCTTATAGAGCTGCGCCCCGACGCGGGCGGGCCCGGGCGCCGGCCGGGTGGGCCTCGGCGCGAGCGCAGCGATCGCGACGGCCAGGCCGAGCGGCCGCGCAAGCCCCGGCACAAGGGTCACTGAGCCGAACCCCGGAGCCACCGTCGACCCAGGCTGTCGGAGTCGACTGGTAGAACCGACGCATGCGCTCTGCTCGGATCCTCGGTGCCGCCGCGGCCGCCGTCCTGCTGTTGTCCGGCCTGGCCGCCTGCGGTGGTGACGATTCGGAGCCTGATCTGCACTACCTCACCGAGGCCTTGCGCACCGGTGACTTCAGCGAGGTCGACTTCACCGGGAGTACGACGCCGGACGCCGTCACCACCGACTACGGCCAGATCACCAAGGGTCTGGTCGAGGCCCTCGGCACCTCGCTCGCTGACGTCGGTCCGACGATCACCGCGCACAAGCCGGTCATCGACGCTGACGACGGCAGCACCGCGACAGCGCAACTGGACTGGAGTTGGCCGGTGGCGAGCACGACCTGGCGCTACTCCTCGGAGGTTTCCCTCCGCAAGGCGGGTGAGGACTGGCAGGTCACCTGGAAGCCGAGTGTCGTGGAGTCGTCGCTCCAGGGTGACCAGCGCCTCGACGCCAGCCACATCGCGCCGGTCCGTGGCGACATCGTCGGCACCAACGGGGTCCATCTGGTGACCGATCGACCGGTGGTCACCTATGGCATCGACAAGACGAAGGTCAAGAGCGCGCGGGCGGCCAGGTCGGCCAGACAGCTCGCAAGGCTGCTGGAGATCGACCCGGCGGCCTACGTCAAGAAGGTGAAGGCCGCCGGCCCAGAGGCCTTCGTCGAGGCGATCACCTACCGCCGTGAGGACGTGCCCGCCAAGGCAGCTGGCCTCTCCGGGATCAAGGGTGCCGTGGCGCTCAGGACGACCCGCTCGCTCGGGTTGACGAAGACCTTCGCCGCGCTGGTCCTTGGGACCGTCGGCGACGTGACCGCCGAGATGGTGAAGAAGAACCCCGCGGTCTACAAGGCCGGGGACGTCGCCGGGTTGAGCGGCCTCGAGGCGCGCTACGACGAGAAGCTGCGGGGCACGCCGGGTGTCCGGGTCGACCGCGTCGACGCCAACGGCAGGGTGCAGAAGGAGCTGTTCAAGACCGAGCCCGAGGACGGCACGTCGCTCCGGGTCACACTCGACGACCACCTCCAGTCGCTCGCCGAGCAGGTGCTGGCCGAGGTGAAGCCTGCGAGCGCGCTGGTGGCTATCCGGCCCAGCACGGGCGCCATCCTCGCGGCCGCCAACGGGCCGGGTAACGGCGGCGCCAACCTCGCCACCTACGGCAGCGCGGCCCCCGGCTCGACCTTCAAGGCCGCCGACTCGCTGGCGCTCCTCCGCAAGGGCCTCACGCCGTCCTCGACGGTGTCGTGTCCGACCTCGATCACCGTCGATGGCAAACGGTTCGGCAACGACTCGTGGTACCCCGCCTCGGCGACCGGCAAGGTCCCGCTCAGCCTGGCGATCGCGCAGTCGTGCAACACCGCGATGATCGGCCAGCGCGACCGGATCAGTCATGACGACCTGACCAAGGCGGCCGCCTCGCTCGGTTTCGGCGTCGACCACGACACCGGCTTCCCGTCGTACTTCGGTCAGCTGCCCAAGCCCGCGTCGGAGACCGAGCACGCCGCTGACCTGATCGGCCAGGGCAAGGTGCTCGCCTCGCCGATGGTGATGGCGACGATGATCGCCTCGATCCAGGCCGGCAAGACTGTGGTGCCGCAGCTCGTGGCCGGCACCCACGACACGGTGCCGAGCAGCGTGGAGCCGATCACGTCCGGCGAGGCCAAGCAGTTGCGCGCGCTCTTCCGGGGGGTCGTCACCACCGGTACCGGCCGCGGGCTTCTCGACGTCCCTGGCAAGCCGGTGATTGCCAAGACCGGTACGGCGGAGTTCGACCGCGACGGGAAGCGCCTCACCCACACCTGGATGATCGCTGCCCAGGGCGACCTCGCCATCGCCGTCTACGTCGACCAGGGCAAGACCGGGTCGGACACCTCAGGGCCGATCGTCGAGTCGTTCCTCCGCGGCGCGCACTGACCGCCGTGGCCTTTCCGCGCCGGCCGACGACCCGAAGAAGGATGCCTCGCTCCACCAGAGGGGGGTCTAATGGAGCGAGGGCGGATCCTCTCTGCATGGGGTCAGTGAGGACCCCGTCGATTCCGGAGTGCTCCCTCCCGACGTCGACGGCACATAGTTGACCACCTTCGTCGCTTTCTTGTCGACGGTTTCGCCGGGTTCGTGGGCCTTTCGAGACCTTGGTCCCAGCAGAGGGCTGGGTTCACGTGCTTGGCTGTGCCCATGAGTGGACTCGAATTGCTGGCCCCCGAGCATCGGGGTCTCTTCATCGGCGGATCATGGCGAGCGGCTGAGGGACGCGCGGAGTTCGCGGTCCTGGACCCGGCCGACGGGTCGGTGATCACCCAGGTGGCGGACGCCAGCCCGAGCGACGCCGCCGACGCTCTCGACGCGGCCGCCGCCGCTCAAGGCGACTGGGCGCGCACGGCGCCGCGGGTACGTGGCGAGATCCTGCGCACGGCGTTCGAGCTGATCGACGCGCGTGCCGACGACTTCGCCGAGCTGATGAGCCTGGAGATGGGCAAGCCGATCGCCGAGGCCAAGGGCGAGGTGACCTATGGCAACGAGTTCTTCCGGTGGTTCTCCGAGGAGGCGGTCCGCATCCACGGCCGCTGGATGCAGAACCCTGCCGGCGGCACCCGGCTGCTGACGGTTCGCAAGCCGGTCGGCCCGTGCTTCTTCGTCACGCCGTGGAACTTCCCGCTGGCGATGGGCACCCGCAAGATCGGCCCCGCGATCGCGGCGGGTTGCACCATGGTGGTGAAGCCCGCCGACCAGACCCCGCTGACCATGCTGGCCCTCGCCGCCGTGCTCGAGGAGGCCGGGTTGCCGGCCGGCGTACTCAATGTCGTGCCGACCACCCGCGCGGCCGAGGTCTCCAAGGGCCTTCAGGCCGATGCCCGGCTCCGCAAGATCTCGTTCACCGGCTCCACCCCGGTAGGCCGGCTGCCGGTGAAGCAGTCCGCCGACAACCTGCAGCGGATGTCGATGGAGCTCGGCGGCAACGCGCCGTTCCTAGTCTTCGAGGACGCCGACCTCGACGCGGCCGTCGAGGGCGCCATGGTCGCGAAGATGCGCAACATGGGGGAGGCCTGCACGGCGGCCAACCGCTTCCTCGTCCACGAGTCGGTGGCCGACGACTTCGCGGCGCGCCTCGCCGGCCGGATGGGCGGTCTCCGGGTCGGCCGCGGTCAAGATTCAGGCACCGAGGTCGGGCCGCTCATCGATGAGAAGGCGGTGGCCTCGGTCGGCCGGCTGGTCGACGACGCGGTCCGTGATGGCGCCAAGGTGCTGACCGGTGGCGGGGCACCCGACGGGCCGGGCTTCTTCTTCACCCCGACCGTCCTCCTCGGCGTCCTGCCCGACTCCGAGATCAACGCCCAGGAGATCTTCGGCCCGGTCGCGCCGATCACCACCTTCGCGACCGAGGAGGAGGCGGTCCGACGCGCCAATGCCACCGAGTACGGCCTCGCCTCCTACGTCTTCACGACCGACTTGGCCCGAACCGTTCGGCTCGCCGAGTCACTGGAGTACGGCATGGTCGGGGTCAATACCGGGCTGATCTCCAACCCGGCAGCGCCGTTCGGTGGGATGAAGTCCTCCGGCTTCGGGAGGGAGGGCGGCTTCGAGGGCATCGAGGAGTACCTCGAGACCACCTACGTCGCGCTCCCGGCCGACTACTGAGCCCCCGGCCCCGAGAAAGGAGCGGTCAGGAGGCCTGGCTGAACATCCCGACCAGGCGGGTCCGCGAGGAGATGCCGAGCTTCTTGTAGACCCGGGAGAGGTGCCACTCGACGCCCTTCACGGTGACCAGCAGTTGCTCGGCGATCTGGCGGTTGGTCAGACCGCGGGCGGCGAGTCGGGCGACGCGGCGCTCGGCCGGTGTGAGTTGAGTCAGGGTCTCCCCGGCCGGCGACCGAGGCCCTTCGCCGACATGCCCGAGCAGACGTACGGCGCGGGCGTGGCCCGGCCAGAGCCCCTCAGCGAAGGTGTAGGTCTCGGCTCCGCGCAGCAGCGCGACGACCTCCTCGACACAGTGACCGGCGGAGAGGACGAGCAGCGCGGCCAGGTCGGTGTCGATCTGGGCGCGGAGGCGACGGTCGCCGACGCTCGCGGCGAGGGCACTGGCGCGCCGCAGCACCTGCGTGGGCTGATGGCCGGGTCCGGTGATCGCCAGCGTCCGCAGCCCCATTGCCAGGGCGCGATCGTCGTGGGCCACGGTGGCGACCTCGACCTGCTCGAGCGCGAGCGTTGCCCCCTCGTGGCGCCGGCCGGTCCGGACCAGTGCGACCGCCGCACCGCTGCGCCAGGGTCGGAGCGAGTCGTCGCCACCGGCGCGTCCAGCGGCGGTGAAGTGGGAGAGCGCGGCGACATGGTCACCGACCGCCTCCTCGAGCTGGCCGAGGGCCAGATGCAGCGTGGTCGTCACCTGCAGCGCCCCCGGGCCACTCGCCCGCGCCAGCCCAAGCTTGAGCGCGGTCGCGGTGGTGATCGCTTCCTCGAGGTGCCCGCCCGAGAGCAGGGTGTCCATCCGAAGTGCGGAGACGGCGGCCTGCTGCTCGGGCGAGACGTCGGCCGCGGCGCCGAGCCGCGCCAGCTCGGTCGCTGCGGCCCGCACCGCCCCGCCGCGCAGCGCCTGCCAGGCGGCGCTGACCGGCCCGTCGTACCCGGAGCTCGAGGGAAGAACAGGCAGCGGGCTGGTCGGCATGCTGGGCACGGTAAGGAAGGGGGGTGGCTGGGCGTGGGGCTTTGCTCGGAAATAGTCCACTTGTCGCAGAGGTGGACCAGTCAGCTGAACGACCAGAGGAGCAGTTCGGTCGGTACGCCGGCGGTGACCGCGACCGTCTCCTTCGTGCTCCCGTCGGCGTCGGTGATCTCGTAGGCGTCGCCGGCGCCGAGCGGCTCGGCGAGCGAGTTGCGCAGGAGCGCACCGGAGGCGACGAAGAGGTGACGCAGTGCGGCCTCGGGGAGCACCACGGTCTCACCGGCGGCGAGCCGTGCGACCGCGAAGGAAGCGCCGGCAGCCGGCGCGGCGACCTCGGTGAACCCGGTCGCACCGTCGTCGAACGCGACCGGCACGACGGCGTACGACGGCGATGCCTCGGCCTCGCCATCGAGCCAGACCTGGACGAAGCGGGTCTGCGGCGCTGCGGCGATCTCGGAGTGCTCCACCCCGGAGCCGGCCGAGAGGATCCCGACCGACCCCGGGCGCAGCTCGGAGGTCGTACCGGTGGAGTCACGGTGGGTGAGTGCTCCGGTGAGGACCCAGGTGAGGATCTCCACTCGTTCATGGTGATGGGTGTCGAAGCCCCGCCCGGCGGCAAGCAGGTGCTCGTCGTGGACCACCATCGGCCCGAAGCCCACTCGGTCCGGGTCGTAGTGGGACCCGAAGGAGAAGGAGTGCCACGTCATGCGGCCAGGAAGACGGTCGGTGAATCGGGACGTTCCGCGACGGATCTGCACTCTCACAAGACATGATTGTCCCTGTGGCGATCCCTCAATTCCCGCCGGGCTTCGTCTTCGGCACTGTCGCGTCCGCCTACCTCATTGAGGGCGCCACCACCGAGGACGGCCGCGGCCAGTGCATCTGGGATGTCTACAGCCGTCGGCCGGGCGCCGTCGCCGACGGCAGCACCGCCGAGATCGCTGCCGACCACTATCATCACGTCGCCGAGGACGTCGCGCTGCTGCAACGGCTGGGCGCCCCGGCGTACCGCTTCTCGGTGTCCTGGCCGCGGGTGCTCCCCACCGGTCGGGGCACGGTCAACCAGCGCGGCCTCGACTTCTACGACCGGCTCACCGATCGGCTTCTCGCTGCGGGTGTCCGCCCGTCCGCGACGCTCTACTGGGGCGATCTTCCGCAGGCGCTCGAGGACGACGGCGGTTGGCTGAACCGCGCGACCGTCGATGCCTTCGCGGAGTACGCCGCCGTGGTCGCCGCGCGGCTCGGGGACCGGATCACGGAGTGGGTTCCGGTGCAGGACCCGAACGTCGCGGGCTACATGGGCTACGCGTTGGGGACCTTCGCGCCGGGTCGACAACTGGGCTTCGAGGTGGTCCCGGCGGTCCATCACCTGCTCCTCGCTCACGGACGTGGTGCGATCGCGCTGCGCGAGGCGGGCGCGACCAGCGTCGGCTGCGCCACCCATCATGCGCCGATGTGGCCGACCTCGGAGGATCCCGCTGACATCGGCGCGGCCAAGCTGGCCGACATGGCGTGGAACGCCGTGCCGCTCGAGGCGATGCTGCTCGGCCGCTACCCGGCCGATCTGATGCCGTTCTTCGAAGAGGTCATCGCCCCTGGCGACCTGGCCACCATCCGGCAGCCGCTCGACTTCTACGGCGTCAACTTCTTCGCGCCGCAGCGGATCGGCGCTGCTCCCGAAGGCGCTGACGTGCCGTTCGAGGTGGTGCCCCTGCTCGGGCACCAGGCCACGGATGTGGGCTGGGCGGTGGCGCCGAACGCGCTGCGGGAATGGCTCATCATCACCCGCGCGCGCTATCGCGCCGCGATGCCGCCGCTGGTCGTAACCGAGTGCGGGGCGGCGTACAACGACGAGGGGGTCGGGGCTCGGGACGAGGTGGTCGACCAGCGCCGGATCGACTACCTCGGAGCCCACCTCGAAGCGGTCTCGGCGGCGATCCAGCGCGGCGTGGACGTGCGCGGCTTCTATGCCTACACGCTGCTCGACTGCTGGGACTGGGAGGAGGGATTCACCGGCAGATACGGTCTGGTGCACGTCGACCGGGACACCCTGGTGCGCACCCCCAAGGCCTCCTACCGGTGGTACGCCGAGGTGATCGCGGGCCAGGGACGGACCGCCGACCCGGTCAGCTGAGCGCGAGCCGGTCCCCGGTGACCCTGATTGCGTCCAGATCGCCGGGTGTGGGCACCCACGGCAGGGTCATCTGATCCTTGGCGGTATCGGCGTACCTCGGGATGACGTGCAGGTGGAAGTGGAAGACCGTCTGCCAGGCCCGTTCGCCACAGCTGTTGATGAGGTTGACGCCGTCGGCGCCGAGCACCTCGACGACCCGTTTGGCGAGTTTCTGCCCGGTCTGGACGACGGCCGCCAGATCGTCGGGCGGGATCTCGAGGAGGTTCTTCGCGTGCGCCTTGGGCACCACGAGCAGGTGGCCCTCGGTTGCTGGGGAGATGTCCATGAACGCGTAGGTCCGCGCGTCCTCGTAGATCTTGGTGCTGGGGATCCTGCCGGCCACGATGCCGCAGAAGATGCAGTCGCTCTCCGTCATGACCGAAGGTTAGCGCCCGGTGGCCCGCCGAGGCGGCGTCGCATGCTACATACCCCTAGAGGGTACGTTCTCCCCATGGACAGCACCTGGCGCATGGCCGTGATGGCGACTCGCCACTGCCTGACCGGGTGTGCCGCTGGTGAGGTCGCCGGCATGGTGCTGACGACCTGGTGGGGGTGGGGCAACCTCGCCAACATCGTGGTCTCGGTGGTTCTCGCCTTCGTCTTCGGCTGGAGCCTGACCTTCCTCGGCGTACGTCGTGCCGGGCTCAACGTACCTACTGCGGCTCGGACCGCGCTCGCCTCCGACACCGTGTCGATCCTCTCGATGGAGACGATCGACAACGTCGGCCTGGTCGTCTGGCCCGGTGTCATGGACGCTGGTCTGGAAGACTGGCTCTTCTGGGCATCGCTCGTTGTCACGCTCGCCATTGCCTTCGTCGTGACCGTGCCCGTCAACCACGCTCTCATCAAGCGCGGCAAGGGCCATGCCGTCATGCACAACATCCACGGCGCTGATCAGGATCACGCCCACGACGGCCACGCGCGTGGGCCGGGGCTCGGCGACGGCGATGATGCCGGGCTTGGACGCGCGCATCACGAGGGCTGATCCGCAATACGATGCGAGCATGAGTCTGCGTTGCACTGCCCTGATCGCCGTCCCGGCCCTCGTCCTCGCGGCGTTGGCGGGCTGCTCGGAGAAGACCGGCTCCGCGACGGACGGGACCTCGGCCGGATCGCCGGATGCCTCCTCCTCGGGGGCCGCCGGCTCCTGCACACCGGCGGACCTGCCACTGAAGAAGGCCGGGCGGCTCACCGTCGCGACCGACTCGCCGGCGTACGACCCGTGGTTCTCCGACGACGACCCGAGCAACGGCAAGGGCTTCGAGTCCGCGGTCGCCTACGCCGTGGCCAAGCAGCTCGGTTTCAGCAAGGATCAAGTGGACTGGGTGAAGCAGTCGTTCAACACCTCATACACCCCAGGTGAGAAGAGCTTCGACTTCGACATCAACCAGATCTCGATCACGCCGGAGCGGGCCAAGCAGGTCGACTTCTCGACGGGCTACTACACCGCCGCGCAGGCGGTGATCACGCTGAAGAAGGACGCCGCCAAGGCGACTTCGCTCGAGGACCTCAAGGGCCTCAAGCTGGGCGCCCAGACGGCGACCACGTCGCTGACCGCGATCCGTGACGACGTGAAGCCACGTCAGCAGCCGCTGGTCTTCGACAACACCAATCAGGCCAAGCAGGCACTGCTCAACGGCCAGGTCGACGCCATCGTGGCCGACCTTCCGACCGCCTTCTACGTGACCGCCGCGGAGATCTCGGGCAGCACCATCACCGGCCAGTTCGCCGCCAGCGGTGCGCCGGAGGAGTTCGGCATGCTGATGCAGAAGGGGAGCGGTCTCAAACCGTGTCTCGACCAGGCGGTCAAGTCCCTCGAGGACGACGGCACCCTGGCCGCGATCGAGAAGAAGTGGCTCTCCGACGTCGTCGACGTGCCTGTATTGAAGTGAGTCTGCCCAAGGTCGCCGAGGCCGGCGGAGAGTGGACGCCGAGCCCGCGCCAGCTCGAGCGCGAGGCGGTCGCCCGCCGACAGCGGGTACGCCGCCGTCTGCTCGCCTCGGCGGTGACCGTGGTGGTGCTGGCGGCGATCGTGGCCGGCATCGTGTCCTCGCCCGGATGGCACCGGGTGCGGGAGTACTTCTTCTCGTGGCCGGATGCGCACGACTCGTTCGAGTCCATCAGCAAGGGCTTCTGGATCAACGTCCGGATCTTCCTGGTTGCCGAGCCGTCCGTGCTCATCCTCGGCACCCTGGTCGCGGTCACCCGGCAGACTGTGTCGCCCTGGCTCGCCCCGCTCCGGCTGATCGCCGTCGTCTACACCGACCTGCTGCGTGGTGTCCCGACGATCCTGGTCGTCGGCCTGTGCGGCATCGGCATCCCGGCGCTCAACCTCACCGGCGTCCCGACCTCGCTCTTCTGGCTCACCACGTTCGCCCTGGTGCTGTGCTACGGCGCCTACGTCGCCGAGGTCATCCGCTCCGGCATCCTCTCCATCCACCCGACTCAGCGGGCCTCGGCCGAGGCGCTGGCGCTCTCCCGCTCGCAGACGATGCGGTACGTCGTGCTGCCGCAGGCGCTTCGGCGGGTCGTACCGCCACTCATGAACGACCTGGTCTCGCTGCAGAAGGACACCGCCTTGATCTCGGCGGTCGGCGTCTTCGAGGCGTTGCGCGCGGCGCAGGACTATCAGGGCTACCACTTCAACGGCACCTCGGTGCTGGTCGCGGCGGCGTACTTCCTGGTGGTCGCGGCGCCGCTCACCCGCCTCACCGACTGGCTGATGCTCCGGGCGATCCGCCGCGAGCAGGGGAGGTGATCCGATGGCCCTCCTCGAGGTGACCGGTCTGCGCAAGACGTACCCATCGACAGTCTCAGGACGGCGTACCGACCGCGTGGTGCTCCACGATGTCAATCTCACCGTGGAGCCACACGACGTCGTTTGCCTCGTGGGCTCCTCCGGCTCGGGCAAGTCGAGCCTGCTGCGCTGTCTCGACCTGCTCGAGCCCATCGACGACGGCGTCATCGTCTTCGACGGCCGGGAGATCTCCGACCCGGTCGTGGACCCTCGCGAGGTGCGGCGTGAGATCGGGATGGTCTTCCAGGCCTACAACCTCTTCCCGCACCTGACCGTCCTCGCCAACTGCACACTCGCGCAGGTGAAGGTGCACGGGCTGCGCGCCGAGGAGGCGCGCGATCGCGCGATGGACCTGCTCGGCCGCTTCGGGCTGGCCGACAAGGCGCACGTGCATCCCGACGCGCTCTCCGGCGGGCAACAGCAGCGGGTCGCACTGGTCCGTGCGATGTGTGCCCGGCCTCGCCTGCTGCTCCTCGACGAGATCACCGCCGCGCTCGACCCCGAACTCGTCGGTGAGGTGTTGGACATCGTCCGCGCCGAGGCCGAGGCCGGCATGACGATGATCATCGCCACCCACGAAATGGCCTTCGCTCGCGACGTCGCGACCACGGTCTGCTTCCTCGACGGCGGCCGGATCCTGGAGCGGGCCGCGCCGGCGGAGTTCTTCAGCAGGCCGCGCGAGGAGCGGACCCGGCGGTTCTTGGGGCGGGTGCTGTCGTGAGCCGTGACCCGGTCGGCTCAGATCCGGAGGAAGATCACCAGCCAGGGCCTTAGACCGCCGGCAGCGCGGGCACCTCGGTCCCGGAGACCGACTGCACGACCCGGACGACCTGGGTGGAGTACCCGAACTCGTTGTCGTACCAGAGGTAGAGGATCGCGTTGTCGTCGTTGACGATGGCCGCATTGCCGTCGACGATCACCGCCGAGCGGGAGCCGATGAAGTCGGAGGAGACCGCGTCCTTCGCCGTGGTGAAGTCGATCGCGCGCTTGAGCGGGCCGCGCAGGGAGACCTCGCGCAGGTAGGCCAGGACCTCCTCCTTGGAGGTCTCCCGCTTGAGCCGGAGATTGAGCACGGCGATGGAGACGTCCGGGGTCGGGACCCGGATCGAGTTGCCCGAGATGTGCGCGTCGAGGTCGGGCAGCGCCTTCTTGATCGCGGACGCGGCGCCGGTCTCGGTGATCACCAGGTTGAGGGTCGCGGCCCGGCCGCGGCGGTCGGCCTTGTGGTAGTTGTCGGCGAGGTTCTGGTCGTTGGTGAACGAGTGCACCGTCTCGACGTGGCCGGAGTGGATGCCGAACTCGTCCTCCATCGCCTTGACCGCCGGCACGATCGCGTTAGTAGTGCAGGAGGCGCAGGAGAGGATCCGCTCACTCGGAGCGATCGAGTCCTGGTTGACGCCGTGCACGATGTTGGGTACATCGCCCTTGCCCGGCGCGGTGAGCACCACTTTGTCGATACCGGGACGTAGGTGCTGGGAGAGGCCGGCGCGGTCGCGCCACCGGCCGGTGTTGTCGATCAGGATCGCGTTGTCGATGCCGTACGCCGTGTAGTCCACCTCGTCGGGGGAGCCGGCGTAGATGAACCGGATCTCATTGCCATTGGCGATGATCGTGTCGTTGCCTTCATCGACCACGATCGAGCCCTGGAACGCCCCGTGGATAGAGTCCCGGCGCAGCAGCGAGGCCCGCTTGGTTACGTCGTTGTCGCCGGACTTGCGTACCACGACAGCGCGGAGCCGTAGCCCGGTGTTGCTCTCCGCCTTCTCGATGAGCAGGCGGGCCACCAGACGACCGATCCGGCCGAAGCCGTAGAGCACGACGTCGCGTGGCCCGGAGGGCTCGGCCTTGTTGGCGCCGGTGACCGGAGCGAGTTGCTCGGCGACGTACTCCTCGACGGAGAGGCCGCGGCGGTCCGCCCGGAAGCCGACGAGCAGCATGCCGAGGTCGATCCGCGACGGGCCGGGATCGGCGGCGACGACCGCACGCAGGACGGGCCGGGTCTCGGCGACGGAGAGTTCCTCGCCCTCGACCTGGCGCGCGGCGCGGTGCGCCTTGAGGATCGAGGTCGTCGACTTGTTGACCAGTGTCTTGGAGTGAACGGTGACCGTGACGCCCTTGTCGCGGTGGAGGCGACCGATGACGGGGATCATCTCCTCCGCGTCCCGCTCCCGGGCCTGCCAGCGGTCGAACGAATCGTTCTGGGTCATTCGGTCTCTACGTCCTTCTCACGGTCGGCGGCGGCCCGATGCTAGGTGCCCTTCCGCATCCCACCCACATTGAACGTTCCAACCGCCGTCGGGACGTGGCCCGGGTCACCTCGCCGCCGCGCGTTCGGCGCGGGCTGCGATCATCGGCCCATGCTGAGCTTGGGAGAGGGGACAGGCCCCCTGCGCGGAGTGAAGGTCGTCGAACTCGCGGGGATCGGTCCGGGTCCGCACGCCTGCACCATCCTGGCCGACCTGGGCGCGGACGTGATCCGTGTCGACCGGCCGAGCGGCCAACTACTCGGCGGTGGCGCCCACGATCTGCTCACCCGCGGCCGGCCGAGCGTGGCCCTCAACCTCAAACAGCCGGCCGCGGTGGAGACGGTCCTTCGGCTCGTCGCGACCGCGGACGTCCTCGTCGAGGGCATGCGGCCCGGGGTGGCGGAACGGCTCGGCGTCGGCCCGGCGCAGAGCCTGGCCCGCAACCCGCGCCTCGTCTACGGCCGGATGACCGGCTGGGGCCAGGAGGGTCCGCTGGCCCACGCAGCAGGACACGACCTCACCTACATCGCCACCACCGGTGTCCTGCACGGCCTCGGGCAGGACCCGGAGCGTCCGCAGTTCCCGGTCAATCTCGTCGGCGACTTCGGCGGCGGCTCGACCTACCTCGTGATCGGCGTCCTTGCCGCTCTGCTCGAGGCGCGCAGCAGCGGCCAGGGGCAGGTGGTCGACGCCGCGATCGTCGACGGCACCACTCATCTGGCTACGATGCTCGCCGGTCTCACCGCCGCGGGGCTGCACTCCGAGCGTCGCGGCACCAACATGCTCGATGGAGGCGTGCCCTTCTACGCCCTCTACGCCACCAAGGACGGTCGGCACGTGGCGGTCGGGGCCCTCGAGCCGCAGTTCTTCGCCGCGCTCGTCGATCTGCTTGGAGTCGGCGACCGTTGCCCGGGCCAGGCCGAGCTCGCGCGGTACGACGAGATGCAGGCCCTGTTCGCCGAGGTGATCGCCTCTAGGACCATGGCCGAGTGGGCGGAGTTGGCGGAGGGCACCGACGCCTGCCTGGCGCCGGTCCTCACGCCGACCGAGGCCGCGGGTCATGCCCACCTGGTGGCGCGCGAGACGCTCGTCGAGCGGGGTGGCGTCACCCAGCCCGCGCCGGCGCCGCGCTTCAGCCGGACCACGCCGAGCCTATCGACGCCGCCGCCGGCCTCGGCCGGTCAAGACACCCGGGAGGCACTGCTCGCCTGGGGGATCGACGATGTCGACGCACTCCTCGAGTGCGGTGCTGCGGTCCAGGGCTGAGCACCCCATGCGTGAGTTTGCAACTGTTAGCGCGACATCCTTCCCACTAATACGTACTCGCAGGTAAGTTGGTGGCCATGAGTGTGGCCATGAGTACTGAGCACGTCGCCGACCATGTCGATGTTCTGATCGTTGGCGCCGGCCTCTCCGGCATCGGCGCCGCGGCCCAGGTCCGCAAGCATCTGCCCGCGAAGAGCCTGGCGGTGCTGGAGAGCCGGGAGTCGATCGGTGGGACCTGGGACCTGTTCCGGTATCCCGGGATCCGGTCGGACTCCGACATGTTCACCTTCGCCTACAAGTGGAAGCCCTGGGAGAGCGATAGGGCGCTCGCCGACGGCGGCAAGATCCGTGACTACCTCGCTCAGGTCGCCCAGGAGTACGACGTCCAACCGCTGATCCGCTACCGGCACAAGGTGGTCGGTGCCGAGTGGGACAGCGCGGCCAAGCAGTGGACCGTCACCGCTGAGACGCCAGATGGCCTCACGACGATCACGACGAACTTCCTGTGGGGCTGCTCGGGCTACTACGACTACGACTCCGGCTACCAGCCGGAGTTCCCCGGGGTGGCGGACTACGAGGGCACCTTCATCCATCCGCAGCATTGGCCCGAGGACCTCGACTTCGCCGGCAAGAAGGTGGTGGTGATCGGCTCCGGCGCCACCGCGGTGACGCTGGTGCCGAACCTCGCCGGTCCGGGCGAGGGGCGAGCCGAGCACGTCACCATGCTGCAGCGCACGCCGACGTACATCTTCTCCCGTCCAGGCAAGGACTTCCTCGCCTCCGGGCTGCGCAGCACGCTCTTCAGGCTGCCCAAACTGCCGGTGCTCAGGTATGGCCAGAAGGCCGGTCACGAAGCGCTCCGCTGGGAGAACATCGGCCTGACCGTCGGCACCTACCAGCTCGCCCGCCGCAAGCCGGAGCTGGTCAAGAAGATCATCCGTGACCAGTGGCTGCGCGGCTTGACCGCGCGCGACGGCGGTCCCGGCATGACACCGGAGGAGGCCGAAGCCTACGTCGAGAAGCACTTCACGCCGCCGTACGACCCGTGGGACCAGCGGATCTGCTTCGTGCCCGACGGCGACATGATCCGCTCGATCCGCGAGGGCTACGCCTCCGTGGTCACCGACCGGATCAAGACGTTCACCGCCAAGGGTATCGAGCTGGAGTCGGGGGAGACGCTCGAGGCAGACATCGTCATCTCGGCGACCGGCCTCAACGTCAAGCTCTTCGGCGGCTGGGACTTCGTCGTCGACGGTGAGCGGATCGACCTACGCGAGACGATGTCCTACAAGGCGCTGATGCTCACCGGGCTGCCCAACTACGCCTACACGATCGGCTACACCAACGCCTCCTGGACGCTGAAGGCCGACCTGGTCAGCGACTACGTCGTCCGGCTCTTGGAGCACATGGACGAGAACGGGTACGCCGCCGTGCGGGTCGAACGCGATCCGAGTGTCCCGGAGCGACCGTTCATGGAGCTCGCCTCCGGCTATATCCAGCGCGCCCTCGACTCAATGCCGAAGCAAGGCGACCGGTTCCCCTGGCGGCTCAAGCAGAACTACCTCACCGACCGTCGAGTGCTGGCCGGCAAGATCGACGACGGGGTCATCACGTTCAGCTGACGTTCAGCTGACCCGGTGCCTTGCCGAATCGTCGTCAGGGACCGATGCCCGGTAGACTATGCGAGCGGTTCCGGTCAGTCTTGCCCCGGCCGCCTGCCCGCAGGGCCACGCTCCAACCTTCGGCGAGACACCCCTCGCAGTGAGCGAATCTTCGTTGTCTTCTTTCCCTGATCTCGGCGTGCCCGCCGAGCTCTCCTCCGTGCTCGCCCAGCGCGGCATCACCACACCCACCCCGATCCAGGCGGCGACGCTGCCCGACAGCCTCGCCGGTCGTGACGTCCTCGGCCGAGGACGCACCGGCTCGGGGAAGACCTACGCCTTCTTGCTGCCGTTGGTCGCTCGACTTACCGGCGGCAGCCGGGCACGGGCGAAGCGCCCGCGGGCGCTCGTCCTTGCCCCGACCCGCGAGCTGGTGGGTCAGATCAAGGAGTCCCTCGGCCCGCTTGCCGAGCAGGCCGGACTCTCGGTCCAGACCGTCTTCGGTGGCGTCGGCCAGGGCCCCCAGGTCGCGGGCCTCGCCAAGGGCGCCGACATCGTCCTCGCCTGCCCCGGTCGTCTCGAGGACCTCATCGGCCAGGGTCACGCCGACCTTGGCGCGATCGAGTTGACCGTCCTCGACGAGGCCGATCACATGGCCGACCTCGGCTTCCTCCCCGTCGTCCGCCGTCTCCTCGACAAGACCCCGCGAGAGGGTCAGCGGCTGCTCTTCAGCGCGACCCTCGACAACGGGATCGACGTCTTGGTGAAGCGCTATCTCCACGACCAGGTCGTCCATCAGGCCGACAGCGCGCAGTCGCCAGTCGCGACCATGGACCACCACGTCCTCCATCTGGCCACCCGCGAGCACCGGCTCCCGGTGCTGGTCGACCTCGCCGCCGCGCCGGGGCGAACGGTGGTCTTCACCCGCACCAAGCACGGCGCCAAGGGACTGGCCCGCCAGCTGAACCGCAACGGCGTGCCGGCGGTCGAGCTCCACGGCAACCTGTCGCAGAACGCCCGTACCCGCAACATGGAGGCCTTCCATTCCGGCGAGGCCACCACGCTGGTGGCGACCGACATCGCCGCGCGCGGGATCCATGTCGACGACGTGGCCCTCGTGGTCCATGCCGACCCGCCCGCCGAGCACAAGGCCTACCTGCACCGCAGCGGGCGTACGGCGCGCGCC
>Ga0164243_10001881_pt1 | contig 35189 bp, 35 predicted proteins | sample OricompcompostOP_FD_108781 | JGI IMG/M metagenome (GOLD analysis project Ga0164243, IMG submission 108781) | Organic Plus compost microbial communities from Emeryville, California, USA - Original compost - Organic plus compost (OP) | ecosystem: Engineered > Solid waste > Mixed feedstock >...
AGGTTCTTGAACCTGACCAGGCCATACTGCGCCGGCCGGCCGGTGGGCGCAGTCGCCTCGTGATGGCTCACCCGAATCCATGGATTCTCATAGACCACACGCTCGGGCCCGCGCGTCCACGCAGCGCCGTGAGGCCGGAGCCATTCGGGTTTTTGCGACATCTTCTCAACTTGCCTTGCCGAGAGGGCCGACCACCCCATAAAGGGCGCTCACCCTCCGGTCTTGTGAAAAAGGAAGGCGATCCGGTGACCGACGCCCCGTCCCAACCCGAGTTCGGAACCCCGCTGCCGGTCGAGGCCGCACCGGAGGTGCTGGAGTTCCTGCGCCGGCGGCGCTCCACGTCGGCGGTGACCCTGGCCGAGCCGGCGCCCTCGGAGGCGCAGGTCGCCGAACTGATCCGACTGGCGATCCGCGTGCCCGATCACGGCAAGCTCGCCCCCTGGCGGTTCATCGTGCTGGAGGGCGCGGACAAGGCTACGTTCGCCGCAAGGCTGGAGCAGATCGCCGAGGCGCGCGGCGATCAGTCGGCGGTCGCCAAGCTCGCCAAGCTGAAGACCCCGCCGCTGGCGATCGCGGTAGTGGCGGCGCCGCGGGCCGCGGCCATTCCGGAATGGGAGCAGTTGCTGTCGGCCGGCGCGGTGTGCACCACCCTGACCTACGCCGCCCTGGCGATGGGCTACGGGGCGAACTGGATCACCGACTGGTACGCCTACGACCCGGAGGCCTGCGCCACGCTCGGCCTGGAAGGCGCGGAGAAGGTGGCCGGCTTCATCCTGCTCGGGACCCCGCGCGAGCCGCCGCTTGAGCGGGAGCGTCCCGACGCGGCCGCCCTGACCCGCCGCTGGCGCGCCTAAGCCCCGGCCGCCCCTCTCCCGCTCGTCCCGGCGAACGCCGGGACCCAGATGAAGCCCACGATCCGCGCAGTTCGATCCCGGGACGGGCGTTCGCTGGCGCCCGCAGATTCCGGGGAGCCCTCCACGCGGACTCACAAGGCCCGGCGACACCGCACCCCCAGAAACACGACGGCCGAACGGCGCGTTCGCGCCGTCCGGCCTGAGGTGACACGCCCGAGGAGAGTTGGGCTCCGCAGATATAGAACTTCTTTACGGTTCTGGAAAGCCTGCCGCGCGGCGGCTGCGGCAGAATGCGCCGATTTTCGCGCTATAAGTGAATTTGTCGCAGGCGCCTTCAACTGTAGAAGGCAGATCAACCGTCAGCACGCCTGCGCTACGCTCAAGCTTCTTTGCTTGGACGTTAACCAATAGACCTTGCCGACCGCCTCATCCGCGGCCGCGATACGGCGGAACGCCCTGATCCGGCAGCCACAGCCCTGCCGGCGGCGCGCCGGTCTGCCAGAACACGTCGATCGGGATGCCGCCGCGCGGATACCAGTAGCCGCCGATCCGCAGCCACTGCGGCTGCAGTTCGTCGACCAGCCGCCGCCCGATCGCCACGGTGCAGTCCTCGTGGAAGGCGCCGTGGTTGCGGAACGAGCCGAGGTAGAGCTTCAGCGACTTGGATTCGACCAGCCAGCCGGCCGGCGCGTAGTCGATCACCAGGTGCGCGAAGTCCGGCTGCCCGGTGACCGGGCAGAGCGAGGTGAACTCCGGAATCGTGAAGCGCGCCAGGTAGAGGGTGTCGGGGTGCGGGTTGGGGACGCGCTCGAGCACGGCCTCCTGCGGGCTGGCGAAGCCGCGAACCTCCTGCCCCAGTTGAGTGAGATGGGTCTCGTCCATGGCCGCCGCTTTACCCCCTGCATGAGGGCGGAACAACGGCGGCGCGCGGGGCCGCCGACTCGCGGCGGGCCACGAAAAACGGCCAAGCTGTGGCGAAATCTGCTGCAAAGCTGCGCAACAGCGCCGCTTGTTTGACGCAAAATTAAGCGCCTGCCTCGCGGATGGGCGCCGGGGACGTCGGCGCGTTGATCCAAGCGCCGCCGACAGGAGGATGCCGCCGACGGCCGAGCGGGGCGCAACGCGCCGAATGGGCCGGGAAAAGGGGATAAGATGAAGCTGCTGAAACTCTCTCTGCTGGCCGCCGTTGGCTCGCTCGCACTGGCCGGGGCCGCCCAGGCCGCCGACCGCCCGCTGGACCTCACCTTCAACGTCGGCGCCTCGACGGACTATGTGTTCCGCGGCTTCAGCCAGACGGATGAAGACCCGCAGATCTTCGGCGGCGCCGACATCAGCTTCGCCGGCATCGGCTACGGCGGGGTCTGGGCCTCGAACGTGGAGTTCGGCGACGGCACCGACGCGGAAGTCGACGTCTACGCCGGCGTGACGCCGACCCTCGGTCCGGTCACCTTCGACCTGGGCGTGATCTACTACGGCTACATCAACGACGGCGGCGATTGGGACTACTGGGAGTTCAAGCTCGCCGGCTCGGTGCCGGCCGGCCCGGCGACCGTCGGCGCGGCGGTCTACTACACGCCGAACGCGACCGGCCCGACCAACGACGACGGCTGGTACTACGAGCTGAACGGCTCGGTGGCGATCCCGGAGACCAAGCTGTCGCTCAGCGGCGCCATCGGCCGGCAGACCTTCAGCAAGGACCTGACCGACTACACGGTCTGGAACGTCGGCTTCGGCTACCAGATTAACGACACCCTCGGCGTCGACGTGCGCTACTGGGGCACCGACGGTGAAGATCCGCTCGGCAAGCTGGCGGGCGACCGCGTCGTGGCCGGCTTCAAGGCCGCCTTCTAAAGGCGAAAAGCGCGTCCTTCAGGACACAGGGAAGGCCGTCGCGGAAACGCGGCGGCCTTTGCTAATTGCGTCCCTACCCGCGCCTTCCTAAGGTTTCGGCGATCCGGCCCCAGCTCATTGCAGCTCGGAACGCCAACTTGCGATTTACTCGGCGGCCGACGCGCTCCGAGGGCTGGTTACGGAGTTCAAGAGTGAGCGGAGTACGGTCCATGCAGCGGATGGCCTTGCAAGCCCAGACCATCCTGCTCGACACCGTCATCGCCGCCCTGGCGTTCGCCGCCGCCTACGCGATCGCGCCGCCCTACCTGCCGAATCTCTCGGTCACCCTGCCCTCGCTGACTCTGCTGCAACTGGTCTCGCTGTACGCCGCCCTCGCGGCGAGCTTCACCCTGCTGTTCCGCCGCGAACTCTCGCCGTGGCGCTACACCTCGATCCCCGACGCCGTGGTTCTGGCGCGGATCGCCGTGCTCACCGTGGTGCTGTTCCTGATCTGGGTGTTCTTCCTGGATCGCGCCCGCAGCGTGCCGCGTTCGACCGTGTTCCTCGCGCCGCTGTTCCAGATGGCCGGCTCGATGGGCGTGCGGATCTTGCGTCGCGCGTTCCACGAACATGCGCTGGGCTCGTTCGCCCCGTTGAAGAGCCTCACAGACCGCGCCAGCCAGGCGCCCGCGCTGCTGCTGATCGGCCCGCCGGCGCTCGCCGACAGCTATCTGCGCGACGCCGCCCGCAGCCACGACCGCAGCTACACCCCGGTCGGCATCGTCGGCCAGGACCGCCGCGACGTCGGCCATCAGGTCCGCGGCGTCTGCATCATCGACGTGCTCGAAAACCTCGAGGACGCGCTCGCCGACCTGCGACGCTGGAACCGCTATCCGCGGGCCATCCTGCTGCTCGACGAGCCGAGCCGCCTCAAGGGCCTGACCGCCGACCTGCTCGGCAAGCTGAAGAACGACGGCATCCGTCTGCTGCGGCTGCCCTCGATCGTCGAGCTCTCGCAGCACGACAGCGTCACCCTGCTGCCGATGCGCGACATCAACATCGAAGAGCTGCTGGCCCGCGATCCGATCCAGCTCGACCGCGCCGCCATCGCCGCCCTGCTGCGCGGCCGCCGCGTGCTGATCACCGGCGCCGGCGGCTCGATCGGCGCCGAACTCTGCCGGCAGGTCGCCGCGTTCGAGTGCGGCCACATCACCCTGCTGGACTATTCCGAGACCGCGCTGTTCGAAATCGACCGCGAGCTATCCGAGATCTTCCCGCGGGGCTCGCGCCGGGCCCTGCTCTGCGACGTGCGCAACGCCGCCCGGCTGGAGGCGGTGTTCCGCGACGAGCAGCCGGACCTGGTGTTCCACGCCGCGGCGCTGAAGCACGTCTCGATGGTCGAGCAGCATCCCTGCGAAGGTGTGCTGACCAACGTCATCGGCACCTGGAACGTCGCCGAGGCGGCCCGCGCCTGCGGCGCGCGGCAGATGGTGCTGATCTCCACCGACAAGGCGGTGGACCCGACCAACGTCATGGGGGCGACCAAGCGGCTCGCGGAATCGGTGGTCCGCGGGCAGCAAAGCCAGGGCCGCCAGACCCGCTTCGCCGCCGTCCGCTTCGGCAACGTGCTCGGCTCGGCCGGCTCAGTGGTGCCGATCTTCAAGTCGCAGATCGAGCGCGGCGGTCCGGTGACCGTCACCCATCCGGAGATGGAGCGGTTCTTCATGACCATCCCGGAGGCCGTGCAGCTGGTGCTGCACGCCACCGCCACCAACACCCAGGGCGACGGCCGCGACTCGCGCCTGTTCCTGCTGGAGATGGGCGAGCCGGTGCGCATCCTCGACCTCGCCCGGCAGATGATCGCCCTGTCCGGCCGCACGCCGGGGCGCGACATCGAGATCGAGATCACCGGCCTGCGCCCGGGCGAGAAGCTGACCGAATCGCTGCTCGACGAGACCGAGCGCTCGGTCCCCTGCGCGCCGAAGGTGATGGAGGTGATCTCCGCCGCCGCCATGCAGGTGACCTCGGCGCACCTCACCGAACTGCGGCAGCTGGCGGAGGCCGGCGACGTGGAGGGCGTGCGTCGGGCGCTGTTCGACCTGGTCGGCCAGATCCGCGGCGAGAAGCCGACCGCCGCCCCGAATCTGCGGGTCGTCGCGAACCGCTAGGGCCGGCCCTCAACGGCCGGGGGGACGGAAGTCCGGCCGGCTCGCGAGCGCCTCGTCCATCTCGGCGATGGTCAGCAGCGCCGTCGCGCGGGATCGCACCGCGCCCGAGCCCATGGCCGCGACGCTGAGGGCCGCAGCCGCGCGGACGTCCGGCAGGTCCACGAGCATGATCACGTCCTCGTCGCCGAGGGCGTAGTGCATCGACTCCAGCTTGCCGCCGACGGACTCCACGGCCCGGGCGACCGCCGCCAGCCGACCGGACGCGGTGTCCTTCTGCAGCCCCTGGAGGCCTTCGGCGGTGTAGGACGCCTGGATAAGGAACTTCGACATCGCGCGAGCTCCGGCTGTGAGCGCGGGAGCCTGCGCTTGGCCGCCGGGCGTGTCGATCAGGAGAACCCCGCAGGCGCACGCGCGACGCAGCAAAAAGGCCGCGGAAGCGTCTTCCGCGGCCCTTCCGTATCGCTTCTGGGCTGGCGGCCTACTCGGCCGCCGCCATCGCCGGCTTGGCGACCTCCAGCCGCTTCACCAGCGCCTCGTACTGCTCCCACAGCGCCTTGGGCATGCGGTCACCGAACTTCTCGTAGAACGGCGGGATCAGCGCCGCTTCCTGGCGCCAGATCTCCGGATCGACGCTGAGCAGCAGCTCGAGCTGCTCGGCGGTCAGGTTCAGGCCCGACACGTCCAGCTCCGTCGCCTTCGGTAGACGGCCGATCGCCGTTTCGACGCCTTCCGCGCGGCCTTCCAGGCGGTCGACGATCCACTTCAGCACGCGGCTGTTGTCGCCGTAGCCCGGCCAGACGAACTTGCCGCGCTCGTCCTTGCGGAACCAGTTGACGAAGTAGATGCGCGGGAGCTTCGCGGCGTCGGCCTGCTCGCCCATCTTCAGCCAGTGGCCGAAGTAGTCGCCCATGTTGTAGCCGCAGAACGGCAGCATGGCGAAGGGGTCGCGGCGCAGCTCGCCGATGGCGTTCTCGGCCGCGGCGGTGCCTTCCGAGGCCACGTTCGAGGCCATGAACACGCCCTGCGCCCAGTCGGTCGCCTCACGCACCAGCGGCACGGCGCTGGCGCGGCGGCCGCCGAACAGGATGGCGGAGATCGGCACGCCGGCGGGATCCTCCCACTCCGCAGCCGCCACCGGGCACTGCGACGCCGGCACGGTGAAGCGGGCGTTCGGGTGGGCGGCCGGCTCGGCGCTGTCCGGCGTCCAGTCGCGGCCGCGCCAGTCGATCAGGTGCGCCGGCGCTTCCGGGGTCAGCCCTTCCCACCAGACGTCGCCGTCGTCGGTCAGGGCGACGTTGGTGAAGATGCTGTTGCCGTAGAGCGAGTCAATCGCGTTCTTGTTGGTCTCGGCGCCGGTGCCCGGCGCCACGCCGAAGAAGCCGGCCTCCGGATTGACGGCGTACAGCCGGCCGTCCTCGCCGAAGCGCATCCAGCAGATGTCGTCGCCGATCGTCTCGGCCTTCCAGCCCGCCAGCGTCGGCTGCAGCATGGCCATGTTGGTCTTGCCGCAGGCGCTCGGGAAGGCGGCGGCGAGATAGTGCGCGCGGCCCTCGGGCGAGGTCAGCTTGAGGATCAGCATGTGCTCGGCGAACCAGCCCTCGTCGCGGGCCATCACCGAGGCGATGCGCAGGGCGAAGCACTTCTTGCCCAGCAGGGCGTTGCCGCCGTAGCCGGAGCCGTAGGACCAGATCTCGCGGGTCTCGGGGAAGTGGACGATGTACTTGTCGTCGTTGCAGGGCCAGGCGACGTCGGCCTGGCCGGCCGCCAGCGGGGCGCCGACACTGTGCACGGCGGGCACAAAAAAGCCGTCCTCGCCGAGTTGGTCGAGGGCGGCTTGGCCCATGCGCGTCATGATGCGCATCGATACGGCCACGTAGGCCGAATCGGTAATTTCTACGCCGATGGCGCTGATCTTGGAGCCCAGCGGGCCCATGCAGAAGGGCACCACGTACATGGTGCGGCCCTTCATGGCGCCGGCGAACAGGCCGTTCAGGGTGGCGCGCATCTCGGCCGGGTCGCACCAGTTGTTGGTCGGACCGGCGTCAATCTCTTTCTCGGAACAGATGAAGGTGCGGCTCTCGACGCGAGCCACGTCGCGGGGATCGGAGGCGGCGTAGAAGGAGTTCGGGCGCTTGGCGGGGTTCAGGCGTTTCAGCGTGCCCGACTGCACCAGTTCCTCGGTCAGTCGGTTCCATTCCTCTTCCGAGCCGTCGCACCAGACGACACGATCCGGCTGCGTCAGCTGAGCAACCTCCCGCACCCATTTGACAAGTTTCTGATTATTCGTCGGCGCGGACTCGAGGCCCGGCACGTTAGGTTGCGACATCCAAATACTCCGTAGCCCCGATGGACAGCGCGGCGCCCGCCGGCCCCCCGCAACGGTCAAAACCGAACATCAAACACGATGCAGAGCAGGCCCTCTGCACACCGCGAGCCAAGTCGTACGGGAACGCGTCACGTGCGGTTTGGATCAGCGGTCCCGTTCACGTACGCTCGACCGGGCGATCGTTCGCGTACCCCATACGGCTGGGCCGTGTCACTATCCACGAGGCGAATATGAGCATCTTGCTCACCGGATCGGCAGGATTCATCGGCTTCCATCTGAGCCGGCGATTGCTCGAACGCGGCGACCAGGTCATCGGGGTCGATTCGCTGAACGCCTACTACGACCCGGCGCTGAAGGCCGCACGGCTCAAGATCCTCGAAGGCTTACCGGGCTACCGGCACGCGCGGATCGACCTCGCCGACCGCGACGCCGTGGCCGCCCTGTTCGCCGAAACCCGGCCGAGCGCGGTGGTCAACCTCGCCGCCCAGGCCGGCGTCCGCTACAGCCTGGAGAAGCCGGACGCCTACGTCGACGCCAACGTGGTGGGCTTCCTCAACGTGCTCGAAGGCTGCCGCGCGGTGCAGCCGAAGCATCTGGTCTACGCCTCGACCAGCTCGGTCTACGGGGCCAACGGCAAGCTGCCGTTCAACGTCCACGACGGGGCGAACCATCCGATCACCCTCTATGCGGCCACCAAGCTCGCCAACGAGGCGATGGCCCATTCCTACGCGCACCTGTTCTCCATCCCCGCGACAGGCTTCAGGTTCTTCACGGTCTACGGCCCGTGGGGCCGGCCGGACATGGCGCTCTTCAAGTTCACCGACGCGATCCTCAGCGGCCGGCCGATCGACGTGTACGGCCGCGGCCAGATGCAGCGCGACTTCACCTACGTCGACGACATCGTCGACGGGCTGGTGGCGGCGATCGATCGTCCGGCGACGATCAACCCGGCCTGGGATCCGCAAGCCCCCGACCCGGCCACCAGCGGCGTCGCGCCCTGGCGGATCCTGAACCTCGGCAACGCCCGGCGGGTGGAGCTGATGCGCTACATCGAAGTGCTGGAGGAGAAGCTGGGCCGCAAGGCCGAGCTGAACCTGATGCCGATGCAGCCGGGCGACGTCGCCCGCACCGAGGCCGACGTGGAGGAGACGCGGCAGGCGATCGGCTACGCCCCGACGACCCCGGTCGAGGTCGGCGTCGGCCGGTTCGTCGACTGGTACCTGGACTACTACGGACGGCGCTAAGCGCGGCCTTAGGCCGCGCCTCGCCTACAGCCTGAGGTCCGCGGCGCTCGCCGGCAGCAGGCCCTTGACGTCGAACAGCACCGCGCCCGGCCTGCCGAGCGCGCGGATCCGCTCGGCGCCGAGCTCGGCGAACTGCTGGTGGGCCACCGCCAGCACGATGGCGTCATAGGCTCCGTTACCGGCCGCCGGCGCCTCGATCAGCTCCAGGCCGTACTCGTGGCGGGCGTCGGCTGGCGCGATCCAGGGATCCCAGACGTCCACCTGGGCCTGGTAGTCGGCCAGCTCGCGGACGATGTCGATCACCCGCGTGTTGCGCAGATCCGGGGTGTTCTCCTTGAACGCCAGCCCCATCACCAGCACCCGGGCGCCGTTGACGCTGGAGCCCCGGCGGATCAGCTCCTTGATCAGCTCGCGGGCGATGTAGCCGCCCATGCCGTCGTTGATCCGCCGCCCGGCGAGGATGACCTCCGGATGGTAGCCGAGCGCCTCGGCCTTGTGGGTCAGGTAATAGGGGTCGACGCCGATGCAGTGGCCGCCGACCAGGCCGGGGCGGAAGTTCAGGAAGTTCCACTTGGTCGCGGCCGCCTGCAGCACCTCCTGCGTGTCGACGCCCAGCCGGTGGAAGATCAGCGCGAACTCGTTGATCAGGGCGATGTTCAGGTCGCGCTGGGTGTTCTCGATCACCTTGGCCGCTTCCGCGACCTTGATCGAGCTTGCCCGGTGAGTGCCGGCGGTGACGATCGCCGCGTAGAGCCGGTCGATGAAATCGGCGGCCTCCGGCGTCGAGCCGGCCGTCACCTTGACGATGTTCGCCAGCCGGTGCTGCGGATCGCCGGGATTGGCCCGCTCCGGGCTGTAGCCGGCGTAGAAGTCGCGGTTGAAGACGAGACCCGAGACCTGCTCGACCACCGGCACGCAGTCGTCCTCGGTCGCGCCGGGATAGACGGTGCTTTCGTAGACCACCACCCCGCCGGGCCGGATCGCCCGGCCGACCGTGCGGCTGGCGGCCAGCAGCGCCGACAGGTCCGGTCGCTTGTGCGCGTCGATCGGCGTCGGCACGGTGACGATGAAGACGTTGCAGCCGGCGAGATCGGCCTCGTCCGCCGTCACCGTCAGCCCCTTCGCCGCCCGCAACTCCTCGGCGGACACTTCCAGCGTCCGGTCGTGGCCGGCGCGCAGTTCGGCGGCGCGCTCCGGGTTCAGGTCGAAGCCCACCACCTCGTGTTCGGCGGCGAAGGCGACGGCCAGGGGCAGACCGACATAGCCCAGGCCGAGCACCGCGATCTTCGCGGGCGTCCGGGTGAAAGGGTTCTGCAGCATCGGGCTCTCGCGGTTTCGGCGACGGCGCCGTCTAGCACGCTTCGGAGGTCGTGCGGAAAAAGCGAACCCCCGGCGCACCCGCTCGGCGTCGGGGTTCGGAGAGCTCGCAAATCTCCAGCGAAGGTGGTCGCCGACGTCGCCCTGCAACGTGCGCGGTAATTTCCCGCTAACCTTACACGCTCCGGATGTACACCTCCCACTAAGAGCTGGCTGCGACAGTGGAGAAAATACGCCCAGACAAGGTGGGGGCCTTCAGATGCTCAAGGGCACGTTCAACTATACGCCGCCGGCGGCCCTCGGCGGCAGCGCCCGGGACTACCGCTATCCGCGCGGCGCCGACCTGCAGGGGCGGATCGAAGGCTTCTACAAGTGGCAGAACCTGCGCCGTCAGCACGGCCTCTGGCCCTTCTCGCGCTCGACGGACGAGGGTCCGCAGGCGGTGACCGCCGCTCGCGACGACGCCGGCGGCTGCTTCCGCGGCGTGAACTTCGCCAGCGAGGATTACCTGAACCTCGGCTCACACCCGGCGCTGAAGGCGCTGGCCCATGAGGTGATCGAGCAGTTCGGCCTGCACAGCGCCGGCTCCGCCGCCGTCATGGGGGCCACCCCCTACTCGGTGCAGCTGGAACGGGTCGTCGCCGACTTCCTCGGCGCGGCCGAGGCGGTGCTGTTCCCGAACGGCTGGGCCGCCGCCTACGGGGCGATCAAGGGCCTGGCGCGGCCGACCGACCACGTGGTGCTCGACGCCTTCGCCCACGCCGCGCTCAAGGAAGGCGCGGCGGCGGCGACCAAGAACGTCTACCTGTTCCGCCACAACAGCCTCGAGGACTGCCGCGGCTGGCTGCAGAAGGTCCGCGCCCAGGACCCCCAGAACGGAATCCTGCTCGTCACCGAGAGCCTGTTCTCGATGGAGTCCGACACGCCGGACCTGCGCGCGCTGCAGGCGCTGTGCGACGAGTTCGACGCCACCCTGCTGGTCGACGTCTCCCAGGACCTCGGCGCGACCGGCCCCGGCGGCCGCGGCGCCCTGGGAGCCCAGGGCATGGTTGGCACGGTCGACCTGGTGGTTGGCAGCTTCTCCAAGGCCTTCGGCTCGAACGGCGGCTTCGTCGCCTGCCGCAGCCGCGAGGTGAAGGAGTACCTGCGCTTCTTCAGCCCGACCTGCGCCCATTCCAGCACGCTCTCGCCGCTGCAGGCCGCGACGGTGATGAAGGCCTTCGAGATCATCGACGGCCCCGAAGGCGACGCCCTGCGCGCCCGGCTGATGGGCAACGTCGAGAGCCTTCGACGGCAGCTGCTCGACGCCGGCTTCGAGCTCTACGGCGAGCCGTCCGGCGTGGTCTGCATCAAGATCGGCGCCGAGGGCCTGGCGCGGCTGGTCGCCCGCCGCCTGCCCGAGGCGGGCCTCGTCGCCACTCTGGCGGAGTTTCCCGCCGTGCCGAAGAACAAGGCGCGCCTGCGACTGCAGGTGATGGCCGAACACAGCGAGGAGAACCTCCGCGACGCGGTGGCCGCGCTGACGGCCGCCTTCGCCGCCGGCAGCGAGGAGTTCGAGTGGCTGGACAGCGAGCGCGAGAAGCTGCGCGTCAACGGCTGAGGCGCCCTCGCCTCCGCCGCTCGTCCCCGCTTCCGCGGGCATGCGCGGGCTTCACCTGCTCCGGCGTTCGACGCCGTCGTAGCCGCGGTCGGAGCGCCGCCGGCGGTCCGGCCCCACGTAGTCCGGCGAGCGCACGAACACCCGCGGCTGGAAGATCAAGAGCTCCAGCCGCTTGATCAGGCCGGCCACGTTGAAGGGCTTGGCCAGGAACTCGTTCACGCCGGCGTCGCGGGCGGCCCGCACCAAGGCGGCGTCGGCGTGACCGGTCAGCATCAGGATGGGGATGAACGGGTTCGGGCTCGCCGGGTCCTGGCGAATGCGGCGGGCCAGCTCTAGCCCCTCTCCGCCCTCGCCAAGGTTCTGGTCCAGGATCAGGAGATCGATCTGCTCCTGCCGCAGCAGCTCGAACGCATCGTGCGCCGTCGCTGCGTAGCGGATCTCCTGCGCGCCCAAGCTGGCCAGCACCGACTTGACCAGCTCTCGCGCCTGACGGTTGTCGTCCACCACGAGGATGCGAACGGCCCGGAGATTCATGTCGCCCGTCAGCTCCATTGCGCGCCGAGTCCATAGCGGGCGCAGCCTTGGATTACGGCGGTCGCCGACCGCAGACCACTACCCGCGACGCGCAGCGGGAAGCTAACCCGCCATGGTTGCAGCTCGAATCGGACTGCTTCCGCGAAGCGACGAGGCTGGCGAATCAGTCGCCGCGGCGCCTGCGTCCGGTCTTCCGCTGAGTGAGGGCGACGGCGGCCACCCCGGCCACCGCGACCGCCAGCAAGGCCGCGCCAGTGGTCGCCCGTCCGCTCGGCCGCACCACAAACCTGTGGAACATTTCCGCGTCCGCGCCCCACCAGGCGCCGCTCGGTTTGTGGAATCCGTAGCGCTTGAAGCTCCAGGCCGCTTCGCGCGCGAGGTCCGCGGCCTCCGAAGCGCTGCGTTTCGTGGCGAGAATCTCCACCTCGGGCTCGATTTCGCGGGGATCGTCGCTCAGTCGCCAGCTCTGCCGCGAGACCGTGAAGGCGCGACCAAGCGACGCCTTGCGGGATTGTCGATGACGGGCATTGAGGAAGCGGTCGAACGAAGCGCTCATTCGGGATAGCTCTTTTTGCGTGCGGCGCTCATAACGCATTTAGCACGCAGCGGACCCCTCGCCCTTTCGTTCAGCTGCGTTGGAGTAACCATGAGAGAATTCGTCGACCTACGTGGAGCTTCTGGGAGTTTCTACCGATTCCGGCTGTGGCCGGAGGGTGGAGCCCATCCGCCGATCGCCGGCAACTACATCGTGCTGCGCGAGGAGGAGGCTGGCGTTCTGAAGGTGCTGCTGGCCGGCATCACCAGCGACCTCTCGCAAGCCGTGGTCGAGAGCAAGAAGGCCATGGCCAAGACGCCCGATGCGCGGCTCTACACGCGGCTGAACGTGGCCCGCGCGGTGCGCACCGCCGAGCACGAAGATATCGTCGCCGAACACAAGCCGGCCGTGCTGAGCGCGGGCGAGCGCTGAGCGGTTACCTGGGCGTCCTGTTCGGGCGCCCGCCTGCCGCGGCAACCAGCCACACGAAAATCGAGCCCCGCATCCCGGCCGGTGCGCCGGGCGAGCGGCTATGGGTCACCCGACCGGCGCCGGCTCGAGCGGCGCCGCCGCCGGCGCGACGACCGCCGGCGTCAGCAATGGCTGCGGCTCCACCGGCGCGGGCGGCGGCGGACCGGGCGGGATGGCGCTGGTCGGCAGGCGCTTGATCCCCGCGGTCATCACGCCGCGCCAGATTTCGGCCGGGGCCGAGCCGCCGGTGATCCTCCGCATCGACGAGTTGTCGTCACGGCCCATCCACACCACTGTCGCCAGGTTGCCGGCGAAGCCGCAGAACCAGGCGTCGCGGTAATCGGAGGTGGTGCCGGTCTTGCCGGCCACGTCGATGCCGGGAATCTGCGCCCGCGCCCCGGTGCCGGACGTCACCACCGCCCGCAGCATCTGGTTCAGCTCGCCGAGCTGCGGGTTGCCGATCAGCTGCACCGGCGCGGCCGCGCGGCGCTGCCAGACCACCACCCCGCCGGTCGTGCGGATCCGTTCGAGCCCGTAGGCCTGCACCTTCTGCCCGCCGTTGGCGAAGACCGCGTAGGCCTGGGCCATCTCCAGCGGCGAGACCTCGGCCACCCCGAGCGCCATCGCCGGCTCCGTCGGGATCGGCGAGACGACCCCCAGCCGCCGGGCGGTGGCCGCCACGTTGTCGCGGCCGACCTGGTCGGCGAGGCCGGCCGCGACCGTGTTCACCGACTGCGCCAGCGCCTGCTGCAGGCTGATCGGCCCGGCGAAGCCGTCGTCGTAGTTGCGCGGCGACCAGGCGCCGATGGTCAGCGGCTGGTCGACCACCGGCGTGTCCGGGGTCATCCCCGCCTCCAGGGCCGTCAGATAGACGAACGGCTTCCAGGCCGAACCGGCCTGCCGCCGGGCGGCGGTGGCGCGGTTGAAGGGGCTGGCCTCGTGGCTGAGGCCGCCGACGAGGACCCGCACCCGGCCCTGCCCGTCGATCGCGACCACCGCGACCTGCGAGGCGCCGAGTTTCGCATATTGCGCGACGCTCGCCTGAGCGGCTTGAGCCGCGGCGGCCTCGAAGGGCGCGTCGAGGGTGGTTTCGACCACCAGGTCCTGCTTCGGGGCGCCGACCAGCCGGCGGGTCTCGCCGTCGACCCAGTCGAGGAAGTACTGCGCCGCATCGTGCGGCGCGGTCTTCCAGACCTTCGGCTTCTCCGCCAGCGCCTTGGCGCGCTGCGCCGGGGTGATCGCCCCCGTCTCGACCATGGCGTCGAGCACCAGGCGCGACCGCTCGGCCGCGGCTACCGGATGGTCGGTGGGATCGTAGGCGGTGGGGGACTTCGGGATCGCCGCCAGCATGGCCGCCTCGCGCAGCGTCAGCTTGGCGGCGGGCTTGTTGAAATAGCGCCGTGAGGCCGCCTCGATGCCGTAGGCGCCCGAGCCGAAGTAGATGCGGCTGAGATAGAGCGCGAGGATCTGCTGCTTGGAGTAGGTGCGCTCCAGCTGGATCGAATAGAGCAGCTCGTTGCCCTTGCGCTGCAAGGTGCGCTCGGAGCTCAGGTAGAGGTTGCGCGCCAGCTGCTGGGTGATGGTCGAGGCGCCCTGCGCCGCGCGGCCGCGCTCGATGTTGGTGACGATGGCCCGGGCTATGCCCCGGGCGTCGAAACCGGTGTGCTCATAGAACCGCCGATCCTCGATCGCCACGAAGGCGGCCGGCACATAGGGCGGCAGCCGGGCCAGGTTCACCGGCGCGGCGTAGCGGCCGCCGCGCACCCCCAGCACCGCGCCGGAGCGGTCGACATAGGTGATCTGCGGCTCGCGCTTGATCGGCGGGAGATCGGGAAGCTCGGGCGCCGGCAGGCTGAGCGAGACGGCGGCGAGCGCGGCGGCGATCACGCGGGAACTTCCTCGATTGGGCGCAGGTTGCGGAACAGCGGTCCTTCTGTCGCGATCGTGCGCAACGGCAAAGATAATTCGCTGTAATGCCGGCCGACTGGCCAAGGCGGGCCCCGCGTGCTTCAAGATCGCGCCGTCGCGTCGCGCGGAGCCCCGGCCAAGATCAGGTCGGTCCGCGGCCTCCGCCCGATCCGCGCGCCGCACCTTGAGGAGACTGTTTCGATGCCTGTCACGCTTGGCCAGCATTTCGCGCAATCCGGCGCGGATCCGACCCTGGTCGAACTGCTGCTGGCCGTCGCCGGCGGCTGCGAACGAATCAGCGCGGCGGTCCGCCGCGGAGCGGTCGGCGACATCCTGGGCGCCCTGGAGAGCGAAAACGTCCAGGGCGAAGTGCAGAAGAAGCTCGACGTCATCTCCAACGAACTGCTGCTCGAAGCCTGCGCGCCGGCCACGCGGCTGGTGGCCATGGCGTCCGAGGAGATGGACGGCATCTACGAGGTGCGGAAGGTCGGGCCGCAGGGCGGCTACCTGCTGCTGTTCGATCCGCTGGACGGGTCGAGCAACATCGACGTCAACGTCTCGATCGGCACCATCTTCTCCGTGCTGCCGGCGCCGACCGCCGCGGCCGAACGCGACCCGACGGAGGCCGACTTCCTGCAGCCCGGCCGCGAGCAGATCGCCGCCGGCTACGTGGTCTATGGCCCGCAGACGACCCTGGTGCTGACGCTGCGCACCGGCGTGCGCGCCTTCACCCTGGATCCCGTCAGCGGCGAGTGGCTCGAGGTCAACGAGGCGATCGCCATCCCGCCGGAGACCAAGGAGTTCTCGATCAACGCCTCGAACATGCGCCACTGGGCCGCCCCGGTGCGCCGCTACATCGACGAATGCCTGGCCGGCGAGACCGGCCCGCGCGGCAAGAACTTCAACATGCGCTGGGTGGCCTCGATGGTCGCCGACGTGCACCGGATCATGATGCGCGGCGGGGTCTTCCTGTACCCCTGGGACGCGCGTGAGCCGAACCGCGCCGGCAAGCTGCGGCTGATGTACGAGGCCAACCCGATGTCGCTGCTGGTCGAACAGGCCGGCGGCGCGGCCTTCGACGGCTTCGGCTCGACCCTCGACTGCCAACCGACCTCGCTGCACCAGCGGGTTTCGGTGATGCTCGGCTCCAAGGCCGAGGTCGAGTACATCGCCCGGCTGCACGCCGAGACCCTGCAGCCCGCCTGAGCCGGCCCGGATGGGGAGGCGTTCGGCCGCCTCGACATCGCGTTTCCGTTGCGCTCATGTCGCCCGGTTGCACGCCGGCGCCCCATCGCCAACGCTCATGGAGAGTAATTTGCCGCAGCAGACCGCGGGTCGTCTGGCCCCGGCGGACCCCGTCAGCCTCGCCGGCCGCGCGCGCGGGCTCGAGCTGACCGTCGTCGTCCCGACCTTCAACGAGGCGGCGAACGTCCAGCCCCTGATCCGCAAGCTCGACGCCGCGCTGCAGGGCGTCGAGTGGCAGGCGATCTTCGTCGACGACGATTCGCCGGACGGCACCGCCGGGGTGGTGAAGGCGATCGCCGCCCACGACAGCCGCATCGAATGCCTGCACAGGATCGGCCGCCGCGGCCTGGCCGGGGCGGTGATCGAGGGCGCGCTGGCCTCGGCCGCGCCGTTCGTCGCGGTGATCGACGGCGACATGCAGCACGACGAGCGCCTGCTGCCGCGCATGCTGGAGGCGCTGCGGGAAGGCCGCGCCGACCTGGTGATCGGCAGCCGCTACGTCGGCGGGACCGACGCCGACGCCTCGGCCCTCGGGACGACGCGCGAGGCGGGCAGCCGGTTCGCCAACTGGCTGGGCCAGAAAGTGCTGCGCGCGCCGCTCACCGACCCGATGAGCGGCTTCTTCATGCTGCGCCGGGAACTGATCGAGCAGGTCGCGCCGAAGCTCGACACTGCGGGCTTCAAGGTGCTGTTCGACATCTTCGCCTGCCAGGACAAGCCGCCCCGGTTCATCGAGCTGCCCTATCAGTTCCGCGCCCGCGAAGCCGGGACCAGCAAGCTCGACAAGGCCGTGGTGCTGCAATACCTCGGCCTGCTCACCGCCAAGCTGACCCGCGACACGATCTCGCCGCGCTTCCTGATGTTCGCCCTCGTCGGCGCCAGCGGGGTGATCGTCCACCTGGCGATCCTCCGCGCCCTGCTGCACGTCGGCTTCGCTGGGGCCCAGACCGCCGCGGCGGTCGGGGCGATGACCTCGAACTACCTGCTCAACAACACCGTCACCTATCGCGACCGCCGCAAGCGCGGCTTCGGCCTGCTGACCGGCTATGTGAAGTTCGTCGTGCTCTGCAGCGTGCCGCTGGCGGCCAACGTCGCCGTCGCCACCATGGTCTACGAGCGCGGCCCGGCCTGGTGGGTCGCCGGCATCGCCGGCGCCGTGGTCGCCGCCGCCTGGAACTACGTGACCACCTCCAAGGCCGTGTGGTGACCCCCGAGGCCCTCCGCCGTCCCGACCGGCTGTGGCTGATCGTCGGCGCGGTGACCGTCGTGCGCCTGGTCGCCGCCGCGGCGATCCCGCTGACCGAGGACGAGGCCTATTATCGGCTGTGGGCCCAGCACCTGCAGGCCGGCTACCTCGACCATCCGCCGATTATCGCCTGGTGGATCCGGCTCGGTCAGTTGATCGCCGGCGACACGGCGCTGGGCGTGCGGCTGGTTCCGGCGCTCGCCACCGGGCTGACGACTTGGCTGATCGGCGACCTCGCCCGGCGGCTCGGCCTTTCGCAGACGACCGGCGAGCGCGCCGCGCTCTGGTACAACGCGACCTTCACCGTCGCGCTCGGCGGGCTGCTGGCGACCCCCGACACGCCGGCCTGCCTGTTCTGGACCCTGGCCGTCTGGTGCCTGGCGCGCCAGCACCAGAGCGGCGACGGCCGCTGGTGGCTGGGCGCCGGCGCGGCCGCGGGCCTCAGCTGCCTGTCCAAATACTCCGGCCTGTTCCTGGCGCCCGGCGTCTTCGTCTGGCTGCTGCTGGCGCCGGGCGGCCTGCGCCAGCTGACCAGGCCGTGGCCGTGGCTCGCCGCGGTCGTCGCCGTGCTGGTGTTCGCACCTAACGTCGCCTGGAACGCCGGCCACGAGTGGCTGACCTTCGAAAAGCAGTTCGGCCGCGTCGGGGCCAAGGAATGGCATCTCGAGCGGCTGCCGGAGTTCCTGGTGACCCAGTTCCTGCTGCTCAATCCGATCATCGCCGTGCTGGCCGGGCGCGGGATCGTCCGCGGCTGGAAGGCGCGCAGGACCGACCCCGACCTCGCGGTCCTGCTGCCGGTGGCCGTGGCCGCGCCCTTCATCCTCTATCTGGCGGCGCACAGCCTGCACGACCGGGTGCAGGGCCACTGGCCGGTGCCGGCCTTCGGCGCCCTGGTGATCTGCGCCGCCTACGCCGCCGAGCGCAGCCGTCCATGGGTGCGAAGCGCCGTCCCGCTCCTCGGCTTCGGGCTGTCTCTGCTGGCGCTCATCCACCTGGCGACGCCCTCACCGCGGCTCGGCGACAGCGACCCGGCGTTGCACCTGCGGGCCTGGCCGGAATTCGCCGGCCGGCTCGAGGCCCTGCGCCTCGCCGAGGGCGCGACCTGGGTCGGGACGCGCAGCTACGGCGTCGCCGCGCAGCTCGACGCCGCCGGGCGCATCCGCAGCCCGATCGTGCAGATCGAGGACCGCCAGCGCTATTTCGACTGGCAGCAGGGCGCCGACCTCTCCGGCCCCGGCCTCGTGCTCGACCTGGCGCGGCGGATGAAGGCCGAGGACCTGCAACGCTGCTTCGCCGAGGTGACGCCGCTCGGCGTGCACGACCGCGCCGACGGCCGCAGCCGCTGGACCCGCTATGCGGTGTTCCGCGTCGCCGGACCGAAGGTCGACGTGCTGGCGCAGGGTTGCCCATAGCAGCCCTCCTCCGCTCATCGGCGGAGACGCGTTCTAAAGTCCCGCCGCTTTCCGCAGCGGCAGGATCGCCCCCAGCAGGTGGTAGAAGGAGGTCGCCGGGGCCGGCTCGTCGACGAAGCTTCCGTCGGCGTTGAGCTTGTCGCGCCAGGTCCCCCGCCTCGGGGTGTCGAGATAGAGGGCGAGCCCCTCGGCCGCGCGCAGCGCCTCGGCCTCGCCCCCGAACACCAGGGCGGCCTTCAGGTGCTCGGTCTGAGCCCATAGCCTGGCCACGGGCTCGCGCACCGTCAGGTCCGACCACAGCGCGCCGGCGGCGACGCCGCGGGCGTCGACCCCGCGCTTGCCCGCGGCGTAGAGCCGGCGCGCAGCGGCAAGCGCCTTCGCATCGTCCCGCGCCCTGCCCCAGCGGTCGAGCAGCCAGGCCCACTCCAGCTGATGGCCCGGCTCCAGCAGACCGCCGGCCGCATCCGGCAGCGCCCGCCACTCGGCGTCGAAGAACTCGCGGATCGCGCCGCTGTCCGGGTCGATGAACCGCTGGAGCGCCAGTTCGGCGATCTCGTCGGCCAGCACCGTCCAGCCGCTCGCCCCGGCGTCCTCCCAGGCCAGCGCCGCCTCCAGCAGATGCATGTGGGCGTTGGCCTGGAACGGCCGATCGCCAGTCTCGCGGAAGCCGCCGGCCGGATGCCGCATCGCCTCCAGCGCCGCGCGCAGCGCGTCGGCGTCCGCCGCGCCGGCGCCCGGCTCCAGCCGCTCCAGCGCCGCCATGGCCAGCAGCGAGAACGCCTGCTCGTAGAGCAAGGCGGTGGGATCGACGATCCGGCCCTCCTCGTCGGCGGCGCGGGCGAAGAGGCCGTCCGGGCCCCGGTAGCGCGGCCGGTAGAAGGCGTAGGCGGATTCGGCCAGCACGCCGTACTGCTCGCCCAGCCCTTCCGCCGCCGCGGTGGCGTAGACCCAGGTCTGCCGCGTCTGCACGCGGGCGCGCCGCGGCGCCGGCCACGGCTCGCCCGCGATCGTCAGCGCTTCCTGGAAGCTGCCGCGCGCGGGATCGCGGCCGGCGTCGGCCCACAGCGGCAGCGCCGCCTCGACCAGCCAGGCGTCGTACCAGGCCGCCGCCGCGGCCAGATTTGCGAAAAGGGCCGGCATGGCGCTCCGCGAAGAGTTGTCCGCGCCCTGATAGCCCGCGGCGAGCAGGTCGGTCACCTCCCGCCGCGCGCGGAAGCTGTCATTCGACGGCGCCCGGCTTCGCCAGAACGCTAACTTGCCGCTATGAGTAGGCTGCAAGAGTCAGCCTGCGCGTCAGCGCAGACGGGGTGAGACACCTATGTCGGCGAAGATCTTTCCGGTGATCCTGTCGGGCGGTTCGGGCTCGCGGCTGTGGCCGCTGTCGCGCGAGAGCTTCCCCAAGCAGCTGCTGCCGCTGGCCGGCGAACGCACCATGCTGCAGGAGACGGCGCGGCGGGTCGCCGATCCCGCCCGCTTCCACCCGGTGATGGTGATCGCCAACGCCGAGCACCGCTTCGTCATCGCCGAGCAGCTGCGCGAGGTCGGGCAAGGCGCCCCGACCATCGTGCTGGAGCCGCTCGCCCGCAACACCGCCCCGGCCGTCGCCGCCGCGGCGCTGATCGCCGCTCAGCAGGACCCGGACGCGTTGATCCTGGTGATGCCGGCCGACCACGCCGTGCCCGACGTCGCCGGCTTCCTGGCGACGGTCGAGGCCGGCCTGCCGGCGGCGCAGGGCGGCGCCCTGGTGCTGTTCGGCATCCAGCCGGACAGTCCGGCCACCGGCTACGGCTACATCCGCGCCGGGGCGGCCCTGGCCGGCCGGGCGCATCAGGTCGAGGCGTTCGTCGAGAAGCCGGACCTGGCGACCGCCGAGGGCTACCTCGCCGACGGCCGCTACTCGTGGAACAGCGGCATCTTCCTGCTGCCGGCGCAAGCCGTGATCGCCGAGCTCGAGGCGCACGAGCCGGCGGTGATCGCCGCGGTGCGCTCGGCCCTCGACGCCGCCAAGCGCGACCTCGACTTCGTCCGGCTCGATCCCGACGCCTTCGGCGCCAGCCCGTCGATCTCGATCGACTATGCGGTGATGGAGCGGACCGCCAAGGCCGCGGTCGTGCCCTCGAGCTTCGCCTGGTCGGACGTCGGCGCCTGGTCGGCGCTGTGGAAGCTCGGCTCCCGTAACGAGAACGACAATGTCGAGATCGGCGACACCCTCGCCGAGGACACCCGCGGCTCGTACCTGCGCAGCGAGGGCCCGCTGATCGCCACCGTCGGCGTCGAGAACCTGATCGTGGTGGCGACCCCGGACGCGGTGCTGATCGCCAGTCGGGACAAGGACCAGGACGTCAAGAAGGTGGTCGAGCGCCTCAAGGCCTCCAACCACGCCAGCGCGGTGCAGACCCGCCGGGTCTACCGTCCCTGGGGCTTCTACGAGGGCGTCTCCGAAGGCGAGCGCTTCCAGGTCAAGCGGATCACCGTCAATCCCGGCGAGAAGCTCTCCCTGCAGAAGCACTTCCACCGCGCCGAACACTGGGTGGTGGTGAACGGCACCGCCGAGGTGCATCTCGACGGCGAAACCCGGCTGCTGGCCGAGAACGAGAGCATCTACATCCCGCTCGGCGCGACCCACCGGCTGGGCAATCCCGGCAAGGTGCCGCTGAACCTCATCGAGGTGCAGTCCGGCGCCTACCTCGGGGAGGACGACATCGTCCGCTTCGAGGACGTCTACGCCCGGGCGTAGGCGTCGGCTCTACGGCCGCTCGTAGACGATCACCGCGCAGCCGCTCGCCTGGGCGCGCTCGTAGCTCGGCCGGAAGTCCTCGGGCAGCGCGTCCGGATTGGTGATCTCGCCGCTGCGCACCGCCACGGCTTCGATCCAGCCGAGTTGCTCGAGCCCCAGGAAGGCGACCCGCTCCGCCTCGGCTTCATCCGCGCCGCGGGCGAAGACCAGCAGGTCGTAGCGGCGGCCGTCCGGCCTCGCGTTGGCCGGCCCGGCGACCGCCTGCATGGTGACCACGAAGATCGCGCCGCCGGTCATCTCGCTCGGACCGCCGGCGCCGCGCATGGGTTCAGAAGAAGCGTTCGCCGATGCGGATGGTGTCCCCGGGGGCCACCGGCGTCGTGCTGGTGAGCGGGAACGCCTCCTCTTCGGGGCTGTCGGCGCGCTTGATGAACACCTTCTTGGAGTTGGCGCGGTAGGTGAACCCGTTGGCGGTGGCGACCGCCTTCAGCACCGTCAGCCCGGTGCTGTAGGGATATTCGCCGGGCTTCTGGACCTCGCCCAGGATGTAGAACGGCCGGTAGGTCAGCACCTCGATGCTGACGCGCGGGTCCTTCAGGTAGCCGTTCTTGAGCGCCGTCTCGACCTCGGCCTGGAACTCCGGGATCGTCAGGCCGGCCGCCTGCACTTCGCCGATCAGCGGCATGGCGACCTTGCCCGAGCCGCCGATGATGAACTCGCCGCTCAGCGATTCCTCGCCGAAGGTGATCACCCGGATCTTGTCCGACGAGCCGAGGCGATATTCCGGGATCACCCGCGTGGCGTCTTCCGCCCGCGCCGTACTTGGCGAGAGCCCTGCGACAATCCCGAAGCAAAGGACCAGGCATGCCGCCAGCCACGTCAACGCTCGCATATAAGAATACTCCTGCAGCGCCCCCGGGGGCGTGACCATATCGCAGCGCAGCGAAGGACGGAATAGCGGCGCGGGCGTGGCGCCTGGAGGGGCCGCCGGCGCTCTAGTCGGCGTGCTGGAGCGCGGCGATCCGCCGGAACATGCGGCGAACATTGCTCAGGTTGCCGTCCGCTATTGTGGGCAGGGTGCTCCGCTGGCGATAGGCGCGCGTCAGCAGCACGCCGCCACCGGTGCGTTCGCAGATCTGCCGCTCGACCAGCCAGCCGACGTGCCGCCGGGTCGTCTCGTAGGGGATGTCAAGCTTGCGCGACAGCAGCGCCACCCGCACGGGGATGCGCTCCACCTCCGGAATCGCGCCGACGCGCCCGAAGGCGATCACCTGATCCGTCGACAGATGCTCGGTGGCGGAGCGGGCGATCTCGAGCATGACGATCGCCGTCAGCGGATCGCCGATGTGCTCCAGCACCGGATCCAGAGTGCGGAAGACGTAGTCCGAGAGGATCCGCCCGACGGCGCGGATCGGGGCGGTCGGATCGTCGACCGGCGGCAGGGGCGTGGGCATCGGCTCGATCACGCCGGCCGCCGAGAGGTCGTCGCAGAACCGGCGCACGCGCTCGTAGCGGGCCCGCGCCGCGGCCACGAAGCTCGGCGAGACGACCATCGCCGCGGGCACGTAGACGCCCTGCGGGGTGACCGCCAACCTGCCCTCGCGCGCCAGCTTGTTGACGTGGCGGCGCACCGTTTCGAACGGCAGCCGCAGCGATCCGGCGAGGGCGTTGATGCTGACCGGCCGCCGCAGGTCGTCGGGGGGCGCCGCGCCGAGGCTCGCATGCGCGACCTGCAGTTCGGGATCGCGGTTCAGCGGCGCAAGGTTCGCCTCCAGCACCCCGTTGATCAGCAGGGCGTCGAGCACTGAGGCGCCGTCGAGCCGTCCGAGCAGCGAAATGTCCACGAAGAAGGGCACCGCCAGCCACCCGGCGATCCGCGCCTCGTAGGGTATCGGCGTCCGCTCTGCCGCCGCCCGATTCATGCCCCCTTTTCCACGTAGCGCCCCGCTGCTCACCGAACCTGTTTCGCGTGCCCCGGCGATCCGCGGCAAGTCGCAGCCCTGCTCCCTGGCGGGACGGTCACGCGATCGTTAACCTTATCGAAGGACCGACTCGCGGTCTCCTTCTACGTGCTGGATCTGAGTAGACCGATGCCTGACGCCACCTACGTCGTCTTCGTCCCGCGAGCCAAACGCGACGAGTTGCGCAAGATCTTGCGCACGGAAGACACCGGCCCGCTCGCCTGGCGCGAACAGAGGTCATGGTTCGGCAGCGAGTTCTACTTCTCGGGCCCGCCGGTGCTCGCGCGCAAGGCTCAGGCCTACGTCGCCGAGTGGATCATCAGCGGCTGACATCCCTTCCGAAGTCTTCGAGGCCGGTTGCGGCGCGGGGAATGTTACGTCAAATGTGACAGCGCCGCCGGCCGCCGGCGGTCGGCTGGGAGACTTCGATGCATCTGATCCGTTCTCTTTTTCTCGGCGCCGCCGCCTGCGCGATCCTGACCGCCCCTGCTTTGGCCGCGCCGGCCCCCGCGGGCAAGACGCCGGCCACGCCCGCCCAACCCAGCGCCGGAGCGCCCGGATCCGTGTTCGCCAATCCCAGCCCGCTGTTCCTGCACGCCCCGCAGTTCGACAAGATCCAGGAGGCGGACTTTGCGCCGGCGTTCGAGGCCGGCATGGCCCAGCACAAGGCCGAGATCGCCAAGATCGCCGAAGATTCGTCCGCGCCGACCTTCGACAACACCCTGGCCGCCATGGAGCGGTCGGGGCAGATGCTCGAGCGGGTCGCCCTGGTGTTCAACGCGCTGACCAGCGCCAACACCAGCGACGCCATCCAGAAGATCGAGTCCGAGATGTCGCCGAAGATGGCGGCGCACAACGACTGGATCTACCTCCACCCGAGGCTGTTCGCCCGGGTGCAGAGCCTCTACGACCGCCGCGACAGCCTCGACCTGAACCCCGAGCAGCGCCAGCTGCTGACCGTCGTCTATCAGAAGTTCGTCCGCTCCGGCGCGAAGCTGCCGCAGGCCGAGCAGACCCGGCTGAAGGCGCTCAACGAGCAGCTGTCGACCCTGGAGACCGCTTTCCAGCACAAGCTTCTGGCGGCGGACAAGAACGGGGCCCTGGTCATCGAGGACAAGGCCAAGCTCGCCGGCCTGAGCGAGGACCAGATCGCCGCCGCGGCGGCCGCCGCCGAGGCCCGCGGTCTGAAGGGCAAATGGGTCCTGACGCTGCAGAACACCACGCAGCAGCCGCTGCTGCAGGACCTGGCCGACCGCAGCGTGCGCCAGCAGCTGTTCGAGCACGGCTGGACGCGCGCCGAGAAAGGCGACGACGCCGACACCCGCGCGACCATCCTTCAGCTGGCGAAGCTGCGCATCGAGAAGGCCCGGCTGCTCGGCTATCCGAGCTACGCGGCCTATGTGTTGGAAGACCAGATGGCCCGCACGCCGGAAGCGGCGGAGGGCTTCTTGCGTCAGCTGGCCCCGCCCGCCCGCGCCCGCTCGATGGCCGAGGCGGCGGAGAACCAGAAGATGATCCAGGCGTCGGGCGAGGACTTCCAGCTCCAGCCGTGGGACTGGCAGCGCTATTCGGAGAAGGTCCGCAAGGCCCGCTACGACCTCGACGAGGCCGAGGTGAAGCCCTACTTCCAGCTCGACCGGGTGCTGAAGGACGGGGTTTTCTATACCGCGACCCAGCTGTACGGCATCACGTTCAAGGAGCGCACCGACCTGCCGGTCTACCATCCGGACGTGCGCGTCTTCGAGGTGCACGAGGCCAACGGCGACCTGGTCGGCCTCTTCTACTTCGACCCGTTCAAGCGCGACAACAAGTCGGGCGGCGCCTGGATGAGCAACTTCGTGAACCAGTCGAAGCTCATCGGCACGAAGCCGGTCGTCTACAACGTCTCGAACATCACCAAGCCCGCCGCCGGCCAGCCGGCGCTGATCTCGTGGGACGACGTGACCACCCTGTTCCACGAGTTCGGGCATGCGCTGCACGGCCTGTTCGCCGACCAGACCTACCCCACCCTGTCGGGCACCAACGTGGCGCGCGACTTCGTCGAGTTCCCCAGCCAGATCAACGAGAACTGGGCGCTCGATCCCCAGGTGCTGAAGAACTACGCGGTGCACCACGAGACCGGCCAGCCGATTCCGCAAGCGCTGGTGGACAAGATCAAGGCCGCCTCGAAGTTCAACCAGGGCTACACCATGGGCGAGCTGATCGCCGCGGCCGAGCTCGACATGCAGTGGCACCGCCAGGGCGCGGCCGACGGCCTGACCGACGTCGGCGCTTTCGAGCAGCAGGCGCTGAAGGCCGGCGGCGTCGACTTCCCCGACGTGCCGCCGCGTTACCGCACCAGCTACTTCCGGCACATCTGGAGCAACGGCTACGCCGCCGGCTACTACGCCTACCTCTGGACCCAGATGCTGGCGGACAACGCCTATCAGTGGTTCGAGCAGAACGGCGGCATGAGCCGCGCCAACGGCCAGCGCTTCCGCGACATGATCCTGTCGCGCGGCCACACCGAGGATTACGGCCCGATGTTCCGCGCCTTCTACGGCAAGGATCCGGAGATCGGCCCCATGCTGCAGCATCGCGGTCTCGGCGAAGCTCAGGGCAAGTAGGCAGCGACAGCCCTGTCCGGCAAGGACAGGGCTATTCGCTCACCAGCGCATCGCCACGGCTCGGCTGCGGGCGCGCATCAGGTGCAGCCGCATCGCAGTCTCGGCGAGTTCGGCCTCGCCCTGCTCGATCGCCTCGGTGATCGCCAGGTGCTCCAGCTCGAGCCGCTTCACTCGGTCGTCCTCCACGCCCAGCGCCAGGCTTGGCACGATCAGCCCCTCGACATGGGCGTCCAGCGCCTCGAGCGTCAGGAGGAACATCGGGTTGTGCGAGGCCCGCGCGATCGCCCGGTGGAAGTCAAGATCGTGCCGCCCATCGGGTTCGCCCGCCCCTAAGCTTGCGATCAGCGCGGCGGTCGCCGCCTTGATGGCCTGCAGTTCGGCGTCGGTGCGATGCTGCGCCGCCAGCCGCGCCGCCACCGGCTCGACGGCGATGCGCACGTCGAAGGTGTCGAGCCGCGCCCGCACCGGGGCCGGCAGGAGGTGCTGGATCTGATGCTCGGCCGGGCGCTGCCGCACGAACGAGCCGGCGCCCCGCCGGGATTCGATCAGGCCGTCGGCCTGCAGCCGGGTCAGGGCCTCGCGGACGATCGGCCGGGAGACCGCCGTCAGGCGGCTGAGCTCGTGCTCGGAGGGCAGCCGGTCCCCCTGCTGCAGGTTCTGCTCGACGATGAACGCCAGAAGCTGGCCGTAGACACGGTCGGCCAGCCGCTCGCCCGGCTCCTCGCCCGGCGCGCCGCCGAGTGTCGGCCTAGCGGACATCGGCGCCCGCCGCGCGCATCGCGACCGCGACCGTACGTTTCGCGAGTTGTCTCACAAACTGCCCCGTTCTTTGCCGACGACGTCGAGGTCCGCCTGACGGTGACGCGCTTCCCCGTGCTTTACGTGGCATGCCGGCGCAGGGGCGACAAGGCGCCATTCTGCAACGCCCGCGTCGGAAAAGCTGCAAGACAGCCTTCCACGTAGATGCTTGGCCGACCGAGGCATAGCGGCGTCAAGCGAGCAACCGCCAGGGCGGCCGCGTCGTCTTGCTTCCCGGGTCACGTGGAATGTCCGCCCAGGCCGCAGCGGCGCCGCGATGCGGCGCCGCTGCCGGCCTGGGGCGCGCCGGCTTAGCGCTTCGGCGGGGTGGTCTGGCTGGCCGGCGGCTTGGCCGCGCCGCCCGTTCCGCCCGTCGACGGCGCCGGCTTGGCGGCGGGGAACGCCTTCTGCGCAGCGTCGAGTTCTCGCAGGGTGTTGGTCAGCAGCGGGCCGCAGCGCTGCGCCTCCGCATTGATCGCCTCGCGATTGAGGCTGTCGGCGATCGGCTTCAGCTTGCTGGCGAAGTCGAAGTTCGGGTCCTGCGCCTTCACGCGGCCGGCGAAAAAGATCACGCCGACCTGACCGATGCGCGCCTGATTTTCGTCCTGCGAGCCGCTGATCGCGGCCATGGTCATCAGGCAGCGGGCGTCGCTCGTTGCGCCTGTGGCGGCCGGAGCTGCTGCAGCGGCCAGCGGCGCGAGCGCGAATCCGGCGCAGAGTGCCAGGGTGATGGGACGCATTATCCGCCTCCTGTGGAACGTCGGGCGGAGGAAATAGAGCAATCCGCCGGACGCGCCCAGTGTCCTGCGGAAAAGGCGCCGGCCAGCTCCGCCCCGACGCATGGGCTGGGGGGCTCGTTGAGCGCGCCGGGAGGAGCCGGCCGACAAACGCGACCATCGGGGGCAAGCAGGGCGAGGTGTGGTCGAGATCATGTCCTTTGCAAGGTCGTGGAAAAGCGCCCGCCTCGCGGTTTCTTGATCGCGCGCAAGGGCGAGGGTCGGTCAAGGTTCCAGCATTGGATAAGCGGCGCGCCGCTTCCGGCGGGCCGCTGTCAGAGGAGATGCGAATGCAAATTCCGCTGCAGATCACCTTCGAGGGCGGCTTGGCTGCGAGCGACTCGCTCCGCCGGCGTATCGAACGCGAGGCCGGCAAGCTGGAGCGATTTTCCGATCGTATCGGCTCATGCCGCGTGGCGGTGATCGGGCGCGGCGGCAAGAGCCGCCACGGCGGACTCTACGCCGTGCGCCTGCAACTCTCCGGGCCAGGCCTGGGCGAGGTGGTGGTCACCCGCAATCCGCCAGCCGACCATGCTCACGAAGACGCCTTCCTCGCCGTGCGCGACGCGTTCGCCGCCGCCCGGCGCAAGCTGCAGGACCGGCACGGCCGGCTGAGCGGCCGGGTCAAGGCCCACGACCGCGTGATCACCCCCTTCCCGGAGACGCGCGACGACGACTTCGCCAGCGACGACTTCGACCCGCTGGAGCCGCCAGCGTACGGCGGGCAGACCGCTCGGATCGCCTACGTCTGAGCTGAAGTCCTAGGTAGAACGGGCGCTGCAGCTTCGGCTGCGGCGCCTTCTTTTTGATCGTCCTGCTTTGGCGAGGCGCTGTCTGAGGCTCGCAATGAAACCCTTGATCGCCGTCGCCGCGACCGCCGTGCTGGCCCCTTCCCTCGCCTCGGCCGCGCCCGCCCCTCTGACCGCGCCGATCGCCAACTCGCACGCCGCCGAATGGCTGGCGCCGCAGGCGCCGGTGCGGATCTTCGGAGACATCTATTACGTCGGGACCGCCGGCCTCAGCGTAGCGCTGATCAAGACGCCGGCCGGGGCGATCCTGATCGACGCCTCGATGCCGAAGGGTGCGTCCGCGATCGCCGCGCACATCCGCCAACTCGGCCTGAAGCCGACCGACGTGAAGTACATCCTGGTGACCGAGCCGCACTACGACCACGCCGGCGGGGCCGCGGCGCTGGCCCGGGACACCGGGGCCGTCGTGGTCGCGAGCCCGCCGAGCGCGAAGGCGCTGCGGGCGGGCCAAGTCGGCGACGACGACCCGCAAGCCGGCCTGCTCGCCCCCTTTCCGGCCGTGGCGGAGGTGCGGGAGATCGGCGACGGCGAGGCGGTCACCCTCGGCGGCGTCAGCGTGACCGCGCGCGCGACGCCCGGCCACACCGCCGGCTCGACCAGCTGGACCTGGACCTCGTGCGAGGGCGGCAAGTGCCTGAACGTGGTGTTCGCCGCCAGCCTCAATCCGGTGTCCGCCGACGGCTTCCGCTTCACCGGCACGCCGTTGCCGGACGTGTTTCGCCGCAGCGGCCAGCGCCTCGCGCGCCTGCCCTGCGACATCCTGATCTCCGCCCACCCGGACAACAGCGGCATGGGCGCCAAGCTGAAGGCGCTCGAGGCCGGCGCGACGCCCAACCCGTTCATCGACCCGGGCGCCTGCCGGGCCTACGCCGCGCGAGCCGCCGGCCTGCTCGACGCGCGGCTGGCGAAGGAGCAGGCGGTCGCGGCCCGATAGGTCTCGCTGCGCGCTAGACCGTCCGATCGAGGACGAGGCCGGTCTCGCCCCGCTCGGCGGCCGCCCGGACCTTGGCGGCGACCATCTCCTTGATCCTGGTCTCGACCTTTCCCCGCTCCCACGCGGGCATCGCCGCGAGCTCGTCCTCGGTCAGCCCCATGCTCGACAGGATGTTCGCCCGCATCCGCTCGCTGGTCGTCATCTTCGCCCAGGCGAGAAACGCGTCCTTGACGCTGGTCTCGCCGCGCGGTGACGCCTCCAGCGCGCCGCCTAAATGCTGCGGCGTGTAGGCGGTCCAGATCTGGCCGACGCCGTTAAGGTTCATCGCGCCCCCTCCTTCACCGCCGAGCGCTTGCAAGTCGCGCGCCAGTCGAACCCTTCCGAGCGCGGCGTTCCTGCAGCGCGGCGGACGCCGTTTCCGCCGCCTCGGCCGTTGACCTGGCCCACCGGCTGTCGCCCAACTTGGGAGAACGGTGTTCTCGCACGGAGGCCCGGCGTGAAATTCGGCTTCTACACTCCGAACTTCGGGTTCTGCGGCGACGCCCGCGTGCTCGCCGAACTGGCGCACGAGGCCGAGGAGGCCGGATGGGACGGCTTCTTCATCTGGGACCACCTGCAGGTGATCGAGCCGGCGGTGGACCCGTGGATCGCCCTGGCGGCGATGGCGCTCAGCACCCGTCGCATCCGGCTGGGCCCGCTGGTCACGCCGGTGCCACGACGGCACATCGCCAAGCTCGCCCGGGAGGTGACCAGCCTCGACCGCCTGTCGAACGGCCGGCTGATCGTCGGCGTCGGCGCGGGCTTCCCCCAGCTGACGGACTACGCCGCCTTCGGCGATCACGGCGGCGCCAGGGCGCGCGCGGCCAAGCTCGACGAAGGGCTGGACCTGCTCGCGGCGCTGTGGAGCGGCGAGCCGGTGTCGCATCGCGGCGAGCACTTCCGGGTGGAGTGCCCGCCCTTCGCGCCGCCGGTGCAGCGTCCGCGCCCGCCGATCTGGGTCGCCGCGGCCTGGCCGGCGAATCGGCCGCTGGCCCGCGCAGCCCGCTGGGACGGCGTCGTCCCGCTCGGCGGCCTGGGCCTGGAGGTCGCCCCGTCGGAGTTGCCCGCGATCGTCGCCACCGTCCGAGATCAGCGGACCTCGGACGCGCCGTTCGACGTCACTCAGTTCGGCGTGACCCGCGACCCCGGCGACACCCGGACCGTCGCCGCAGCCGCGGAGGCCGGCGCGACCTGGTGGATCGACTACGTCTACGCCGGGGGCGGATCGCTGGCGGCGACACGCCAGCGCCTGCGGCAAGGGCCGCCTCGCCTCTAGGCTTCCCGGCGGCCAGGCGACCTGCAGCTCGCGGCGCCTTCGCTTTACCGATCGCGCACCGGCCTGGACTTGGCCGCGACATGCGCCTTAGCTCTTGCCGGCAGAACAACATTCCAGGGAGCGAAATGTATGGCCGCCTATGTCGTGCTCTTCCGCGAGAGCGAGGTCCGGGATCCGGAGGAAATGGCGAAGTATCGGGAGAAGGGCTCCGACCCGACCAAGTACGGGCTCAAGCCCCTGGCGGTCTACGGCGCCCAGACGCCGCTCGAGGGCACGCCGCCCGACGGCGTCGTGGTGCTGGAGTTCCCTGACGTCGCCTCCGCCAAGGCCTGGTACTTCAGCCCCGAGTATCAGGACGCCGCCCAGCACCGGCTGAAGGCCGCCGACTACCGCGGGGTGATCGTCGAAGGCTTCTGATCCGGCGGCGCGATCCCGTCACGTTCGCGGGATCGCGCCCCTTCCGCCACAGCACGGCCACGAACGTCCCGACAAGCTGGCGTCACGCGGACGCGCCGGCCACGCTTGCGAGTTGCGCGCCACAGAAGCTGTAGAGGACGCAACTAAACACGCCCCAGTTGTATTTAGTGTCTATGGACACACCACGGGGCCCTCAAGCGTTGCATTTTGCCTCCGATCCGCGCAAAGGCTCCGCTCGGACGAGCGGTCGGGACCCAGATGCTACACCCCCTAGTTGTAACGTCCGAAGACGATTACTGCAACGCGGGTTGCTGATGGCGCCGACGCACCATCCCAGCGCCCAGGCCTTGGCGAACTTCTTGATCGGCGACTGCTCTCCGGGCGCAGCGTTGCTCTTGTCGCGCCACGTGGAGGCCTGCCCCCGCTGCGCCAGCCGCGTTCAGGCGCTGGGCGCGCCCGGGGTCGCGCCCAGCGACCTCAGCAACGGCGAAACCGAAATGCTGCAGCCCGGTCTGGAGATGACGGCGGTGAACGGCGCCAGCGGCCTCGGCGAGGCGGTCTATCTGATCAAGGCCGCGCCGGACCTGGCGCTGCCGGCGGACCGTCCGCAGCGGTTGGCCGAGTTGCTGGTGGTCGAGGGCTCGCTGCTCGCCGACGGCAAGGCCTACCGCAAGGGCGACTTCCTGGCGCTGGACGAAACCCCGAAGCGGGAGCTGGTCAGCGGCGCGTCCGGCTGCACCTGCCTCGTCACCGCGCACGACCCCGACGGCGGCGCGGCGGACGACTGAGGATCAGATCCGGCAGAGCTGGGCGAGCTTGGCGCGATCGATATGGGTCACCCGCCCGAAGCGGAAGGTGGCCATGCCGTCGAGCCGCAGGGTCTTCAGGCTGCGGTTGACGTGCACCACGCTGAGCCCGAGGGCGTCGGCGAGATGCTCCTGGGTCAACGGCAGGTGGAAGCCGCGCTCGTCGACCAGGCCGATCTGCTCCAGCCGGTCGTGCAGTTCGAGCAGGAGGTCGGCGAGCCGCTGCAGGGCCGAGCGCCGGCCCAGCCGGATGATGTCCTCGTAGCGACGCTCCTGCGCCAGGTTCAGCGCGTGGTTCATCGCCTTGGTGATCTCGGTGCGGTCGGCGTCCTTGGCCCGCGCCAGGGTCTGGGCGACGTCGATGCATTCGACGCTGGTCAGGGCCACCACGGAGCAGGGATTGGCCGCGTTCACCGGCCGCGAGAGCACCGGGTCGCCCGGCACCGCGAAGGAGAAGATCTGCCGCCGGCCGTCGGGCAGCACGCGCATCTCGCAGGTCCAGCCGCTGAGCATCCACTTCAGCCGCGGCGCCGGAGCGATGGAGCTGACGACGGCGGCGGCGGGATAGCGTTCGATCGGACCGACCAGCTCGACCAGGGTGTTGGCCGTCGCGGTCGGGAGCCCGCAAGCCCGGACCAATCCTTCCACCGCCGGATGGCCAGCCGATTTGTACGTCGCGCCCTGGTCCGCCATTCTTTTCTTCCGACCGCGGCGCTGCGAGAGCGCCGAACTCACCATGTCGAAAGTTCGGGTTTGGAGCGGTCACCTTCACTATCATTCGCCATTATCGGCGCCAGATTGAAGGTCAGGTCCTGAGAATTCTAAAGAAGCCCAGGAACAGCCGGCGGCCAAGCCTTGCCCATTACGGGAGACCGGCCGCCGGCGTAGCAGATCAGCCTTGCGACATACCGCCGACGCGCCGCGACGTGCGGTCGAAGCTGGCGGCCTGACTCTCCGACTGGTAGCAGGCGAACGCCGCCAGCTTGTGACGTTGGGTCAGGGTCACCGTACCCCGGCCGACCGTCACCAGCCCTTCGCGCCGGAGTTGCTGCAAGGTGCGATTGATGTGCACCACAGAGAGACCGAGCGCGTCCGCGAACACCTCCTGGGTGAGCGGGATGCGGAAGGTGTTCTCCTTGACCAGCCCGATCGCGTCCAAGCGGTCATAGAGCTCCAGCAGCAGGTTCAAGACCCGCTCCTTGGCGGTCAGCCGGCCGATGCGGACGATCTGATCGAACAGCCGCTCCTCCCGCTGCCGGATCGCTTCGTTGAGCGAGGCGGCGACCCGCTCGCCCTGATCGCCGACGGTCAGCGCCGCGGCGTCGGCGATTTCGACGTTGGTCAGCGCGACCAGGCCGCGCAGGCCGACGTTCGAGGCGCTGGTGACGCTGGCGACGTCGCCCGGCAACAGGAAGGCGAAGATCTGCCGCCGCCCGTCGGGGAGGATGCGGGTCTCCGCGATCCATCCCGAGACGACGACGATCTGCCGTTTGCGCGCTTCGTTCTCGGCGCCGATGCTGGCGCCCGCCGGAACTCTCTCGACCGTGCGCCAAAACGTCCGCACACGACCGACATCCATCTGTCGGAAGTCATTGAGCCCTGCGAAAGCAGATTGCCTCTCGCGCGGAATGACGCCGACTTCGCCGGACATAGGCATTGATTGCCCCTCCACCCCAGGTTGCAAAGATCCGGCGCGTTACGTGGACCCGTCACAAGATACCACAACTATAACGCGAGGACCCCTGAACGTTAACTAAGCTCCCACTGAAGCCGAGCTTCTCACAGCACTTTACGTCACTGAACTCACACAGCTGTGATCAAATTCTCTTTGGATGGCGATTCGTCACTTTGCCTTGGTCGTTCCGACGCCATTGATTTCGCCGCGACGCTCCGGCCTCAAATGTTACCAACTTTCTTGGTGGCAAGGTTTCAACACTAGCTTCACCGTTTTGCGCTGCTGACGGAGCACGTCTAGCGTGGCGCAGGATCAGCACTCGCAGCGAGATCCCGCCCGTGGAAGCAGTGAAGCGGCGCCGCCGTAACGGGCCGGGCCGGCTCCGATCAAGCTTAACCGTAGCCGGGCGCTTCCGGGCGCGATCGTCTCTGCCGAGCGGCGCTCGAATGCACTCTGCGCCGAGCTCGCTCGCGTCCACGTTGTGGGACGTCCGCGAGACGTCGACGATGGCCCGCGCCGCGCGCCCGTCATGCGCGAGTCCGTCTATCGCGTCCGGAGGATCTATCCTATGGTGAAGCTGCTACAGCCAAGCTTGGGCTGCCCGCGGGACAGCACCGCACGCGCGCCTTGCCCACGGCGGCTAGGGAGCAGGCAGGGATGCTGGTGAGTTCTGTTTTTGAGGCCGCACGCCGCGGCGACCGCGCCTCCTGCGCGTCGATCGCCAGGGGCTGAGATGACCGAGGCCGAGAACCGCCGCCGCCCGCCGAAGGGCGACCGTCGCCGCATTAGCCGGCGAGGCTGGGCGATGCTGGCCGCCGCCGCCGCCGCCGCCGCCCTATGGGGTATTTTAATCGTTTTGGTCGCATACTTGATCAGTCACTACTCTGTTGCGCAGGCGCCTTAACCTGACGGCCAGGCGCACCGAGTGCGCAGCCAAGCGTTTCCGTAGTCGCGTCCATCCACCAGCGGAGGCCAGGGGAACCGCGATGCCGCGGAAGTACGTGATCATCATGCACTCCGAAGACGGGGCGGCGGGCTTCGAGATGGGCTTCGACGACGAACTCGACGCCCTGATCAGCGCGCGGCGCGTGTTCATGCAGGAATGCTTCACCACCGACCGCCGCCCGCTGGCGGTCAGTCTCGGCCGGCGCCGCCGCGGCGGCGAGGTCGACTGGATCAGCGGCTGGCGGTCGGCGCGTCACGCCGGCGCAGGACCGCTCCGGCTGCCGCCGCCGAAAGCCGACCGCCCGCCGCGCGGCGCGCCGGGCACGCGACGCGCCAGCTGAGCTGACGCCCGCGCCGGCCCCAAATTCCGACGCCAGAAACAAAATCCCCTCGGCGCGCCCGCCGAGGGGAAAGTTACGTCGCCTCGCAAAGGGGAGAGATGGCGGCGGCGTGCGATCACGTGATCAGTACGGAAAAGTTAAGCCGAGCTGCGCTGTAGAAACCCGTCATTTGATGGGGCTGGACGCCATTTTTGACGACGCCGATGAATTCAAGCGTCCGTGTTCCCGTCCAGGTCTGGACAGACCCGCGCCGGGCCCCTTGATACCGTCCGCGCCTCACAGGGACGGAGCAGGCGGATGCAAGACAAAGAGACCTCGGAGCCGCGCTCGTTCGCGGCCGCACCACCCGAGGCGGACGTCGAAGCGGCGGAGGTGGCCA
>Ga0164243_10001882_pt1 | contig 35181 bp, 34 predicted proteins | sample OricompcompostOP_FD_108781 | JGI IMG/M metagenome (GOLD analysis project Ga0164243, IMG submission 108781) | Organic Plus compost microbial communities from Emeryville, California, USA - Original compost - Organic plus compost (OP) | ecosystem: Engineered > Solid waste > Mixed feedstock >...
ATGATGAACAAACATCTACTATGAATATGACAGGCTATTATGATGAATTCAGAGGTTGTTTCGAGTAAACAGGAAGAGGAAAAAAAGAAGGATTCTTCTAAGATTTATTTCTTTATAATTGCAATAGCAGCGTTACTTGCCACCAATATATATTTTTATGTCAAATTTAAGACAAATGGTGAGAAAGTGTATGCATTGACTGTGGAGAAAGAAAATCTCCAAGTTCAGATCGATCGGATCGAAGCGGAATTGGATAAGATTGACGTCGAAAATGTACAGCTTACACCGGAGATGACGCTACAAAAGGAAGATTCGAGAGCTGAAATTGCAATTTTGCGAAAAAAATTGGAAAATCAAAGCATCACGGCTAGAGAAATTGATGATGCGCAACAAAAAATCAACCGGCTAAAAAAGCAGGTGGATAGCTATCGCATCAATGTACAGCGGTTGATTCAGGAAAACCAGATATTGTCAAAGCAAAATTCCAATCTTAGCGAATCTGTTGTTGAAAAGGAGAAACAGATTACGTCATTGGTGAACAGTAACTCCGAATTAAAGGAGAAAGTGGCGACAGCGTCTGCCCTGAAAGTCTCCAGTATAAGTATTAACGGTCTGGCTGTTAAAAGAAATGGGAAAGAATCGGTCGAAGAACGCGCCAAACGGGTAGATAAATTGAAAGTCAATTTTACTATTGCCGATAATGCGTTGGCCAAAACCGGTGAGCGGGATATTTTTGTACGGATTATAGATCCGCAAGGTAATCTGGTTGTGCAAGGTGACAACATTTTCTTTGTACATGGCGAAAAGTTGCAGTATACCTTTAAACACAACATTATGTTCACGAACAAAGGAGAAGAGTATATCGTCTATTGGGCTGCCGAAAATGGCTTTTCAAAAGGAGCTTATACAGTACTTCTTTATGAAGACAATGCGATCATGGGAAGATCAACCATTGTATTGCGTTAGGACTAATATTGTTAGTCGATGACGAAAGAAATAGATGTATATATGTGCTGCATTCAACAGCAATAAATATAACGGGTTAGATGCATTAGGGATCTAACCCGTTTTCATTTGGTCAATATCCCCCGAGCTTCAGACTCCAGCGTTCCATGCTTCATTAGGACTCGATCTGCTGCAAGGGCAATAAGATATGAAATGTGGTGCCTTCACCTTCCGCCGATTCAAAGAATATTTGGCCATTACATGCTTCTATTGTTTTTTTTACCAACACCAAACCCAAGCCGTTGCCCGAACTTTTTGTCGTAAAGTTGATTTGGAATATCTTGTCCTTCATGGCTTCGGGGATGCCGTAACCGTTGTCCCGCACGTCGATTTTTACAAACTTGTCCGAATAACGTTCGATGGAGATCTCTATTTTCATGTTTTTCCGGCCATATCCACCTTCGATGGCATTTTTGATTAGATTATTGAACGTACGTAACAATTCATTACCATCTGCTTTAACAATTAAGGTTTTTTGATCTGCGTTGTTGATTAACCGGATACTTACGTTTGGCGTATTATTGTACAAAGAGATTGATTGGGAGATTTTCTCCACAATATTGATGTTTTCCGTTACGGTAGTTGGAAATTTAGCAAAATGCGAAAATTCGGATGCAATCTGTGTAAGTGCGTCGATTTGTTCAATAAATGAGGTAGAGAACTTATTAAAACGGTCAGGAAATTTAGGATCATTATCCTTATACGACCTGCGGAGCTGTTGAATGCCTAATTTCATCGGTGTCAATGGATTCTTGATCTCGTGTGCGATCTGTTGGGCCATTTCACGCCAGGTCGATTCACGTTCCGTATCTTTTATTTTATTGGCATAGTCCTCCAATTTTATGATCATGAGATTATACTCTTTGATCAGAGTTCCGATCTCATCATTTCGCTGCCAGAATAGTGGCTCATTGGGCTGACCGAGTCGCAGCTGTGAGATCTTCTTACTGATGATGCTGAGCGGATTAGTCACACTATTGGCCACGAATGTGGCATAGAAACCAAATCCAATGATTATCAAGGAATAAATGTTGACTATGGTGTTTAAAAGTAGATTTTTATTAATATTTTCTTCCTTCTGCAAGGAAAAATTAGGGATACCGATATAAGCCAACGTATTGTAATTTTTGTCTCGGATAGTCGCATAACTCGTTTCAAACTGGAAGGTCCCAATTCCTTCATCCTCGATGGTCTCGGATTTCTTTAATATCGACAGATTTTTGAGAGCTGCCGGATTGATGAATGTCGAAAAAAGCTCTAGATCGTAGATCCGGCGCTGAGAGCTATAGAGTAGTCTTCCAGACTTCGAATACAGGTTAAAATCTTTGGATACGGTCTCGGATAGGGTTTTTAAAATGCTGATGAGCTGCGTTTCATTAGAGGCATCGTCAGTATCCGTCAACATATTTTCCATACGTTTGCCGAGCTCAATGATAAAGCGCTCCTTGCTATTTCTATTGTTGTTATAAAGTTGTTTATTAATACTGATATACGAAATTACTGCAGATATCAGGATGGCCAGTATAACGGACGAAATGATGGAGGTCTGTATACGTGTTGAATACTGAATCTTATTGACGATTTTGTAAAATTGATATTTTAGGTTACGGAAGGTAAGCTTTGTGTTTTTCAGAAAAATGTAGAAGGACTTTATGAAATGGAAAATCACAAATACCATAAAAAATACGAGAAAGAGGAAGGATGTAGTGGCGACGTAGTCCCAAAAAGAAGGTTTCTGTTTGCTGATAACGTAAGTGGAAAATTTGTTGGCAATATATGCCATATGTAGGTATGCGTCTCTGTCAAGCACGGTAATGTATTGTCCGGGCGCCCCCTGTAGCCCTCTGAGATTGTTCTCATAGGTATATTTTCCAAATTGGGTCACCAGTGAGCCACCTTTATACAATGCGATCGAATAGTCGCCTTTATTATAGTATTGCGAGTTGTTGATGCGCATATCCGTCAGGATTTCAGGATAGGGCACGGTATAACTAAAATCCTTATTGGAGAGATTAATAATGATATTAACGGTAATGTCCGAATCGATCACAAGGGGAATTATCGAGAAATATTCATGCGTTCCCAGCTCGGCACTCGCCCGATAGAAATTCTGCGTGACCTTTATGGATTTATTGATCACTTTCTCGCGATATTCATTGATGCGATTTTGGCTGTAGGGATTTAACGGGATATTATTCTGATCATAATAATAGGCCTTGAACTCATATTTGGAAAGGTAGCCGCTAAAGTACTTTTTCTTAATAAAGTCATTGATAGCTTCTGTATTCGGATGCGGCAGACTAATATTAAATAAATGCTTCAGTTCTTTATCGTTAGCGATGCCGCTCTCAATATCTGAAAATAGTGAAACAGCATTCACATCATCCTCTGACTGAAGATTGCTGAGCAGAATTTTCATATCGATGAGATCGCGCTCCTGATAATAACGGGCGTGTGTAATGGCACTTATTACTGCCCATAGAATAAGAACAGCGATATAATTTGTCAAGATATGACGATCAAAATATTTTTCGCCGAAGGACTTTACCAGAATGATCACGGCCAACAGGAGATTGACCAGGCTATTTTTCTCAATGTAGATCGATATAAGCAAAATGACAAAAATGACACAGGCTAACTGTATATTTAGCAGTTGCGTAGGCTTCAGTTCCAGTTTCTTCAGGAAGAATAGGACAAGGTCAATATAGATATTAAGCGCCAGAATTGCCAATCCGACGATAGCCAGGTCTACCCAGCTCAAAAAATGAAGGTCGACAAGTTTGGTAAAATCAAAATAGATATTGTTGGAATGTGTGACCAGCGTACCGGCGATATCATATAAAAGAGCAAAGGCCAGATATATACTTAATATAAATGTGACGGCTATCGGAAGTTTAAAGAGCCGGATATTTCTGATTTTGTCAAAACTTAGTTCCTTTCGGATCGAATAAATGAATAGGACAAGCCAGAGAAGCAAAATGGTCGTGGAAAGGACAGACCAGATGTTTGGAAAGAGACTGTTATAGGCGTAATTGCGGGAATCAAAGATTGCAAATGTGGCATTCTCTGACAGTAGATTCCATTCAAGGTCTGCAACTTTTACCAAAATAAAAACTAGGGCGAGAAGCAAGGTGCCATACCAGGGCTTTCCGGTCTTAGCCATATGCAAGCAAAGGCTGTTAAAGAAAATTAGCAGTGCAATCCAACCCATAAGCCAGCAAAAGAACTGTAAAATGGTATATGCGTTTTCATGCTCACCTTCCTTGAGTTTCACCGAGAAGAGATAGGAACCTTCGCTACTATAAATATTTTTAATCGCCACCGTATCGGTGTAAGAAGCAATATCGATATTCCTGGTCTCAAAGAAGTTTCTTCGGAGAGACGAGTTTAAGTAAGGATTATTATTGTTTGTATAGCCCTTAACAAGGATATATGCGAGGATGCTTATATTGCCGATAGTCTTTTTACGGACCACATAAGAGCGGTTGTCATCCTGCGTAAAATGCGATTTTTCCAGGAAGCCCTGATCCGTGATCGGTACAAATAAATGGGTACTCCACATCTTAGGCTCATGGTCCTTAAAAAGGAAAAGAAATATCTTATCCTGATTCTTGTACTTTTCAAAAGCTTGATAAACGGCTATCGGATACTGATCGTAGTTCTTGAATGTTTTGAGAAGCAGGGAATCATTGAATATTTTGTCGACTTTTTTCTCCTGTTCGGCAATGTGATCATTGAGCGATTTGGTGTCAATGTCCAGTATTTCTTTATTAGTGACAGATTCTTTGATGGTAATTGCTGTCCCGATAAAGCAAAGCGTTAAAATGAGTAGAAGTAAACGAATTTTTATACCAGAATTCACGTTAGTCAATTTACATTATTGTAAATATAAAAAAAAGTCCTTGCTTTCTTAGAGCAAGGACTTTTATATTATTTTATTGTAGCGCCTAGGCGTGAGGTTCTTCTTGTCTGAAGATTTTAGCTGTCAAATATTCACGGTTAAGACGAGCAATATTTGTCAGCTTGATACCTACCGGACATTCAGCCTCGCAGGCACCGGTATTGGTACAGTTACCAAAACCTTCAGCATCCATTTGGTCTACCATAGCCTGGGCACGTTCGTAGCGCTCAGTTTGGCCTTGCGGCAAAAGAGCGAACTGTGATACTTTCGCAGATACGAACAACATTGCCGAAGCGTTTTTACAGGCTGCCACACAAGCACCGCAACCGATACAAGTAGCCGATTCAAATGCTTCGTCGGCAATACGTTTCGGGATAGGAATAGTGTTGGCATCAGGAACACCTCCCGTATTTATATTGATATATCCACCTGCCTGCTGAATGCGGTCGAAAGCTGTACGGTCTACAGCAAGATCTTTTAGCACTGGAAACGCTGCTGCTCTCCAAGGCTCAATCACGATCGTCTGTCCATCGTGGAAACTGCGCATATGCAACTGGCAGGTTGTAGTACCTTGTTTAGGACCGTGCGGGCGACCGTTGATCACGAGTGAACACATACCACATATACCTTCACGGCAATCGTGGTCAAAGTATATCGGATCTTCGCCTTTACGTGTCAATTCTTCATTCACAATATCAAGCATCTCTAAGAAAGACATATCATCAGCGATATCGTTTGCCTGATAAGTCACAAATTGACCTCTCTCTTTATCATTTTTTTGACGCCAAACTTTCAGCGTTAAATTCATATGTTGTGCCATGATAATATTTCTTTCTTATTTATAACTTCTTTGTGTTAACTGAACGTTTTCGAATACAAGATCTTCCTTGTGCAATTGCTCAGGTACATTTTCTCCCTTATATTCCCAAGCCGATACATAAGCGAATTCTTCATCGTTACGTTTGGCTTCCCCTTCTTCAGTTTGGCTTTCTAAGCGGAAGTGACCACCGCAGGACTCTGCACGTTGCAGTGCATCGACGACCATTAATTCGCCCAATTCCAAGAAGTCTGCTACACGGCCAGCTTTCTCTAAAGAAAGGTTAAGTTCTTCGTTCTCACCAAGAACTCTAGCATTGGTCCAGAATTCTTTTCTAAGCTCCTGGATCAAACCTTGCGCTTTTTGTAATCCTTCTGCAGTACGCGCCATTCCACAATATTCCCACATGATGTGACCTAGCTTTTTGTGGATATCATCCACTGTTTGCGTACCTTTTAGCGACAATAACTTATTGATTCGGTCTTCCACTTCTTTCCGTGTAGCTTCAAACGCTGGGTGGTTGTGGTCAACTGGAGCGAAAGAACCTAATTTAGCTAGGTAGTCACCCACTGTGTAAGGAATAACGAAGTAGCCATCAGCAAGTCCTTGCATCAACGCAGATGCACCTAAGCGGTTAGCGCCGTGATCCGAAAAGTTACATTCACCTAGGGCATAAAGACCCGGAATTGTAGTCATTAAGTTGTAATCAACCCATACACCACCCATTGTATAGTGTACAGCAGGGTAGATACGCATCGGTTCTTTATAAGGATTTTCATCTGTGATCTGGTAGTACATGTCAAATAAGTTACCATATTTTGCACGTACAGCATCTTCACCTAGGCGGCCGATCGCTTCTTTAAAATCCAAGAAAACGGCAAAACCAGTTTTACCTACTCCGCGGCCGTCATCAACAGCTTCTTTGGCATTACGTGAGGCAACGTCGCGTGGTACCAAATTACCGAACGAAGGATATTTACGTTCCAGGAAGTAATCTCTATCCTCTTCTTTGATATCATTGGCTTTGATCTCCCCCTTACGTAATTTCTCCGCCATTTCACGGGTTTTAGGAACCCAGACACGACCATCATTACGAAGAGATTCTGACATCAAAGTCAATTTCGACTGGTGATCTCCAGTGACAGGGATACACGTAGGGTGGATCTGCGTGTAACATGGATTTGCAAAATAAGCACCGCGTTTGTGCGCTCTCCAAGCTGCGGTCACGTTACAACCCATGGCATTGGTCGATAAGAAGAATACGTTGCCATAACCACCAGTACACATCAATACAGCATGCGCAGCATGTGTTTCAATTTTGCCGGATACAAGGTCACGTGTAACGACTCCCTTAGCGTGACCGTCAATCACCACCAAATCCAGCATCTCATGACGTGTATAGGATTTGACTTTACCTTTTTTAATCTGACGGTTCAATGCAGAGTAAGCTCCCAATAATAACTGTTGTCCAGTTTGACCACGCGCATAAAATGTACGGCTTACTTGAGCACCACCAAAAGAACGGTTGTCCAATAGACCGCCATATTCACGTGCAAATGGAACACCTTGCGCAACGCATTGGTCGATAATATTCACCGAAACTTCCGCCAAACGATATACGTTTGCCTCACGTGAACGGTAATCACCTCCTTTGATCGTATCGTAGAATAAACGAAACACAGAGTCACCATCATTTTGATAACTCTTCGCCGCATTAATACCACCTTGAGCCGCGATTGAGTGGGCACGACGAGGTGAATCCTGGTAACAGAATGTAATTACATTGTATCCTAGTTCGGCTAACGATGCTGCTGCAGACGCACCTGCGAGACCTGTACCAACAACGATAATCGTAAACTTACGTTTGTTAGCAGGGTTAACCAATTTAAGATTAAATTTATGATTTGACCACTTTTGAGCCAATGGGCCCGCTGGTACTTTTGAATCTAACATATCTCTTAATTTTATATTGATCGATAAGGCCTGAACCTTATCTTAAAGATTCCGAATTATTTAAAGAAGAAAAACAATGGCATTAATGCAAAGCCTATTGGAATTAAAACCCCAAATACCCAAACACCGATCCCTCTGATAATTCCAATGTATCTTCTGTGATTGAAGCCCAAAGTCTGGAATGCGGATTGGAAACCATGAATTAAGTGGAATGCCAGCGCTGCCATCGCAATGACATATAAAGCGACCAATGCAACATTTTGAAAAGCAAAGTCTACTTGTTTGTACAAATCTCTTGCCTTTACGATTTGAACATTGTTTTCTACCGTTTCCTGGTAGTCATGGAATTCAGAAGCTTGAAGTTCTCTCGCTGTTGTTTGTCCAGTTGCCAAATCAGTACGGTATTCAATGTACGGTACTTGATCATTATGGAACTTCCACCAAAAATTGGACATATGTGTAGCTATGAATACTAAAATGACCGTACCCAAGATACCCATGTTGCGTGAATTCCATTTACTGTTTGCTTGGCCGTCATATTTAGCATAACCAATAGGACGAGCGGCTTTATTTTTCATCGTCAATGTGATGGCATAGATGACGTGAATGATTACCGAAGCATACAATAAGTAAGAAACAACTTTGATTGGTGTAAAGTGAGTCATAAAATAAGCGTACTTGTTGAACGCTAGACCCGCATCATCTTTAAATAATTGCAAGTTACCAACCAAGTGAACAACCAGGAATAAACATAGAAAGATTCCTGTTAAGCTCATGATTAGCTTCTTCCCAATCGAAGAACTGAAAACTGGCTTTGATTTACTCATTATCCTTGTAATTTAATTTTAATTAGGCAAATCTACTATTTGCTATTAAATATGATACCATTTTGACAAGAAAAAGCAATAATTTAGAACGGTTCTAAAGTTTGTAAAAACAAAAAGTCCGTTTTGGATAAAAACGGACTTTAAATGATGTCTAAATGCTGGTTAACTGACTACAGGATGCTGAATAATCTATAGCCTAAGCCAATACTCCACATATTGATTTTGGGATTTGCCTGGCTTTCGTTGTTGACCTTATTCAGTCCCATTTCATAACGTACGTCTACCCGTAAGCTTGAAATGTCAGCGCCCACGCCAAAAGCCCATGATGTGCCGCTTTTTTTGTAATTGTTCGGGTTCAGCTGGTCGATCACTTTATCCTGTTTGTCGTCTACTTTAAATGAGAAAATTGGGCCGGTCTGTATTCTTGCACCGATTGGCCCTAGACCAAAACGCTTACCCAACAATACCGGAACGTCAACTGTTGTAAACTTTACATCTGTCGTTTCTCCATTTTCTGCTTTTACGGTAGTGTTTTTGCCCGTTAGGTAGACCTCTGGTTGCACATGGAATCCCAAGACGCCGACACGGCCGTAAAGACCTGCTTGATAACCTGCTTTGGTATCTGAATTGAAGTATTTGCCGTCGCTTTTGAATTTTGAAAAGTTCAAAGCGCCTTTTAGGCCGACTTCAAAACCTGGTAACAACTGTGCCTGTGCTGTTGCTATGCTACCACAAATCAAGAGTAATGCGGGTAAAATCTTTTTCATAGTCTTTTATTTATGTATATATTGTATCTTTAAACAAACTTTCACAAGTTTGGTAAAGATATACAAATTTTATACCTAAATCGTAGTTATGCTGAAAATTAACGAAGAACAATGGCTGGTGGCCAAAGAAAAACTCCGTCGTAAGTATAATCACTTAAGTGACGAAGACTTAGCTTTTCAGGCAGGGGAAGAGGAAAAATTAGTAGCCAAATTAGCACAGCGCTTAAGGAGAAAACCTTCTTATATTTTATTTACGATTGGCAAGGAGATCGAAGACATTAATAGTAATCGCCTATGAGCAGTGTCATTACCTGGGCGGAGTTTGAGCGGGTCGATTTGCGTGTTGGGACGGTGCTGGAGGTACAGGATTTTCCCAAAGCCAGAAAACCTGCCTATCAGCTAAAAATCGATTTTGGTAGCGAGATTGGAATTTTGCAGAGCAGTGCACAGATTACCGTACACTATACCAAAGAAGAGTTGCTGGGTAAGCAAGTTGTTGCAGTGGTAAATTTCCCGAAGAAGCAAATTGCCAATTTTTTCTCCGAATGTCTGGTGACCGGTTTTGCGGATGAGAATGGAGATATTATTTTGACTTCAGTGGACAAAAAATTACCAAATGGAGCTAAACTTAGTTAAGTTTGCGGTATGACGTTTATAGATTTTGAAGGCACCCAACTGATTGATAGCGACGAGTCCTTTATGCGTATGGCTTTAACTGAGGCAAAGCGGGCGCTGGAAGAAGGAGAGGTACCCATCGGTGCCGTAGTCGTACACAAAGGGCGTGTAATTGGCAAAGGACATAATCTAACCCAGAGGCTCAATGATGTAACAGCTCATGCCGAAATGCAGGCTTTCACAGCTGCAGCAAACTATCTCGGGGGCAAATATCTGGATGAATGTACGCTATACGTAACTATCGAACCCTGTATTATGTGTGCTGGAGCCGCCTATTGGACCCATATCGGTAAAATCGTATATGGGGCAAAGGACGAAAAGCGAGGATATTCGCATTTTCATGACAAAATTCTCCATCCCAAAACTGTCATCGTGCAGGGAGTTTTGGAGGAGGAATGCGCAGATCTGGTTAAATCATTTTTTCGTCAAAAACGTTAAACAAATTTTCAATTTATCGTAATACATAAAAACATAACAGGGTATATTGTGTTATATTTGTATATATAAACGAAGTAATTCACATTTAAAATTAAAATAGATATGGCATTTGAATTAGAAGCGTTACCATACGCAGCCGACGCATTAGAACCACATATTGACAAAACTACAATGGAAATCCACCATGACAGACACCATCAGGCATATGTGGATAATTTAAATAAAGCAATCGCGGGTACAGACGCCGAAAACTTGTCTTTACTGGATATTATCAAGAACGTAAGTAAGTATGCCCCTGCTGTACGGAACAACGGCGGTGGTCACTACAACCACTCGTTATTTTGGAAAGTGTTGGGGCCAAACGCTGGAGGTGCTCCAACCGGTGAGCTGGCAGAGGCAATCAATGCGGCATTTGGTTCATTTGATGAGTTGAAAAAACAACTTCAGGCAGCTGGTGCTGCACGTTTCGGGTCAGGCTGGGCTTGGCTGATCGTTAATGCTGAGGGCAAACTCGCAGTGACTTCTACGCCAAATCAGGATAACCCGTTAATGGATGTTGCCGAAGTAAAAGGTACTCCGATCTTAGGTATCGACGTTTGGGAGCATGCTTATTACCTGAAGTTCCAAAACAAACGCCCAGCATACTTGGAAGAAATTTTTAATGTGATCAATTGGGATGCAGTAGCACAAAATTATGCTGCGGCTAAATAGTTGAATCCGTTTACATCATACGAAGGAGCGGCAATATAAATTATTGCCGCTTTTTTGTTTAACAATAATTTTCTATTCGCACCTTGTCCTTATCGACAATTGAAAAAGAACGCGGCTGCCGACGGAAAATAAGTCTGTTGAAAGCCTCATCCCGCACTCCTTGTTACGTCTTTTTTTTAAGCTGTATAAGTCATGTTTAGAAGAGCACATTGGCATGGAATCCAGTGAAAAACGGTTGTCTTTTGGGGTAGACTACCAACAGTATCACTGCCAGCTGTGATAATGCCATCATCATCTATGTACGATAATCGCTAACATGATCACGTTGCATGTGGAAGAACCAAATTGTCGGTCGGCCATAAACCGAAATTGGAAAAAATTAAACGTATCTTTTCCAAGCTGCTCAAAGCGAGGGCTTAACTTTGGGTATTCATAAAATTTAAGGTAATTTTACTGATATTGGCGGGTTAAATAGCAAGCTAACAAGCTGAAAACATTGGATTTTATAAATAGAATTAGAAAACCTGCTAGCTATCGCCAGGAGAAGAGTAATTTTTGGATGAATAATAAATAATTGTAATATGTCTAAAGGATTTTTTACAGTTCCTGTTCCTACTAATGAACCGGTGTATACGTACGCTGTCGGAACGAAAGAGCGTAAGTTGTTGAAAGCAGCGATTGATGAAGCACGTTCTAAGCAGATCGATATCCCCATGTATATTGGCGGTAAAGAAGTGACGACTTCTAAAAAGGTAAATATAGCTCCTCCACATGACCATCAGCATATCTTAGGTCAATACAACCAAGGCGATAAATCACATGTAACGGATGCGATCAATGCCGCGTTAGCAGCAAAAAAGAACTGGGAGAATCTGGCATGGGAAGACCGTGCGGCGATTTTTCTGAAAGCGGCTGAATTGATTTCGGGTAAATACCGTTATGAACTAAATGCAGCGACCATGTTGGGGCAGTCAAAAAATCCGTACCAGGCGGAAATCGATTCCGCTTGCGAGATCACGGACTTCTTGCGTTTTAACGTGCAATACATGAGTGAGATTTACAAACAGCAGCCTCCCATTTCAGGAAAAGGGGTATGGAATCGTGTGGAGCAACGTCCGCTCGAGGGCTTCGTGTTTGCATTGACTCCGTTCAATTTTACGGCGATTGCTGGCAACCTACCTTCGTGTGTGGCTATGATGGGAAATGTTGTGGTATGGAAACCATCTAACACTCAGATATACTCTGCGAATGTATTGATGAAGATCTTCCGTGAAGCGGGGCTTCCAGACGGTGTAATTAACCTTGTATATGTTTCTGGTCCGGATGCCGGAGAAGTTATTTTCCAACATCCTGATTTCGCAGGTATCCATTTTACAGGATCCACAGGTGTATTCCAGGATATCTGGAAAACAATCGGCGATAATATCCATCGCTATAAGACTTATCCGCGTATCGTCGGCGAAACAGGGGGTAAAGATTTTATTGTTGTCCACCCTTCAGCCGATGTAAAAGTTGCAAATACAGCGTTGGTACGTGGTGCCTTTGAGTATCAGGGGCAAAAGTGTTCGGCGGCTTCCAGAGCATATATTCCTAAGTCCTTGTGGCCCGCATTAAAAGAATTGATGATCGCGGATGTCAAATCATTCACTATCGGTGGAACCGAAGACTTTTCTAATTTTATCAACGCGGTTATTGATGAGAAGTCATTTGATAAACTTGCAAAGTTCATAGAGCGTGCTAAAGAGTCCAATGACGCAGAGATTGTTGTCGGAGGTACTTATGATAAATCGAAAGGATATTTTATCCATCCGACGATTATTGAAGCATCAAAGCCGGATTACGAAACGATGGTAGAAGAATTGTTTGGTCCAGTGTTGACCGTATACGTCTACGAGGACGCTAAGTTTGAAGAGACATTGGATATCGTGGATAAAACATCTATCTACGCCTTAACGGGCTCGATTATAGCTCAGGATCGTTATGCGATTAATCTGGCTACCGATAAGCTTAGACATGCGGCAGGTAATTTTTACGTGAACGATAAGTGTACAGGTGCCGTGGTTGGGCAACAGCCTTTTGGCGGTGCAAGGGGTTCGGGAACGAATGATAAAGCTGGCTCTATGATTAATTTGCTCCGTTGGGTATCTCCACGCACAATCAAGGAGACATTCAATCCCGATACGGATTATCGATATCCTTTCTTGGAAAAAGGCGAATAAGTATCCATGTCATATCGATGGCAATTGTTCACTGAAGATAGGGAAGGCGCTCAAAAAATTGAGCGCCTTTCTTATAGGTTCAACAGTCCTAGTTCGACCCCGTCGTCCCGGGTCATACGTACCGTCAACGATTTATTCGTGCCTGATACGTCAATGACGGTCCTGTTACCAATTTTAGGACCGCCACCGATGAAAATAGCGTATTGGTGGTCCTTATCAGCTGGATAATATCCGTATTGATGGGTATGCCCCGAGATCATGACATCAATTTTGTACTTTTGAAATAAAGGATGAAAGGATGCTCGGTTATCTAATGTGCCGTGCCAGTCGTCCGAATGGAAAATCGGGATGTGACTAATGACAACCGTGTAGCGGGCGGATTTTCTTTCTTTTGATTGCAGTACTTTTTCTAACCATCCCGCCTGTTCCTTTCGGTAATTATCGTAATCTACCGTGCCCCCGTAGACTTCGTGGTTGTCGGGCTTGTCCTCTCCGCTGTCCAGCATAACCCAGAAAACAGGACCTCTTTTAAAAGCTTGATAGAACTTGTTGTCTGGATAACCGAAGTATTGTTTGAAACTGCGGGCGAAGGATCCCCTGGTCTCATGATTGCCTCTGTTCATAATAAAAGGCTTGTCTGTTGCAAAGAAATGTATTGGTTTCAATAACTTTTCCGTAATATCATCCTGCTTGGTTACATAATGAAAGGAGTCTCCATTGAGTACGAAGAAGTCATAGGGAGAAGTGTCCTGCCGGGGCAACAAATCCCGATAACTGGCTTTTTCTTCATGTACATCATTATATATAAGACAGCGGATCTGATCTTGGTCTTCGTGCGCTAATTTCACATCATAGATTTTGCTCTCGATTTCCTGGCCATAAACGATCTTGTAGGGGTCGAATTTTTGAATTTCTTTTGCTTTGATGCGATATCGGAATTTCCGTTGGGCTTGCTCGATGGTAAACCGAAAGCAATCGGTATTGGCGTTGATCATGCCGTCCGCTGACTGAAATATTTTCTCCTGTATATTGCCGGAATTGTCCAGAATTTCCACCCAGGCGAGCCCAGGTTTGTTCAGTATGCTAAAGATACTAATGCCCGTGGCCGTTTGGTTCTGAAGGTACGCCGGTATGATGAAGGCGAACTGTTCTTCTTCCGTATTTCCAGTTTCTTCCCGGGCTATAGCAATGTTGGGTAAAGTGATGCCTGCTAGGGCAAGAGCTTCTAAAAATTTTCTTCTATTAAAGTTCATAGGGTTATTTTATATCGATTTCAACATACAAAGGTCTATGGTCACTGGCATATCGTTCATCAAGGATACGATGGTTCGAGAATTTAGCGCCTGCACTGCTGATCATGATATAGTCTATTTCTGTATTAGGTGAGTCTTGGGGAAAAGTGAAGCCATTGGTGATGGTACTTTTTGTAAATATTTTTCCTAGTTCCACGATCGCGGGATCATGAGGTTCAGCGTTCAGGTCGCCAACAAGTATGGTAGGTAATTTTTCTTTTTTAAACCGTTGAGTAATAAATTTGGCTTGCGCAATTTTATTTTCATCTTTTAGGTCGAGATGGGTATTCGCAAATAACAGTTTTTTATTCTGGATCCTCACTTCGGCAACCGCAAGGCTGCGCTGTTCGCTTTTTGCGGGCGAGGGGAGGAAATGTTTTTCCACACGCTGGATCGGATGTTTGGATAATATAGCTGTTCCATACTCCCCTTTTTCCAGGTCAATTCCTTTTGAGAAAATGTAGTGCATACCCGTAAGCTCGGCGAGCTTTTTCGCCTGATTTTCGTTATTGGACCGACCTAAATTAACATCAACTTCCTGCAATCCTACCAGGTCAGCGTTGGTAGTTTTGATAATTTTTGCGATGGTATCCAGATTGATAACGGTTTCGTCCTCGGTGGGCGGGTTGCCGTGATGGATGTTGAAGGACAGTATGCGTATTTTTTGCGCACTGAGCTGAAAGCTGCTTCCGAGCAGGATAAAAAAGAATACAATTAATTTACGGTTCATGATATCAAATTAAGTCCAGCGTATGGGATGACAGGCAACTGCTGCTGGACTAAAATACTAAATCCGGCAGTAGATAGCAATCAATTCCAACGTGTAACGAAATAATCATTGAAGTTTGCAGCCGACATGATCTGAAGTTAAAAAAATAGCCGTCCTGCTCAGGGACGGCTATCTACATTATACTAATTATTACAGCAACTAGTCTTCATTTTCATCCGTGTGAAGCAAAGGATCTTCTCCTGTTACTTCCGCACGGATTTTGGCCTCAAGTTCGTCCATTAAATCAGGGTTGTCAAACAATAAGGCTTTTACGGCATCCCTACCTTGTCCTAGTTTTGTGTCACCATAACTAAACCAGGAACCAGCTTTCTTAATGATGCCATACTCAACACCCAAGTCGATGATTTCACCTACTTTAGAAATTCCTTCGCCAAAGATGATATCAAACTCCGCAATACGGAATGGAGGGGCTACTTTATTTTTTACAATTTTAACTTTGACGCGATTACCCGACACTTCTTCGGAGTCCTTAATCTGCGACGTACGGCGAATATCCAGACGTACAGAAGCATAGAATTTCAGGGCATTACCACCTGTTGTTGTTTCTGGGTTACCGAACATCACACCGATTTTTTCACGCAATTGGTTGATGAAAATACAGCAGCAATTGGTTTTGGAGATGGTACCTGTCAGCTTACGGAGTGCCTGAGACATCAGCCTCGCCTGCAGACCCATCTTTGAGTCTCCCATTTCGCCTTCGATCTCTCCTTTAGGAACGAGCGCCGCTACAGAGTCAATCACAATGACATCAATGGCGCCAGAACGGATTAAATTGTCGGCGATTTCCAAAGCTTGCTCACCATTATCGGGTTGAGATATCAGTAGGTTCTCGACATCAACACCCAGTTTTTGTGCGTAATATTTATCAAATGCGTGCTCTGCATCAATGATAGCCGCAATACCGCCTTTTTTCTGAGCTTCCGCGACGATATGCGTTGCCAAAGTGGTTTTACCTGAGGATTCAGGACCGTATATTTCTATGATACGCCCTTTTGGTACACCACCGATACCTAACGCAATGTCCAAGCCCAGTGAGCCAGTGGAAATTGCTTCGATGGGTTCGACGGCAGTATCACCCAATTTCATAATAGAACCTTTTCCAAAGTTCTTTTCTAGTTTATCTAGCGTAAGCTGTAAAGCCTTTAATTTATCTGTGTTGCTCATATTTTTAGTATATATTTATCAAAAGTAACAATAAAAAATTATAATCCAAATATTTTCACTAAAAAAATTAGTTTTTCGATTCAGCGGCGGCTGAAGTGTCTTTTATATGATATGTTTTCTCAAAATACTTGCACATATATGTAATAGGACATTTTTCGCATAGTGGTCTTCGGGCCAGGCAGATATAGCGGCCATGCAGAATAAGCCAATGGTGTGCAATGGCGATCGTATCCTTTGGAAGGTTTTTGACCAGCTGCTTTTCGGCGGCCAATGGCGTGGTTGCACGGTAGGTCAGCCCAAGCCGGTTGGCAACACGGAAGACGTGGGTGTCCACAGCCATGGCAGGATTGTGATACACAACAGACGAAATGACATTGGCTGTTTTTCTGCCCACACCCGGTAACTTAATAAGGTCCTCAATTTTTTCGGGAACCACATTGTTAAATTTTTCAATCAGCATCTGCGCCATGCCGACAAGATGTTTTGCTTTATTGTTAGGATAGCTGACTGACCGGATATAACTGAATACTTCATCCACACTTGAGGCCGCCAATGCCTGAGCGTCCGGATAACGTTCGAAAAGCTTAGGCGTAACCTGATTTATCCTCTTGTCTGTACATTGAGCAGATAAAATGACCGCCACAAGCAATTCATATGGATTACTATAGTTGAGCTCAGTCTGTGCGTCCGGATTGTTTTTTGAGAAATAATCCACAAAAGCTTTGTATCGTTCCTGTTTTAACATGATGTCCAAACTTAGCAAAAATTGCCATCAAAAAAGAAATTTTGCTCCACACCGGCGGTAGCGAAAAGGATGTTTTTATCCAAAGGTACAGTAGTCGACTGATAATCATCTCAGGTATGTGCTTGTTAGGGTAAGCATTTCCCGGAGCGGTAAGCGGCAGCGATGTGTTATAAATAAGGCCTAATCTCTTGATTAGGCCTTTCTTTTTTCCAGTTGTTTCGAATATGCCAAGATATTCGAAATACATTTTTTGCTTGGATGAAGCAACATTTTGGGCAATTGAAGTTTCAATTCATTTTCTACATCCTCGTCAATCATTTCCTTCTCGTTTTGGGTTAGTAAATTTTGAACTTCGTTTTCTGATTGAGTAAAATTTTCTACCATACGCGTGCTATATTTTGTCTCTGTAAGTTAATTAATTAAACGGACAAAATATAGTTTTGGTATATAAAAAACGAGAATATTATTATTTTTTCTTTTTACTGTTATATTCTTCGGCTTTTAAGATTGCATTATAGGCGTTAACGATACCGCCGGTCACGGATATATCGGCCAGTCTGGCCATTTTGGTAGCTGTTTCACCGACTTTCACGCGCACAAGCTGATCGGGTTTTTCGACAGATTCCAAGATGATCTGTTTTGTTTCCAGGGCCGTCAGCTCAGGGTAATAGGAACGAATCATTGCTGCCAGGCCTGCCACTACAGGGGCAGCCATACTTGTTCCTTGCTCTTCCTTATATTTTGAGTCAGGAACAGTCGAATTGATTTTTATTCCCGGGGCAAATACATCAACCGAATTTTTTCCGTAATTCGAAAATTCCGCCAACAGTTCGGTGTCTGGATATAAGCCTGTTGCCCCCACCGTGATCCAGTTATTGGCAACACCGGTCGTATCACCCTTGGCATTGGTGTAGTATTTCATCGGGAAATTGGGTTCTATGTCGTTGTCTTCGCTGTCGTTTCCAGCAGCGTGTATCATCAGGACATCCTTCGATTCAGCATATTTAATTGCTTCATCTACAGCTTGTTTGTTGTGAGCGTAACTCTTGCCAAAACTCATATTCAGTACTTTTGCGCCGTTATCTGTAGCATACCGAATAGCATTGGCCACATCCTTGTCCCGCTCATCGCCGTCGGGTACGAGCCGTACCGTCAGAATCTTAACATTGTCCGCTACCCCGTCGATGCCAATGTTATTATTCCTTTTGGCGCCAATAATGCCGGCGACATGACTCCCATGAAGGGCATCAGGCCCCTTTACATCGGCATTTCCGTAAAAACGCTCCTTGGCATTTTCATAGTTGTCTCCGACAATCGGACGGGAGTCGTACTCTTTATTCAGATGGTACTCGACTTGGTTGTTGAAATATTTAGCACCTTCCGTGATATCTTCATAAAATTTAATAAAACCATTTGCCTGGATTTCTTCCTTCGCATAGCCCAAGGCGATCCGTTGGTTGTTCGATTTTGGATGGTAGTTTTCCAGGTCGGAAAGTGTGATCTCTTCCGGTTTTTTCCCTATTTCCCGGACGACAGCGTCCAAATTTCGTTTCAGGGCATCATAGGAAAATTGTCCCATCTTGGCTTCTTCGAGCTTGTTCTTATAGCTTAGCACCATCTTTTGGTAGGCTAAAAAAGCCTTACGGTCCTTGGCATTCAATTCTGTAGCTGGCGTGACATTGGCAAATCTTTTGTCCAGCTCCCGTAATTGTCTTGTCAGTTCTAAATTGTCAAATTGTACATTCTCACCGTTGGCGTTACCGATGAAATTCCATCCATATTTGTCATTGATATAACCATTTCCGTCATTATCTTTCCCGTTGCCTATACTATCTTTGGGGTTGATCCAGACGACATCTTTTAGATCCTCGTGGAAAACATCTACGCCGCCATCCAGCACGCCGACAATGACGGGCGTGGATTTCTTACCCTTCAATAAAGTTTTATAGGCTTTCTCAGTGCTGATTCCCATAACACCGTCCGTCTGATAGTCCAGATTGAACCAATTTGCAGGAACACTGTCAGTCTGAGCAAAGGAAATAGCCGGTATCAGGCCTAACGCAATAAAATATAAAGTTTTTTTCAGATTCATATGTAAACATGTATTAATTCGGTTTAAAGTCGCCGCTGTTTGTGATGCGTATATCTGGACACTTACCCCGTATAAAGGCAAAGATAGCGTTATTGTGCCGGTGGAATTGTTAATTTTTACTAAAAATCAGATTTCTTTAAATACTTATTTTACTTACATTCTCCTGATCAGTTATTAGATCCATGAAGCTATTTTTGTTATTTATGAAAAATGGCACTAAATTTCACATCTGTTGTAGCTTACATTTTACGAATGTTATTGGTTTAGAATCGCTTCGACAAATCATATAAATGATAAATAAGCATCCCCGAATATGAAATACAAGAAGAATATACAATGGCCCTCAGCTTTGCCACCACAAGCAGCAATCTATCCGCGCAAGAGGCTAATTCATGACGACGAGGTCGTTGATGATTATTACTGGATGATTGACTATTTCAAAAAAGGACCAAAATCTCAGGAAGTAATTAACTATCTGACTGCTGAAAATACCTATACAACGGATATGCTGCGGGATACCGAGTCATTGCAGCAGGATTTATTCGAAGAAATGAAATCCCGGATCAAGGAAAAAGACCAGTCCGTGCCATATTTTAAGAACGGGTATTATTATTATAGTCGTACAGAGGAGGGGAAACAATACTTTAAGTTTTGCCGCAAAAAAGGTACGCTGGAAGCCGAAGAGGAGATCTTGCTGGACATCGATGAAATGGCCCTGGGTTTTGCTTATTATACTGCGACAGGCTTCTCAGTCAGTCCCGACAATCGCCTGCTGGCGTTCAGCGTGGACACGGTTTCGCGCAGACAATATACCTTATACGTCAAGAATCTGGAAACGGGCAAAATTTATCCTGATCACATAGCCAATACCGAAGGGGCAGCGATCTGGGCTAACGACAACCGGACACTCTTTTACACAGCCAAAAATCCCGTCACGCTGCTCAGTGAAAAGATCATGCGGCATACATTGGGTACCGATGTTGCACAGGACTGCATCGTCTACGAGGAGAAAGACAATAGCAACTATATCGGGGTCCATAAGTCGAAAAACGGCAAATATATCTTCATCCATTCTGAAGGGACGTTATCTTCCGAAGTATGGCTCTTAGACGCCGAAGTTCCCGATGCGGCATTCCGTGTTTTTCAGCGGCGTTTGGAGAATGTACTTTATTCAGTAGTGGCTTTGGAGGACCGTTTTTTAATCTTAACCAATCTCGATGCGATCAATTTTCAGATCATGCAGTGTCCTTTGGAGAATACCGAAAGAACGTATTGGCGGCCTTTTGTCAAACATCGTCCTGATGTCCTGGTCACTGACATGGAAGAATTCAGGAACTTTTTGGCTATATCTGAAAGAAAAAATGGCTTGACGCAGCTACTGATTTATACGCTGGGGACCGGGCAGCAGCATTATCTCGAATTTGACGAAGCCACATACACCGTCTATCCCGGAATTAACGTTGAATACGAGACTGAAAAATTGCGTTATGGGTATACATCCTTGGTGACGCCTGGTTCTGTCTTTGAATACGATATGCGGGCACACAGGAAGACATTGCTGAAACAGCAAGAAATTTTGGGCGGCTATAATCCAGGGGACTATGTGACGGAAAGAGTATATGCTACAGCACGGGATGGGGTGCGAGTTCCGATATCCATCGTTTATAAAGAGGGAACTGTATTGGATGGTTCAGCTCCCTTGCTCCAATATGCTTACGGCTCATACGGAGCATCGATGGACCCCAGTTTTTCCAGTAATCGAATAAGCTTGCTGGACCGTGGTTTTATTTATGCGATCGCACATGTCAGGGGCGGTGAGGAAATGGGGCGGCATTGGTATGAAGATGGTAAAATGATGCGAAAGAAAAATACATTTTATGACTTTGTCGATTGTGGCCGGTATCTGATCGAGCAGCATTATACCTCGCCAGCGCATCTTTATGCCCAGGGGGGAAGTGCAGGAGGACTGTTGATGGGAGTGGTGGCCAATATAGCACCGGAGCAGTATCATGGGATCATTGCCCAGGTTCCTTTTGTGGATGTGGTGAATACCATGCTGGATGAAACTATTCCGCTCACTACCAATGAATATGATGAGTGGGGCAATCCAAATGAAGCGGAAGCTTACTTTTATATGAAAAGCTATTCTCCATATGAGAATGTTGAGGCCAAAGCGTACCCGAATCTTTTGGTAACAACCGGCCTGCACGATAGTCAGGTTCAATATTTCGAGCCCGCCAAGTGGGTGGCTAAGCTGCGCGCCACTAAAGTTGGAGAATCGGTCGTCTTGTTGAAGACAGATATGGACTACGGACATGGAGGCGCCTCAGGGAGATTTGATTATCTAAAGGAAATCGCGCTGGAATATGCTTTTCTGTGTAAACTGGAAGACCTGGTAGGTTAAGGTACATTCCCGACAATAAAAAGCGGCTGATGCCGCTTTTTATTGTCGGGAATGATTTAAGCTATCTTGTTGTTTCTGTAAACGTTCTTCCCGTTCGATCTCCCGTGCGTCGATCTGATGCTGTTGGTAGTTGTCCATGGCAACTTTGCTCGCTTTCTGCGATACGTAGATCGCTAATATGGCTACGACGGTGATAATCGCGATCCCCCAAGCGTATTTATGTTTGTCCTGTTTGACTAGCCAATACATAAAAATGATATAAGGGATAGCAAAAATGATATAGAAAATTAAACTCGGTGACATCGTATTTATTTCTAATGATTTGTACAAAAGTATCGTTTTTCATTAAGAATAACGAACAACCAAAAGAAACTGGGGGATTCAATTGACAAAGCCTTAACCCTTTATCTATTTTGTTGTCAAATTAATATAAGTATATAGCTGTGCCATAGCGGGAAATTGTGCGAACTAAATGGTTGAAAATGAAGTTGGGAGAATGCTTTTGCATGATCAATGTAACTTTTTGATTTTTGCAAAAAATCGAAGATAATATTGTAGAAAAGAAAAAAATATTTTTATACATTTGCATCGTCAGAAACAATTGACAGAGAATAAAAAATGAAACAGCACAAAAAATACGATTACACTTGCACTCAAACTTTTGAGAAGTTTATGAGGAAGGTTTTCTGTGCTTTCATTTTCGTTGAAATACCTGTTTTACGCTTCCGACGACCCATACTACCTCGGGCTTGATTTGAGGTAGTGAATCTTTCCAAACAAGACCATGATTGTCCGATGGTTTTGAATTCCATTATTTTAATTTATTGAGTAACAAAACGCAACAATAGTTGTTGTTTTATTATTAGGGTCGTAAGTCAATGACTATATCAGATTTTTTAATTATCCCGGCTAAGCCTGAGCATGCACACTATGCAGAGGTAATTTGCAACGAAATGTTTGAGTCTGCAAAGGCTCGCGGTACTGGTATTGCACGTCGTAAGCCAGAGTATGTTGCCAACAAGATGAACGAAGGCAAAGCCGTGATTGCTTTGCATAGAGATGGTAGATGGGCCGGTTTCTGTTATATTGAGACTTGGGGGCATGGAGACTATGTCGCTAACTCGGGACTTATCGTTAGTCCGGAATTTCGAAAAGTCGGTTTGGCCAAGGCTATTAAAAAACGAGTATTTGAACTGTCGCGCGAAAAATACCCGAAAGCGAAAATATTCGGGCTCACGACAGGCTTTGCCGTCATGAAAATTAATTCCGAACTGGGATATGAACCTGTGCCTTATTCTGAACTCACGACCGATGACGAGTTTTGGAAGGGCTGTCAAAGCTGTGTGAACTATGAAATTCTAATGAGCAAGGATCGTAAGAATTGTATGTGCACGGCCATGCTTTGGGATCCGGAGGAAAAAGAACGGGAGCTGAGAGAGAAGATTCAGCGTAAACATGAGGCAAAGGAACGCCTGGAGCGGATTACACAGAAGCAATCTTTACTAAAGCGTATTCAGGCTAAATTCTGGAGATCGACAAATAAGTTTTTCGCTGTCAATTTTCCAAAGCACAAAAAGGTGGCCAAAGGCTTTTAAAATTAGTGTCTTTTGGTAATCTTGTCTGAGTAGAATAGATTTACAAATAGAATATATACAGGGAACTAACGTTTAAAAGGTAGTTTTCCCATAATAAGCAAACCGAGTGTAAACGCAGCTTTGGGCTGCTGGATTTTGCACTCATAAACAAATTATTCAAATGAAGAAAGTAGTTTTAGCGTTCAGTGGAGGATTAGACACATCATTTTGTTGTATTTATCTTTCACAGGATTTAGGTTTAGAAGTTCACTCCGTAGTCGTAAATACAGGTGGTTTTTCGGCTGAAGAATTAAAGAATATTGAAGCGCGTGCTTATGCTTTGGGCGTAAAATCGCATACCGCGATTGACGAAACGGAAGACTACTACCGCGAAACTATTAAATATTTGATTTTTGGCAATGTGCTGAAAAATGCGACTTACCCGCTATCAGTATCTGCCGAACGGGTATGTCAGGCGACCGCTATCGCTAATTATGCTAAGAAAATCGGCGCTGAATGTGTTGCCCATGGTTCTACCGGAGCAGGTAATGATCAGGTGCGTTTTGATATGATTTTCCAGACACTAATTCCTGGAGTGGAGATTATTACACCGATCCGCGACCTGCAGTTGTCCCGCGAAGCCGAAATCGAATATCTCCATAAACATGGCGTTGAATACTCTGCAGAGAAGGCCAAGTATTCAATCAATAAAGGCCTTTGGGGTACTTCAGTGGGTGGAGCCGAAACGTTGACATCAAACCAGTATCTGCCTGAATCTGCCTGGCCGACTCCCGTTACATCTTCCGAGCCTCAACAGATAACGATAGATTTTGAAAACGGTGAGCCTGTTGCGCTAAATGGTACGAAAATGTCTCCTGTCCAAGTGATTCAGGAACTTCAGGCAATCGCACAGCCTTATGGTATAGGGCGTGATATCCACGTCGGGGATACTATTATTGGTATCAAAGGCCGAGTTGGTTTCGAGGCTGCCGCTTCAGTTATCCTGATCAAAGCACACCATACACTTGAAAAACATACATTGACCAAATGGCAATTGTCATGGAAGGACCAAATCGCAGCGTTCTACGGAAATTATATGCACGAAGGTCAGATGCATGATCCTGTAATGCGTGACATTGAAGCTTTCTTGCAATCCTCTCAGAGCACCGTCTCCGGTCGTGTTATCGTTGAACTACATCCTTATCGTTTTATTGTGATCGGTATTGAGTCAGCGCACGATTTGATGTCCAATAAATTCGGTAGCTATGGCGAGATGAATAAAGGTTATACTGGAGAAGATGTCAAAGGCTTCTCGAAGATTTTCGGAAACCAGACGATTATCTGGCATAAAGTAAACCAAAAATAAAAATGTTTTTCGGGCGGTAGCTGATTTGACGTCAGACGGGTAGATAAGCTGTCGCCCAAACAGTTTATATCAAACTAAATCTAAAAAAGCGATGATAAGAGTAGGTATAGTTGGGTCTGCAGGATATACCGGGGGAGAGTTGCTCCGTGTTTTGATCTACCATCCCGAGGTGGAAATTGTATTTGCCAATAGCGCTTCTAACGCTGGGAATAAAGTTTATGCAGTTCATAATGATCTTTTTGGTGATACCGAATTGACTTTTTCTGCCGATTTTCACTCCGATATCGATGTCCTGTTTCTATGTGTCGGACATGGGGATGCCCGTAAGTTTTTAGAGGCAAATCCTGTTGCCGATAGGGTAAAGATCATTGATCTTTCACAGGATTATCGCCTCCGTGCAAATACTGCTTATGGAGAAAAGCAATTTATTTATGGGCTTCCCGAGTTAAACAAAGAAGCCATCAAAAAGGCACAATATATAGCCAATCCGGGCTGCTTTGCAACCAACATTCAGCTTGCTTTGTTGCCACTGGCAAGTAAAGGACTGTTGCCTGATCAAATTCATATCCATGCGACAACCGGATCCACTGGCGCGGGACAGAAGCCTGGAGCGACAACGCATTTTTCCTGGCGTAATAACAACCTATCTGCTTACAAGTCTTTCGAGCATCAGCATTTACAGGAGATTGCAGAGTCCTTGGATCAGCTTCAGAAAGGTTTTCTGCCAGTGAACAGCGCCTCCTTGCTGGAGCGGGCCGCAGAGAAAATAAACTTTGTTCCCCAGCGTGGCGATTTTACCCGTGGGATTTTTTCTGCTATCTATGTAGCCTCTGATCTGAACGAAGAGCAGGCTTATGAGCTGTATGAAAGCTATTATGCGCCGCATCCCTTTACCTGGGTTAGTCGTGCCAACATTGACCTTAAACAGGTTGTCAATACCAATAAGAGCATTATACATCTCGAAAAACACGGTAACAAATTGCTTATCCTGAATGCGACAGATAATCTCCTGAAAGGGGCATCTGGACAGGCGGTACAAAATATGAATTTAATGTTTGGCTTGAATGAGCGGGCCGGGTTGAATTTGAAAAGTGTTGGTTTTTAAGGGGCTTGTGAATAGTAAACATAGTTATTAACAGTTTGTGGATAAACAAGCCAGGGTGCGCCGCAGAGAAGGCGGAGTTTTCAACATGTTTATTAACACTGTGTGGAAAAGCGAAGGGAGAAATGAGCTTCTAGCAATAGCTATAACGCTTGATATCTTAAGTTAGGCATGGGGTTATTATTTTATAGTTTGCAGTAAATAGCTGTTGCTGTTTTAATACATTGGATTAAAACAGCAACAGCTATCCTAATTTTTAGATAGCTGTTGCTGTTTCTGATGATTCGAATAGTTACAATGACTCTTTATTGAGGTTTCTATATCCCTAATCTACCTCTTTCCTCTTTATTGGTATCTGCATTGTTTTTTCGGTTGTTGTTTATGGCTTTACCGAATTTGTAGCCGACAGTCAAACGGACCCTTCGGGTATCATTGCGGCTTCTGCCAGTAAAGCGGATTGGCACAAAATCACTGCCCCAACGCTGTACTTGACCTAAGAAGATATCAGATACATCCAATTTCACGAAGCCCTTTTTTGCAAGAAATTGTTTACGGATGCCTAAGGAAACATTAGATAATTCACCACTCCAATTCATCCCAGATAGTATGTCGCCACGATAAAAGGCACTTAGATCTATGTCCCAATCCTTACCCAAGGTAAACATGTTGTTGGTCTTCAGGTTTGGGTAGGTGTTTTTTTTTCGTACGCTCTGCAATGTGAACGGATCAGGAATATTGTTGATTTGACGATAGATACCTATGGTATTATAAGACTGCCAAAACTTTCCGATTTTGAAGGGAACGGACAGGTTTAGTCCCAATAATTCTCTTTTGGAAAAATTGAATACCGAAGACATATAAAATAATTTGTCTTCATTGTAAGTGATTTGCGATGAAATCGCATCCTTTATATGCTCATATTCTAAAGACAGGCTATAGTTTTTATAGCGATGCGACCAACCTATTACGTTTGACAATTCAGGTTTTAAACGTGGATTTCCTGCCTGCCCGCTATAGGTGTCAAAATAGCGGGTATAAGGCACCAATAGATCATAATTTGGACGTTTAATACTGGAAGAGTAAAATAATGCCGAGCTATATTGTTTCGATATTGTAAAATCCAGCTGGACTTTCGGAAATAGCTTCCAATAAGAGGAATCCTTTCCATTTTTCACCTGATAAGAAGTATTTTCACCCCGTACACCAAACTGTAATTTTAGAAAGTCAGTTAGCTCGGTATTATAGTTTGCATATAGCGCCAAAATGTTTTCTTTATACCCCAATATAGAATTTTCTTTTGTCATATCGACGTCCGTTCTATTGAATTCGTCGCTACTGTTTTTTGTGTTGGTGTATTTCAGCCCGAGCTCCAACGACTGTGTTCGACGGAACATCTTCCGATAGTTAGCCACTCCAGTCCAAATATCATAATTAGCTTGGATATCATTTAAGATTTTGGCCTCTTGATCTTCCAAAGGTAAAAAAGTTTGATTTTGGCTATTCTGATAACGCGTATAATTTCCCGAAACATCAAATACGGATCCCAGATCATCCATTTTAAAATTGTACGATATATTGTAACTATTAAACTTGGTCGTTATATTCAACCCCACATTGATAGGATCATAAGTTTCGCTTTCAGGCTGATAAGTTTTCAATCGACTATTTATGTTTCCATCAATACCAATCTCGAGGTTCATTAAGCTGAAATCTAGATCGATTTTCTGTTTATTGTCAAATTGGTAACCTAATTGTGCGGATAGATTCAGCGGTTTGATTTTTCCACCTAGATCTTTATCTAGCTTAACCTTACCGATTTCATTCTTTCCTTTATACACATAACGATCAAATCCACCAGCTTCCAGATGGCTATTATTGCTATAGCTTCCAGAAAGGTTCAACGATAACTTATTTCTATTATAATATAAGCTGAGGTTTCCTCCAGAATGGAATTTCTTGCCTTGAGCGGCGTTCAATGAAACATTCCCTCCCCAAGCATCGATACTCGCAGTATTCTTGGTATATATTTCAATCACACTGGCTGCTTCCGCATCATATTTCACCGAAGGGTTTGTAATTACTTCGATGCGATCTATCTGATCTGCCGGAATAGCTTCTAAGAGGTCTTTCATTGAAGTATTTGGCAGCTTTTTACCGTTGAGAATGATCAAGACTCCAGATTTGCCCTGTACTTCAATACCATCAGCACTGACAGATACCGCTGGGGTCATTTTTAGGAGATCGTATACATTATTTCCCGCAGCGAGTACCGAATTTGCTACATTCATCACCACCCGATCTGGTTTTTGAACGATAAGTTGTTTGCTGGCAGCGGTGACGGTGACGGTTTCCAATTGGTTGCTCTTCGGCTCAAGGATAATCTTCAAACTGCTATCTCTTTCAGTAGATAGGTGGTGCTGTACTTCCTTGTAGCCAATCATTGATATTTTCAAGAGATATCTATCCGCCGGTAGGGCAGTTATTGTAAATTTTCCTACTGAGTCTGTAATTCCGCCTTTCAATACTGTATGCTGGACTTCATCTTCCACAGAATAAGAGGCATAAGCTAAAGGTGTGGCCATATGATTCATCACTTGTCCTCTAATGGTGAATTTCTGTTGCGCTTTAGCGCATATTGAAAAAACGATCGCTAAAGGAAGTAGGAGTTTGTTCATGATTGATTATTTTATAGTTGTATTTGTTTGTCACACATATGTGTTCGCTAGCTTTAGAAATTTTTCTAAAACAATTCTTTTTTTAGCATTTTCATCGAAATTATGAACGCAATAATCTTTATTAACATTCTCCATGGCCACTTGAGAACAACCTCCATTACATATAGGTAATATTGAACATGTTAAGCAAGGTTTATTTTTAAATTTTACGTCAAGCCTTTTGTAGTATGTCTCGTTCCACACTAAGGTTCCATTTCTATCGATAAAGCCCTCGCTATTATGGGATTTAAAATCTCTCGCTGTACATTTAAATAATTCTCCATTATAATTAATAACCGCGTGGTTATTCTTATCAGCATAGCAAGAGTTTCTTAAATTATCTGGTAATCCACCTATTAAAGCATTTAATCCCTTGCTTCTAAAATATTTTATTAATGAAGAAACAGTATCTTGAAGAAATTCTGTCTTTTCCTCTTGCCAAACTTTATGGAAGGTTATCGATAAATATGCTCTGCTCTCTACAGACATAGCCTCAAAATCTTGAGCTATATTAGCAACAGTAGGTAAGTTTTTTGCGGTATAATTGATTCGTAATGTAGTTCTACGTTGGTGTTCACATAATAGTTTTATATTTGCGACTATTTCGTCATATGATCCACGTTTGTCATTTACGAAGCGCACTGAATTATGTTCTTCTCGGCCCCCGTCTAATGTAATTTGGAAATTAGTAATATCATAAGGTTTTAATGCTGTAATATTAGCCTTATTTATTAGAAAACCATTAGTTGTAAATCCGTTATCAAACTTTACTCCAAACTTCGAACAGTGTTCGCTAGCAAACTTAATGATCGGCAGAATTACCCGATCAAAATATAAGAAAGGCTCACCCCCAAACCACGATATATGAAATTTCTCTATTTTCGATGAAGCATGGATCTTTTTTGTGATAAAAGCTTTAACTTTTTCAATTGTTTCCGCTTCCATCTTAGATTTTTTTTCATGCGATTCATAACAATACCAACAACTAAAATTGCAATTCATTGTCGGATTAATTGTTAAATGGAAAAAACTTTCATTTTCAAGATCTACTTGTTCACGTATGGAGATGACTTCCTGTAGCTCATTAAAATCATTTTCTACGATAAAACCTTTTTCTTTTAATGTTTTAAAGAGAGTAGGATGTAATTTTTCTAAACCTCCAAGTTCGTTATGTTCACGACTAGCTTCAATCAATTCTTTTACTAATGGATTTACGTATAAAAATTGATTTTTTAAAGCATTATACAATACATATTTGTCTGTATAAGCTACTTCAGTATTAAATTGACTAAACTTCATGTGCTCTTTTTTATAAAAAGAAGGATATTAAGTGCTAATATCCTTCTTTAAGAAATTTAACAAGGAACATTAATATTACAGATTCCATTTGAGCCAGGATCCTGTATTTCCTCGTTGGGTGCAGAAACAAATCCACCCTCGAGTTTTTCTTGATCAGTGTTTGATAATTTTTCTTCAGCCAATTGCTCATCTAATTGTTCAAGAACTGTTTTTGTGATTTTTTCATTGGCTACTTTCTTTTCTCCTGACATAACATTTAAATTTAATTGATTGTTCCGGCTCTTTAAGGGTTTCGGATTTCCCTAGGCAATTCCTTATTGCTTGAACAAATATGCCCTAAGAAAATGCGAAGTAATAATTGATTCGATGAATAGTGTGTTATTTTCGATGAATATATAAGGTTTGGAGTCTTTTTCTATGGAAGAGTTAGAACAAAAAATCTCATCGACGAATTCCGTCGATGAGATTTTTTAAAACCCTATATTTTCATTTCGCAGATTCAAAAAATATCTTATTACAAATGTTTTATTTTTTGTCGATAAGGTCGTTTAATAATTGGCTATACAAGCAGTTGTCCGCTATGCTATCTCAGATAGCATAGCGGACAACTGCTTGTCAAAGTTAACAGGGAACATTAATATTGCAGATTCCATTTGAGTCCGGATCTTGTATCTCATCAACTGGGGCTGAAGTAAACCCGCCTTCAAGTTTTTCTTGATCTATGTTAGATAATTTTTCTTCAGTCAACTGTTCATCTAATTGTTCAAGAACAGTTTTTTTGATTTTCTCTTTTAATTCTTCATTGGTCAATTTTTTCTCTTCTGACATGACGTTTAATTTTAATGATTGTTCCTACTCTAAAAGGTTTTCGGATTTTCCCTGGCAATACCTTATTGCTTGAACAAATATGCCTCAAGAAAAAGTGAAGCAACAATCGATTCGATAAAGGGTGTGATATTTTCGATGAATAGAATGATTTGAATTTTTTAAGAGAAGTGCTTCGATAAAATAGCTTCAAAATTGCTATAAAAAGAGGAAGTACAAAGTTTACATTAAAAGCAATTGATGATTATTGTACATCAAAGAGAATAACATGGATAAAAACTAGTACCTATAACAAGAGGATTTTGCAAATTAGCGAAGTGGATGATTACCCAAAGGATAGGAATAGACTAACTCTGTATGGCAAACAACAAGCATCGATGAAAACTGTCGATGCTTGTTGTATGATGCTCTAAATAGTGTTTTAAATTGCCGAAAATGTCAGGCCTTGGGTCATTGTTGCGGTTTATTGGCCCAGAAGTTTGCCCATCGCCGATTTCTGAGAAACTTTTATTTTTCATTTTAAACACGGTTTTCTTTTTAATGGTTAGTTTTTTATTCATCTTATCTTAAATTAATTACCGTAAGGTATTATTTTAAATAGATGATATTATATTGTTTTCGATAAATATATGTTTTTTTTCGATGAATAGTTAAAACAGCTCTTTTATTTGCTCTTTTACAGAATCCCAATAAGTAGGACCTATGGCGATTCTGTTTAGGCTTGGCAAAATTGTTTCGATATGGAGATCCTCAATCGATCGAATTGCTCCTTGACGAACAATTGTCGATCGGTTTACACGAATGAAGGCAGGCGTGGGAAGTAGTTTTTCCAATTTGGCCATAGTCACATGGACGACTACCTTTCCCTCGGGCATAATAAATTCCATATAATCCGCTAGTGCCCTTACGATAACGATATCAAATAAACGTATTTGAACCAGTTTTTTTCCCTCTTTTACCCAGATATACTCTTGATCCGTACGTATGAGATCATCATTAGGAGCCTCTTGCTGATTTTTGAGATACCAAAGATGTGCCTTATTGACTGCCTGAAAAAAACGTTCAAAGGGAATCGGTTTTAACAAGTAATCGGTCACGTTTAGATCAAATCCTTCCAGTGCATATTCAGGGTAAGCTGTTGTAAAGATGACCTGGGCATTATTTCGTTGTACCACCTTTAGCATTTCTACTCCAGTCATACCGGGCATCTGTATATCCAAAAATATCAAATCAGGCTGTCGACTGTTAATCATTTCTAGCGCAGCAAATGCCTCATCGCAAGACCCGATTACTTCCAGATATGGAATTTTTTCGGCCAGCTTTCGGATGACCTCCTGCGCTATTGGTTCATCGTCTACAATAAGTGCTTTCATATTTAACGTTATAAGATTAGGTGTTAAAAATAGTTAAAATAAGAGGATCAATTCCACCGCATATTCTTCATCTGTATTCTTTATAGAAAGAACATGTTTCTCAAAGTATTCTAGCTCCAAGCGTCTCCTGACATTTTCAAGGCCTATGCCACTATACTCTTCTTTATTAACGAGATATTGCAACTTTGTGGTGCTGGGATTCTTTTTTATGGTTGATGGTTGGCTGTTAGCCACATAGAACCGGATGCCATTTTGGTCTGTTGTCAATTGTATATCAACCCAGCATGTTCCTATACTTCTATTGACGCCATGTTTAAAAGCATTTTCGATGAAATTGACCAGAAGCAAAGGTTTTATATGTTTGTTGTCAGCATCTAAAGCTGAAAAACTACTATTGATCTGAACTTTCTCAGGACGGTGGCGAATACGTTCCAAGTCAATATAATTTGTTAAGAATAGGATTTCTTCTTGTAAAGAGATCCACTCTTTCTTGCTTCCGCTGAGTGAAAAACGCAACAGTTCGGAAAGTTTGGTAACGGAATTGGCTGCCTGTTCATTGTCCAGTACCATACCATAGATATTGTTGAGTGTATTAAAAAGGAAATGGGGCTGAATTTGCATACGCAGAAAGTTTAATTCCATATTGTTTTTTTCTTGCAACATGATAAGTTTTTCTTTTTGACTTTTGTACAAATTATAAGCCGTTTGGATGAGAATGGTTGCAAAATTCCAAAAAAATACAAAAGTAAATGTCCACAATAAAGGTTTATACCCAAAAATATTCCATAAACTCCTAATGGCAAAAAACTCATAACTTGCTGCGAGCTGTTTATTTTCAGGGTAATTGTGAGCTAAATAGTAGAGCGGAAAAAGAGCAATTAGAACAGAGCTGACGTATATAATAAAAAAAAATAACATGGCTTTTAGCCATTTGTGTCGTTTTAGTGATCTTAGTAGGATTGGAAATAAAAAATAATGATTTATAAAAATTGCACATATAAAATTAAAATTTATCAATAGATTGATTTTATCTGTACTTTTTTCGCTAAATAATGCTGCATGATTAAGGAAACACATTACAAAATAAAGAATTAACCAGAGGCAAATATGGATAATTACCCTAGTATTTCGATATGTTAAATCAATATCAACTTTCTTAAATCTCATTTTTTCCCTTGGAATAATGCTTTTTTGTATTGTTTTTCCATAAAGCGGTAGCTTATATACTCCATTAATCTATGGTCGGATGCAAACCAACGGTTGATGCTCATATGGATATAGCTTGCAAGATTTTCTAGCGGAAGGCTCAGCTTATTTAATTTGTTTCCTCTTTCGCCTAATGGACATATCGATGGACGGATATGGTCTAACACCAATATATTTTTTTCCATTGCGCTCCGGTAAAATTTGTCTATTTTATATGCGTTTTCTTTACTGTATTCCTGAGCAAAGGCATTTGCCATATCGCTGCAAAAATATCATCTTATCTTCCAAAGACTTTTTAAACAAAGATAACCAATTGCCTATGTTATGCAAGTTTAATGAAAAGCGATATTGTTCATCTTCTTGAAAGGATTCGTTTTCAAGAAGATCCAGCAGGCTCAGGGTGTCATAAAAAAAAGCTGTTTCTGTGTTTTCTATATGATCTACACCATAGCGCGCTATTTCGCGCTGGTAAGTATCCAACCGTAACTTCCAGATTCTTCCATCGTCGAGATAAGCTTTTGCGCTTCTTTGCATTAAATCCATTGCTCTGGAAAAGTGCTGTATGTTATCTTGCTGCGTAAAAATGCATCCTGAAACGGATATGATAATGCGGATCAGTATAGTGGGTAAAAAACTCCTTATCTATCATTTTTTCTGCTAACAAGATGCTGATATTTGATTGTCGCTTTGATGTTCTTATTATTTTATGCTGCCTAATGTCGGCCAGTTTTGACATACACTGCCAGAATCCTGGTCATTCCCCTCGTTAGACTTACCTCCATGTAGATCACGTCCATTTATTTCCTCAATAGTGTTTTCGGCATTAGTATCATTTGTGATTCCAAAGCTCCTGAGTTGTTCTAAGTTTTAGGATTGTTTTTTTCTTTTCGTGTCATATATTTGGTTCTTATAACGTTGAATGATTAAATAGATACGTTATATTAGTTTTATCTGATATAGCAGGTCCTGGAGTATGTATCGGCGGCTTAGGCTCGCGATATCCTCCAAAAAGAACCTCCGCAGCAGCGTTCTCCAAAGGAAGATTTTCACATTCTTTTAGTTTGCTTCGTTGCTTTTTTGTCCTTTTGAATAAACTCATAATTTGATTTTATTTAGCGTTCAAGTAAAGCTATCGACTTTTAATGCTGTCTGATATTTCTTTCGATGAAAGTATGGGTTTTTTCGATGAAAGCACTCGTTCTGTATCACTGTTACTCGTCGAAAGTAATGTTGAATTAGGACCGTCAGCGATTAAATCCACTTAATGTAGTCAGATAGTTATGAATACGAACCTGTTGAGGACTGGAAATACAAATTTACACAATCGATTGATATAGATTTCCTTTCTTTTTCTATATATCTAAACCTTATCTTCATCAAATAATGCAGAACCTCAACATGGCGATGATCTCGATGTTAAAGCCGAAGTTGAAGGGGAAACTGCATCGTGTATGGTAAACCGTATTGATAAAGAGCTGATAGATTTATAAGATTTAATTTTATGAAAAGAAAACATTTCATAAAGCACCTTTTCATGGGCGCTTTATCCTTCCTTTCGATGACAGGCTTTGCGCAGAACGCGGGGCAGACTTACTCGGTTCCGTTGGCGGGGAACGCTTTTATTACCACTGGGCAGGATGGGGGCGGGGAGATCTCAGGGCGCAATGGCCTTGTAACATGGTCCAGTGGCGAGGCGATAGCCTCGGTGTATTTCAGGGTGCAGAGGGCTGGTAGGCTCGAATTAAGACTTAATGCCAGGAGTTCTGATGGAAACAAAGCAACAATCGAACTAACTGCCTTAGGTAAAAAGACGAGATTGAAAATTGCTGGAAGCACATTTGCACCAACCGCACCGCTATTGCTCCAGGTAAAAGAGCCCGGTTATGTACAGGTCAACTTGAAAGGTGTAAGCAAATCCGGCA
>Ga0164243_10001883_pt1 | contig 35180 bp, 41 predicted proteins | sample OricompcompostOP_FD_108781 | JGI IMG/M metagenome (GOLD analysis project Ga0164243, IMG submission 108781) | Organic Plus compost microbial communities from Emeryville, California, USA - Original compost - Organic plus compost (OP) | ecosystem: Engineered > Solid waste > Mixed feedstock >...
GAATTTTAGTTGGATATCCCATATCTAGTTGTTTAACTAGATATAAAGATCATAAAAAATAGCAATATAACCAACTATATTGCTATTTTTTTTTGCCTTATCTAGAAAAAGGCCAAACTAGAGTAGCCGTCTTTGACGGCTTTCAGCAAAGCCTCTCACACTGGATCAGCCGCTATGTCCATGTTTACATGTGGCTGCCCGTAGCCAATATATTCGGAGCGATCTCTTCCAGAATCCTGGAACTGATGACTGTGGACGGCCATGTCAACACATTTGTCTACATCATTTTTATGATCATTTCCATAATCGGATACACCACTGTCCCCAGTGTGGCAGGATATATCATCCATCCTGGCGGCGGCGGCAGAGACACCCTGTTGCATAAGGTCAATAAACGGGTTCCCTTGCTGGGCAAAATATAGTTTGCCGGGTTACAGGACACCTACTATTAAATTCAGCATTTACTAACGTTTCCAGACGATTTAACCATGTTCAGACAATTAAAAAATATAGAATCCGCTTTCAGGCATGTAAAACTGTTCAGCATTTTTCTGATTACGGCCTGTATATCCTTATGCGGCTATACCATTTACGTTTCCTTAAAAGAAGTGAGTGCCATGCAGGGAAAAATATACATCCTCTATAACGGTAAGCTCCTGCAAGCGCTTGCAGCTGACAGAAAAACCAATATCCCTGTAGAACTAAAAGATCATATTACCACCTTCCATTACTGGTTCTTTACACTGGACCCGGACGAGAAGGAGAATACAAAACACCTGACAAAAGCACTGTATCTGGCCGACGGGTCGGCGAAAACCGTCTATGACAATCTGAAAGAAAGCGGATTCTATCAGAATGTTATCAGTGGGAATGTGGCGCAGCGTATAGAAACAGACAGCATCCGGCTTGACTTAAAAGACCAGGTTTATTCTTTCAGGTATTACGGAAAAGTAACGATCACACGCCCGACCAGTATCGTTAAAAGAAGCCTTGTGACTGAAGGTATCCTCCGGCCTGTTTCTCAGTCAGACAATAATCCACATGGCTTTCTGATTGAACGCTGGCGCATTATTGATAACCACGACTTGAAAATTTCCACCCGGTAAAACGACCAGACACTATGTTTAAACTTCGTAAAAATAGAAACATTATAAACACAAATAGTAAACTCAGGGATAAATTTGAAAAACTGCACCTGGGGACAGCTAATTATCTGAACGCAAAAACGGGCGGGTGGTGTAAAAGGCAAAAATGTATCTTTTTGTCGCTGATCCTGATCGGATTTTTCATTTCCATCACTTTTATCCTGAAAAACATCTCTGACCCGACCGTAGTCGTTCCTCGAGCGCACATGAAGCCCTCACTGGAAAGATTATTGCCGGAGACGGCCCATAAAATACCTAATCCTGCATTAACGGATACTAATCACCATTTTTATCATCCTTAATCTAAAAAATATGCAAGAACTAAGCTTACAACAAAAAAGAAAACAGAGCATGCTCTTTTTGCTACCTCTTATCGTGGTACCGCTACTGACCTTACTCTTCTGGTCGCAGGGGGGCGGGCAGGGAATGCATAAAAAAGACACGGCGGGAGCGGGGAGTGGCATTAACATGCGGCTTCCGGATGCCAATAACGAAAAAGGAGAAGCCAATAAGCTTACTCTCTATCAGCTGGCCTTAAAAGATTCACAGCAACTGGCTGAGCAGCGCCGCTCCGACCCTTACAGCGCCACTTTACAGCAAAACGCTCTGACCTCCCAAAGCTATAATGCGACGCTGGATACGGAATCCGGCTATCATTTGACGCAACCTGCGTACAATACTAGGTCGGGGCAAGATATAGATAAAAGCGAACAGAAAGTACGCAGTAGGTTAGCTGAGCTAAACAGGCAGTTAGCGCAGCCTACGGATTACACACCTGAATACAGTCTGCCAGACACTGAAGCGTCTGTGCTAGGACTTCAAAATAAATCGGGGCGGCCGTCAGCATTAAATGCTGCATATACAAAAGAGGACAGCGATCCTGAGCTGGACAAGATGAATAATATGCTGGAAAAGATCTACGCCATCCAGCACCCCGAAACTGTCAGGGCAAAGCTTCAGGCTGAATCCAATAAAAATAAAGGATGGGTGTACCCTGTAGGACTGCCAAAAGTCAGCATGATTGATGAAAGACTTATCCCAGCAAGGACAACTTCCGGAAGTGAAGACAACGCCATCCAACCCGCAAAACCCAGAAAAGTGGCTTTCTATGGGCTTAATAGCAATATCTCCATGGATAAATCAGAAAATAAAGCTGTTGCTGCAGTCGTGAGTGAGACAGAGACGCTTGTTTCTGGCGCCACGGCCAAACTAAGGCTCACTGAAGATATCATGGTGAACGGCCTATTAATTCCTCAGGGAACTTTTGTCTACGGCAGTTGCCAACTGCAAGGAGAAAGGCTGACGATTGACATCCGGGACATCCGTTACAGGGATCATATCTTACCGGTAGCCATGACGGTATACGACCTTGACGGCCTTAATGGTATCAAGATTCCCGGAGCCATTACCAGGGACGCCATAAAGGAAGGCATGGATCAGGGCATCCAGGGCATGAATATCCTTTCCATGGACCCATCTATCGGGGCGCAGGCGGCAACGGCAGGCATACAGGCCACCAAGTCCCTGCTCAGCCGAAAGGCAAGGCTGGTAAAATGTACAGTAAAAGCTGGCTATCCGGTGCTGCTTGTAGACACCAAAAAGCAAAACAAAGGCGGCTAAACCGGTTCTCAGAAACTTCAACTATTCATTCACAAAAAATAACAAATTACCATGCAAAGAACTTTTATAAGACTACTCTTCCTGTTTGTTTTTTTGACAGCCGGAAAGTTTTTAGTGGCTCAGACAAATGCCGTGGCTGGTTTTGCCAAACAGGCCTATATTAAGCAATATCCGGTTTCAGTTAATGAACAGCTGACTACAGTTTTGATATTCCCGACACCGATCTCGGCTGATGGCGTTGACCTGGGGTCCACAGATATCATTGCCAGTGCCATAGACGGCGTCTCCAATATTTTAAAGATAAAAGCGTCACAACCTAATACGTCGCCCACCAACCTTACCGTTATTACGACAGACGGCAAAGTCTATTCCTTTTGGGTTTCTTACGCTGTAAACGCTGACAGCCACCCCATTGATCTAAGAACACAGCAGCAGCAGGAAAAAATCCTGGCGAGCTTTGCGGACAGGCAATTAACCGATAAGCAGATAGCGGAACTGGCCCGTCATATAGCTACCAGGAAGGCTTTTTTGAATGCAGCCAAAGCCAGGTCTTTTCGCATAGTAGCTCGCCTAAAAGGCATTTATATCTCCTCTGACGTTCTTTTTTTCAAAATCAGCCTGTCTAACAAAACAAATATCGATTATGAAACTGATTTTATGCGCTGCTATATCCGCAATAAAAAGCGATCAAAACGCACTGCCAACCACGAGCAGGAACTAAAACCTGTTTACGCGTTATACACGCATGGGCAAATTACATCCGGAAAGACAGAGCAACAGGTGATTATCGCCCTCCCCAAATTTACTATTGCCGATCAAAAAAACTTTGTCATTCAAATTTTTGAAAAAAGCGGTGACCGGCATTTAAGTCTAAAAGTCGACGGAAATGATATTATAAAGGCCGAGTCGGTTACACCTGTCACAAATTAAAATATTCAAATATGAACAACAACATAATGAAATTCATGGACTCCTTTAAGGAGCAGGAAGAGAAACTCCTGCAGTTTTCTGGAGGCAACCCTAAAGTCCTGAAAGACAAAGAATACCTGAAACTTAAGCATCGGGAAACAAAGGCTTTTCTCGCCACTAATAAAAAGAACCTGACCCGTGATGAAAAGGTATGGAGGACCGTACTTAAAGCAGGCAACAGGCATCTGGAAAAGGAGCTGTATCCCAACAGATATGTCCGATACTTCAGACGGGCGGTAAATGCAATGACAGTGAGCTGGAAAGCCAGAAGAGATGCCCGGCGTGAGGTTTCCATGCAACCTGGCGTTTTAAAAACCCTTTCTATGGCCGCACCCAATATGGTAAAAGCGTCAAATGGAGCAAAGCGTTCAGTCGATAAAGAAGAGAAGCCGCTGGCCAAAATCGTCTCAAAAAACAAATATGCGGCCATTGAGAACCTAAAGGTAAATAAAGGACTTTCCTTAAAACACTAATATACATTTTCTCACATTTAAAATTGAATAATCATGGATCAGAACTTAGAAAAAAATGAAAACTATCTGAAGACAGGGATGTTTTATCTGGGCTTTACGGACAGCCTGTACGGTGCTCTTGAGAATACTATCCGGGCGAAGGAGGCCGATTTCTCGTTGAACGAAACAAGGACGTTTAACAATAAAGAGTTTGATTATAACCTGAATTTCAAGCTTAAGGATCCCAATGGCCGCTATCCTTATACGCTGGAAAGTTATAATGTAGCTTTTAAGGAGGACCCCACACATAAAATAGAAGTGCCACTTTCCAACAACAAAGGAATCACGGCTAAAGAGTCCGCCAATCTACTCATGGGGCTGGCCGTTGGAAAAACTACGAAAAAAGCCAATGTTGAGACTATGACCTGGACAGAGCTTGATTTTGATAAAAAAGATCAAAACGGCAATCTCGTAATGAACACCTATGGCGAAAACTATGGATTTGACATGGACGTTGCCTTAAAAGAGCTTGAAAAAATCACCCCTGACCAGCAGGGTTTCTCACAAAATGATATTACCAATCTTAAAAAGGGTAATCTGCCGGATATTGTGGTAACGGTCAAGGGAAAGGAGCATGCCGGATTTTTGGTTGCCAATCCAAAAGAAAGAGCGATTGAGGTGTTTAATGACAGCGGGGAACTGTTGGTGAAACAGACCGGCCTTTCTGAACAGCGACAGGAAAGGGTGGAACAACAGGCTAGGCAACCTTTAAAACAGGCATTTGTCATGAATAAACTCCTGGAAAAAACACCTCGTAAGCCCATTGCCCACCTTGTTAGTGAAGAGGGTGAGCGCCAGAAAAAAAGCAGGAAACGGTAAAGGCATCCGGTATTACTTTAAAAAGCGGTGGCCCAGGCTGCCGCTTTTTCTCCAATCACAAAATAAATGGACGATGACCACAGATAAATATTATAAAAAGCTCCTGATGGACCTGAATCAGCACAAAATTACCGGCCCTTTTATTTCAAGGGAACTAAGTGACACTGTCGAGATCGCAAAAATCTGGGAGAAATCAGTAACAGAAGGGACGGAAACCAGCATTATAAAGGTTTATTTGATAAAGGAGAATAGCCTCTATATTGGTATAGTATATGAACTGGAGTATGACCTATATTGCTATATGCTACCCAAATATCGAAAACAGGGTAAGATGGGTAATGCCTTAATTCATACAATTCTGCCACACCTTCTGCAACAAAAACCAATTCTAAGGACAGAATTAAATACCTCTATTCTGGGAAGTGAAAAAAATTACGACGTCGCGAAGCGGCTTGCCAGAAAAGTGGGATTCAGGGCACTTGTTGAAAATAATAACGGTTGCCGAATGACGATGGATGCATCTGCCTTACTGGAAAGAAAATATATTAGGGGAAATTATCAAAAACTATCCAGAGAAACTGTTCTCAAAATGACTACAAAAATTCAATATACTATTGGGCTTTTAGAAGTGATACAATCTGAAATTGAATATAAATGCGGCTTTTCGGCTGCCTCAGAAGCCTTGAACGAGCAGATCAAGAAACTGAGAGAGTTTATACCCTGGGTGGAGAGCGCAAGATTTATCGAGCGATAATTATTAGAATCTTTTCAAAAGTGGGTAACTTTCATATTTAAACTAAATAAATCATAATGAAAATGAAGAAAGTGCTACACAATTACCTGAATGTCGATTCATACAAAAACAGGATCATAAGCAGAATTCCCAAAAGAAAACGGAAAGAATTAAATATTGCATTGGTTTTCCTATCAGTATTAACGATTACATTAAACATAATATCTTGGTTCTATTTCGAATCTTTAGCATATTTTACGTTTATCCCAACTCTTATCAGTTATTATCTCTTATTCAGGTTTCAGAAAAGCACACTTGTCCTTCAAGGAATATTTTGCAGAGTCAATCAGACTCAGGATTTCAATGAATGGCGGCGTACCAAAACGTTGAAAGCTATTTCTCTATCTGATGCTAGATCGTCAAAAAATGCAAAGTGCCTCACAAAAGAAATAAGGAAAAAGATCAGGAGGAATTCAGTATTTCGCTTTGACAATATCTCAAATAAAACCAATCTTTTTATACAGGCATTTTTCTGTGCTGCCAGCCCCGTATTTGTTAGATATGATTCGTTGCAAAACACAATTTTTAACTTGGGAGTGTTTTTATTGATATTTGTCATTGCCTTGATAATTTACAATTTAGCTAAAATTGCCTTTACCTTTATAGCAACATTTGACAGAAAGTACTATCAGAAGCAAGACTTAGAAAACCTAAAATCCTACCTTATAAAAATAAATACAAAACAAATTCAACCTGAATAATCAAATTGGCGAAGTAAGATTATGCTATCCAGGTATATCTTCTTCACCAATCTATCCAATAAACTCCAAAGAATAAATAATCAAAGAAAACCACGTTTGCGAAAAATTTCATCAGGATCAATATCCTTAGTAAATTCTCCCGGCTGATCGCCTTTGGACGAATCACGAATTCTAAACTGATTAATAATAAACTTCCCATCCGGGCCAACAGTCGTTTGTGATTCAATATCTCTAAGGATATCAAGTGCAAGATGCTTTTCAATTAATCCCTTCTTTACTCTAAAATAACATAGCGGGTGGGGGAGTAAAGAGATATCGTCAAAATTAATCACTTCATTATCAGCCCGAGCTTTTTCAAGCTCCTGAAGTGATTCTAGATTGCGTGGTATTTTAATAAAAGCAGGTTGAAATATTGCCATTTTTTCAAACTGATTTGCAAACAGCTCTGTATTGCGTGCCGGGCCATCACCTAAAATCCTATAAGCCATAGAAAAAAGTTCCTTAGCTTCTTCCAATGAAGTATAATGCACAGGAACAACTTTACCTCCAATGGTAAAGGAGGCAATTAACTCTTCACGATTTACCCTAACTACCAGAATATACAAATTTTCTTGTTTCATAGTGGCATCAAGTTAATGAATTAATTGTTACTAATCAAGTTCTTAGGACGGCATTCTTTGATAATATAGATTACAGGCAATACAATGGTATCTGTCATTTTGGAGCTTTAATAAAATGATATCGGTTATTTGATTGTAAACCAAAGATAAAATAACACACAATATTGTCAAATTCCAACAATCTTAAAAATGGCCATTTTATTGTCCAAGGTTCTTAGACATAGCATGGTTTAAGCATTTTTACCCCGATTCCTACTCCACAAATATACGTCGGTGGTATTTGTTTGGAAATCACTTTCGCGGCAAATGCTCCCTTCGGTCCGCTTTTTCCACGGTTGATTTCCAAACAGCCCACCGGCGTATCCATTTGTTACAAAAATCGGGAATATGAAAATGCAATCACCCATACATTACGCTAAGCACACTCCTTATACAAAATGGCCGATAATTTCAAATTGTTGGGCGGTTGAAAATAAAAAGCGTTGGGCGGATTCATCTCGAAAATCAGTATTTGCAATCGGCTTAATTAGATACTTTCAATTACGCCGATTGGTACAGCATTCAGTATGGGCGATGTGTTATCAGTTAAAGCAGCGGGAAGTATATTTTTTTTATATTAAATAATTAATCATGTCACACAATATCAATTTTAATAACATCACAGGTAGACACAGTTTTTTTAGTGTCAAAGAAAAAGCATGGCACAAGTTAGGCCAGGTCGTTAGCGATTATCCCACAAGCGCAGAAGCAATAAAATACGCCGGACTTGATTACGAGGTAATAAAATCTCCTTTGATATGTCAAGGCGCAGCAATGGGTATCAATGCCAACGGAGAAATTGTAGATCAGATCTCTATAACTGTACCCGATAATTTTGCTACTCTTCGTACTGACACCAATACAGTACTTGGCGTGGTCGGTAAAGACTACCGTATTGTACAAAATAAGGATGCATTCAGTTTTTTTGATGATTTAGTTCAGGATAGAAATGATATTCACTATGAAACAGCCGGAGCCATCGGCAATGGGGAAAGGATTTTCGTTACTGCCAAATTACCTGATTATATAAAGGTCGGCAAGGATGATATTATTGAAAAATACCTCTTTCTAACCACCACTCACGATGGTAGCGGTAGTATTACCGCAGCGTTTACACCCGTACGGGTGGTATGTCAGAACACGCTAAATGCAGCCATGCGCAAATTATCAAATGTAGTCCGCATTAAACATACGAGCAATGTCAAACAGCGATTGGAACAGGCGCACAAGATAATGGGTATTTCAAATAAACTGAGCGACCAGTTAGAAGGTACTTTTAATAGCTGGGCGAAGGTCAGAATAACTGACGGTGAAGTCAAAAGGCTTATTGAAATGGCACTTGCTCCCAATAAAGAAACTATTGACAAGATACAAAGGGGTAATTATGACGATGTTTCTACCCAATACAAGAATCAATGCAATGACGCTTTCAGATATGCCATGATAAGTGATACACAGCAACTGGAAACGACAAAAGGTACATTATATGGCGCTTATAATAGTATCACAGGCTATTTTCAAAATGTACATAAGTATTCAGATTGCGAACAAAAAACAAAATCCATTATATATGGGGGAACAGCCTCCACTAAGACACAAATTGCATTTAATATATGCGATTCGTTTCATACAGGTGGTGACCAGATATTAAAATTAAATTAGACAGTTTATTGCAGCCGTTGAAAGGGCGGCTGCAATATTTTCCTTAAAAGTACATCAGCCATGATAACAGTAACAGAATATATCTTCAAATTGAAGCACGATAAAGGCTATAAAACAGTAATTGTCATATCCCTTACCGGACTATTGGGAGCAATTAATAAGGTGACAAATATGGAGCATTGCCCGCATTCCGCCATAATATCCATTAAAAAAATAAGAGAAAGCATCTATTTAGGGAATTAGAAATTTATTTAATATTTCCCAAGCTAAATAAATGCCTCGAATTTTTAAATATCAATAACCATGAATATAATAGATAGTAACGGAAACGTGATAGAAATTGACGATCTACCCAAAGCGATTGAGCAGATAGAACAGTTTATAAGCTGCGGCCATAATATCCTTAATCATATTCGATTTGCTATACTATTTTGTTGTTTAATCATTAACATCGGGCTTGTCATTCGTTATTATATTGGCAAATGGAGGTTTTGCCGAAGGGGAGCAGGGGGCTTGCTACATTATTCAAAATACTGGATTGCTATTTTCTCTACGATCATCCAGTGGGTGGGTCTATTATTGACCAATATCCTTATTATATCCGGTACATTACTGTTGCTGGTCTGTATATATAAATACCGTTAGAGACCGGATAAAACACAATTTGTAACAATTGAACTTTACTTCTAAAATTATATAAAATGGAATTTTTTCAAAGTATCGATGCCATGCAGGTTCAGGGGAACTGGATTATTTGCATCAAACAAAATGAACCAGACAGAATGACTGTTTCGGTTGTTTTTAAAAATGATAATTGCGGAGATAACGCGAGGAAGATTGTACCTCCGCTCATATTTTCGGACAAGGCCGTTACGGAAATAGACGAAAGATTCTTTGCGGAACTGAACAGTGTTGTCCCAGATACGGCAAAACTATTCAGCAGTATGGAGCATTTTCTGAAACAAAGGGAAGCAGCCCAAAAGCATTCACAGATGGAGGCTGAGAAGACCGAACAGGAAAAGAAAAAACAGGCAGGCAAGCATAAAAAATATGAAGAGGCTTTAAAAAAAGTGAAAGAACTGGAAAACGATGGCAAGTTTAAAGAAGCATGGCTCAAAGTCCCTGACCCCGCAGATTTTCCAGAGCATTCCGAAGAATTAGGAAAATTAAAGAGCAGTCTTACCGCCAAATTCGCTCCTGAAATGTTTTCAAATAACGATTTATAGTCATACAATTTAAATTTATTAATATGTCAATAGCAACAGTTTTAGAAAGAATTTTCCTTTTTAAGGATAATGGGGTTGAGATTTCTTTACCAGACCCCGACAGTAAACTCAGTCCCGAAGCAGTTCTTAATTTTTACACGAATACATACGATATACTGGTGACGGCTAAAGTAACAGGCGGCAAGATCAATAATGACAAACTGGAATATAGGTTTGAATCTGTACTCGGAACTAAAGGATAAACTAAGTAACAATGAAAAGTAGACAATTTATTATCAAACCCTCAAAAAATAAGAAACAATGGGAACTTCACCAACAATTATCGAAATGGGCGGGAAAGCTAAACAGGTTGCAGGAGGGGAACAGGTTAAAGAAAGACAAGCCAAACCCATTACCAGTATCAATGCTTCCGATGGTTTTATGAAAAATAGATTTCTACCATTATTGGCTCCCAAAAATCATGGCATAGCCAAAAAAGGTGAAAATAGTTTAATACAGTCCTTATCTCTTATTGGCGCCAAATTCCATGTTGAGGTAATGAATACGGAAGGGATGGAGTTTCCATATAATATCCTTGCTGCACATTGGGATATGCAGGGAAAGTTAAGGCGGATAAATGGCAATCTCAACCTCCGTATTGTTCAAAATACAGAGTCCAACGCTATTTATCTGGCAATCTATGAATGTGTAGATACCAGACGAACTCTGTATTATATCCCCATTGTGCCAATATATTTAATGCTAAAAACAATGCATAAAAGAAAATGTGGGCAGTTATTATTAATGATTTGTGCAAACCTATATCAGAAATCGCTCATACCCATGTATAATAGATACTGTTATATCCAATATTTTTATGAATCGATTGAAGAATACTGGCAAATACTATTTGATGAAGGGGAGGAAATAGATATTAAAAATATGCAGAGTGAGCTTCGGCAGGCCCGAGTAATTGGTGATATAATGTCTGGAAAAATGGAGAATATTTTTCTTACTGATAATTACGAAGATTTCATATCGCAAATTAAAGTACATAATCCTTATGAACAGAAGTGCTTAAAACTGACTAAAGAAGCAATTGATATTTTTAAAGCCTTTCCGGATAATTCAATTTTCCAGCATATTGCTTGTAACGGGAATGACTATGAAGAAAAGGGTAGTCCAGATACATATATATCATTTGTCGCCAACACAAAAGGGTTTCTTTGGGAAGATCTTAATCGCTCAATTAATGAAGAACTTAGTAATTATGGTGGAGTAGAAGAACCAGAAATAATAAGCCTCTTCGACAAACCATTAAAAGGTATGCTCCCTACGCTTGATTATGAAAGGAGAATCTTTCGGTTGATTAAAAAATTGTCAGGTCTCATAAATGAAATAGAAGAATGGAAAATTTAATCGATATAACATCTGATTTTGGAAGGTTATTTCTCCCCCGGAAAGGGCTAATATTTTATGGAACTGAGGAGCCTTATAAGGAGGAGTTTTATATTGAAGCATTCGATATTGGAGACGATGGAACACCGCTAAATATTAAACCGTTGACCGTGAGGGAGAGCAGTAGACTGGCAAAACTGTTGAATACATCGGGTAATTTACACCAGGCCTTTTTGAAACCAAAAGGGCTGTTGCCAGACAATGTATTATATATTAACCCAGAGGAGGAGGGTTTTGTAATATGGCAGACGGGGCAACGCAATACCAGATTGTTCTTTAAGAAAGGTCTTGACGTCAATTGTGGTAAAGCAAATATACCTCCGCTTATTTGGAAAGCCAATAAGAACGAGGTATTCGTATACGCTCTGAAAAAAAATGTCAAGGCTACTGAAAATACAGCTTTGTTTCATGCGCCATTTTTCAACATTTATGAATCGGGCAGTGTCTGCATGGGCAATGTGGGGATTGATATTGCATCAGATTCAGGTTTAAAAGAGTTTATGGCGGCATGGGAACGATATTTTTTCAATTCTTATTTTAGTCATTCAATATATGGAAATTCCACAAAAAGCAATATTGTCCAGTTGTGGCAAGGGTTAATTAATACAAATAAAAAATTCCCCGTTTCAATATTACAACCAAATAGATTAACCATAAAAGATATTTTATGAACGGCTTAAAAGCAGTACACTTTATACACGAGTATTTAATCAGCCCGACCAATCCAATTAAGGTATGCCTAATTGGGGCAGGAGGGACAGGCAGCAGGGTTCTGACAGAACTTGCCACGATGAACGAGGCATTGACCGCATTGGGGCACCTCGGAATACAAGTTACATTATTTGACAATGATATTATAACAGCAGCTAATCTGGCACGCCAGAGATTTTCCAAAGGCGAAACCGGTATGTATAAGGCTGCAGCACTGATTAATCGCTGTAATCGTTTCTTTGGAACTAACTGGAAAGCAGTGACACAGAAGTTCACATTAAATATTTATAGTGTCCTGACACAAGAAATGGAAGCCAATATTTATATTAGCTGCGTAGATACAGTCGAGGCTCGTTTTGAGATTGCAGAGATTATAGAATGCATAAAAACGGGGACTGAACATCAAAGGGATGAACCGCTGTATTGGCTTGATTTCGGCAATAGCAGAGATTCGGGTCAGGCAATACTTGCCACTGTAGGTGAAATAAATCAACCCAAATCAGCCAAATACCTGCCTGTTGGGGAACTTGCTTTTATTACCGAGCAGTATCATGATCTCTTATGGCAATCTGAACAGGGAGATAATACGCCCTCCTGTTCACTAGCGGAAGCTTTGCAACATCAAGACTTATATATAAATGGCTCGCTCGCCGAAATGGGTTGCTCCTTATTATGGAACCTGTTTAGGGATGGTATGATTGAAAATAAAGGCTTCTTTCACAATTTGAAAAATTTCAGGACACAGCCGATCAAAATAAGACCATTGTCTTACACTGCCTGATATGGAGGGGTAAACCCAGAAATTCATGCAAAATGCGGGCGGCTCCGTTATCTGCCGCCCCGTCCCTTGGGCGGCAGATAACGGAGCAAAAGCGGTGTAGTGTATTGAATGTAAGCAGGGCTGCGCCATTATGCAACATTCAATACACTACGCTTTTTAGTTGTCTCTTTTGTAAGATTTGGAATATTTATTGACTATTAAAGACTTATTTTATAAAAAGGTAAACCTCGATGATTAATTATGCCACGATTTAAGAGGGGAGTGTTTGGCAATTAAATCAAAATCGCTGTCTGCATGGACTAGTTTAAGGGAAAATTCAATTGCATAGAATGCAATTAGGCAATCATTGCTTTTCCGTATAGTCAGGCCTTTTTTTCTTAACGATCTATATAACTCTGCTGCTCCAATAGCGGCCTGGACAGGAGGCAGCTCTAAGATTTCCATATAAAAGAGAATATCCTTGATCTGCCGATACTGCTTATCTTCCCTGATTCCCTGAAGAATTTCCTGAATTATCGTGGGTGTCAATAGGATCTGTTCATTATTTTCAATATAGGATGCCAGCAAATCAACTTTATCTGACGCGCTGTTTTTAAAAAAATCTATCCAAATAGAAGTGTCAAATATGAGTGGCTCCTTCATAAGCTACGCATCTCCTTTAGATTTCCTTCCCACACGATACGACCTCTTAAGGAAAGCAGTTCCTTTTTCTTCATCCAGGCTACATAGTTTTTAAGCGCTTCCTGTACAACCTCTTTCTTGGTTTTAAGTTTGCTCAATTTAATAGCCTCCTGCACCAACCTGTCATCTAATTCGATATTTGTTCGCATAGCTTCCACATTTTATGTGTAAAGATACAACATTTTATACACATAAAAACTGAACGAGTTGCGGGCAATTCATTTTAATTATGCCATTTACAAATACATGGCTGTATTTTTATTTACTAGCAATCTTCCAGTATATTACTGATTTACAATGTTTTATATGAAAATCTAAAAAATCAGGATCTTCCTTTCCATTTGACCTATTGTTTCTCTAAGCAATATATGTTTCTCGATTTAAATCAGCAAGTTACACGCCCTTTTTTAGCCATATCATTTTTACTAATAAAATTATTTTTGTTTACTAAAATTAATTTCAGAGATTCGCACCATAGACGGTTCTTTTGGAGCCATTTAAATGGTACTAATAATACCAAATTAATATTATGGAGCGACAAATTGTGCATTGTGATTTGGATACATTTTTTGTATCGGTGGAGCGGCTGCTCAACTGCGACCTCATTGGAAAGCCAGTCCTGGTCGGTGGATTTTCCGACCGTGCGGTAGTCTCGTCGTGTTCTTATGAAGCACGCCAGTTTGGAGTACACTCAGCAATGCCGATCCGCCTGGCCAGGCAGTTATGTCCCCAAGCAATTATTGTCCGGGGCGACCACGACGAGTACAGTAAATATTCCCGTATCGTTACGGAAATCATAGAAGAAAGAACACCAATAGTGGAAAAAGCCAGTATAGACGAACATTATCTTGATATTTCCGGGATGGATAAATTTTTCGGTTGCTGGAAATGGGCAAAAGAACTCCGGCACAGAATTATTAAAGAAACCGGGCTGCCAATATCTTTTGGGCTGTCTGTTAACAAAACAGTCTCTAAGATAGCCACCGGAGAAGCCAAACCTTGTAATGAAAGGAAAGTGGATTTCGGGGTCGAAAAGCAGTTTTTGGCGCCGCTATCTATTCGTAAGATACCGATGGTGGGAGAGAAGACCTATATACAGCTTCGTAATATGGGTATTGCCAAAATCCAGACTCTCCAGGAAATGACGCCTGATACCATGCAAAGAGTACTCGGGGCTAATGGTGTGACAATCTGGAGGAAAGCAAATGGCGTTGACGAGTCGCCGGTATTGCCCTACTGTGAACAAAAAAGCATGAGCAAAGAAAATACTTTTGAAAAAGATACGATTGATATGTCATTGCTGAAGAAAGTTGTCGCCAATATGGTTGACGAACTTTCTTTTGACCTAAGAAACGAAGGAAAAGTAACCGGTTGTATAACGCTTAAAATCCGCTATTCCAATTTTGAAACTTTTACTAAACAGATGAGAATTGGCTATACGTGTTCAGAAAAAATCCTTTTGGAGAAAGCGATGCAGCTGTTTGGAAAGTTGTATTCAAGGAGAATGTTAATCCGGCTCATCGGCATTAAGTTCAGTGATTTGGTGGCGGGTGCTTACCAAATCGATCTGTTTAATGACATACAAGAAGAACTAAGCCTAATGCAAGCGATGGATGGGATCAGAATACGTTTTGGAAGAGATAAAATTATGCGGGCTTCCGGAATTTAATACAACCAACAGGAAATTATGTTATTAAATGTTCATAGTTACTACAGCTTAAGATATGGCACCCTCAGTTTGGAACAAATAGTCCAAGACATGATGCAATTTGGATATGATACAGCAGTGTTGACTGATATTAACAACAGCTCTGCGGTATTGGATTTTATCCGTCATACCCGGGATCAAGGGCTAAACGGCCTTGCAGGGATGGAATTTAGGAATGATAATGAGCTGATTTATATAGGTATAGCGAAAAATCAGCAAGGATTTAAAGAGCTCAATGAATTAATGACGTCTGCCAATCGAGAAAATAGGCATTTACCCACGACCGCCCCAGAATTTAGCCACACTTTTGTCGTATATCCTTATGGAAAACGAAGTATTCGCGAGCTAAGGGAAAATGAATTTATCGGTATCCGGCCTGATGAACTCAATAAGATACGTACTGAGTCTATAAGCAATTATGAGCACTATGTAATTCTTCAGACGGTTTCTTTTCACCCGGAGGATTATACCCTTCATAAACAATTACGTTCCATTGATAATAATATTTTGATATCGCAATTACAGCCCGGTCAGTTGGCAAGGGCCGAAGAGGTCATGATGTCAAAAGGAAAGCTATTACAACACTATAAAGATTTCCCTAAACTGATAGCGAATACTAATAGACTTTTGCAGCAATGCAGTTTTGATTTTGACTTCAAGGAAGTAAAGAATAAGAAAACCTTTACTGGCAATCGATATGATGACAAAAGGCTACTGTTTAAATATACAATGGATGGCTTTGGCAGGCGCTATGATATGACGGATAAAATAGCCAAAGAGCGTGTTGAAAAGGAGTTGGAAATTATAGATAACCTAAATTTTTCGTCATATTTTCTTATTACCGATGATATATGCCGTTATGCCAGGTCAAAAAACTATCATTATGTGGGCAGGGGGAGCGGTGCCAATAGTATCATCGCCTATTGTCTGGGCATCACGGATGTTGATCCTATTACGCTTAACTTATATTTTGAACGATTTTTAAACCCAAAAAGGAAGACTCCACCAGATTTTGACATAGATTTTTCCTGGAATGAGCGGGACGATATCTATGATTATATTTTTCATCGATACCAGGGCGGCCATGTAGCCCTGATGGGTGCCATGAGCACTTTTCGTTCCCGCTCCATTATAAGAGAATTAGGAAAGGTGTATGGATTGCCTAAATCTGAAATCGACAGGTTAATACATGAGCCTCAAAATATGCTCAATAAAAATGAAGTAACCAATATGATCCTATCTGTTTACAACCAGATGGCTGATTTTCCGAACCAAAGGACTATCCATTCTTCCGGTGTGCTGATCTCAGAGTTACCAATTACCAATTACTGCGCACTGGACTATCCCCCTAAGGGGTTGCCTACCGCACAATTTGATATGTACGTGGCGGAAGATATTGCCTTCGAAAAGTTCGATATACTCTCTCAACGGGGAATCGGGCATATTAAAGACTGTAAGGAAATCATTAAACAAAATAAGGGAGAAATTGTAAGTACAGATAATCCACAGCAATTTTTCAAAGATGCAAAGATAGCGGCGCAGCTCAAAACTGCCAATACCATCGGTTGTTTTTATATTGAAAGTCCCGCAATGCGCCAATTGATAACAAAACTTGGGTGTGATAACTATCTGACACTGGTAGCAGCGTCCTCTATAATCCGTCCAGGTGTGGCTTCTTCCGGAATGATGAAGGCGTATATAGAGCGGCATCTTGATTCATCAAGGGCCATTTATCCACATCCGGTTTTTAAAGAGCAGTTGGAAGATACCTACGGCGTCATGGTATACCAGGAAGATGTTATGAAAATTGGCCATCACTATGGTGGTTTGGACCTTGCTGATGCCGATGTGCTGCGAAGGATGATGAGTGGAAAGTCACGTAATAAGGAAAAATTGGATGAAATCCAGGATAAATTCTTTCACAACTGCAAAAAGAAAGGTTATCCCGAAGCTACTTCTAAAGAAGCGTGGCGGCAGATGGAAAGTTTTGCAGGTTATAGTTTTAATAAGGCACATAGCGCTTCATTTGCAGTTGAAAGTTATCAGAGTCTTTACCTAAAAACCTACTATCCCTTAGAGTTTATGGTAGCCGTTCTAAACAACTATGGGGGATTCTATCAACGAAAAGTTTATGTTAATGAAGCCAGAAGGTCAGGAGCGAATATCAATTTGCCTTGTGTAAATAAAAGCCTCTACGGGGCGACAATAGAAGGCAAAGATATTTATCTGGGTTTTGATTGTCTCCTTAATCTGGAGGGTAGCCTGGCTGCTATGATTGCCGAAGAAAGAGGTCACAATGGTGAATATGCTAGTCTGGAAAATTTCATGATCCGTACCGGGGCAAGGTTGGAACAGCTTATTGTCCTGATTCGCTGTGGTGCGTTCCGGTTTACGGGAACAGGTAAAAAAGAATTGCTATGGGAGGCGCATCTTTTACTTAACAACAATAAAAAGCAGGGGCAGAATAGTCTCTTTGAAAATACGATAAAAAAGCCAATGCTGCCTAAACTGGAAACAAGCTTATTGGAAGATATTTATGATGAAATAGACCTAATAGGTTTTCCGATAACGGCCACAATGTTCGACTTACTGAGAAGTGACTATAGGGGAACGGTTAATGCAAGGGATTTGGCGATTATGGAAGGTCATATCGTGCGTATCGTCTGTGATTTTGTCTGCGATAAACACGTTCAAACCAAAAATGGTCAGCAAATGAAATTTGGGACATTTTTTGACGTAAATGGTGATTTCGTTGATACCGTTCATTTCCCACAACAGCTAAGGCAATATCCAATGCAAGGCAGTGGAGTATATTTGATTCAGGGGAAAGTAGTTTTAGATTTTGGTTGTCCAGCGATTGAGGTAGAGAAGTGCGCTCGCATGCCTTTGAAACCAGATCCTAGAAGTGAATAAATCAATTATGTTACAACAACAATATAAGTTCATTAAATATACCGCAACACCAAATTGTTAATCCAGCCGTATAATTAACCATGTAAAAACGAAACGATATAATATAAATTAACTACGAAAAAATAAATTTTGGGAACAATCTGAAGGATGAGTAGGTAAGTTTATTCACAGGCGAGACATATAGCGTTCAAGTTACCAACAATTAACTTTCGCCGTCTCCTTCCATAATTAATTCCTCAAAACCATAATGGCCGCCGAGCCATAATACAAAATAGCATTCGTCTATATTAGTTGCAATTCTTGCTACATTAGCAACTCCGCATCCTACTTCTGGCTATTTGTTAAATACATAAGATAACTCCTAAATAACCTATCCTGAGGATCAAATGCAAGCTTATCCTTTATAATTTCACCAGTTTTGTTTAATTCTGACGGAGATAATAAAATATCATCATTTGGACACATAACTCAAATATACAACGTATCTTAGATAAAAGATAAGTTATGTGCTACCACACATCGACCCCGGCTAAAGAAAAGCTACAGGAACTGGCTGATAACCAAAGTTTAAGATTATATGCTGATTATCAGCAAACTTTTCATGTATCAGGATATATCCGTCCATTTTTACCTATCAGGCCTAGTAATTCACAAAATGAAATTCAACCCGGAAGGTGGCGGCTATTGCCCGATACAGTAAAAACAGAAGAGCAAGTCGCAAGTTTTAAACTTAATACCTTAAATGCAAGGGCAGAAAGCTTGTTTAACGCCAACACTTATAAAGAACATGCAGGCAATCACCACGGACTCCTATACGTCGACGGCTTCTTCGAACCACATAAACCTGAAAGAGAGGTTGTGGAAAACGGCAAAATAGTAAAAAAAATAGACAGCAAAGCAAAGTCCGAAAATTACTACATATTTAAGCCTAATAAAGAAATCTTCACTCTAGGGATTCTTTACAGCCCATGGGAAGATGAAATATCAGGAGATCATTATAATACATTCTCTATCATAACAGTGCCAGCTAATCAACTGTTACAAGAGATACACAACGAAAAAAAAAGAATGCCACTAATTATTGCAGATGATGCACAAAACGACTGGCTAAACACAACGACCAAAAACGGAACAGAAACATTCCTACAACCATACTCCGGTGAACTTAAGGCCCATAAATGTTATAGAGTAACAGGGGCTAGAGGAGAAGATACCAACATTCCGACTGTTCAAAATAAAATAGACATATAATGTAGGTAAATACGTTCATCAGCAAAGAAATTATTATGGCCAAGATTACCCTAATCTGTACAACTCACCATGAAAATGGACAGTGCAATTCTAAAGAATTACTATCTATTCTCTGCAACATCAATCCGGAAATAATATTTGAAGAACTATCCATAAAGGCTTTTAAGCAGTGTTACCAGACAAGGACTCGTTTCACGTTAGAAGCAAGTGCAATAATACTGTATTTATTGAACCATGATATTAAACATATTCCAGTAGTAAAAACTGAATTAACTGAAGATCTGGTGAAAAAACTTGAACTATTAAACGAAAATGAAACCTATCGTCAGTTGCACAATTATTTCCTATCACTGGAATCGAAATATGGCTTCCAGTTTCTAAATAGTGACTTAAACAATGCCGCTTTTGAAAAGCTAAAAATTATCGAAGAAATGATATTGAAAAAAGATGATGCAAAAATTTTGACTAATTTAATAAAATCAAGTGAAAGTGCTATTGATAATTACGAAAATGGAATTATAGATAATATTTATTGTTACTGCAATCACTATACATTCGGGGATGCCGTCATGTTCATTGGTGCTGCACATAGAAAATCAATCATGCCAAAGATCATTGAACGGCAGCAACGAGAAATATTAAAAATAGAATGGGAGTTTGTTAATGAGCAAAGATTTTTTGTCCATGAAAATTATCACCCGATTGATTTTATTAAAATGGATATCTGATATTTAGAAGGAATATATTCAGAAGCTTACATTTTTAAATTCTACAATATTAACTTGTTTATCAGTAAACAAAATGTGCAATTTTTTCTTTTCATCTAAAATTCTATTACCTTTACCATCTCATAAGCAGTTAGTTTTGGTTGTGGCCAGGGTTTTTACTTTGGCCACTTTTTTTTACCATTTATTTTAAAAAATGCGATTACATCAAAATCTATAATTCTGTCTCCTTCAAGTGTGCAACAAATTAAAAAAATCGTTATCTTTAATCCTGGATAAACCAATAATAAAATCAAAACTGCAAATAAGATCATGACAACTGTAGAAAAAATCGTCGAGATCATTGGAGACTACCGGGAAGAAGACATTCGTCTGGGCTATAATACCAGAATTGACTGTGAACACGTCAATAAATGGCTGACTCAGTTCAACAAATCAGATCGAGATTTTTTGGCGGAACAATTGCACTATATGTTACCTAAAACTTATTTAAATAAGAAGAAATTCTTGAGCATAATGGCCACTACGCTTGAAAAAATCAGTATAAATTTAGGGTATAAAGAAATTAGTGATTTTTTAAATGAAACAAGATTTTTGAATTGCAATCAAATGGGAAGTAGTCAAAAAGAATTTTTGAAACTTATGGATGTATTTTTAAGGGAAAAATATAATCGTCCAATTTCATCCTGTGGTACTAAAGGAGTAAAATTTTGGTATTACATGGATGATATACTAGCTTCAGGAGCAACATTTTACAATAATATCAAATTAGAAATTTCAAAGTTCGGAAATGAAAAGTTCATGAAAAGTGATATAAAAATAATTTCAGCATATGTGATTTTACATACTTGGGGAGTTCGAAATATAAAATACAAAATCAAGAGTGAAATGAACAGTACTATTGCAAAAAAAATAGTATTTTATAGAAAGATAGACATTCAAAATGATCCACGACTATATTTTAATCGTAATCCAATTTTCAATCATATATATCCATTACATTCTGAAATTGGCGATCAAGTTCTTGAATTCATTGAAGACACGATAAATTGCCAATACGATTTCCGTAACGAAGAATATGCATTTAGGAACAAACAATATCCGAGAAAGGAAAAATTCTTTTCATCAACAGAGAATAGAATAAGATATGAAAACATATTATTAAAAAAAAGGTTTGAAATTATGCAGAAAATAAAAAGCGCTCCAGCGGGAAGTTTAAGACCATTAGGTATGACTAACCCAAGCAATAAAACTTTGGGAACTGGAACACATTTTTTTACCTGGAGAAATATTTCTAACACCTGTCCACTCGCTTTTTGGTGGGACATCAATGGCTGGCATCCACTTTTCCCTAGAAAAATGGGACGATTAAATTTATTTTAATGAATTCAAGTATACGATATTATAAAAAAAAGGAGTGTATAACCTTTAAAAGCACTAAAGGGCAATACGGCGGTTTGTCAAATATGGCTGCTGATTTTCCAGTCTATTTAAATGATTTAATGATTAAAAACGTAGAAGCGCTATATCAATCACTTCGCTTTCCCGATTTTCCCGACATCCAACGTAATATATTAAAATATAACAGTCCCATATCAGCCAAAAAACATTCAAGACAATTTATTGAGAATACACGAAGTGACTGGAACATATATAGATTTAACATAATGAAGTTTTGCCTTCAAGTTAAATTCTATTATCATCCAAAAATATTTGGAAATATATTGTTAAATACAGATAATAAATCAATCGTCGAATTCACATTTGAAGACAAGGTATGGGGAGCAGTAGAAAATGGAGACCATTATGAAGGCACCACCGCCCTGGGGCGTTTACTAATGGAATTACGAGAAAATATTAAAGACAATCAGTTTAAACTTGAAATACCAAAAATTGGAAACTTTAAACTTTTAGAAAAGGAAATAACCCATCAATCATTTAGTAACATCTTATAAAAAGGTTTTTTCCTCTAGTCCTCATACCTAACAAAATTGAAGATAGGCTTTTCGTACATTGTTAAAGAAAAATCTATTAAGGACAGAGAAAAATAAGGTTCATAAATTTGATTCAAAAAATTTTCATTAACTTCGTTTAAGCTTATTTAGAGTCAAGTTTAGAAGAGCGAACAAAACGGTTAACAATATAAAATAACCTTCCATAAAGAATTAAATTTTAGACAGTTACGAAAAATCACTCGGGTGCCGCCCTCAATCGAAATGACACTTCAATAAGTAAAAGCCCCCACCTCGATTATGCTGTACCTGCCGCCAAGATAACCCGTCAAAGGGCAGGTGAGTTTTCCGGTGTTCTTGCCGACAATCTGGATCAAAAAATGCAGCAAAGGCTTTCCACTGCGAAATCATTAACGATCAAGCGGCTATTGCCAGAGAATCAGCCCCTTATCAGGAAATCCCCAAAGGCAATATTTCGCAACAGGAAATTGACAACAACTTTATTCAGATTAAAAATGATATTACTAACCTGGTTAACGAAGAAATTGAGCATATCCAGAATGACCCACAATTAGCTTACCTGCTAATTAATGAGAAAAAAAAGGTTGATTAGTATCACCTTTCATCTGCCTAATCATTCTCCTAAAACGAAAATTTGCACCCGGCTTATCTCATTGTTTTCCCATCTAAAATATTTGAAGTCCACACGGATATACTTTTGTTCAAATTTGCTATTAGCCGGATTATGCAGTTTTTCAACCGTGCAAAAACTATTTATATCTTTGATAATGAAGGTCTTTCCCTGGAGTAGTTAAAGCCTTAACTGTTAAAACAAAAAGAATACATACGACGATATATAAAATATAGCTATCTTTGGATTAGAATACAATGAAAAAGTTTTTATCCACTATATTATTTGTTATTTATCTTACTACCGTAAGCGGTGTAGGTATAAACCTACATTATTGTTGTGGACATTTGGATGATGTGGAGTTAAGTTATGCAGCTAAGACTTTTGCCGACCATTCAACTTGTGCGATGCATGCTGCCTATAAAGGTAAGGACTGTTGCAAAGATGTGCACAAGCAATTAAAAATTACGCAGTCTCAAAATACGGTACCGGACATAGCGATTCCTGCCGTTTCTTTTTTTGCCGTTGTACCACCTTCTTTTCCTGAATTTCCTGCCCTTTCTTTTTCCTCTATTTCTAAGAGAAGTTTCTCCCCCCACGCTCCACCCTTTCGAGCGACGGCCCCCGTCTATTTGAAGAATTGTAGTTTCCTGATATGATTTCTTTTCCTTCCTGATACCGGGCAGACCATTGTTTGTCTGGCTTTTGGCGTTTGACTATGCCAAAAAACCCTCTACATCAATTAGAGCACTAACGGTATTGTATACCTCGGTGCGCACTATATAAGGAAAAGCAATTATCATGATTAATAAACTTATCTCCTGGTCTATTCACAACCGTTTTATTGTCATACTGGCAACGCTGGGGCTGATTGGCTACGGCTTTTACAGCATGACGCAGACGCCTGTGGATGCCATTCCTGACCTCTCCGAAAATGAAGTCATCGTATTTTCCCAGTGGATGGGCCGCAGCCCGCAACTGGTAGAAGACCAAATCACCTTCCCCTTGGTGAGTAACCTCCAGGGTATCCCAAAGGTAAAAGATATCCGGGCTACTTCCATGTTTGGAATGAGCTTTGTTTTCGTTGTATTCCAAGATAACGTAGATCCCTATTGGGCGCGTACCCGTGTCCTGGAGCGGCTGAATTACGCCCAAAAATTCCTGCCAGAAAATGTTGTTCCTTCGCTAGGTCCGGACGCTACCGGTGTCGGCCAGGTCTATTGGTATACCCTGCATGCGCCAGGATACGATTTAGGAGAACGGCGCGCCTTACAGGACTGGTATGTAAAATTTGCCTTGCAAAATGTACCGGGCGTAAGCGAGGTGGCTTCCTTTGGCGGTTTTCAAAAACAATATCAGGTCACGCTAGATCCTCATAAGCTTGATTATTACCATATTACGCTTATGGATGTCATGAAGGCGGTAAAAGAAAATAATAATGACGTTGGTGGTCGCGTCTTCGATTTAAATAGTAGCAACTATATCGTTCGGGGAATGGGCTATCTTAAAAACCCAGCGGAAATCGCCGATCTGCCGGTTGCTACCGAGGGTGCTACCCCCATCCGAATCAAGGATATCGGGGATGTCCAGATGGGCGGCGATCAGCGCCTTGGGATAATAGATGAAAACGGGGACGGGGAAGCCGTGGGTGGGGTAATCCTCATGCGCTATGGTGCCAATGCAGATGAAGTCATTAAGGGGGTGAAAGCTAAAATGACGGAGATACAAAAGGGGCTCCCGCCGGGCGTCACTTTTAAAACGGCCTACGACCGCAGCACGTTGATCGAAGCTTCCGTCAAAAGCATTGAACATACTATTATCGAAGAAATCATCTTGGTATGCGCCGTTATCCTCATTTTTCTCTTACACTTCCGCAGTGCGCTGGTTGTCATGTTAAGTATTCCTATAGCTATTTTGACGGCCTTCATCCTGATCCGCCTACTGGGGTTTTCATCCAATATTATGTCACTAAGCGGTATCGCTATTGCCATCGGGGTCATAGTAGACAATGCCATCGTGATGGTAGAAAATGCGTATCGACATTTGACGGAGGCAGACAATTAATTATAAAACTATGAACAATTCAAATAAAATAAGTAATAAGGAACGTATCGCCATTATTGAGAAGTCCGCCAAACAGGTAGGTAAGCCGGTGGTACATGCCATTCTGATCATCGTCGTTTCATTTATCCCCGTGTTTTTACTCACGGGACAGGAAGGCAAATTGTTTCACCCCCTTGCCTGGACAAAAACCATGGTCATGGCTTCCTCAATGATCCTGGCCATTACCCTTATCCCGGTGCTCATGGTGCTGCTGATGCGGGGCAAAATGCGCCCGGAATCTAAAAACCCGGTCAGCAATTTCTTTGTCCGTCTATATGAGCCGGTTTTAAGCTGGTGCTTAAAATGGAAGAAAACCGTACTCACGGTCAATATAATTGCGCTGGTTTTGTCCGTTTTTTTGCTAACAAGAATGGGGAGTGAATTTATGCCACCTTTGGATGAAGGTACGATCCTGTTTATGCCTGTTGCGTTGCCGGATGCCTCCAACGCAGAAATGAAACGCATCTTACAGGTGCAGGATAAAATTATCAGCAGCTTCCCAGAGGTTAAAAATGTACTCGGTAAGGCAGGGCGTATCAATTCCGCTACCGATAATGCACCGATTAGCATGGTGGAGACCATTGTGTTGTTAAAGCCAAAAAGTCAGTGGCGTGCGGGGATAACCAAAGATAAGATCATCAGCCAGCTGAACGAGAAACTACAAATTCCCGGTGTCACCAACGGCTGGACACAACCCATTATCAACCGAATCAATATGCTCTCCACAGGCATTCGTACGGATGTAGGCGTGAAAATTTTCGGGCAGAACCTGGATACCATCTACCGGTTAGGGCAGATGATCGCCGGGGAGTTAAAAGGCATCAAGGGAATTACAGATCTGTATCCGGAGCAGATTACAGGAGGAAAATACCTGAACATCGAAGTGAACAAAGATGCCATCGGACGTTACGGGCTGACAACGGACGATGTCAACAGTATTGTACAAAGTGCCTTAGGGGGTATGAATGTCGGTCAAATTTACCAAGGGCGTGAAAGGTTCAGCGTCAATGTACGGCTGGCACAGGATTGGCGCGGAAGCCTGGATGACATCAAGGGGACACTGGTGCAAACAAAGAACGGTCCACTTCCCTTATCCGATGTAGCTAGTATCTCCCTAAAAGACGGGCCTTCTATGATCAGTAGCGAAAATGCGTTACTACGCGGTACCGTGCTCTTTGATGTCCGGGGCAGGGACCTGGGCGGCACCGTAAAAGAAGCGATGCAAAAACTGGATAAAACTCTGACGCTGCCTAAAGGTTATTTTATCAACTGGAGCGGCCAGTGGGAAAACCAGTTACATGCCCAAAAAACCCTGGAGTTGATCATTCCCGTCGCCATACTGCTTATTTTATTAATACTCTATTTCACCTTCCATGATTTGCGCGATGCCTTCAACACAATTCTAAGCGTACCGTTCGCCTTCGTGGGTGGCATATTAATGGTCTATTTATGGGGTGAAAATCTGTCCGTAGCGGTGGCCGTTGGGTTCATTGCCCTCTTTGGGGTGGCTGTAGAGACCGGCGTCGTGATGATGATTTATCTGGAAGAAGCGATGCAGCGTATGGTCCGGGAAAAAGGAACAGCGATAGACGTAGCTACCCTCAGGCACTATGTGCTGGAAGGTGCAGTAAAGCGCTTACGTCCCAAACTAATGACGGTGTGTGTCGCTTTATTTGGACTAGTGCCTGTGCTTTGGTCCAATGGCACAGGAATAGAACTCATGCGGCCGGTGGCCTTGCCCATGATTGGCGGCATGGTGACCTCTGCCATCAGTATTTTGCTGGTGATGCCTATCATTTTTGAGTTGTTTAAGGAAAACGAATTAAAAAAATATGGTAATATCAAAATAAAAGACAGTTTATAGAACTATATAGATCTTCAACCTCAGAAATTTACATTATGAAAATCAACTCCTTTATAACTGGAAGCAAAAGCCTAGTTGTTCTAGTGATTTTGGTGCTTGCAACCACCCGGAAAACGCAGGCGCAAACCTACACGCTCAGGCAGGTACTCGATAGCATTGAAACCCGCAATCCCGGTTTACAGCAGTTTGCCCTGAAAACGGCGGCTAGTTTTGCCCAGGCAGATGCAGCGAAGGCATGGATGGCACCATCAGTAGGCGTTGGGCTCAGTGAGTTCCCCTATGGTGGCGGCAAGGACATGGGTGGTGGCGGCATGGCCCGAAAAATGGTGATGCTACGTCTGGAGCAGATGTTCCCCAACTTTGGCCAGCAAAATAAACAAAGAGACTATTATCAGTCTTTGCGCCTTCAGGATCAAGATGATAGCGCGACTATGAAAAATATGCTTTTTGCCGAAGCAAAAATGGCTTATTATGACGCCTTGGTGGCGGAAAAGAAATTAGCAGTGGTGGACCAGCAGCAAAAGCAGGTGCAGTTGCTGATTCAGATTTCAGAGGGCCGGTTGCCCTATGTTAAGGCAAGTTTACCAGAAATCTATAAGGCCAGGGCAAAGCTGAGTGACCTGCAATCCATGCGGGTACAATTAGAGGCGGCCAGCGAACAGGCAGTTGCTATCTTAAACAGCCTGATGAACCGTTCCCAACATGCACCCTTACAAATTGATACGACAGAAGGCTTTGCCCATTCAGAGATCGCTATTTTACAAGTGGACTCATCCTATATTTTGGAAAACCGTAGTGATATCCACCGGGCTTCTGACGAAATACACAGTCTCAGGCTGAACAAAAAAGTCGTTTCCAGCGAGTCCAGGCCAACCTTTGGTATAAACTTGGATAATATGCGCATGAACAGTGGTGGCTACATGTATAGTGCGATGGCTATGATATCTGTTCCTATTGCCCCTTGGTTTTCCAAAGGCTATAAATCAAAAGCAAAAGCCATCGATTATCAGATACAGGCCACACGTAAAATGCAGGCGGGGCAGGTTCAAGAGGCTATCGGCGTTATACAAAAAGACTGGTTAAAGCTACAGGCCACGCAAAAGGATGTACAAATTTTCCAGCAGGAAGTCATTCCTGCCTATAGTAAAGCCTACCAGTCCTACTTAAATGCATTTAGTGAAAACACAGGCGATATTTACGAAACACTCATGGCCTGGGATGAATTAACCATGAAGAAGATGCAGTACTGGGACAAAATAAGCGATCTGTTAAACATCCGTGTCATGTTGGAAACAGAAATGCAAAAGGATTAAAATTTATAAATGATGAAACTAATTAAAAACATAAACTTGGTTTACCTTTTACTGATGATGGCCTTCATTGGGCTACTCATGGCGGGGTGTCAGGCGAACCAGCCAAAGGCGCATTCACAGGCAAAGGTATATTATACCTGCTCCATGCATCCGCAGGTACATGAAGATAAACCCGGGAATTGCCCCATATGCGGCATGAAATTGATTAAGGTCGAGGAGACTAACCAAAAGGATACGGTGTCTTTAGATACCGCTTTGTATTATCTGACACAACCGGTTACCAAAACAGTGACCGGATCCTTTAAGACGTTCATACCAGTAAAAGGGAATGCGAAGGATACGATAACCGCCGATGGTATGATTGATTTTGACGAGCGGGATATCAACGGCGTTGCATCAAGGGTGACAGGTCGAATTGATAAGTTATATGTAAAATATAGCGGGCAGTCCATAGCAAAAGGACAGCCACTGATGGAAATCTACAGCCCCGAATTACTCAGTGTACAAAGAGAGCTGTTACAAACCGTGAAGGATAATGACCCAACACTTATAAAGGCGCTGAAGGTAAAATTACGCAATCTGGGGATGCACCAAAATGAAATCCAAAAAGTAACAGAAAGCAGAAAGCCCCTGTCACAGATTACCATTTTTAGTCCGTACCAGGGAGTCGCTCGCCCTGTAAGCGATCCGGCGATGGATAACAGTACCCCGGAATTACTGGACATTAGAAAAGGAATGTATGTGGACGCCGGGCAGAGCATTTTTTCTATTCAGGACATCACCAGACGTTGGGCCTTGCTTCATGTGTTTGCCAGTGATATGGCTTTTATCCAAAAAGGAGATCCGGTGGCTTTAAATTCGGAAGCCAGCCCGGATCAAATAATCAACGGACAGGTGGATTTTATCCCCCCATACCGAATGGAAAATGAAAAAACCACCACCATACGGGTTTATCTGAAAAATTTACCGGCGAACTGGAAAATAGGAACACTCGTAAGAGGTCACATCGTCATTGGCCATGAGGACAGGGGCCTATATGTTCCTTTATCGGCGGTGAATAGACTAGGCATGCGAAGCGTGGTCTGGGTAAAGGATAGAAACAGCAATGATGTATTTCATGCAAGACCTGTGCAAACAGGTATCCGCACAGAAGATTCCATCCAAATAATATCAGGTATTAAAACGGGTGATCAAATCGTCGAAAACGCCGCCTATATGGTAGATAGTGATAGTTTTATTCAATAAAAAAAAGAGAATGTCATGCAATATAAATGGATCATCATCGGTAGTTTACTACTATTTTCTCTGGCTGCCTGTAATAATAGCCAGGATGGTAAAGCGGTAGTGCAAATGACAGACAGCTTGCCGCAGAAAAAGGAAGCGGTCATTTACACCTGTCCCATGCATCATCAGATACGGGAAAACGCACCAGGCAAATGCCCGATATGCGGTATGACTTTGGTACCGCTGGATCAGGGTCCTGCACAGAAAAATCCGGAAGATACCCTGGCAGAACTTAGGATTTCATCTCGGCAGCAGCTGCTGGCAGGTATTCATACTGATACAGCGCAAATAACAAATTTATCCAGTGAGCTGGTGCTTACCGCGACCACCCTGTTTAATCCCAAACAGCAGTATGTAATCAGCGCCCGGGTAAATGGCTGGATTGAAAAAATGTATGTGCGCAACCCGGGTGAAGAAATCTTTGCCGGCCAAAGACTATATGACCTGTACAGCCCCGACCTGCTTTCTGCTGAAAAAGACTATCTACTGGCAATTCAGCAAAAAGGGCTTTTTAATAAGGCCTCTGTAGATTTTACTGCCACCATTCAGGCAATGAAGCAAAAACTCCTGCGATGGGGGCTTTCCCAAAAACAGATTGACTACCTGCAAGAGCGGCAGCCAACCGGGAAAACGGCCATTTACAGCGAGTCCACCGGCTATCTCATCCAAAAAATGAAGGAGGAAGGTGGATATGTAAAAGAAGGAGAGGCCGTCCTAAGCCTTGCGGAAAATAATACACTATGGGTCCAGGCCCAGTTATATGACCAGCAATTGCCGCTTATATCCAAGGATACGAAGATCTGGGTGCAACTAGCGGGAAGCATGGGCCAAAAATTACCAGGGAAGATCGTATTTGATAACCCTGTTAATGAGCCGAATTCACGTGTTCATCTTGTTAATATCGAGATCTCAAATCCAGGTGGAAAGTTACAACCGGGTATGCTTGCCTATGTACATATGCAAACATCAAAGGGACAACCAGGTGTCGCTATTCCCAAATCATCCGTAATTTACGGACAGGAACGTGCCTATGTCTGGGTGAAACGGCCCGACAGTAGCTTTGAACGCCGGGAAGTAACACTCGGGCAAGATAATACTTCACTGGTTGCGGTATTACAAGGGGTTAAAGTGGGTGAATCCGTGGTGTCTTCAGGCGTCTATCTGCTTAATAGTGAGTATATTATCAAAAATGGTAGCGGTGCCAATCTTTCAGGGATGCAGATGAGTGATATGAAGATGAGCGGGAGAAGTAAGTAAATTGTGTATAAATGCCGAATGGGAGGAGATAGGTTGTCGGTCGGATGATAAAAAGGAAGAATTGTTTAAATTGTTAATTTTCTATTTAAGTAGTTGCTTAAATACGCGAATAAATTATTTTTGCACTTATGGACAATAATTCTTGTATCAGACAACAGGCGGACGTTAAGCAAATCGGTCGTTGCAAAGACAGAATTACAGCCATCAATGGGACGTTTGACTATATATCCAACGGACTTGAACTGGCAGGTAATAACGTGCGACTTAAAATTCTTTTTCTTCTTTACGAAGAAAAGCAACTCTGTGTTTGCGATTTGAGTGATATTCTCGGCATGACGATTTCTGCGGTTTCACAACATCTTCGAAAACTCAAAGACAGAAAGATTATTAAAACAGAACGCCGGGCGCAAACTATTTTTAACTCGTTAACAAAGGAGTATGAAGAAATGCTCCTACCATTCTTCAAAATTCTTGATGAAAACAAATAACAAACTAGTCGGTGTAGGATTTTTAACAGCAATAGCTGCTTCACTATGTTGTATAACGCCTGTTTTAGCCATCATAACAGGCTTAGGCGGTAGTCTTGCCTCGACTTTCTCGTGGCTTGACCCTTTCAGACCCTATTTTATTGGCTTAACTGTCTTGGTATTTGGCTTTGCCTGGTATCAGAAACTGAGGCCAAAAAACAAAATGAGCTGCGATTGTGAACCAAGCGGAAAGCCAAAGTTTATCCAAAGTAAATTCTTTTTGGCGATAATGACGGTTTTCACAGCCCTGATAATGGCATTTCCTTTATATTCCACTATTTTCTATCCTAAGTCAGCAAAACAAGTTATTGTGGTTGACAAATCAGGTATTCAGAACGTTGAGTTTAAAATAGGCGGAATGACTTGTTCCGATTGTGAAAATCCCATTCATCACGAAATAAATAAGCTTTCGGGAATCATTAAATCGTCTGTCTCATTTGAGGACGGAAATGCCATCGTAGCATTCGACAAATCCAAAACGGATATCACCGAAATTGAAAAGGCAGTAAATAGTACAGGATACAAAGTAAAATCAAAAAAAGTAAAATAAAATGGAAATCGTATTACAATCAACCATTACCTGCCCCAACTGTGGACATAAAAAGGAAGAAACAATGCCGACAGATGCTTGTCAATATTTTTATCAATGTAAAAAATGTAAAACTATATTAAAGCCACGCCAAGGAGACTGTTGCGTATACTGCAGTTACGGAAGTGTAAAATGCCCTCCAAAACAGAATCAATAATGATTATCCCTAAAGATATAAGTCAGGATGTTATTAACCGGTTGAAAGGCATCAACGGACAAGTAAATGGTCTAATCCGTATGCTTGAAAACGATGAATATCCTGAAAAAGTACTTAACCAATTTAAAGCGGCCAAAAGCGGATTAGAAAAAGCGCATTATTTGTTGCTGGATGAAGTTTACCGAAAAACGTTGGCCATCAAAATCGTTGAAACAATGAGTGCCTGTCCGGGGAATTGTGGCAATCAGGACAACATTGAATTGATTCGAAAACAATTCCCTTCTTTTTCTCTCAGTGAACTCACATTAAAAATTAATGAAATATCTAAGTTGGCGAAGAACATGGAAGCTTATCAGGATAATTTAAATCCATTATGATATAAAATTAAATGAAATTTTATTTGCTTACCACCCCCTCCCACAACATAGCTTTGCAACTGTTCTTTTCGAGAAGACATTTTATTCAATAAACTTAAAAAACTAAACAAGTTATGAAACGTCAAATTGAAATTTTCACTGCGGGATGCCCTGTTTGTGAAAGTACGGTAAAGATGGTACAGGAGCTGGCCTGTGGGAATTGTGAGATCACAACTTATGATCTGGTGAGACAGTGTGATAGCAAAACCTGTATAGCAAAAATAAAGGAATATGGTATTCGACAAATTCCTGCTATAGCTGTAAATGGTAAACTACTCAACTGCTGTAAAACAAATGCCATTTCTAAGGAGGCATTGATCGAGGCCGGTATAGGACAAGGGTAGCAGTTGCTAATAAGTAAGCGTTCGGCGATCCCCGTCATTGCCTTTATGAGTAGCTGGATTAGATTTGCCGGCTAATTATTGGAATATGATCTCTTATTCAAATACTTGCCGCTACTACGTTTATCAGGATGCCTGCAATATGCGATACAGCTTCGATCGGCTGGGTGGTATTGTGAATGCCCATATGGAGGGGAATTTATTATCCGGGGATATTTTTATATTCGTCAATAAGCGAAAGAATCAATGTAAGTTGCTTCGCTGGTCAGAAGATGGCTTTGAGATTTTCCACAAAAGGCTGGTCAAAGGTACATTTGCGGTACCGCACAACGGGCAGATCGAAGCCTACGAGCTGCAATTAATGATCAGCGGTGTGGTGTTGGAACACTACAGAAAAAAGAAACGGTTTTCAATAAAAAATGTGGTATAATATTTTGATCAAACAATTTACATTATATATATTTGCAATATGAGTAAAGACCTCATAAATATTGTTCATGCCCTGATCAAAAAGGTGGATGACCTGACCGCAGAGGTGAAGACGCTGCGTGCAGCGAATGCAGTTTTGCTGGATGAGAACAAAGGTCTTAAGCTTAAGGTAGCGGAACAAAAAAGAATTATTGACGAGCAGAACAGGGTGATCTATGGTTCCAAAACAGAACGGTTCATTCCTTTAGCTAACACTGTCGGCCAGGTACCTACTTTATTTGCCTTAGATCAGGTCGGTAATATTGAGGTAAAAGAGGTGGTGACTGTTGGTGAAAAGCAAAAGCCGACACCGGTAAAGAAGATTTATGTCCGTCCCGGCCGTAATCCTTTTCCAGCGAATTTAGAAAGAAATATCATCACACTGGAGCCACAGATGGATCTGAGCGGCTACACTAAAATCGGACAGGACGTCACAGAGCGGCTGGATTATCAGCCCTCCAAACTAACGGTTAACAGGTATGTTTATCCCAAATATATCCGGATAGACGAACAGACACGGGTGCGCCATATTGTACAGGCGGAATCGGTGCAGGGGCCTATTGAGAAAGGCATTCCGGAAGCAGGTCTGCTGGCAGCTATAGCTGTAGACAAGTTTGTGTACCATATGCCCATAGACAGGCAATTGAAGCGCTTTGCGTATTTAGGTGTTGAGCTGGCTGCCGGAACTGTCAACGGGTGGATGGACAGTATTCATGTAATGCTTGCGCCACTGATGGATGCACTGAAAACAGAAGTATTATCCGGCCCGGTCCTTCAGGCGGATGAAAGCCATATACGGGTACTGGATAGCGATAAAAAAGGCAAAACACACCGCGGCTGGATGTGGGTCTATCGACATCCTCAGAAACGCCTGGTACTGTTTGATTACCGGCAAGGCCGGGATAAATCGGGGCCGATAGAGATGCTGAAGGATTATCAGGGATTTTTGCAGGTAGATGGTTACACCTGTTATGAGGACGCCCGTGTGGGCGGCAGGGAAGATATTACCCTGGTACATTGTCACGCCCATGCAAGAAGATACTTCGAGAAAGCATTAGCGTATGACCCGGTGAGGGCTAATCATTATATGACAGAGATCCAGAAGGTCTATCATATTGAGCGGGAGATCAAAGAACAGCAGTTAAATGATAAACAAATTGTGGAAGTGCGGAAGACCAGGGCTCTGCCAATCCTTAAAGAGCTGAAGCAATGGCTGATGGGCAACGCTTCACAGGTCCTGCCAGATTCGCCTGTCGGGAAAGCCATACACTATGCCCTGAGCCGTTGGGACAAGTTAATGACCTATACCCATTATGCATTTATCCCCATAGATAATAATGGAGCCGAAGCCCAGATCAGGGGATTGGCCCTTGGTCGCAAGAACTACCTGTTCGCCGGATCTCATCATGGAGCTGAACGGATCGCCTTGATGTATTCACTAATGGCAGGTTGCAAGGAATATGGCATAGATCCCTATGAATACCTGAAGGATGTTATCAGCCGCATCAACACAACTAAACAGAAAAATATCAAAGAGCTTTTGCCGCATCATTGGCGCGAGGCTGAAACTGTTATTAACCAGCCTGAGCAAAATCCAGCTATAAAATATGCCTGAGCATAGGTATGACTGCAGCATCATACACATGGATGACTGCTTTTCCCGGTAAATCAATACTCGCTAACAGATGCCCATTTGCTATAACATCCTTAATACGGACGGGGATAAACCCGGAAGGAGAACTATCCCCTTTATTGCTCTTATTTAGTCTATTGTGCCAGTAATAATAAAAGGCTTCAGTAATTCCTTTCTCTGCGCAGAAATTCTTGACTCGCTGCCCATCAGGCTTGCTGTTGATTAGCGCCATAACTTCTTCCCGATTTACCTTTGTCATGATTATCAGTTTTAGAACGCAAAAGTAAATCCCGGATATTTAACAACAATGACGGTTATAGCCGAACGCTTAC
>Ga0164243_10001884_pt1 | contig 35180 bp, 29 predicted proteins | sample OricompcompostOP_FD_108781 | JGI IMG/M metagenome (GOLD analysis project Ga0164243, IMG submission 108781) | Organic Plus compost microbial communities from Emeryville, California, USA - Original compost - Organic plus compost (OP) | ecosystem: Engineered > Solid waste > Mixed feedstock >...
CCTGAAAATCAATCAGAAAACCAACCTAACCCTAAACAACCCTTACAGACTGGTGTACTTTGCCCCGGAATCGGTGGTGCATATTGGAGCGGAATAGTGGTGTACTTTGGCGCGGAATATCCATTTGGATGCGGAAGAATTCCCATCCCCGGGTACATGATTCCCCTGTTCATGTATCAAAGGATTAAAAAGTGGAAGGGGGGCATGTTTGATAATATTAAGAAATTCGTTGGCACAATGAGTACCGACAAAAAAATATTTCGATTGAGCGTCATAATCTCCCCTGGGTCTATATGAAAAGATGTAGTATTTATCATCCAAAGACCCGCAACAGCCTTGTTTGTGTTGACCATTAAGAAGTTTCAAGTAGTTAACGGGTTGAATATAAAATTTTCGGTTGAGCTCTTCCTTTCTTTTTCTTGCTCTACAATTCATACCTGTGGCAATGGTTAACTGTGGGATTTAATTTAGTGCGGGAACGCAGGAAAACCAAAAAACGGCTGACTGGCGGATGCAATGAGCGAAGTGTAACGGAGCGGGTTGCAGCCCGACAGACAAGCTTCGCGAGCCGTCCTGCGAGTGGAGCAAGGGTGCCAGACCGGAAAGCTGTGAGGAACGAACAGCGGGGGATGGCTATGTGTGGAGTGGAATGCAGGGCTTTTGTATTTTTACTTTCGACAAAAGCCCGGAATGGAGCGGAACTACACAAGGGCTGGCGTGATTTTTTGCCTTTGTGCGTTGGCCAGGTATAAGCGATCGCCTTAGCGTTTGGATACCATGCGTTGATGCAAAAAGCATGACAGTCCCGCAGCCCGCAGCGACCCGCAGGCGAGCAAAAACACTGGCAGCCGGTGGATGTGTTGCGGCTGAAGCGGAACGAAGCGATAGCGGAGTGTAGAGAAGCGGCAAAAGCAGACAGAGTAGGCTGCCGTGAGGATGACAACCGAGCTGCAAGCAGCATGACAGGCTGGCGATAGCCACCCGAAGGGCAGCATAGCTTATTTTCTGACCTTAGAAAAAATAACACTTTCAGAAAATGGGCTGTGATGGCCTGGCATGATGCTTTGCCGAGGGCGAAAGACGAACACCGCTTTTCCTGCGTGGGGTTTGAGCGTTGGGAAAGGCAAGTGTGGCACGGTATGGAGTGCAGTGCAACGGAACGGAGTAACGGGCTACTCTTGCTGTGCGGTGCTGGAAGCTTGTGAGTGCAGCGAAGCGAAACGAACAGGCTGGAGGCACAAGGGTGTGGGGAGGTTCACCCGTAAATATCATCGAACCTTGAGTAATTTTTGTGTCCTTTCCCTCTATTGATCCTCCCTTGTTTTGTATTGTCAATACGTTTTTGAAGGAATATACATAACGACTCAAATTGTGTTTCGGGGATCTGATAAGCACTTGCCTTGAATTCCTTTTTGATGATGCCCCAAATGGCAGTATAATTCATTTTGGATTTGCCAACATCGCCTTCCTTGTATTCGTTATATCGATCAATCAAATGCTTGACATAGTTTTTCAATTCCGCTTTTTTACCAATGGCGCCATCAGCGAATTCCATCTTTGGTTTGCTTCGGGATTTATAGACAATTGTCTGTGCACTGATCGAATTGGCCACTGTAGAATTAGCCACATTGCCTTTGATATTGATGATATTTGATGTCTTTGCATTGGATTTGCTTTTAGCCTTAATCATCAGATAGGTCTTGATTTGTCTCACCTTATAATACTCCCCAAAAATTGGACAGCTGCTTAAATGTTTAACTTAGCAGTTGAAAAATGAAAAAAGAAAGAAGGAAATTCAGTGCAGGCTTTAAGGCGAAAGTAGCCATCGAAGCAATCAAGGAACAGCAGACAGTCCACGAACTGGCGGCCAAATATGAGGTTCACGCCACGCAGATCAACGCCTGGAAGCGCGACTTCCTGAATAATGCGGAGTCGGTTTTCAGTAAGGACCAAGACCGGTCCAAGGATGATTCTCAGGAGAAGAAAGAGCTTTATTCGAAAATCGGGGAATTACAGATACAGGTGGATTTCCTAAAAAAAGTATTGGGCAAATGAGTTTGGATGAGAAACGCAGGCTTGTTTGCCCACGGTACAGAAAGTTGAGTGTTTTCCAGCAATGCAAGGTGATCGAGCTGCCGCGCAGCAGCTACTATTTCAAACCCAAAGGTGAGTCGTTATTCAACCAGCGGGTGATGAAGGCCATTGATAGGAAGTTTCTGGATTGTCCGTTCTATGGTGTGGAGCGGATGACCTGGTACCTGAAAATGGACCTGGGGTATTTTGTTGGGGAGAAGCGTATCAGGAGATTATATAAGGTCATGAACCTGAAGGCCATCCACCCCAAAAAGAATCTCAGCAAGGCCAATAAGGCTGATTATAAATTCCCCTATTTGCTCAGGAACCTGAAAGTCGACCGCGCAAACCAGGTCTGGCAGGCGGATATTACCTACATACCCATGTTCCGTGGGTTCATGTACATGTTTGCCATCATCGATGTTTACAGCCGCAAGATCATGGGCTGGGGAATATCCAATACGATGAGTGCGGAATGGTGCCGGGACGTTATGCAGGACGCCATAGCCAAGCATGGCAAACCGGAAATCTTCAATACTGATCAGGGATCGCAGTTTACATCCTCGGTATTCATCGAAGCACTCAAAGGCCATGAGGTGAAAATATCCATGGATGGCAAAGGCAGGGCTTTGGACAATATTTATATCGAAAGGTTCTGGGGCTCGCTCAAAAGAGAGAAAATCTATTTGAATCCACCCAATGGTGGGGTTGACTTGTACAAACAGGTGAAGGATTATGTGCACTTCTACAACACCGAGAGAAGACACAAGTCAATCGGTCGGGTAACACCCGATGAGAGGTTCTATCAGGCAATCAAAAATGTGTCGTAATTATATCTTAACTTAGTGCAATAGTTGTCCAGCAAATAGGGAGTATCATATTGCCCCAATTCGATACCAAAGGTGTCTTCAAAAAATGCTGCAACTTCTTTCAGATCCGCAGTGCCATTGTTGAACACTCCACGAGCCTGAAGAGCATACATCAGTTCGATAAGAGAGACTTTGGACTCTGTCCATGTTAATTTCCCCTTCGGTTCAACTTGTGATTTTCCGTTGGCAATATCTCTTAGGTTCAGCTTGTTCAACTCATCTTCCAGATAGACGTTGAGCAAATCATTGGCAAGGATATTGGAAACCTTGAAATCGTGGCTAGTAGAGAAATTTGGATCGGTTTCAAAGAAGAAAGAGTCAAGCGTTAGTCTTATATCTTGTTTGCCTCTGACAAAATATTTGTGATCCAGATAATTACTGTGGGTACGAAAGTAGCGGTAAAATTCCAGGTTGTTGTCGAAGTACCGTTTGAGCTTATCCAACTCATTTTGATAGTATTTACGTTTTACCTTGATTCCTCCGTTGGGTTTATTGGTTTCAATATTGAATACGCTGAGGTGGTAGATGAGCTTACTGACGAATTTCGGTTTGATCTCCTTGAAAAACAGGATTTCGCTAGCTTGAGAATCTAATGGGTTTTTAGTCAAGCCCTCCCTTAACTGGTTAATGGCAATCAGGACCATTTGAAAGCTCTGTTCAGATTTTTTGAGGAGGTTATCTTCCTCCAAATCGATCATTCTAAGCTTTTCTTCTAAATCTTCATATAGTTGGTTATAGTTATCAGACATTTAAAAAGTGAGTTTATCATTTCCATAGCTTTAAATATTCCTAATTACTTTTGCATCCTCACCGCATTCAATATTGCCAGTAGTGCCACTCCCACATCGGCAAATACGGCTTCCCACATAGTGGCCAGGCCTCCGGCACCCAAGGCAAGGACTATGACTTTTACACCGAAAGCCAGGCCGATATTTTGCCATACGATCCGTTTAGTCTGTTTACCTATTTGAATAGCAGTAGCAATTTTAGAGGGCTGGTCGGTCTGAATGACCACATCGGCTGTCTCGATGGCGGCATCACTACCCAAACCACCCATTGCCATGCCCACATCTGCCAGAGCAAGGACGGGAGCATCGTTGATACCGTCCCCCACAAAAGCGATGATACGGTTGGTATCCTTTTTCAGTTCTTCAACCTTTTCCACCTTTTGTTCCGGTAACAGATCACCAAAGGCTTTATCTATTCCGAGTGATTTTGCCACTTGTTGGGTCACTGTATTCTTGTCTCCTGACAGCATGATCAGTTCCCGAACTCCTGATTTGTGTAATGCATTGATTGCCTGGGCAGCATCCTCTTTGAGTTCATCTGCTATCACCAGGTAACCGGCATATTTTTGGTCAACGGCTATATGGATGACGGTATTAACCTCTCCGGCAGCATCAGCACAGGTAACGATCCCCTCCTTGTCCATCAGCTTTTGATTGCCGATGAGCACATGCTTACCATTTACTTTTCCTTTCAGACCGTGCCCGGCTATTTCTTCCTGTTGCTCGGGTTCTGAAATTTCTTTGCCTTGCTTTTTAGTATATTCTGTAATGGCTTTTGCGATGGGATGGGTGGATTTGCTTTCCATAGCAGCCGCCAGACTAAGCCAATCTGTAGTAATTCCGTCCATGGTCACGGCTTTCTGAACTTCAAACACTCCCTTGGTCAACGTACCTGTTTTGTCCATCACCACGGTGTTCACTCTGGTCATGAGGTCAAGAAAGTTGGAACCTTTGAATAATATGCCTTTGCGGGAAGCTGCCCCAATCCCTCCGAAATAACCAAGTGGAATAGAAATGACAAGCGCACAGGGACATGAGATCACCAAAAAGATTAATGCCCGGTAAAGCCAGTCTTCAAACACATAGTTTTCTACAAAAAAGTAAGGCAGGAAGGTCAATCCCACTGCCAGAAAGGTAACAATGGGTGTGTAAACCCGTGCAAACTTACGGATGAACTGCTCGGTTTTTGCCTTGCGGGCGGTGGCGTTCTGCACCAGCTCCAAGATGCGGGCAAGTGAACTTTCGTTGAACCGTCTGGTTACTTTCAGCTCAATCAGCCTGTCGAGATTCACCATCCCAGCCAGCACATTTTCTCCTTTGTTGTAGGTGGCAGGTTTACTTTCACCAGTCAGGGCGGAAGTATTGAAGCTGCTTTTTTCACTGATCATTTCCCCATCGAGCGGTACTTTTTCTCCGGGTTTCACCTGTATGGTTTCCCCAATTTGTACTTCTTCCGGGTGTACGGACACCATTTGCCCGCTTCTATATACAGAGGCCGAATCCGGGCGTATGTCCAGCAGGGCTTTGATGTTGCGTTTGGCCCTGTTCACTGCTGCATCCTGAAACAGCTCCCCGATGGCATAGAAAAGCATCACCGCCACCGCCTCAGGATATTCGCCTATGGCAAAAGCTCCCAGAGTGGCTATGCCCATGAGGAAAAATTCAGTGAACACATCACCTTTCAGTATGGACTTCCAGCCTTTGACCAATACCGGCCAACCCACAGGCAAATAGGCCAGCACATACCAGCCTATGCGGATCCATCCCTGGAAAAATGCAGGCTGTCCCCATTGATCAGCGGCTATTCCTGCAAGCAGAATGACAAGGCTTACAATACCACTTCCCCAGGTTTGCAGGAAACTGGAGGAGGTTTTTTCCTCCTGCTTTTTTGGTTTGTCCGGATGCTGGTCGGTGCTGCAGCAGGCTTTGTTGTCTATATTGTTAGTATTAGTCATACGCTTGTCTGTTTTAATGTGTGAAAAAGGAAATGATGCCCGTGACAATGAGGATGCACCCCGAAACCAGCCCGGTATTATGCTCCAGCCTGTGCCAGTTGAAACGGTGCAGGCCTTTCTGGGCGAGGTACACCCAAAAGGTGATCCCTAACACGGAAACGATGGTGTAGAGCAAGCCCACGGTCAGGATCATCGGCCATCCATGAGTCCCTGCCATCAGAAAGTAGGCTTCAATTTCCAGGCAGGGGGAAAGAAACATCATAAATACCAGCAAGGTCACTACTTGTGTTGCTCCGGCCTGGTCCAGCTTTTGCTTTTCATTGAAGTGAAAATGATGGTGTCTGTGGTGTTGGATGATGAAATAGAACCCTATGGCAATGAGCAAAGCAGGAATGACCCAACGGGTGTAACTGTTAAGCGTTTCTGCCAGTGAAAGGCTGAATAAGCCCAGAAACACGCCCAACAGAAAGGTACTCAGCGAATGAGCCAGAGCTGCCATAGCCGCAATGCGAACCGTCTTGCTACCTTGCCAGCCAAACCGTTCTTTCAGTGCCAGCACAAGCAACCAATGGCTGGGGATCAGACCGTGCAGGAGACTGAGCATGATGGTACCGGTGAGTAAGGTGGTCATGTTCGGCTTGGGTTAAATCTAGAATTCTATCTCGTTTTCGATAAATGCTTTTGCTCCACCGGGCCCTGATAGTTCAAGCCAGATAGGAGATCTTGGCCCGGCAACCGTAAGACTGAAAGTGAAAAAGTCACAGCAAAGCCGTTCGGTTTTGATGAAGTCGCTGATTAGGTCCAGCGTTTGATCCGAGCCATCAAACCTGTACCTGAACCCGTTGACAAGTTCCTGTTTTTCTAATACCATCTCTTTTAAGGAAGCTATCACAGTAGCTTTTCTTAACCTCAGCTCCAGAGTAGTGAGCTTGCAAGTGATTTTGTTTTCGTCCATAGTGATTGCTTTAAGAAGTTCGTGGGGCATACATGATTATGAGTATTGAATCTCATCTTGTTAAGTACCTACCTGAAAATACGTGTAAACACAATGCACAGTAATTGCAATTTTCATCCTGCACACTTCCCGCAAACTCCCTTTACCACCAAGTTGGCTTCTTCGCCTTTGAACTTATCTGGCAGGTCAATTTCCGGGATTTTGTACTTGGGCAAACAGAAGGTTTCGCTACACACCCTGCAATGGAAATGTACGTGCAAATCCCGTTCGATATTGCATTCACAGCCTTCTTCGCATAAGGCGTATTTGGGCGCTCCGGTACCATCATCTATGCTGTGCACCAGTCCATTTTCCTGAAAGGTCTTCAGGGTGCGGAATAGTGTCACCCTGTCCGACTTTTCAAATGCTTTTTCCAGGTCAGAAAGGCTGATGGCTGCCTCCTGACTGGTCAGGGCTTCCAGCACCAACAGCCGCATGGCTGTTGGTCGGATGTCCTTTTCTTTGAGTTTATTTTCGAGTTCTTTGATCATAGGTGTCCTTTATTTTAATGCCCGTGTCCTCCTTCTTCTTCTGTATTTTTGGCTTTCGCCAACAAGGTGAAGGCACCTTCGGTGACAAGTTGAATGTTGCTCAAGTCCTCCGCTGTATCGGCCAAAGAAATCTGCGTATAGCCGTCTTCGGTATATCCCTTGATGACTTCCAGCATTTGAAAATCGTGTACGGTTTCACCGTTCTCTGATTTCTTACCCGCATAAGAAAAAACGTATTGTTTGCCGCCAAACCGCACAATGGAGGCTTCCGGTGCAGTCAAGGTTTCATTGCTGTCGGTTTCGATCTTAGCCGCCACATACATGCCCGGCTTCAGGTCTTCATGCATCTGCTTTAGGTGGCCGTGTACGGTTACGGAACGGTCTTCCCTTACTCCACTGCCCACAAGGAACACTTCGGCTTCCCGCCATTCTTCGGGTGAATTTGCCAGGGCAAAACGGATGCGCTGACCTTCCTTTACCCGTGGGATGTCGTTTTCATATACCGTCAGTTCCACATGCAGGTCTTCGGCATTGGTGATGTCCATGATCACATCCTGTGGGTTGATGTACTTGCCTACATTGGTGTACACCTCTCGAACTGAACCGTTTACCGGGGCATAAATATTGACAGACGCTGAAACGGTACCTTGACGTATTTTTGCTGGATTGAAACCGATAATTTTCAAACGTTCTTCCATGCTTTTAATTCGTGCCTCATTGGCCAGGTAGTCACTTTTAGCCTGTTGAAAGGTTTTGCCAGAGGCCACCTTTTCATCAAACAACTCCTTCTGACGGTCATATTCTGCTTTCAGAAATTCCTGATTGGCCAAGCCCTCAAGATAATCCTGTTGGAACTGGATAAACTCCGGATTTTCAATCACTACCAAAAGCTGACCTTTTTTCACTTTGCTGCCCGGCAGCATTTCGGTATATTTCACAAAGCCACCATAGGGCATGTTGATGGAAATATTGCTCTGAGGAGGCACGTCAATCACTCCATTAACCCGTAGCTCAGAACCGATAACCTTTCTTTCGGCATTTCCAATCTGAATGTCTGCCTGATCGTATTGTGCCTCAGTGAGTTCTACCGTATTCTCACCTTCTTCGTGATGCTCCTCTGTTGTTCCTTCATTTTTTGAACCACAGGAGGCAATAGTCAATCCCAGTATAAAAACTATTGAGATTCTGTTGATGTATTTGATTGTATTTTTCATTTGTTGATTTCTTTTTATTGAACGCCTGAGATAAACTCGATCTGGATAATGGTCTGGTTGTATTGGTTGAGAATGTCCAGGTAATTAAACCGGACTGTCAATGCCCGGTTAAGTCCCTGGATGTATTCTACATAGCCAATTTCCCCGTTTTCAAATCCTTTCTGAGCTTGTTTGAGAATTAGCTCTGCCTGAGGCAGGGCGTTTTGCTCGTAGTAGTCGATACTGGTCTGAAATTTTTGGTACTGCTGAATGAGAGACCTTAGCCTGCCTTGCAGTTCGTTGGTCACCGCTTGTAGCCTTGCTTCGTTTTCCTGCTTTTTCAATTCGGCAGCCTTGATGACCGATCCTTGCGACTTGGCACCAAAAATGGGGATGGCTATTCCTACCTGAAAACCGGTAAAGCGGTCGCTGGAAGTGAAAGTGACCGGGTTGCCATCCAAATCCTGATTGGGTCCATTGAGAGACTGGTTGAAATAACCTACCGTGAGATCCGGTAGTAGCCGTGATTTCTCCACCGACTTTTCTCTTTCAGCTACCTCCATTTGTTGGCGGAACCAGGCAAGTGTTGGGTTATTCGCAATGCCTTGCGTATCTAGTAATACACTGCTTTCCCTTGCTTTCAGGTTGCCCACGGTGATATCTATCGGGCTTTCCAGGTTGAGTAAGGTTTGTAGCTGGGTCTGATAGATTTCAATATCGGACTGGTTTTGCTGCAACATGACTTTTATTTCCGCCACCTGCGACTCTGCTGTTGCTTTCTCAAGCAAGTTGCTTTCCCCGGTTTGATAACGAAGACCTGCTGCCCTCACAAAGCGCTGGTAAAGGCTGTCCTGCTCCAGCAATAACTGTCTTTTGCTTTTTTCAAACCAAAGAATATACCAAGTAGCTTTTACCTGCTGCACCAGTTCGTTTTGCGTAGCGTTTTTCCGCCATTCGCTTGCTTCCATCCTCGCTTTGGCCAGCTTGTTTTGATTGGCATAAACCGTAGGGAATTCGATGGATTGAGAGATATTGAACTGATTGTCATTGTTGTAAATGCTGTTGTACTGCCCATGATTGAGGCTGAAATTGGTTTTGGACAAATTCCAACTGGCACCTTTTAATGCTCGTTCCTGTTGGGTTTGCAGGTCTGCTGCCTTCAGGGTCGGATTGTTTTGGATCGCCACATGTATCGCCTCATCCATGGAATGAAAGGATGCAGGTGATTCCTGTGCCTGGGCTTTAGAAACCTGAATGCTCAGCAAACCGATAACCAATAGCGGTGCAACAGTTCCGGGCTTTACTTTTATCCCTCTTTCAAAATAATAGTAAAGGATAGGCAACACAACCAGTGTCAGGAAAGTAGCAGTGATCAACCCGCCAATAACCACGGTGGCCAGTGGACGCTGTACTTCTGCTCCACCTGATTGGGAAAGTGCCATCGGCAGAAAGCCCAGGGAAGCCACGGCAGCCGTCATGATTACCGGGCGCAGACGTACACTTGTGCCTTTGTAAATCCGCTCGAAAATATCGGAGATACCATCTTTTTTCAGGTGATTGAACTCGCTGATGAGCACTATCCCATTCAACACTGCTACCCCAAACAAAGCGATGAAACCAACGCCTGCCGAAATACTGAAAGGCATATCCCTGAGCCATAAAGCGAAGATGCCACCAATAGCAGAAAGTGGGATGGCTGTAAAAATGAGGATACCCTGTTTAATAGAACCGAAGGTGAAATAGAGCAATACAAAAATCAATAGAAGGGCCAACGGCACGGCAAAGGAGAGTCGTTCACGGGCTTCCACGAGGTTTTCAAACTGGCCACCGTAAGAAACGGTATAGCCAGGAGCAAATACCACCGATTCATCAATTTTCTGCTGAAGCTCGGTTACTATGCTTTCTACATCCCGGTTACGTACATTGAAAGCTACAATGATCCGTCTGCGGGTGTCTTCTCGCTGGATTTGGTAAGGGCCTTCCTGGATTTCCACTTCGGCCACCTGGTAGAGCGGTATTTGGTGCCCATCTTTGCGGGCGATGTAAAGGTTCCGAACGGACTCTACATCCTCCCTGTTGGTCTTATCCAATCTGACCACCAGGTCAAAACGCTTTTCATTTTCATATACCAGTCCGGCTGAAGCCCCAGCAAAGGCTGCCTGTACCGAACGGTTTACATCCCGAATGCTCAGGCCATACTTGGCCAGTTGGTCTCGTTTGTAATTAATGACAATTTGCGGTACACCAGTTACCTCTTCTATGTACAAATCCTCAGCTCCTTCCACACCAGAAGCCAGCCGTCCTATCTGTTCGGCATACTCCGAAAGCTCATTGAGATCCTCTCCATATATCTTAACCGCTACATCCTGACGAACCCCTGTCATGAGTTCGTTAAAACGCATCTGGATGGGTTGTTGAAATCCAAAAGTAACTCCCGGAATGACCTCCAGAGCTTCGGCCATTTTGTTGGCCAGTTCTTCCCTGTTAGAGGCTGTGACCCATTCATCTTTGTTTTTTAGAATCACCATCATGTCAGCAGCTTCTACCGGCATGGGATCGGTCGGGATTTCTCCTGCACCAATTTTTGATACTACCTGCTTTACTTCCGGGAACTGTTCGAGTAGAATTTTTTCCGCCTGGGTAGTAGCTGCAACCGTATTTTGTAAGGAACTTCCTGTAATCACCCGGGTTTCTACCGCAAAGTCGCCTTCCTCAAGTGTTGGAATAAATTCCCCTCCCATATTGGAAAAAACCCAAAGGGAGGTGCCAAATAATCCAAGTGCAATGGCTAACATCAATGGCCGTTTTTGCATCGCCCAACGAATTGTCGGGTCGTACAGTTTATGAAAGAAAGCCATGATCTTGTCTGAAATATTGGGTTTGTATTCCGTCTTTTTACTTAGTACAAGAGCGGACATCATGGGTACATAAGTGAGTGACAGAATGAATGCCCCAAGGATGGCAAAGCTCACGGTTTGTGCCATTGGGCCAAACATTTTGCCTTCTACACCCACTAAAGCAAGTATGGGTAGATAAACGATTAAGATGATAATTTCCCCGAATGCCGCTGAATTTCTGATCTTGCTGGCAGATTGATAAACCTCCATGTCCATTTCCTGCTGGGTGAGCTTTCTTCCCAGTTTTAATAAACCCAGATGGTGCAGAGTGGCTTCTACAATAATTACCGCACCATCTACGATTAGCCCAAAATCAATCGCCCCAAGACTCATCAGGTTGCCTGACACGCCAAAGAGGTTCATCATGCCAAAAGCGAAGATGAGTGCAAGTGGTATGACGGAAGCCACTATCAAACCAGCCCGGAGGTTGCCTAGCAGCAGCAAAAGGACAAAAATTACGATTAATGCCCCTTCGGTCAGGTTCTTGGTCACTGTGCCAATGGCGGTATCGACCAGTTTTGATCTATCCAGGAAGGGTTCGATGGTAACACCCTCTGGCAATGTTTTTCGTATTTTGGCAATGCGGCTTTTTACATTTTCAATGACTTCTGCAGAGTTTTCACCTTTCAGCATCATCACGATAGCACTTATTACTTCGCCTTCACCATTGCGGGTAGTGGCTCCATACCTTACTGCACTGCCAAGCTGTACATTAGCGACATCATTTATCAGCACAGGGATACCATCCTCGTTATTTTTGATCAGCATGTTGCGGATGTCGTCCAGGTCGCCCACTAGGCCTTCACTTCGGATGAAGTAGGCACTGAGGTTTTTCTCGATGTATGCCCCTCCGGTATTCTCGTTGTTTTCTTCCAGTGCCTGAAAAATATCGGCTATAGAAACATTCATGGCCTTGAGCCTGTCCGGGTTTATGGCAATTTCATACTGTTTGAGATAGCCGCCAAAGCTGCTTACATCCGCCACACCTGGTGTGCCTAGCAACTGCCTGCGGACTATCCAGTCCTGGATCGTCCGAAGTTCACGGGCATCATATTGATCTTCATAGCCTGGTTCGGTACCTACCACATATTGATAGATTTCGCCCAATCCTGTGGTGATGGGGGCCATTCCAGGCTGACCGACCCCCGGTGGGATTTGGGCTTGCACATCGGCCAAGCGTTCGTTTACCTGCTGGCGGGCCCAATACACGTCCACATCTTCTTTGAACACGATGGTCACCACAGACAGCCCAAAACGGGAGAATGAACGGATCTCGTCCAGTTCTGGGATGGTGGCCATGGTGATTTCGATGGGGAAAGTTATTAAACGTTCCACCTCCTCAGCGGCCAGCGAAGGGGAAGTTGTGATGACCTGTACCTGGTTATTGGTAATATCCGGTACGGCATCAATGGGAAGTCTCGTAAGTGAGTAGCCTCCCCAAATGACCAGGCCTAGCGTAAGCAGGCCAATGATCAGTTTGTTCTTGACCGAAAATTGAATGATTTTATCCAGCATTTATTTGCATTTTGAATCCTGATTTAATGAATTAATTGGGGCGAAAATGCCCGTCAGAAGGATGCCGGACGACAATAGAAAAACTACACCTTATTTCATTGCGCAGTGCAATGAAATAAAAGGCTTATTCTAAAATGTCCGGTAAATCAGGCCTTGGGAGGCTGGAAAGGAGATTCTAAGTATTCAGAGCAAAGAGAAAAGCTGTAAATGGTTGCTCTAATTTCTGTGGTAAAGTGAAGAGGAGCTGCTTCTACATGATCCGATATTTGGGATATAAAAGTGTATCCGTGACAGCACTGGTGCTGACCGTGGAAAGGTAGATTTTTGTCATGCTCATCATCATGGTGGTGGTCTTCTGCATCTTGCCCATCACCATAATGAAAGTCTAAAAATTCCACAAATGAAGTTCCTTCGTGTTCTGCATGTTCCTCGTAGTGTTCAAAAAGCACCGGAATCTTTGGTAATTCGCAGCATAAATCCATATTAGGCCCCATTGCCTGCATCAGGAACAGAAAACTGAACGATATGGATAAGATGGAATTCATTTACCTGCAAATATACGCAAAATTAAGGTGCAAGGGTAGTGCAAAAGTCGGCAAGTACCCTTGGGGATTCCTAAATAGTTCAGCTTTTCATCTTCCTTTTCAGCAATTGCGCATTAATGGCCACTATGATCGTACTCAGGCTCATGAATACTGCGCCTATAGCAGGACTAATCACCAGGCCGGGGATAAACCCTGTGGCCAAAGGCAATGCGATGGCATTGTAGCCGGTAGCCCAAGCGAGGTTCTGGATCATTTTGTTGTAAGTGGCCCTGCCAAACAGTACCAGGTTGGCAATGTCTTTTGGGTTGCTATTGACCAGGATGATGTCGGCTGTCTCGGCAGCAACGTCTGTGCCTGAACCAACGGCAATACCCACATTGGCTTGTGCCAGTGCAGGGGCATCATTTACCCCATCACCCGTCATGGCCACAAAGTGCCCTTCTTTTTGGAGTTTCTTAATGATTTCCACTTTTTGATGGGGCAGTACTTCACCATAGTAGCCATCCAGCCCGAGTTTTTCACTGACTGCCTTGGCGGTTTTCTCATTGTCTCCGGTAGCCATATAGAGCTTCATGCCCTTTTCCCGAAGGGTTTCGATGGCTTTAGGGCTTTCTTCCCTGATTTGGTCGGACAAGGCTATGAAACCTACCAGTAGGTTCTCCTGCAGCACATACACGATGGTTTCTGCAGCATCAGATCCTGCCTGTTCGGGGATGTTTATGTCGTTTTCTTTCAGGTAGCCGGGGCTTACTACTTTCCAATTTTTTCCCTCGATCCTGCCTTGAATGCCTTTGGCCGTTAGTGATTCAAAATTCTCTACATTTTTCAATGCAAGACCTGCCTCTTTCGCTGCTTTCACGATCCCCTGTGCTATGGGATGTTCCGATTGCTGCTCCAGCGAAGCAGCAAAGGCTAAGATCTCAGCTTTGTCCATATCATCCGTCAGACTCTCATATCGTGAAACACCAAATTTGCCTTCGGTCAACGTGCCTGTTTTGTCAAACACCATTGCGGTAATCTTACGGGCATTTTCAAAAGCAGTACGGTTGCGGATCAGCAAGCCCTTTCCTGCTGAAACAGCGGTGGAAATGGCTACAACCAGCGGTATGGCCAAACCCAATGCATGTGGACAGGAAATAACCATGACGGTCACCATTCGTTCCAGGGCAAAATCTAACGGCTTACCCAAGCTGATCCAGGTCACCAGCGTAGCTGTACCGGCACCTATGGCAATGAAAGTGAGCCATCTGGCCGCAACATTTGCGAGGTTTTGAGTTTTCGATTTAGCTCTCTGAGCCTCTTCTACCAGCGTGATCACTTTGTTGAGGTAGCTTTCTTTTCCGGTTTTGGACACCTTTACTTTGATGGACTGGCTGCCATTTACCGATCCGCCAATGACCTGGTCGCCTTTGGATTTTTTCACCGGCTTGCTCTCACCGGTGAGCATGCTTTCGTCCAGGTGGCTTTCTCCATCCACCACTGTGCCGTCCGCAGGTATTTTCTCATTGGCTTTTATCAGGATGATATCCTCCTTTTTCAGTTGATCAACCTTGATGTCCTTGATTTGGTCTCCCTGAACCAAATGCGCTTCGGAAGGCATCATCTGCACCAGTAATTCGAGCGCTCTTGATGCACCCATGACCGATTTCATCTCGATCCAATGCCCCAACAGCATGATGACGATCAATGTGACCAGCTCCCAGAAGAAATCCATCCCTTCCAAACCAAACACCACTGCCGAGCTGTACACGTAAGCCACGGTAATGGCCACTGCGATCAGGGTCATCATTCCCGGGTTTTTGTCTTTTAGCTCGTCCCAAAGTCCTTTGAGGAAAGGCCATCCTCCATAGAAAAAGAGGATAGACGAAAGGCCAAAAAGTACATACTGATCACCGAAAAAGGTAATCTCAAATCCAATTAATTGCTGGATCATGTGAGATAGTGCCAGAATCGGTACAGTGAGCACCAGAGAAATCCAAAAACGCTTTTTGAAATCTTCGATCATCATGGCATGGTGATCGTGGTGTCCATGCTGATGGTCTGATTTGTTGATGGTTTGATGCTCCGATGAATGAGACTTTTCAATCCCGGTATCATGCTCATGATGGTGATGCTTGTGATGATCGTGGTTATGCTTTTCCATGAGTAAAATTTTTAGTGGTTAATCTGTTTTAAAGGGAAGGGAAATACTGAGCTTTTCCCATGACATGCGGATAGCACCTGAGCCTTCTCCCTTATCTTCAATGGTATAAGTTAGCCGTTCGGTAAGTGGCATTCCCGTTTCCGGTGTTACCTCAATTCTGATAATATCCTCTGCCTGATCGTAATCATCAGCAAGGTGCTGCTCCCAGTTTTTGTTCAGGATCAATGTCCAACGGTCCTGTCCGGGAATGGTAAAGAATGCATACTTCCCTTTTGGTATCGTAGTTTCTTCGACCTGGATTGCTTTGGAAAATTCTATATTGGTGGCACTGTGTGCCCCGGTTACCCAAACCTCATCATAGGGTACTAAGCCTCCCCAAATGACCCTACCTCTAACGGCTGGTGAATGGTAGTTAATAGAAACATGGGCATTACCCACATTGCCATGCGCTTCCTGAGGAATGCTCTTTTTCGAGTTGTCCGATTGTTCAGTAGGTGCTTTTTCCGGCTGATGGTGCTCATGCTCACCATTTTCACCTTTTTTGTTTTGGCAGGATACGATCAGCAATCCCAGTGCAAGTGTGTAAATCAGTTTGTTCATCATTTATTCTTTTTAAGTTTTGAAGTGGTTTTTAAGAAAGTTTTAGAGGATACTGCGTAAAGTGTAAAGCCTGATAGCACTGTAAATAGGCCAAAGACTGAAAATGCCCTGAGCAGCCAATTGTTAAAGTTGTCCCGCCCGGCATAATCCATGGTGTGGAACATCCAAAGAAAATCGAACCAACGCCAACGGCTGTGGCGTACCCGTTCGAAGTTGCCGTTACGGGCATCTACGTAGGCCGTAAGGTTTTCGGGATGCTCAAAGTGGACAGCCCAGGCTGGTAGCGGCCTGCCACGGTATTCATGATGGTTGTCGGTTTCAGTAATCCATTCTGTTTTCAGGATTTCCAGGTTTTTCACGAGATGGTTCTGTGCGATTTCGGCCGCCTCCGTTTCGGTTATGCCCTTTTTGATTTGCCCGGTCAGGGCATTGTAAAGCAGACTATCGTTGACCCAATAATGCGGTTGGTGATTGATGTAGCGAAGCTCAAGGGATGAAATACCAATCGTTGAATCCAATTGTGCCGGACTGATCAGGTTCCGGGGTGAATGGGTCGTGACATGCTCATGGTGGAACTGGTCTCCATGGATTTCGTCAATATCCGTCCAACTGAAATAGAGGCCGCTGACCGTCCACCCAATAAACTGAATGCCTATAAAAATCCCCAGATACCGGTGTATTTTTCGGATGTAGTAGTTTCTGTTTCGTTTCATTTTTGGGTAGATTTATCTGCTCGACTTAAGAACCATTTTTCACCTGCGAAAACTAGTAGCATCACAGATGCAGAAACAATAAGAACCAAAAGGTCAGATGATGCCTTGATCCATAAGAAAGCTGCCAATACGATGAAATCCAACACCATCGCTGTGAGTACAATTGTTCCATTGGCTTTCACCTCTTTCCTCAAATACTTATATACACCCCAATGAATAATGATGTCCATCACCAAATAAAAAATGGCTCCTATGGAAGCAATTCTGGACAGATCAAAGAAAATAGTCAGGATGATAGCGATAAACACCACATACACCAACATATGCTTCTGTATTCGGCCTGACATGCCCAAATGACTATGTGGAATAAGTTCCATATCTGTAAGCATAGCCGTCATACGAGAGACTGCAAAAATGCTGGCAATCACTCCCGAAATAGTAGCTATTATGGCAATAGCAACGGTAAAATGAAGACCAAAATCTCCAAAAGCAGGTCTGGCAGCTTCAGCAAGGGAGTAATCTTTGGCTTGAATAATTTCAGAGATTGTAAGGCTTGAGTTTACAGCGAAAGCAACCAGAAAATACACCACTGTGCATATCAACAAAGAAATAATAATAGACAGGCCAACATTTTTTTGAGGTTCTGTAATTTCGCCACCACTATTAGTTATTGTAGTGAATCCTTTGTAGGCCAAAATGGAAAGTGCTAAAGCCCCAATATAACTGGTTGCTGAATAATCAGTGTTTTTGATGGCTTTTGGTATCAACCCTTCCAGAGAAAAACCCACTGCCCAGAGAGCTCCTATGGCAAAAATCAGAATTCCGATAATTTTGATAAATGACATGAACTGTGATGACTTTCCTATCAGCTTGTTGCCAGATATGTTAATCAAAAAAGCGCTAACCAAAAGAGCAACACCCAATATGGGAATCCAAAGTTCCTTGTTTTCAACTTCGAACAGTTGTAGGGTATAAGAGCCAAAAGTTCTGGCAACCAGGCTTTCGTTGATTACCATGGATAGTGCCATTAATAATGATGCAGAAGCTGTTATGGTTGATTTACCATAAGCTTTTTTCAAAATCATGGCTATCCCCCCAGCCGAAGGATACGTATTTGAAACTTTGATGTAGGAGTAAGCACTAAATGCTGAAATGAGAGCTCCCAAAACGAAAATGTAAGGAAACCAGGTCCCTGACAGTTCAGCCACCTGGCCCAATAATGCAAAGATTCCTGCACCGATCATTACACCAGTGCCTAAAGCAATTGATCCTAATAAACTTAAACTTCCTTTTTTATAACTTTCTTCCATAACTTCCTAATTAAAACATGACAGATAATCCGCCCCCTGCTCCGAAGCGGTTGTCATAGCTTGTCATCAGTGAAAAATTCTTAGAAAGCATGTATTGTGCACCGGCACTCCATACAATTTCTTCTTTGTAATTTTGGCCGGCCTCCAGACCGTTTACCAATCCTGCATCAATTTGATATTCGTAATAGCCAAAAATTGATAACTTCGGAAATATCATCAGCGATCGACCGATTCCAATTCTAGGCCGAAGCTCATTATCTATCCTTAGGTCAACATTGAACATATAAGGTGTAAACCACCGGATACCAGCCACGGCAATTGTCTTCATATCATCCAAACTATTCCTGGTGGTATTCTCAACATTAATACCTCCAAAAACCCTCAAATAATCGTACAGATAATACTCATAAGAAAATTCAGCTTCCAGGTTCTGATTCCATCCGTATTCCATTGATAAATTGAATTGATTGCGAATGTTTGAAGTGGTCAGATTGACTGTTGTATTATGTGAGGCAACATCTGCCATTCCCCAACTGTAAAAGCGGTTGGTTTCGTGGATCAGTTTGGAAATGGGAAATGGTTTCATTCTTGGGTCTTCCGGGGTATCATAGCTGACTACACGTGCCATTCCTCCCATCATGTGATAAAGAATATGACAATGAAAGAACCAATCTCCATATTCGTTCCCGTAAAACTCAATGGTTACTTTTTGCATGGGTGGCACATTCACCGTATGCTTCAGGGGCGAGTAATCACCGCTTTCGTTGATGACACGGAAAAAATGACCATGCAGGTGCATGGGATGGTGCATCATCGTCAGGTTGTTAAGTGTGATTCGGGTAATTTGCCGCTCTTTGATTTTTATTTTATCTGTTTCAGATAGGGGAATACCATTCATGCTCCAGATGTAGCGGTTCATATTCCCTGTAAGATTGAGGAGGATTTCATTGACTGGAACATCCTTACCATAAACCGTTTTTTCAGGTGATTTCAGATAATTGTAATTGTATTCTGAAAACATATCCATGTTTTCCATCCCGGGCATTTCAGCCATGGGAGCACTTGGCGGATCCATTTTGGAGTTTTTATCATCAGACATATCCATTGAGGAATGATCCATTTGGGAGACCTCTTCCTTATTTCCGGCCATATTCATACCCGGCATATCATTATCCGGGTTTTTGTCGCCTTTCATTTGCATTCCCCAGTTCTCCATCATTTTTTGGGGATCGTCCTTTTTAGGATTAAATTTTAGGGCAGGAGCCCCCATGCGCATGTCCATTTTTGCCATTTGCATCATCATCCCTATTTTATCAGGGCGGGGAACATCTTCGGCTGCTAAAACTTCACCTTGGCCCAAAAAAGCAGAGGCTGTTCCCGAACCATCCTGAGCGGTGGCCCGAAATTCCATCTTTCCACTTTCCGGAATACTTACAATAAAATCGTAGGTCTCCGCAATGGCAATAAATGTTTTATTGCGCTTGACCGGCTCAACATTTAGTCCATCGGCCGCAACTAAGGTCGGCATTTCACCACCAAACGTCATCCAAAACGAGGTAGAAGCTGCCCCGTTAATAATTCTAAGCCTAACCTTTTCTCCGGGTTTGAAATTGGAATATTCCTGAACTTGTTCACCATTAACTAAAAAGGCCGGGTAATATATATCGGCAATGTCTGCACTTTCCATTCTCTGCCTCCAGAAATTTAACTGGGCTCCCATTGCACCTCTGGCAATAACGCGGTTGAGGGGTGTGGCCGTACCTTTTCGCCAGTTGTACCATTCGGTTCCTCGTTTCAGAAAACGGAGTACGTTCATGGGCTTTTCATTTGTCCAGTCCGAAAGTATTATAACAAGCTCTTTGTCATAGGCCAGGGTTTCTTCTTTAGGATGGATGACGATAGAGCCAAAAACACCACTCTGCTCTTGCAGCATGGTATGTGAATGATACCAATAGGTACCGGCTTGTTTCAGGGGAAATTCGTACTTCTGTGTTTCCCCAGGCGCGATGGGCGGAGTGGTGAGGTAAGGAACCCCGTCATAAAAATTTGGCAACAACAAACCGTGCCAGTGAATGGAAGTTTCTTCATCCATCTCGTTTTTTACATATATTACGGCATATTCACCTTCAGTAAAAGTAAGTGTGGGTCCCGGGACACTGCCATTAATGGCCATTCCCATGACTTCTTTGCCTGCCTTGTTCACTCTCACCTCATTTATGGAAATGGTGTATTCCCTTACCGGAAGGTTGTCAAGATTGCCTTCGACTGATTGTTCATTGAGGTTTTGCGCCCTCATGGACACACTAAGCAACAAGAATGAAGTGGTCAAAATATAGTGGTATCTTAAGTTCATGTTTTCCTAAATTAAGTTTGATTTTTGATTGTTAACGATTTAGTGCCCTCGTAATAGCAAAATGACCCGATCCGGGTATTGATAAAGCCAGTCTCCTGCACACCCGAAAAGCCAGCCTCACGAATGTAATCAGGCAGCAAACCCTTTACATTGGCCGTAGTGGTTTTGAAACCATCCAGCAACTGCACAGTGTAAAAGGCCATGCGCATCCATCGGTTCTTTGCTTTGCCCCAATCGCCAATGATGAGCTTGCCGCCCGGCTTCAATACACGGTAGATTTCCCTGAAACAATGTGCCTTGGTTTCATCATCCAATTGATGAAATACCAGACAACTGTAAGCCTTGTCAAAAACAGCATCATCATAGGGAAAAATATCTCCATTGTAGAGTTGGAGGTCAACCAAGATGTCTTTGTCTTTGAGTTTTGAAAAAGCTATTTCCCTTACTTTCGGATCAATGTCCAATCCGAAAAATGAAGAGTTGGGAGACTGTGAAGAGGCAATCGCCAGATTGGCTCCTGTACCATAACCAAATTCAAAAATTTGCTCCAGAGGTTCGGGTTTTAAACGGTTAATTAACTCGTTTCTAAATTTCTTTTCCGGCATGGTGATGCGTATGGTAGCATCGTACCATGCTGTAAGAAAATCATACCCGAGTGCGGGGATGAATTTCTTCTCAGACTTATGTTCATCATGGTTCATTTTTTCTCTCAATTGTTTTTGTTCTAATTTCTCCCAGCCTTGGTAGACCAAACATTTATGTGAACCAAATGCACAAAAAATACAACACTGATCACCCTGAACAGTAATCTTACATTCACAGCCCTTACAATAGAAGCTATTTAGCTGCTCGTTATAAGGTATTCTGCGAACCTGCTGCTGGCCGCATACCGGACAGGTAAGTACCGAATCAAAAAACAATCCGGGCATACAGGTGATTTAAAATCAGTTAATGTCCATGTTCCAATTCCAAAAATTTACCTTCCGGCCCTACACCTTCTATGTGTACCAATTGTGCTCCGTAATGTCCTGCCTGTGCCACGGCATAAGCTGCGCTCAATAACACAACTGCCACAATAGCCATAGCCCATCTTCTGGATTTGAAAATGAACAGGTTGACCCCTTGCAACAACACTCCAATAAATCCAAGATTGATTGTCCAGTCAGCCCAGAAGTCGTGTTGTTCCAGCACGAGCTTGGCATGTTCGGTTAGTCCGTGCGTATGCGGATGGAAGTTTCTGCCGGCCAAGTACGCAGCAATAAAACCTACCAGCACCAGGGCAAAGGCTGTCCACGCCAATTCCTTTTTGATGAAATAGATGTTGACAACCGCCAGAATGGCCCCCACAATCAGTAATACGATAGCGAAATGGACAATCAGTGGATGGATTGTAGGGAAATCGGCCAGGTCTGCGGTGACCTTTTTTTCGTGGTGTGCATCTTGTGCATGTGCATCGTGGCTGTCTGCCTCGCTGATACGGGTGTGGTCTGTATGCTCTTCCCCGGTGGACTGTTCATTCACCACGGTATCCGCCTGTAAGGCGGTACTGTCTTGTTTGCTTTTGTGGCCGTCATGAGCCGATACGGTTGCCGTAGTGAATAGTAGCAATACGACTGCTTTTAGAATATTTTTCATTGTTAAATTATTTAGGTGATTAATGATTGGTCTGTGGTCTTCTTGCTGACGAATGAGTTTGCCATATTTTCCATTGACCGTTTTCTTTTTTCAAAATGCTGGTGGCAACTCCTTTTCGCTCAATAACTGATTTGTCATTGCTTATCACAATTGTGTATATGTAGGTTTCAGTGGCAAAGGCAAATGGCAAAGCGACTTCAATGGCTACTTCATAGTCACTAAACTTGAAAGATTCGAAATGATGGAGCTCCGGGCCCAGGTGGTTAGCCAGATAGTCCTGATATCGGCCTTCAACTTTGCCTGATTCAACAACAATTGATTGTGATACAAATAAATTACCCGTGCCCGTTGTGTCGAGGCTTTCAATGGCCTGTTTGTATGATTCCAGTACTTGTTTTACCTGGTTAATTTCATCCGACTGTTGCGCTTGAGTCTTCACGGCCACTATGGCAGCAAGACCAAAAAAAAGCAGTTTCAATTTCATAGATTTTGGGTTAAAGGATTGTTTTTAGTTTTTCTTAAATGCGTTGTAATTAGCCTCTGATTCAAAGTAGGCAACTGCGCCTTGCGGGTTCATCAGCACGATGTAAGCCTCCGATTTATCTACCGGATTACCACTAAAAGGGTCGATGGCGATCCTTGCGCTTTCCAGGTTGTTAAGCTTATCCACGCACATTTCACAACAATCATAATAGGTTTTGCCATTGACCGGTACCGGGATTTGTGGCTTCCCCATAAAGGCGTCATTCACCATACATACCAGGCTTGGTTCAACTGGTCGCTCAATTTCATCCTGGATATAGCTGACAGAAGGCTTTAGCTGCTGATAGTTAACCCAGTACACCAATGCTGTGGCTGTCACTAACAATGCCGCAATGGTCAGGTAGGCATATACCAGATTCCGGGTAGATGTCTTGGAATTGTCCTTGTTGCTTTTCTTCTTCTTCATGACTTTTCTGTTTGGTGCCTGATGGAAGAGTGGCGGCAGTGTAGGATGCAAGACTACACCTGCACATGCCACTCTCCAACAGGGCTTTACTTTTTACTTATCTTCCTCTTTTTTCATTTCCTGTTCCAAGAAGAAACAGTGAGCAGCACACGCATGTAGTTTATAGTTTTTGTGTACCGTGCCTTTTTTGTGACCTTCTGGATCCAGAATTTCACATTTATCACCAATCGTTTTGGTGCTCAGAATGAAGACTCCATCGTTGTTGTAATAGCGACCATCTTTTTTGGCTTTGCCAAGGGGATTACCTTCGGCATCATACACTTTGCCGTTTTTGATAAAGCCCAGTTTTTGATTCTGATTGTTGAAAACAATGTCTTCTTTACTGATGTATCCGAGTTTGGTGCCCCGGTCATCCGATATCTCACCTTTTCCATTGATATGTACAAGGCGTTGCTCTGTCTTGCTACTTGGCTGAGCCAAAAGCCCCTATGCTGCCAGCAATATTCCTCCCAGGAATACTATGCTGAAAATAATGTGCTTTTTCATTTCTCATTGATTTGTGCCTGGTGTAAGGATTGGGCTCAGCTTATCGTGAACCCAATCCCTTATGCCAGGACTTGTGTCAGTTAATTGTCTCTTTTACGCTTCCGCACTTCAGCATCTTGTCACCGAAGTAAGGGTTGCGGATCTCCTTTTCGTTGGAGAGCCAATAGCCTCCTGTGTTGCCATTGGCCATTGGGCAGTATTCCAGGTAGAGTTCTCCCATGCTGATATCAGCGCCCTTCACCAAAGTGGCCATCTCATTGCTTAAGGCGGTAAAAGCCTTTCGCTGGTTTTCCAGTGAACCTGCCTGTGCAACTTTGGCCGCCTCTGTATGGACTTTATCACTTCCTTTTACATTGTGAAGAGCTTTCACCAAAGATTCAGAAGCAGATTTTGCTTGCTGAAAATCAGAGGCCACCAAAGCATTCTTCAAATGAATGTAGTGCGTGTAGGAAGATCCCAGCGCCTTGTCTTTGAACATGGGTTCCATCTTTTCACTGCTTGCTTGTGCGCCATGCGCTGCATGGTCGTGTTGTGCGGTTGCTCCCCAGCTTACTAAAGCCAGGCATAGCATGATCATTGTTTTTTTCATTTTTCTATTTGTTTAAAGGTTAAATACTTGGATCAGGACTAAACCAGTGACCAGAAGAATGACTATTCCCCAGGAAATCCAGCTGACCCATTTTTTTATTTTAGATGGAGATCTTTCATCTCCTGTTTTGCAGCAACTTTTCATCGAATTGGAATTTCTAACCTGAATTTATCCGTATTTTTTAGTGATTATGACCACCGGCTGCCTGCCTGGCAGGCCCGCCTTCTTCAAAGACTTTTTGGCCTTTGAGATACGTCTCTTTCACCTCCCCACAGGAAAGCATGGCCTCACCGAAGTAGGGGTTGAGAATCTCTTCCGTTTCACTGAGCCAAAATGCGCCCTTATTGTCAAATGCCATCGGGCAGAAATCCTTGTACACTTTGTCCTTTTCCAGTCCGAAAGATTCGGTCATCTCCAGCATATTTTCAGAAAGCATTGAGAAGTGTTGCCGCAGGCCATCCAGGCTTTCTTCAGCCTGCATCATTTTAGTTGCTTCTGAAAACTTCTGTTTCAAAGCCATCCAGTGATCGTGTGCCTGGCCTTTCAGCCCGGCCATGTCAATCTGGTCCAAAGCTGCCTCCAACTGTTCCAATGCGGATTGTGTAGCCTTTGGATCATCAGCGACCAAACCATTCTTTACTTTGAAATAAGCATCGGCCAGCGCTGTGATTTGTTCCCTGAAAGCCTGTGGTACGTCCATGGTTTTCACATCCGGACGCATGAGCATACTGTAGTTTCCGGAAAGTTGTGCAGCCGCATCGATGGCAAATACTCCATTGGTCACTATCTCTTCACCCGCTTCCAGTCCGGCTTCCACCAGCCACATTTCGCCCATACGTGGGCCAATGGTGATTTCACGCATTTCGTAGGTAGGGAATTCTGTGTCGGGTACCTTGACATATACAATGGAGCGTTTGCCCGACCAGAGCAAAGCGGTACGGGGTATGGCCAGGGATGATTGTCCTTGTCGAAGTGTGGTTTTAACCTGTGCATTGACAAACATTTCAGGCCGTAGTTCCCCACTTCTGTTATAAGCTTCTGCACGAACAGAAGCCGCCCGTGTATTTGGATTAATCACCGGGTCTATGTAAGTGACCTTTGCTGTGAATGTTTGTCCGGGGATCCCGGCAGCCGTAAAGCTTACTTCATCACCAATTTTTACAAATGGCAGATCGGATTCGTACGCATCGATCATGATCCAGACTCGGCTCAGATCGACCACATCAAACAATACTGATCCGGTACCCACATAGTCGCCCACGGCAATGTTTCGCTGGGTCACTATACCTCCTTTGTCTGCGAGAACATCAAATTGATCCCTTACTTTTCCTGTTTTTTCTATTTCATCGATTTGGTTTTCATTGAGTTTCCAAAGCCTGAGCTTCTCACGTGCAGCAGTATAAAGCTCAGGGTAGGTCTCTTTCGTGGAGGCAGCTTCCAATAATTCCTTTTGGGCTGTAACCAACTCAGGCGAATAAATGGTGGCCAGACGTTCTCCCCGCCTCACTACCTGACCTGTGAAGTTTACAAAGAGCTGCTCTATTCGCCCGGGAAATTTTGCCGTAACGGAAGCCAACTGGCGTTCATCGGCCTTCACTTTACCGGTAAGGAAAAGCTCACCTTCAGGTGACACTCCTGTAACTCTGGAGGTATGGATATTGGCCATGGCCACCGCTTCAGGGGTCATCTCATGAATCAATGGATTCGAACTGGCTGATGACCGTTTAGTGGAAGCTGGTATCAGGTCCATTCCGCAAATGGGACATTGGCCGGGTTCCGATTGCCTGATCTGCGGGTGCATAGAACAGGTCCAAACCTCATTACCTTCATCATGGTTATGCACGGCTGCTTCCGTCTCCTGATGACCTGAAGATGGTTTTACCATCCAGCCGAGTACGCCTCCCAATGTCAGCGCTACGAGCACGATCAGTAGGAGTTTTTTATTTTTAAATATTTCTTTCATCGTTTTAACTTTTTAGATCAATTAATTCAGTTCTGTTGCTGCCAGGTTTTCCAGCATGGCAATGGTGACGTGCTGATCTACTATTGAAGTGATCAGCTTGAGTTGATAATCGAGCAATTGCTGTTGTACCCGCAGCACTTCCTCGAAATCCCGTCCGTCAGTAGCGTAGCTGGTCATCAGCAGGTTCAGAGTTTGCCTGGCCAGGTCGGTTTGCTCCCGGTACAGCTTTGTCCTTCTGGTTGCATCGTCCAAATCCCGCAAGGCGGTTGACCATCGGGTGGTCAACTGATTGACGGTGTTTTCCCTGCGCTGCTGAACGGCCAATTGTTTCAATTCCGCCTCTTTCTGTAAAGCATTGTACTTTTTCCGATAGATGGGTATAGTCAGCCTCAACATGGGCATCACCATGTCATTGCCGCCCATCGGCATTCCATTTTCTGTCCTTGGACTAAAGGGCATATAGTTGACGCCTGCCCCCAACATAGGCCTGCCTTCCAGCCGAGCCATCTTTTTCTGTGCCTCATAGGCTTCTTCCTCGGCATCCAGCATTTTCAGCATCGGATTGTTCTGTAAAATGCTATCCAGGATAGCCCTCCGCTCAAAAGGAACGGAAGTTTCTGCCAGGGTGTCGGAGATTGTTACTTGATGATCGTATTCACGGTTGAGCAACTGGTTGAACTCTGCCTGCAAGAGCAAGCGGGAATCTTCCAAAAGTGCCAATGTATTCTCCAGCTCCTTAATCTCAATCCTGACCCTCAGGACATCACTCATGCCTGAGCCGCCCCCGTTCATTGATGAGGAAGTACCCATTGAAGAACCACCTTTTGAACTGCTTTTACCGGAAGTGCCACTGGTCATTCCACCGCTCATTCCACCCATTGACGATGCTGATGAGGTGGAGGAACCGCTGTTCATGCTTGTAGCTTGCTGCATATTGCTAGGGCCGGAACCGGTTCCTATATCTGCACTCTGAAAACGAATGAGCGCCAGCCGCTCATACTGTTTAAGAATCTCAAGGTTTTCCTCCGTAATGCGGATTTCCTCTTCTAGCCGATACAGTTGATACCAGGTGTTTTTTACCTGATAAAACAAGCGGTATTTGGCATCCTGAAACACTTTGTACTGCGCCAGTGCCATTTTGCTTGCTTCATCCTTTTGGGTTTTCAGCATGCCGAACCAGGGAAACATCTGCATCAACTGGATGTCGGCTTGCTGGTTGCCCATGAACCGCTCCATTGGTTGAAAGAAGAAACCCATGGTCAGTTCAGGATCAGGAAGTGCTCCCACCTGAGGTACTTTTTCCAAAGAGGCCAGATATTCATTGAAGTAGGCTTTTAACTCCGGGTTGTTTTCTGCTGCTACTTTCAGGTATTCATCCAGGCTTTGTGAAAAGCTTGTGGACTGAACTCCTAAAAACAACAGGAATATGATTGCTATTTTTTTCATCTTCCTCTATTTATGATTCAGTAAATACTTCGGGATTGCGTCTTAACTTGCGCTCTGCCCACCAGCAGTATAGGACTGGCACCAGCAGTACTGTAATGATCTCGATGATCATACCCCCGAATGAGGGAATGGCCATTGGGATCATGATATCCGAACCCCGGCCTGATGAAGTAAGCACCGGCAAAAGTGCTAACAAGGTGGTGGCTGTGGTCATCATGGCTGGCAATACCCGCTTTTGTCCGGCTTCCAAAACTGCCTTGCGTACCTCTTTCACGCTTTCCGGTTCCCGTTTTTCAAAGCTTTGTTTCAGATAAGTAGCTACCAGCACGCCATCATCGGTGGCAATACCAAACAAGGCAATAAATCCAACCCATACCGCCACACTCAGGTTATACACCTTCATTTGGAAAAGCTCCCGCATGTTGGTGTCAAAGACCGAAAAATTCATAAACCAGTCCTGACCGTAAAGCCAGAGCATCATAAATCCCCCTGAAAAAGCCATCGCAATCCCCGTGAATACAAACAAGGTGGTTGAGACAGCCCGGAACTGGAAATACAGGATAAGGAAAATAGCCGCAAGACAAAGCGGAACCACTATGGCCAATCGCTTTTCAGCCCTTACCTGGTTTTCATAACTTCCTGAGAATTCATACCGAACCCCGGCAGGGACTATGAGTTCGCCCGAATCAATCTTTTCCCGGAGGTAGCGTTGTGCATCTTCCACTACAGTCACCTCGGCATATTCAGGAAGCCTGTCCAGTAGCACGTACCCCACCAAAAAGCTGTTTTCCCCCCTGATCATTTCAGGCCCAGGCCGGTAGGTGATGTCTGCGAGCTGGCCAAGTGGGATATAATTGCCCAGTGGCGTAGGCACTTGCATGGACGCTATGGCCGAAGGGTCATCCCTGTACTCACGGGCATAGCGGACTCTGATCGGGAAGCGTTCCCTGCCCTCTACAGTGGTGCTTATTTGCATTCCGCCAATAGCCGTTTCTATATAGTCTTGTACATCCCGGATGTTGAGCCCGTAGCGGGTAATCTTATCCCGGTCAATGTCAATTTCGAGATAAGGCTTACCTACAATACGGTCGGCAAAAACGGCCTCTTTCTTGACAGAGGGAACTTCCTTAAGGTATTTTTCCAATTGCAACCCAAATTCTTCAATGGTTTTCAGGTCTGGCCCATAAACCTTGATCCCCATGGGCGCCCGCATACCCGTTTGGAGCATGACCAGCCGGGTTTCGATCGGTTGAAGTTTGGGAGAGGACGTAACGCCAGGAATATTGACTACAGAAACAATTTCATCCCAGATGTCATCAGGGGTTTTTATATGGTCCCGCCATTGGCGGAAATACTCGCCACTGCGATCTTCAATGAGTTGATTGACGTCAATTTGTTCCGGGGACATGGTCTCCGGGTCATAGGTGGTTCCATCTTTCAGTTCAAAGTGACCGTCATCATTTACTTTAAACCGCAGCTTGTTTCCATTGATATCGGATACATATTCGCTTTTGTAGTTAATGGTGTTTTCGAACATCGAAATGGGTGCAGGATCGATAGCCGTTTCTGCCCGGCCTGCCTTACCTACCACCATTTCCACCTCCGGAATGGCGGTGACCATCATGTCCAGTTTTTGCAATACTTCCCGATTCACTTCAATGCCGGAGTGCGGCATGGACGTGGGCATCAGCAGGAAAGAACCCTCGTTGAGCGAAGGCATGAATTCTTCCCCCAAACCGGGAAAAGCCTCCGATACAGCCGTCCATCCTGAAGTTTCCCTCAAGTTCCACCCCAGCTTCTCAGTTGCATTTGGCAAAAAGCCAAAGACCCGGTCGAAACCCAGCCAGATATTGGCCCCTAATAAAATAATGACAACAGGTATAACCAGGAACAAGCCTTTATTGTCCAGGCACCACATGAGGATTTTCGGATAAACCCTGAGGAATAGAGCGAAGGTGCCAAGCACCAATCCGAGGATTACGGCAATAAACAGAAAATTGACCAGCAGGCTATTGGATACCCCCAAGGGTACCCATTCGGTGGCAAGTAGCCAGGCTACAGCCACTACGGTTACGCCCACCATCATCAGATCGCGGTATTTTCCCAGTCTGTCAGGGTAGTGGTGCAGCAGCACGTTCACCAGCCCGAAACCAAACAGCACCCAGCCTGCCCATGACCATACGGTAAAGGCAATCACCGGCCCTGCAATTAACAAAAGATAATTCAGGTACAGCCCTGTTTTCCCTTTTGCCTTTTTCATTGAAAATATCCAATGCGAGAATGCCGGCATGATGACGAGGGTAAAAATCACGGCCGACACCAGGGCAAAAGTTTTGGTGTAAGCCAATGGCCCGAAAAGTTTGCCTTCGGCCGCTTGAAGTGTAAATACCGGCAGGAAACTGACAATGGTAGTACTTACAGCCGTGATAATGGCAGTGGCTACTTCGGTAGTAGCCTCATACACGGTTTTTAATTTTGACTGGCCTTCGGGTGCCATTTCCAGGTGCCGGAGAATGTTTTCATTCAGGATAATCCCCAGATCGACCATGGTGCCGATGGCAATAGCGATACCCGAAAGCGCTACGATGTTGGCATCCACTCCGAAGTACTTCATAAAGATAAAGCACATGAGCACAGCCAAGGGCAGCAGGGCGGAAATTAAAATAGAAGCCCGCAGGTTGTATACCATCACAATGATCACAATGATGGTGATCAGGATCTGCAGGCTGATGGCTTCATATAGTGTGCCGAGTGTCTCGTAGATCAGGCCGGTGCGGTCATAGAAGGGGACGATGGTCACTTTTGATACCGTGCCGTCTTCCAGTGTTTTGGACGGAAGGCCATCGGCTATGGTGTTGATTTCTTCTTTTACTGCATTGATGATTTCCAGCGGATTATCACCGTAGCGGGCAATAACCACACCGCCCACTGCTTCGGCTCCTGATTTGTCCAGGATGCCGCTCATGTTTCTTGGTTGGGGGCCAATGTTTACCTTGGCAACATCTTTTACCCGGATCGGGACATTGTCCGTTACTTTTACTACAGCCTTGTCCAGATCAGCCAGCTCTTCTACATAACCCAGGCCTCTTACGAAATAATCCACCCGGTTTACTTCAATGGTGTTGGCTCCCACATCGATATTGCTGTTTCTTACGGCCTGCATCACATCCATGAGGCTAACCCCATGCGCTTTCAGTGCGGCAGGGTCAACATCTACCTGGTATTCTTTGACATAGCCACCCACAGAAGCGACTTCTGCCACACCTTCCACCGCAGTGAGAGCGTAGCGTATGTAATAGTCCTGGATGGTGCGCAGTTCGTGGAGGTCCCATCCTCCGGTAGGGTTTCCGTCCTTGTCCCTGCCTTCCAGTGTGTACCAATACACCTGCCCCAAGGCGGTAGCATCTGGTCCAAGTTTGGGCTGTACATCAGGTGGCAGCAAGCCTGCAGGAAGTGAGTTGAGTTTTTCCAGCACACGGGAACGGCTCCAGTAAAATTCAATGTCTTCATTGAAGATGATGTAAATGCTGGAAAAACCGAAAGCCGAACTGCTCCGCACGCTTTTTACGCCAGGCAAACCAAGCAATGCGGTGGTAAGTGGATAAGTGATCTGATCTTCTACATCCTGTGGAGAACGACCCATCCATTCGGTAAAAACAATCTGCTGGTTTTCACCGATATCAGGGATGGCATCCACTGGAACCGGGTCACGTGGCAGGAAGTCCACGTTCCAATTGAACGGGGCGGTAACTATGCCCCAGGCTACAATGAGTAGCAATACGAGAACGGTTACGAGCTTATTCTCGAGAAAAAACTTGATTATGGAATTGAGCATTTTTCATTCAATTTTCTTTGAAACTGTTTTGAGAAAAGTACACGACAAATCATGTACATGTGGCATAGTAAGACACTATGCTACAGCGAAAATTTGAATGAATGCTTATATAAGGAAGGACTGAACGAGCACAGGTATGTCCCGCTCAATCAGGGGTGGAGAGTAATCGTTAAATGAATAGTAATCAACTGAAGGGGAGATAAAAATAAACGATACCAGTGCATAGAGAACGGCTGTCATCTGAAAGTCAGGCGCTGAAACAGACTTGACGATACTCAACTCCTCACTGCCTTCCAGTATGAGGGTGTGGTCTTCACAGCAACCTTTTTTAGTCACCTGCTGGTGTTCACAATCCGGATCATGTTTATTATTGGCACAGGGTGACTTTTGGGTGGCCATCTCGCAAGGATCAGCCCCGGAAAAAAGTGCAATGCTCTCCAACTGTCCCATGCAAAAATGCATACCAAAGGTGTAGCTCGTGGAACTGAGCAGCACCAGGATGGAAAGCAGGATGGCCGATATTTTTCTAAAACGTTGCACTTTGGAGAAAGTCTAGCACGAATTTACGAAATTTAGTTCAGAATGTTCGATTTTAACATCAAAATTTGACGGTTTGTATTTCAAATGAGGGTGTCCGCTAAACTCTGTCCAGGAGTTTGAAATTAGAGTGAAAACTATTACACTGGACAGACATGGAAAAAGAGGATTTAGATTTACTGAAGAAGAAAGCGCTGGCACAATTTAAGACCGGCAAATCGTTATTTGGAGAAGGGGGCGCCTTCGCCCCGATGTTGAAAGAATTCCTGGAGGAAGCCTTGGAAGCGGAGATGGAGGAGCATCTATCGAAAGAGCGGGCTCAGGGCAATAAACGGAACGGCAAGGGCAGCAAAACGGTAAAAAGCAGCTCAGGCGAGCTGGAGATTCAAACCCCTCAGGATCGCCACAGCAGTTTTGAACCGGAGATTGTCAGGAAGCGACAACGGATCCTGGCCGATAATCTGGAAGATAAAATTATTGGCCTCTACGGGCTAGGAACGAGCCTACGGGACATCTCGGCTCATATTCAGGAGATGTACGATACGGAGATCTCCACGAGCGTGCTGAGCGAGATCACCGATCGGATCGTTCCGAAGGTAAAGGCCTGGCAATCCCGGCCGCTGGAATCCATTTACTGCATCGTGTGGCTGGATGCGATGTTTTACAAAGTCCGGGAAGAAGGGAAAGTAGTCCACAAAGCGCTTTATAACGTGTTGGGAGTGAACAAAGAAGGACGAAAAGAAGTACTGGGGATGTATGTCTCGGAAAGCGAGGGCGCTAATTTCTGGCTGGGAGTGCTGACCGATCTCCAGAACCGTGGCCTGCAGGGCATCCTGATTGCGTGCATAGACGGCCTGAAAGGCTTTGCGGAAGCGATTGGCTCTATTTACCCCCAAACCGAAGTCCAGAGCTGCATCGTGCACCAAATCCGCCATTCAATCAAATACGTGGCCAGTAAGAACCAAAAGGAGTTTATGAAGGATTTGAAACCGGTCTATCAGGCCGATACCCGGGACGCAGCGGAAATGGCGTTGTTGGAACTGGCCGATAAATGGGAGAAAAAATACCCGGTGGTCATTCAATCCTGGCAGAATAACTGGGGAAAGCTCAGTACCTATTTTGCTTATACCGCTCCTATCCGAAAACTGATCTACACAACCAACGCGGTGGAGGGCTATCACCGGCAGGTACGGAAGGTAACCAAGACCAAGGGCTCATTCCCATCGGATATGGCGCTGATGAAGCTGGTTTACCTGGCTACGCGGAGAATTGAAAAGAAATGGACCACCCCGCTTCAGAACTGGGGGTTGACCGTTCAACAATTAGCCATTAAATTTGAGGGCAGGTTGCCGCTGGATTTGGCGCGAACCCCATCCGGGGGCTAGCCCCCGGATGGGCAGGTTGGACAGAGTTTAGAAAACACTCCCTTTCAAATACTTCAATATGTGAATTTTCATGCTGTATTTCTCTTGAAAAATCTTAGTCTCCTGACACTTATTTTTGTAGTCATTATCTTTTACACAGCAGTAAAAAGAATCCCGTGTGGATGAGTCACCCACACGGGAGTTCCGTCAGAAACTAATCACCGCTTCAAGCACGACTCCACTGAACTCAGCCCCGGCAAAACGCCCTGTCCAGGCACTGCCTTCATATTGCTGCTTCATGTACTCAACTTTTGTTAAAACGTTCTTTGAAAAATACCAGCCTCCACCAAAGTTGATCCGGCTGATATCGAGGTTCTCTGATGCACTTTCACGCATCTTGCCACTCACTGTATTGTATCTGCCCCCAAGATAGAAACGCTCATCAGCTCCAAACCGGTACAATACCTCTGCGGCAATTTGTGTAAATGCCCCCTCTGTGTCGGCTTGAGGTGTTGTGAATTCATTGCTTCCATCAGCCAACTCATAAATACCAAAGAACTCCAAGCCTTTGTACTTGATGAATGGGTTAATCTGCAAGGCTGTGAGTTTTGTGAACCTGACATTGAACTGACCATCACGAGGGCCACCCTCTGTATTGCCATCCACATCCGGTACTGTAAAAAGCACATTGTAATACCTGGAGCCTCCTCGGTCACCACCATACAGATAGGTGCCTGTTGAGGTGCCTTTATTGATGTACCAAGATCCGGTCAATCGTACTCTCAAATCCTCACTCAGTTGTTTATCGTATCCCAACTTACCGTAGATAGAAGGCTTATTGTCTGTATTGTCGTTCACCGTTACATTTTGATTTAGCTTGCCATTTGTCAACCCAACCACCGCCAATAAACCATTCTTTTGAACTGTAAGCTCTCCGAATGCCTCGGTGGAGAATGCATCCATAAGATAATTCCCCACAAAGGGGTTGAAAATACCTCTGGCATTGTCTGTTCTCCTGAAATGTGCGTCCCCATAGTTAAACTCATCTAGCCCTATGGTGATGCTTGTATATTTCATGACCCCCTCCAGAAACCCGGGTTTAACAAAGTCAAGATTATCCACTCTCATGTATCCACCCTTAATCCATGCTTCGTTGTGTGCTCTGGAAGAAAGATAGGTTCTGAGGTGCATCCGAACACCTTCCATTACCTGTACGTCAAGGTTGAGGTTAGCTGAAGGTAAATTGAAATCGGAACCAAGCTCAACCAAGGTACCCGCATCATTACTTTGGTTAAGGCCCTGAAATTGCATGGCGAAATCACCGCCTACTCTTACTTTGAGTCCATCAAATATAACTGTATCCTCTTTTGAGGGCTCGAATACATTCAGGCCGTTTTTATCGTTTGGCCTGAAATACTGCAAGCCTGGTTGTTGGGCATATGTGGTATTGATCACCATCAGTGTCAAGGCAATGAATACCAAATGAATTTTATGAAACGTTTTCATGATTTTAACATTTTGTTGAAAGTCTGATTAAAGAAACTTGATGTTAGTTTTGTCGGATAGATGGTGTCTATAATACTGTTCGAATATCCCGGAGCAGCTAACTATACAGAACTATTTCCGACATTGCCCAAAGTTTCGTAACCCAGGCAACTAACAGATAATCAGACGTTAGCTAAAGAAGAAATGACTGGAACAGGATAGAGCGATACCGCCCTGACCAGCCGGGGGGAGCCTTTTTAGGAGTTGTGTGAATATTCCGGGGAAAGTACACCACCCGTTCCGGATGAAAGTACACCAGTGAAGAGGCCAATAATCTGCGCAGCTGCGCCACTGGGTTTTCAAAGTTAAAGATTTTTTTTCTTCCTCATAGA
>Ga0164243_10001885_pt1 | contig 35179 bp, 30 predicted proteins | sample OricompcompostOP_FD_108781 | JGI IMG/M metagenome (GOLD analysis project Ga0164243, IMG submission 108781) | Organic Plus compost microbial communities from Emeryville, California, USA - Original compost - Organic plus compost (OP) | ecosystem: Engineered > Solid waste > Mixed feedstock >...
ACAGCCTGTGTCTCAGTCAATATGGATAGCGCTTGCCTGGTGCATCGGGATTCTGGTTGTGGCCTACTTCTTTGCGATCATAGCCTATCGAAAGCGTGTGTAAGCATGAAGGCCATGTCCAGGAAAAGACGTTCACACTATCGCTGTTCTTTATAAGAGATACTTTCAAAACAACTGTGTGACTTACTGTAGGTAGGACATACTGCTCTGCGGAGGAGCGAAAGCACTTCCCTTTGTGGAGTATGTCCTACCAATCGAGTAGAAGATCATACAAAGAGAAAGAAGAAGAAAGATGCCACCGCTCTATCACTAGTTGCGCCGACTTGGGTCGCAAGCCTCCCCCTGTGTATGGTTGCTTATGTCAGGTGACCCCCACGCCTAAAGGCGGGGGCTTGCATCTAGCCCCGAAGGACTGACACGATAGCCCGCCTGACAGGTCGGGCCACTTTCTCTAGATCTACCAGAGAGAGCAAGACAAGCCAGATACTTGTCCCGAATGTTGTACGCAGCATTCAGGTCTGCATTGAGTTGATAGCCACACTGGCGGCAAAGGAAGAGCGATTGAGAACGGCGAAAGAAACGGAGCCGCGGCGGGAGAGAACACCCAGGCTGTTTCTCTGTGACTACTCTCAGCTCTTCGGTTGCAGGAGGAGACAGAAAACCACGGAGAAAGCGTGCACGTTCCCCTTCTGAAAGCAGGCCTGGTTCAAGAGCGGACCAGCGCTCGCGTTCCCATTTTACTCGAAATGCACTCGAAGTGCTTGTTCAAGCTGTTGGTAGTTGTTGTTCACTCGCATTGCCCGCTTGCTTGCTCCTTCTGCTTCTAGTTTGTCGCGTGAGAGCGGCATCAGAGAGTCAAGTCCCCCACACGCATCATCTCTTCATGTCTCCACAAGACAGGAACATCTCTCTTCCTCTTTTGTCTGTTCGAATCCCGAAGCCGGGAGGAAGGCAGTTTCGACCGCCGGGGTTCCCGCGCCGCTTCTGGTGCCATCTCGCGGACCAGTTTGCGGGAACCTCCGTTTGTGGCCTCTTTTTGGGCTTCAACACGCGCTCTTTTTTCGGTGAAAATGCGGTCAACCCGCTTGTCACGCCGTGCGGGAACCTCAGTACGAAACAGTGGGAACACCAGGTTCCCGCGGAATGGGTCATTGTGTCTCATCCTCACGAAGGCGCCGTTTCCAGTATAATGCATGCCGGGAGCAAACACAAGCTCTTGTGGCGTGCTGCCTGGTTGTGAAAACGAGGTATGTATTTCCAGTCCCGTGATCGGCACCGTTTTGAGCAGCCGGTCATCCAACCAGATCCCAAAGGAGCGGCTGGCGGCTCGCAGCAGCGCTGTCACAAACTGGCTCGAGCCACACCCACCAGGCTGAAAAAACGCGGAGGCTGGAATAATCCGGTGCCCTGCTTGTAGGATTCACGACGATCAAGGTGAATCCTACACGCTATCCTGCCTGAATGCTCACTCACACATTGCCTGCAAGCCGCTCTGGCACACGCGATAATCCTGCGCCTCATCCATGATGACCTGTCTCACCAGCTCTCGGTCATGCAAACGCGAGACAATCCGATGATCTATCCCCTCCAGCGCCATCCGGTTCGAGGTGATCACCGTCGGCAGCATCGCGTTGTAGCGGTGATTGAGCAATTGGAAGAGCTTCTCATTGGCCCAGGGTGTCCGATGCTCCGCCCCCAGATCATCGAGCACCAGTAGCTCCACCTCCCGGATGCGCGCAAACAGCTCATCATAGGTTGTCGGCGCATTGGGCGCAAATGCCGAGCGCAAATGATCCAGCAGATCTGGCACCGTTAGAAATACCACGCGTTCCCCGGCCGCCAGCCGCTCATGCGCAATCGCCACTGCCAGATGTGTCTTGCCACAGCCATAGGACCCCAGCAACACCAACCATCCTGCTGGCTGTTCAGCATAGGCGAGCGCCGCTGTATAGGCCTCTGCCACTCCCGGCACACTCGCCTCAAAGCGCTCAAAGGTCGCTTGCCTGTACCTGGGCAACGTATCCAGCCGCGAGAGCTCTCGCAACCGGGCCGCCTCTCGCTGGTGTTGTGCTTTGCGCGTGCACACGCAAGGGAGAGCCTTGCCAAACTGCGGATGGCCAAACGGAACCTCCCGCCGTACAAATCCCGTCCCTCGGCACTGCGCACAGCGCTCCTCTGAAGCCTGCTGCGGCCCCTGCCCAGGCGAGAGCATCGTTACCTGCGGCGGGCGGGTCCGCCATGTCGATCGCGCCAATAGCGCCCCCAACGATTCCAGTCCGTGATCTCGTCGTTTCATCCTCATGCACTCCTTCTCTGCTGTGTTTCACGTTCACGCGCGCTCATCCCTTTGATGAGTCGTAGCCCCTCCACGGCTTTGCTCACCAGCACCTGCCCCGCTTCGCCGGCGGACGTCTTCCAACGCAAGCACACCTGCCACCCGCTCTCGGTCGGCTGTGCCGCACTCTCCAGGTGCAGCCCCAGGGAAGTGGCTTGCTGCGCCAGGATCGTGGCCAGTTGCTGGGCTTGTCGCTGCGTCAGCCCGCTGGAGAGCAATGGTTCCTCCGTCTGAGCACGAACAGGGGCCATCAAGGGGGATTCAACGGACGGGATGCGAGAAGCAGGCTGTTCTTGCCCTTTCGCGGCGGCTGCCGCCCGCTGCCTCGCCATCACCGCGTAGGGGATCTGCTCCTGCGACAGGCAAGAGCGCTCTACAGGCCCCCGGAGCCGCAGCTTCTGCTGCTTGAGATGCTCCAGAAAGGCATAGATCCGATGGCGTCCATGCGAATCCCGATGCACCAGATCATGCACATGCACCTGTTCCCCTTGATGCGTGCGTCGCCAGTACGCGTCCGAGCCATGCGTCCAGGCGGCCTCGATCTCCTGCAAACTGACCTTCGGTTCCAGCGTGAGCAGGCGCGCCGCTGCCCGCAGTTCGTGCCCGCGTTGCTCCCGCGAATACCCCTTTCCCCGCAGTCGCTCTACCAGCGCTACCACGGCCTCGGCTTCGACGGGTCTGGCATGCAACACGGCTTCGCCTGGGGAACCCACCTCACTCGCTTCGGCTTCAGCGGGCTGCATGGTTGAAGCTGGCAGCGCTTTCCCGGCCATACCAGGGACCGGCACGGTTTCTTGCTGAACTTCAGCAGCAGCAACGACAGGGGGCGCAACACGAGGAGAGAGCGGGGCCTGCTTTCCCTGGTCCCCCTCGACGCCTGGTGTGGCAGAAAGCGGAGAGCGCTCCACACGGGTGCTCGTTCTGCCGCTTCGGGCTTGAACACCAAGCCCATCATCCAGGAGAGAAACAGCAGCAGCACCTTCTCTCTCAGTTCGCTCCGTCTGATGAGTCGTCTGCACGGAAGCTGCTTCTTTTGGTCCTTGCTTTTCTTTTTCTTCTCTTTTCTCTTTCGTAGAGGGGCGCCAATGTGGAAGAGGGGGCCCGCCAATTTGGAAAGAGACGTTGTCATTTTGGAAAGGGGGCCCACCCTTGTGGGAAGAGGTGTTGCCACTGTGGATGAAGAAGCCGTCAACGCTCTCGCCCTTCCCCTCCTGCCAGAAGAACCGATGCGGGTCCGCCACGTGCGGCAAGGCATCGAGTGCCTGCTGGATCGCCTCCACCTGGAGCTGATAGCGCGCTCTGCCCAACGGATCCCCTGGCTCCTGACGCACCTGCACATACCCTCGCTCTGTGAGCCGCTTGAGTGCCCGCCGCAGCGTCGTCTTACTCATCGAGAGCGGCTGTTTCGCTCCTCCCACCTTCGCTGTATCAAACTTGTAGAGGCGCGAGAGTAGCTGGGCCTGCGAGAGCCGCACCCATCCCGACGGCTCCGGCGGCACTGCACGGCCGATTCGTTGGATTGCAGCAGCTTCCTGTCGCCAGCGCTGTCGCTGATACTCAAGCTCACCTTCCAACACCCGCAAGATTTGTGCCTCTAACTCATCCCGGGTCAGCAGCACATATTCCAACCGCACCATCAAAAACACGCCATATGGAAAGCGAAACAGGCTTGTGCGTTCCATGCATCTTCTCCTTTTCTGGTAATGAGAGCATTGGAGTTGAGTCGATGGCTTCCCATCTCTTTTGTGAGAACATATCCTGTGTCATGGCGGTATTCCATCGCTCTAGGGGAGGAGCGTACGAACTCCCATGTCTGGTACTTCTCTTCCCATGGGAAGGCTCTCTCTCCTCATGCTTTTCGTAAAAAAATCTTTTTCCTCGTTGTACAGAATGATTCCAGTTCTCGCTCGGAAAGAGTCTGGAAAATGCCCTGAAAAGACTCTTTCTTTTCTCTGGCACTTTTAGTATTTTGTCATGTGATTTGCTAATGTCATTGTTTTTACGATAGTATCAAGTATAATGCAGGAAGAAATGGGGATACCCTTCTTTCCAGGGATTGCTTTTTTCATTTCTTTTGCGTACAATATGAGGAAGTAGAGAGCTGTACTTATTTTAGCAATTGTTTTCTTGTTTACCAATAAGGAGAGATAGATGAATTTCCCAAATGCAGTACTGCCTTATATCTCTCCTCTGCCATTGTCTTATGCAGAGCATCTTCTTTATCTCCTCAAGCAAAAATACCCGGAGGAGAATGAACAAGCACTGCTTGCTCTTCTCTTGCAAAGGGTGCAAGAAAAACGAGATAGTGTCTTTCGCTATATTCATCCATTTGCCTTGAACCGGGAGAAGAGAAGAGTTCCGTCGTTTGTCAAACTCTCGACGGAATGGTTGAAGCGGGCGCTGTATGAGCATACCCCGGAGCAAATACCAGAAGCGGAGCGACGAGTTCCTCATTCTACTTACACCTATTGGGTAAAATCGGGCTACATTCATCATGAGAGGTTTGGGAGACCGGATCCTCATAGTGCTGCGGCTGTCTTAATCTTACGAATGCTAGTTGATGTTCCCGGCTGGCGGCTCTTTCCACCGTCTATCCAGGAACAAGAAAAAGACCGTTATTGTCTGGTGCAGCTTTCTCCAAAGGCGACCCCCACCTTATGCCGTCTTTCTGAACTTGGGCATTTGCCTCCGTCTGCGTTGGTATGGAGTCCGTGGGCTGGTGAAGCGGCTTGGAGTGAAGGGTGGGAGCTTATTGGGCGGGGTCAATATTACCTCGGATCTATTCGATTTGCCCGAGTGAAATGGGTGGATGATCTTGCCTGGTGGGATATTACTTTGAAGGATTTGCAAGCGTGGGATGCGCGAGGGGCTTCATGCTATCTTCATCATCCTGGGAATGAGGAAGCTCAAGTCCAGGCCCTCGCGCGTTGTATTTTGCATCGTCTGTCCGTGTCCCGTTTGGGAGACTTCTCGATGAAGAAAGGTTGAGTGAAATGGAAAACAAAATCGATTACTTTAACAGAGCGCAAAAGGCTCAAGAAATGAAGCGGCTCATTGAACAAAGTGATTTATTTGACTCACAGGTTGGTGGAATGCTTGATGTCTTTTCTCCTTCTGAACGTGATCAGATACAATCCATTGTGGATCTGGGCTGTGGGCCAGCAGGGACACTCCGAAAGGCAGCGCGAGAGTATCCTGACAAGCAGTTTCTTGGCGTCGATAATGCGCCTGATATGCTGGATTTTGCCCGTGCCGAGACAATGACGAGTAAGATTACGAATGTGGAGTTTTTAGCAGCAGATTTGCGCAAGCTTCCTTTTCCGTTACGGACGCAAAGCTTTGATCTTGTCTATGCTCGCTTAGTTTTTGGCTTCCTGCAGCGCAATTTTTATCCCTATTTTGTTGAAGAGATGGTACGGATTCTGCGGCCAGGGGGGTGGGTGTTGTGGTGGGATTGCGATTTTTCCCCATTCACATCTTCTCCAAGCCTGGCGAAGCTGTATAGTCTAGGAAAATTAGCCTTTTTCCGTTCTGGAGTAGGGCATCAAATTGACGCATTACATATTACGTCACCGCTTCTGGGCATCTTTCAAGGCGCGGGTTTAGAAGAGGTCAGGCAGCGTATCCAAATAATTGATTGCAGTTATGGCACCTCTTTTACTGAGGCATGTTTTCGCGATAATAAAGATTTATTTTCTCAGTTGAAAGGATACTGCCAAAAAATGGGAGTCGTAAATGAAGCTCCTCACAAGGAGTTAGAGGTGACAGAAGAAGAATATGACTATCTTGTATCCAGGCTAGATGAGGAGATGCATCGTCAGGACTTCGTTGTTCGCTTCGTTTTCATTGCAACGATCGGTCGTAAGCCTGCAATATAGTGCAACAATTGCAACCTTCCTGTTCATTCTCCGGGAGAGGGAGAGTGTTCCCCTTTCTTGAAAATGTTTTGGAAGCTGTGGAAGAAAACCAGAGAAAGGAGCATGAGATGTCAAGCAAGGCTGTGGTTTCCCAATTAGTGGAGGCCTGGAATGCAGATGATATGGTTCGCTTTTATGATTGTTTTGCGGAGCAATGTGTCTTTCATTCGTTAGAGGATTTTGGCCTTCCCCCGACGCTAGCCGGATACCGGCAGATTATTTCGGCCTTCGTTGCAGGTTTTTCTGAACGAAGGATGACGCTTCTCGAGCTTGTTGCGCAAGACGAACGAGTTGCGGTGCTGGTAAGGGAAGAGGGGCGTCATACCGGGCCCTGGCAGGGCATCGCTCCAACGAACAAGCGAGTGCAGTTTGAGGAAGCGGCCTTTTATCGCCTGGCGCATGGCAAAATTGTCGAGTGGCGGCTGGTTGCCAATCCGGCTCAGCTTCTGCACCAACTCCACTCCTGACTTCTGGAGAGAGGTCTTCCCTCTCTCTTGCTCAAACACGCATTGTACTTTCGCCATTGGAAGAGGGATCTTGGATGTATCAACGAAGGACAACAAAAAAATGTGCACAGAATCCGCGTATTCACCACTTTAGCTTGCAAGGATTACCAGCCGGCCATACGTTGGCCTTGAATCTGGATTTGGGGACATTATCTTACCTGGTGTATGAGCATGACACGCTTCGTTTACTGGCACAGGAATATTTTTGTCCCTCAGAGCTGAGTGTGCTTTCTCCCTTATTGGAGCAACATCCGTATTTTTGTCCGTATGAACATCTCTATGCCTGCTACTATTATAGTTCGACTCTGCACGAAGCGATAGAGCGCGCCCGGCATCTTCTGCTGAAGGCGGCGGAAGAAGGAAAATGGGACCAGGAAATTCGACCGATTCGCGACGCGCTCTCTCGTACACGAATAAAGTTGCGGAGTCTGGGCTTAGATGTTTTGACGTTGCATCAGACGGGCTACCTGTTGCATTGTAATGTCGCCTGACATGTTCTCATGTTGTAGAGGTGTGCAGATGAAGCAAGCCATTCTTGTGGAAACGAATGCTCCTCTCACTGCTTCCCAACGCTTGATGGCAGGGCTTGTATTGGTGCTGAGCGGGAGCTTGCTGGTGCTGTTTTTTTTCCCGACGACGCTCCCCCAACCGGGGACCCTGCGCTTTTTGCAGACGGTCCAGGGGAGCAGTTGCGTAGAAGTGACACTTCAGGCGCTCTCTCCCCCTCACCATCAGTACTTTCTCTGGCTGTTACCAGAGAAAGGTGATGATACACGGAAAGCAATATTGTTAGGCTCTTCAGGACAGACGGTGCACCTCAAGCGTTGTCTTGGGCAGAGGAATCTCCTGGCATCCTATAGCCGGGTGCTGGTGACAGACGAGGAGGGTGGGATGCCCACGGCCCCCACATTAGATTCACGTCTGTGGCGATATGAGGGGGCTTTTCCTGATACGGCAGGGGGGCAGCGCTTTAGCGCACTTGATCATTTGCGTCATCTCCTGGCTGAAGAACCTACCTTGAAGCAGCTTGGCCTGGATGGAGGATTTGCCCTGTATCTTCAGCATAATGCAGCCAGGGTAGATGAGTGGTCTCGGATGGCTCAACAAGCCCATGAGGAGAAACAGATTCGCCAGTTTTTATACCAGAGTATCCAGTATCTGGATGGGACCGCGTTTGCCTGGAAAGTCTTACCGCCCGGGACGCCTGTGTTTGTTGGGAGTGAGGGACGGCTTGGGCTGTTGGAAGAAGCTGGTCAGGAACTCCCGGGCTATTTGAATCATATTCGAGAGCATGTCCGGGGGATGAGTGAAGCGCCGGGTGTCTCAGTGACGCAACACGAACTCGCCCTGCATCTTGATGACATGATTCGGAGCGAACTGATCCCGGCCTATCAGCAGATACGAGGACATGTCCTGGCCCTTTTGCAGATGGAAACGTTGGGAACGCCTGAAGCAAGAGAGGCCCTCGCGCAGCTTGCTGCAACGGCTCATGCTGCCTACGCAGGTAACGGCAAAAGCGGAAGTATCACGAGCCTGTGTGCCCAACTACAGCAACTGGCGACAATGGATATTCTGCCTGTCTAAGGAGGAGGGTATCATGCGGAGTCGGCGGATCTTTCTGCTGTTTCTTGGTGCGTGCTCGGTCGCTGGTTTCGCTTCTGGCGTGACGACGACGTTCCTCTCATCCGCGCACGTAGAAGAGCCTCATCCAGATGAGGGGATCTCAATGATGCCTCCCGCCTCTTCTCTGGCGCTTGAAGGGGTGCGGGAAATGAAGGAAGAGATTACAGCCCTTAGTTGGGCTCCGTCTCAAAAACGGCTGGCTGTGAGTGCAGGGGCACAGGTGTCTCTCTGGACGGCTGATCTGGCATTTCGACAAACACTTGCTTTTCCGATGCGCTGTTCGCTCCTGGCCTGTAGTGATCAGTATATTGCGGCGAGTGATCAGGAGCTCGTGGTGTACGATTGGAAATCCGGTCACTATGTCGAAATTCCTGCGGTACCGCGGCCCATTACCGGACTGGCCTGGGTTGCAGATACATTATTGTGTGCATGTGATCAACAACTCATTTCCTGGCGGCAATATCGGCTGCGGCAGATCGCCGTCTCCCGGGCTCCGATCCAGAGGCTGGCAGTTGTTGCGGACAGATGTGCGATTGCTGTGGGGCAGGAAGTGATGCTCCTGCAAGGTGCTTCATGGCATGAGGTGGCGACGATACCGTTGAGTCTGCCTGTACGGGCTTTGGCCTGGTCTCCTGATGGCAGATATCTTGCCATTGCAGATGAAGGTGGGGAGCTTGCTCTGTATCGAGGCCCACGGCAGGAAAAAAGGGTGCTGAGTGAGCATATCGCCTCGTTAGCCTGGTCTGCCGATGGGAAGTGCTTCATCTCGATAGGAGAAGGAGGCCTGACGGTTTGGGATACCAGCTTACACCAACAGGCAAAAACGCTCTATCAGGGACAAGAGGTAGTCTGGATTTCTTCAAATCACGTTCTATGTAGCAACAAGAAACAGCTTACGCTCTGGAAGCAGAACGAAAAAGAGGCGGCGCTGTAGCAAGCGCCGCGCCTCTTTTCTTCCGAGAGGTGGTCAGGATTTCAAGGAACATCGAGTATTTCTGGCGGTGGGGCGTTGAGAGCATATGTCGTGACGAGCCAGCTCTGGCCGGTGGCCGTATTCAGCCCTGCAAGGAGCAGGACCTGCATATGTTGAATGAGAGGTTTTTGTGTTTTCGGATCAAGGACGGTGTGCTCGTCTCGTTTTCCTGTTTGATCTGCTAACGACTGATACAGTGTAAAGGAGACATCAACCCAGGCAAATAGCTCATCTCCGTTCTGCTGGATTTTGTGAATCTGAGTGGATGGATGAAGAACCATTTGAACAAGCTGTTGCTGCTGGACCTGGTCAAACAGAACATTGTTGATCATCCGCCGATCATAGTGAAGGAAGCGTTCTTTTGCGGCAGGCGATAAAAAGGCCATTGCTGCTGTAAAGGTCCCGCCGTGCTGTTCCCGAATGCCAGCGTTGCGATAATCCAGATTCATTTCAGCCTGGACAAAGTCAATGGCCACACGTTGAGCACTGAGAGCGTCAATGGGGGTGAGGCCTGCTTGCTTCCAGCCGTTCGGCACGGGAAGAAGAGCGGATGACTCTGGAGGAGATGCGGTAGGTGATGGTTGTTGTGTTGGTTGGAGTGGGTGTTTAGGAGCGTCTGCTGTTGGTACCGGGAGTGCGACCGGATACAATAGCAGAAGAAGTACACCGACAGCAAGCATGATGGTGAGGCCTGCAACCCTCCATTTCCAACGGCGCCGTTTGAGCGCAGGTTCAGGTGCGGTGGATGGTTCAGATTCGGGCTCAAGCGGAGAAAGAACCGGTGCGGCCTCTCCCGATGGCTGAAAGGGGGCCTCAAACGGGGCATCATCGAAGGTGAAAAAGAGGTCTTCCTTGTCTGGGAGTGTGTGTTCCTGTCCGTCTTTGTTGTGCGTTGATGGCATCTTTGTTTCCTCCTCATTGTAATAGTTTTGTTGGAAATATACTGTGTCTATGAAGGAAGTCCGCAGAATTCCCCCGGGAACGATTCGGAAGGTGATCGGGAAATGGGCGGAACAGATGTATGCTCCGGGAAGGTGAAGGGGTGACCGTGGTTCGTCATGGAGGAGAGCGTTCCTTTTTTTGTCTCTCTCTGCTTATGAGCGTTTGCGTTCCAAATCGGTGGTGCGGTGTGGCTGGTGGAAATTGCCAACAATCAACTTCGCTTGATAGGAAAGCAGGAGCTTTGTCCCTTGTGTGTGGGGGAGGAAGGCTTGAGCTGTAGAGGAGAGAGGCCCATACAGCTCAAGGGTTTGCTGTGTCAGGAGGGAGGAGCAAAGAACAAATTGAGCACTTCGACCGCTTCCTCTGCAATATCATCCGGGGTGTCAGCGGGTGGGTGGAGCGGAGCAGGGTGCTCAGATGGGCGGTGTTCAAGCATCGCGGGGATACACCCGTATCTCACTACAAAGCAGATCAGTTTCTCAAGATCAGGAAGCAGGAGTTCAGCCAGGCGGCGTCCTTCATACAGGCCGTAGCAACCTGCCGGGCCGGGAGGTTCGAGCGCTGCCCCAAAGAGTGTCCCCCGCTCAAACAGTGTTCTGACCACATCATTGAGGTCTCGGTCATGCTGTTCTGCAAGGGCTTCTGCTTGTTGAATATCACGGATACGGAGACGAACATGTTTTAGGATGAGGCCACCGGAGCGCTGCTTTGCCATTATGCCAGGATCCCCCTTCTGCTTTGTTTCCGTTTTGCCAGATTGAGGAGCAGAAAGATCCCCGCGATGTTGGCGATCCGGGCAACATCCTCTGCCAGACATTTGATCAGGTGGGGAGGATGGTGTTGTGTTTGGCGGCGAATCTGGTGTGCCAGATCAATGGAGCCGCCTCCGGTGAAAGCGAAAACCGCATCGAGAGTAGGATGATGGGCCAGAAGCGTACGAATCAGATTTCCCCCCTCTCGATCCTTGTATGCGGCTATGAGCTGTTTGCCTTTTTCTTGCTCCGCTCCTTCTAATGGGAGCCCCCCAATATAGACCTGGCCGCGGCGCATCATCTCCAGAGCGGAGCCATAGGAGAGAGGTTCCATCTGGGAGAAGTGCGCTTGGCGGAGAAAGATTCCCATATCACGGACAACGCTTGCCATTCCATCGGCGATTTTGGTGCCTGTGACCTGAAGCGACGCGTTGCGGCGGCGAACGGTGACAATGTGGGCGTCGTAGAAGCCAATATCAAACCAGACCCATTGAGGAACCTCGGGATGAAGCGAGCGGCCAAAAATATCGGAGTCAAAGGCAAAATGGCTCCCAAAGGTTTGGGGAACAGCGGGCAAAATCTCATGAATACGGATGTCATATCGATCAGTATCTTTGTACCAGAGGACGAAGGACTGTAAGCCAGTGGAGAGCGCTGCCTGAACCTGTGGGCTGACGCCCTGGCCAACGATGACTTCTTCGTTGCGACATCCCGGGCAGATGCCAATGAAATGGGTGCCTGGGCCATAGCCGGCCTGGATCAAGGTACTGACAAGACAGGCTCGGTTGAAATTCACAAAACGGTGATCGTTCCAGCGAACATCCGTTTTGCCGATGGGGAGGCTGGCTTGCGCGTCAGCAAACGATCCGATATGGAAACGGGGAGAGCGAGAGCCGTCACGTTCTTCAACCTGCCACCATTCTCCGGTATCAGTGGCGTAGATAAGGGGGGTTGTTTCTTCCTCGTAGAGAGAAGGAGTTTGGGTGATGACCGGTGTATGGGTCGTTGCATGCAGCGTCATGACACGCGTTGCACTGTTGCCATTCTCCAGCGCCATCTCAATAACGGGGGCGCCATCAGCGGAGAGATACGCCCCTGAGAGCGGGCCATGAGGGAGATGCAGTGGTTGCTGAGTTGTAATGAGATCAAGAAATGAGTGAGCGGGAAGAGACGTCATCGAAATCTCCTTTGGTTGAAAGATATCGTTTTGTGTGCGTTTTGTGTGCGTTTTGTGTTCGTCTACTTTCAACTTCCCAGTAGATGAAGGACACAAAAAGAACACAAAAAGGACACAAAAATATTATGGTACAAAATCAAATGACTCATAGCCTGTCGAGGATTGTTTGCGTGCCGTGTGCAGCACCTGTTGTGTTTTCTCGCTGGGAGACCAGGCCTGAGACGAGAGCCGACGCAGATGCTTGTAGTAGGTGGCCCAGGTGGTGTCAATATGATAGTGATCATTCAGTTGGGCCCAGAGCCGAATGGCGTAGCGCATGGCTCGCTCGCTGGCTGCAACCCTTTCACCTACCTCTTTGCCCTTGAAGGAGATTTTGAGATCAAGCCGATTCTCTACGGCTTTCTGAGCATACTGAGCGTAGAGAGATGCGGCTTGTTGGAGATGTTCGGATGCGGCTTCGCTGGTTGCCTCTTTGAGCGCCTGTTCTCCCTGATGCTGAGCATGCTCTGCGAGCAACCAGAGGGCTTGCAGATACCAGTCGCGGTATTTGGTATAGGGGGCTCGGATCCAGGAACTATAGAGCGGCTCAAACTCTTCAGGGTAGAGAGAGACCATTTCCTCAAAGAAATCGCCTGGATAGCTCTTGATCAATGCCTCCCCCGCCTGACGCTTCTCTTCTTCTGTGGCAGCAGTTTGCATGCGCTCATAGAGGTGAGTGAGCTGCTCGATGTCAGTGATATGACAGAGCGAGGTGAGAGCATATTGTTTGTGTTGATGCGAAAAGATCTCCTGCTGCGAAAGGGAGAGTCCGAGGTCAGCATTCGCCTGTTTGAGCGCTTTTTGCAGATCTTTGCGCAGCAATTTCTTGTGAGAATCAAATTGTTCTGATAATTTCTCCGTGGTCGCTTCCTCATCGGACAGCGTATGACCAAAGATATCCTCTAAGATTTTTTCGCGTGCAACTGGTTGATGTTCCCCGATATAAGAGACGAGTTGTAAGCGTCGGGCATTGCTGGGGGTTGGGAGGGGATACCGATGCATGGTATTGTTCTGCTGGATGACAAGAGTGAGACTGATGCTTTTGAGCACGGTAATGTCGAGGCGGATGTCTGCCAGATGGCATGGTTCGCCTGCTTTTCCCTTCTCTTCACCCTGTTTTTCCTCTGCTGATGCTTGTTTCGTGCGATAGGTGTGATAGAAACGTTGACGTCGTCTTGCAAGAAGCTGCTGTGCCCGTTGTGAAGGGTAGGGTTTTGGGCGTGGCGGGTGTGGCCGTGGAAAGGTAAATATCCTCGGATATGTTTCTTCTTCTGGAAGCGTTTCTTGCATTTCTCCTGCGAAAGTCTGGTGATTTTCTGCAAAAGCGTGATGAGGAAGCGAGGAGAGCTCAGCGAGGCGGCTCCGCATAGTGTCAAGAAGCAGTTTGAGTGGGGTCAATGAATGGAAGAACTGGGAACTGATACCGATAATGCTAACCGCAAAGAGCGGGGAAAGGATTTTGATGAGGATGATGATGATAATAAATCGATAAGATGGATATTTCCAGAGAAGAGGTAATTGTGATAACATTGGCAAATGAGGGAGAGTACCAAAATAAAAAGTAATGCATGCTCCTCCTAGCATGCATAGAGGAAGGATCAACCTACGAGACATACTTTACTCCTTCTATAATCAGAGCGACAAACGAATAATAATCTTAGTATAACGCAAAAGGGCGTAAAAAGAAACAATATAATTACTCTCTAAGAAAAGATGTTGGAATTCTTTTTCCCAGAAGAACATGCTCTTTGAAGCCGAGTCCCATGTCGTGTTTGCCCAGAAGAGCGGCTTCGCTGAGGACCCGGCTGGTTTCCTGAAAAGAGGCCGCCGCGAGCCAGCTTGCTGTCTGGAAGATGCTTTGAGAGAGCCCCAAAAGGATTGGACGGGCAAGAGCGGGGTGTCCTCCTTGAGCCAGGATGGCTGCGTTTTCACGGAAGAGGGTGAAGCGATCAATAGTTGCTCCTGGAATGAGTGCAGTATCTCCTGAAGCCAGTATCTGGACGGAGCGGAGTTGTTGGCGCAGGATCACTTCGATGTGCTTATCATGCAGGGAGACGCCAGTTGTTTGGAATACATGTTGAATTTCGGCTAGCAAATAGCGGGCCGTTGCTTCGCTACCGCGAGAAACCAGGATCTCATGTGGATTGAGGGCCCCTGTTGTCAAGGGCGTCCTGGGTGTGGGATGGGAAGGGCGCCGAGCTTCAAAGAGTTCGATCACACGAGGCAGGCCGAAGCGGATGTCCCCTTGAGCATTTGCGATGCCTCCAGAATGAAAGGCTTTCATCGAGAGCTGGGTTCCCGGTTCACCAATAGACTGCCCTGCGAGAATACCGACGGCTGTCCCCCCGTTGACCAGCTTTCCCGTTGCGAGATCGCTCCCATAGCAGAGACGACAAAGTCCATAGGGGGCCTGACAGGTCAATGGTGAGCGAACACGGATCATTGGCACATCTGTCAGGTGTTGGATCATGGTTTCCTCAATGAGAGTCCCGGCGGCGAATGCCCCTGTGGGCTCTGCAAGAACCCGACCAACGAGGCGCTGATGCGCTTCTCGGGTATGCACTGGCATAAGCAGTCCATCAGTAGTCCCACAATCATGAGTGGTGATCCATGCTTCCATTCCGGCCTCGACCAGTTTTCGTGTGAGATAGCCGGTGGTGGCGGTATTCAGACTTCTTCCCATGAAGCCATTGCGTGCGGCAGAGGCGGCAATAAAGGTTTCTCCTACGCTCAAACCCTGTAGATAGTTGCCTCTCACCGGCGTTTCAATGATTGTCCCGTTTGGGCGGGCTAAAAGGCCTCGGATACCGGAGAGTTGGCGAATCTGCTGAAATTTGGCTTTTGTGGCTCCACTTTGGATGATGGTGGAGAGGCTTCCCCAGGGATCAAGGGCCGCTTCCAACCGAGATGAGATATGTTCGGTGACCTGTGTCCAATGCGAAATCAGTTGGCGCGATCGCTCCTCTCCTGTCATCATGCCAGCACTATACTGTTCCTCTATTTTTTCTGCTTCTGCATCAGCTTCTTGCAGAAGAGCATGCTTTTCTGCTGGAACCACGATATCACTGATAGCAAAACTGATGCCTGATCTGGTAGCATAGTGGAAACCAAGCTGTTTGAGTTTGTCGGCAAGCATGGCTGTCTGTTCATTGCCAAGCACGTGCAAACTTTGCTCAACAAGCTGCTTGATGGCTTCTTTGGTCATCGCATAGTTGCGATATCCCAGTTCTGGAGGGAGCGCCTCGTGAAAAAGCAGACGTCCAACTGTTGTTGTGATACGCTGATGGAGCGGACCTGCCTGGAGAGTACCGGGAGCAGTAAAGACCGTTTGATTGAGGCGCACAACAAGCGGAGTGTGCAGATCAAGCTGACCATGCTCGTAGGCCTGACAGGCGTCAGCGCTATCTGCGAACACTCTTCCCCCCTTCCTGGAAGAGGGACGCTCTTGTGTGAGATAAAACAAGCCGAGCACCATTTCTTGACTGATACTAATCGACGGCTCGCCTGAGGCTGGATGACGTAGATTGTGTGTCGAGAGCATTAAATGACGCGCCTCGGCCTGTGCCTCTTCAGAGAGAGGTAGGTGCACCGCCATTTGATCGCCATCGAAGTCCGCGTTAAAGGCCGAACAGACCAGGGGATGCAGGTGAATGGCTTTGCCTTCTACGCGAACCGGCTCAAATGCCTGGATAGAGAGCCGGTGCAGTGTTGGAGCACGATTGAGCAAGACAACACGTTCAAACATGACTTCTTCCAGAAGATCCCATAATTCCTCTGATCGCTGGCGTGGCCGTTCAATCAGTCGTTTGGCCGCTCGTGGAGAGGGTGCGAGGTTTCGTTCCAGCAGTTTTCGAATCACAAAAGGTTTGAATAGCTCCAGACAGATATCAGTGGGGAGGCCACATTGATGCAGTTTCAGTTGAGCATTGCCAACAATGACCGAACGGCCAGAGTAGTCTACTCGTTTCCCGAGCAGATGGTGACGAAAGCGTCCATACTTGCCGGAGATCTGATCGGTGAGACTTTTGAGCGGTTGGCGTCGACTGTTGAGTTGAGGGTGAGTCATATGTTGATTATCGAAAAGCGCGTCGACGGCTTGCTGAAGCAGCCGGTATTCATTGTTGAGGAGAATTTCCGGCGTGTTTTGTGCTAAAAGGTGCTTGATCCGCTGATTGCGATGGATGACGCGCTCATAAAGAACGTTGAGATCGGAGGTGGCCAATCGTGCACCGTGCAGGGGAACCATCGGGCGCAATTCAGGAGGCAAAACGGGAAGCACAGTGAGAATCATCCACTCCGGTTTGATGCTGGAGCAGCGCAACGCTTCGACGATGGCAAGCCGCTTGAGCCTTTTTTTCTCCTGTGAAGTGGACTGTTGTGTTCTCAGGGAGTCGGAGAGTTGATCAAGGTCGAGTGCGCGAAGCATCTGCTGAAGAGCCTGTGCACCTGTGAAGACAGATCGATGAGAGGCTGCGCTTTTGAGGTCAGCAGCGGTCTGCTGATCGACGAGCGTGTTGCTTTGCTGACTATCAACGACGAGATAGTTTTGACAGGTCAGGATAGCTGAGAGCTGTTGTGGGGAGAGATCGAGGAGGAGGCCGAGGATACTCGGTGTGCGTCGGGCATACCAGGGGTGCGCAACTGGCAGGGCCAGCTCGATGTGTCCCATGCGTTCGCGCCGCACGGTTGCAGGTGCCAGTTCCACACCACATTTTTCACAAATCGTACCAGGTAATCGTTTCTTTCGATACTTTCCGCAGGCGCAGCTCCAGTCTTTTGTTGGTCCGAAGATGCGTTCACAGAAGAGACCGTCTTTTTCTGGTTTAAGTGTGAGGTAGTTCACGGTCTCCGGTTTGGTCACCTCTCCTGAACTCCAGCCTCGAATATGTTCCGGGCCGGCAAGACTGATGCGAATTGCTTCCATAACATCTCCTGGAGTAGAGAAAATGAGGAATCCTGCGAGAGGACTCCTCATGCATGGTTTTTATCTACTGACGTGTGATCCCTTTGGACTCGCTTTTTGCACGAATCTTGTGTGCAAATCGGGGCAGCGCTGGTATTGGCTCTGTTGTCGGACCCACATGTGAGGGAAGCAGGAAATCCCGGGTATCAAAGGTCAGCGATTGCGTGTCGGCGGAGCGCAACTGATATGTTGACCCAACCAGCGCCGTCGCTTCAAGTGGGATCGGGGCGATATAGATGCGGCGGCTACGCCCATCCTGGATAAGCAGTGCTTCATCTCCATTGGGATTTTTCTGCCAGCGTTGCCACCAGGGGCGCTGAGGAGCGCTGCCTGAAAGATAGATCTGGACCGATGATGAGGCTACTATTTGTCGTTCGCCCGGGCCTAGATCAGCAGGCGTGCCGGTAGCGACAAAAAGACTGCCATATGGCTCTATGTGACTGTAGAGAGACGTAATCTCGCCAGGCTCAAGCAAAAGTTCTGGATGCCGGAGCAAGACAAGCACGCGCTGGTTTGTACACAACTCTGTGAGATAGCAGGCAAGTTCAGAAAGGAAGAAGCGTGCATGTAATCTGGCTGTTTCTGGTCTACTCCATGCGGCGAGGCTGATGTAGCAGGCATCCACATCTGCCAGCGTCCAGCCTCCATTGAGGGATTGTCCAATGAGAGCGTCAATGGAGGCAAAGCGCAAAGGGAGCCCTATGTAATCCCGAGAGCGAATCTGCTTCAGCAAAGAGGCTTGCTCCGGAGCTCGCTGGTACAGTTGCTGAATGAGTGCGCCCAGGCTGGAAGGCAGAGTGTGGGAACGCTGTAATTGTTCTGTTAAACTGAGGATGGCAATATGCTGGTCATAGGGTTCTTGGGGAAGTGAAGCGAGCTGGAGAAGTTGCTGAATAAGAGCCTGTGGGGGCTTTGCCATGCCGAGCCCGTCGTAGGCTTCGTACGGGAAGCAACGAACGCGTTTCGGTTTTCCTCGCTGCATGGTTGCAGTAAACGTGGCAGCTTCTGTATCTGTGGGTTGAAAATCGAGATAGATGACCTTCCAGCCAGTCTGAACAGCGTTATAGGCAAGGCGATGTAGCATGAGGCTCAGATATTGCTCAGAGCCAAAGAGGCTGCCCCGATGCTCAGCCAGATCAAGGCGTACTGGTTTGTGGTTCCGGAGAGAAAATCCGATGGTCTTCTGCATAGGAGTCCTTCTTTCTTGCTTGTTGATCTGAATCGAGAAAAGGCGGTTGGAGCGCAGGAAGATGAGCATTGTTGGGATTGGTGACGAGCACTCCAACTACTGAAAACGATACAAGCAGGATGGGGAAATATTCCGGGAAAAGAACAGGAACATCTCCGGAAAGCGGCAGAGACCCAGATGTGGCGTGTCTGTTTCCGGGAGTTTCCCGTCTGCGGACGCGGAGCAGTATTCGAGAAGAAACGGAACATTGGCGGGATACAGCCGTAAGGAGGGCTCAAGGGAAACGAGTATTCAGAAGATCGGCAAGGAGAGGCTGAAGGCCGTATCGATGTACCTCTTCTTCTGAATGAAGGGAGATGTGAAGCTCTCTGGCCTCAGCCTCTTTGATCGCCTCCTGGATACTTTTCCGTTTGTGCGAGCGATGCAGAATAAACAGGAGAGGCGGGAGATGTTTCCCCGTTGTTTGTTGATAGTCTCCATATGCTTCGATCTTGGCGATATGTTCACGAAAAAATGTTGTTCCTCTATCATATTCGATGAGGAGAGATTGAGGGAGTGTATTTCCCGGGAGTTGATAGATTAACTCGGCGTCGGGACGGATGAACACAATCTTGTGTGAGAGCGCATCCTGATGCCATCGTACTGCCTCTTGTGCATTCTTCCAGTACATGATGCGATACGTTGTAGGGGAGGCAAGTGCATAGATAGCTCGTATACACCGGTATAATTCACAGGTATGGGAGTGTTGGTTATGGAGTAGCTTGATTCCTCGTTGCTGCCAGGAACCAGAAGGAGCCGGGTGGAGATAGGATGTGATGGAGCGCTGATGCCGGATGGCCTGATAGCGGAGGGCTATTTCAGTGACGTGATAGCGGTTGCGTTCGCGCTGTGTGGGAGCATCCTCCCAGAAGGAGCACTGCACGAGTTGTAGTGCAATCAGGGGCTCAAGGTGTCGATGCAGAAGGCGAAGATCTGTTTTTCCAGGGTGTAAGAGCGTGAGAAGATCATCATCTCCCAGATATGGATGTCGTGTGAGCCAGGAGAGAATAGTTTTTTGCTGCTGATTCAGAAGCAGTGAAAGCATAGCGGCTATCTCGATCTGAGTCTTTTCTCCGCCTCGCAGGGCTTCGAGCATGAGGTGCGCTTGTTTGAGGGGGGATTGGGAAGCGAATTGTTGTGCTTCATGTTGAAGGTCAGCGCCTACATACACGGGCAATGAGCGAGAGATGCAGGGAGCTTGATCGGAGGAGTGAATGCTGATAGGGGAAATGGAAGTGTTCGGTAACGATGCAGATGACGGGGGGAGAGGGGAGAACAAGCTGTGAAGGTGGTGGAGTTGTGTGGTGTTACGCGGCCAGTGGGCAAGATGTTTCAAGGGGAGCCAGATCTGTTCATTGATCTGTTCGAGCTGGAGAAGATTGCCAATTGCCCCTTGCAGGAAGGGCAAAGGAGCAATGAGATCTGCCCAGAACGAATAGCGGGCAGGGATAGAAAGGAGTAGAAAGACCGGGCGAGGGCGGCCTGGTTGAGGGGTGCTCTGGCTCCGTTGGATATGCGTGAGAAAAGAGCGATCCTCGCGGGAATGAAAGGGCCGATCCGGGAGATCTACAGAGATGGCATAATGCAGATGTGCTCTTGAAGGAGTACGCACAATATACAAGGCGTCGTAAACCACAAACCGCTGTTGACCCCGGGAACTCCGGAATGGTTCTTTCCAGGGCTGTTGATACCAAACCAATTGGGAACCGGCTGGAGAGGTGGCAAGGAGGTGACTTATACATGTTGAGAGAATGGCGTGAATGTCTATTCTGGCAAGTCTGGCCTGTAAATCAGCGCGGGTTACTGGATAGCTTTGAGCTAATGGGAGGGGGGAAGGAAGCTGAAGAGATTGAGCGAGATACTGGAGTCCCTGATCTGTAAGGTAATACCGGAAGATCCGATGCGCTTCTGAGAGAACGACATGAGAGATAAAGTTGCCTGTTTCTAATTGATGCAGGAGTCGCCAGATCGTTTTTGTGTTTTTGTGTTGGATGCGGGCCAGCTCCTCGACTGAACTGAGCGAAAGCCAGGTCAGCCAAAGGAGCTGCTGGTGTTGTTCGGTGCTGAGCTGCATGATCAGGCACGTTCCCGGCTTTCGCGTTCTTTGCCTGCTCGTCCCCATGAGCCAGAAGATGAGAAGAATGGACGCTGTTCTTCATGTCCCTCTGGTGGGGGCGCCGTTTCCTGCTGAACAAGTCCCGGGGGAGGACTTCCAATGGGCATTTTCGTGACGGGGGTGGGCTGCTTATTGCGTCGACTCCGGGGATGATTTCGGCGCCTTTTTGGCTCGCTGGCTGCGTGCGGTCCTGCTTCCTGGGGGACAATGGTCGGTGAGGTGAGGGAAGTATGCTCGTGCTGTTGTTCTTTGGGTGCGGTCGAGAGAAGCGGAGTGGATGTTGTAAGCGATGAAGGAGAAGGAGGCGACTCCGTTTCTGCCTGAGGACTCTGCGAAGCAGGCGAGAGATGGTATGATTGTATGTGCTGAGCGAGTTCTGTGGCCTGCTCTTTTTTCTGCTTGCTCTGTTGTGCTCCTTGTGCCTCACGTTGAATTTTTTGCGCAAACGTCTGCACATCGAGAAACTGTTTGAGGTGTTTTGTATGGTTGGCATCGATCTGGGTCGCTGGGAGGCAACGAGCTTGAGCCTGGCGACGAATGTGCTCACGAGTCGCATCTTGACGCGCATTTTTTTGCCATCCATCTGGATGGGCTACCTCAAAACTGGCGAACTGAAGTGGATGGCCTGGAAGCGAGAGGCGAGTATAGCAGTGCAGCCTGGGTTGAGAAAGCAGGTGTTTTTGCGTCACTTTCTTCTGAAATTCTTCCTCCAGGAGTCTGGCGTCTATCGCAGAGACATTGAAGGACCAGAGATTTTCACAATTTGCCAGGATGATTTCGAGCAGGCCGTCTTTGATCTGGTTTAAGCGTTTCAGGGATTGGGTTGAAAGCAGCATAGCACACCCGTATTTTGCGTCCTCACTGAGAAGTTTGTCATACATGCTTCCGCTGAAGGTTTGAAGTTCATCAATGGCGACGAATACTTTGCGCCTTTGAAGCAGGGAGAGATGCTGTTGGGTGGCAAAGGTGCGGTGCAGGAGATTGATCAGGGTTGATCCCAGAATATTGATCGAGGCATCATCCAGGTCACGGGAACTGAGGGCACAGAGGACAATCTTGCCGTGGGTGATGGCTTGCTGAATGGGAGCCGTGGTGACTGGTTGGCCAATAATGCGCCGAAGCACCTCATTATCGTTAAAGACCCCGAGTTTAGAGATGATAGGCATGATTACTTCCTGCCTGAAGCCGCTTTGTTTGGGAAGCGCAAAATAGACATTTTGCCACCAGGCTAAAAGTTCCTGATGCCAGGTCTCGCTCATATCAAGATGACGCAGGACCTGGATTGCATAGTTTTGGTATTGTAACAAAGGATTGATGTCCAGCAGGGTGTATTGCTCGTGTGCTTTCCCTGCTGCTACAAGGCGTTGGTTAAGACTATATAAAAGCAGGCAGACCGATTTTAAAAAGTAAGCCATGCGTGGTCCCCAGAACTCCTGCCAGACACGTTCAAAGCAGGACATGAGATTGCTTACAGCCTGATCACGGGTGAAGCCCATCGTGGCATCAAGCGGATTGAGGCCGACAGGATACGCGGTTTCCGCGAAATCCAGAAGGATCACATCGGCGATGCGTGTTGGCGGAATGCAGCCCAAAAGATCCTCGATCAGATCATGATGAGGATCGATGACGAAGATGCCCGGTTGTGGCGATCCATCTGTAATGGGATGCATTGCCCCTTGAAGCATCAACTGCATCAGCACTGATTTCCCTGAGCGGGATCGTCCAACCAGAAATTTGTGACTGAAGAGCGTGGCAAAAGGAAGATAGACGGGAGTTGCATAGCCTCGATGTTTTGAGTACCCCAGCAAGACCGGTGGGAGCGGAGTTGGAGCTGTACTGATATGATGAGCAATCTCAGGAGAGAATAAGAGGTGTTTAACACTCATTCTCTGCACGAAAGGAAGGTCTGTTGTTTCTTGCGGGAGATGAAAGGCCCCTGCAAGTTCCAGCCCGTTCCACACATCGTTGCAAGGGGCTCCTCTGTGGAGAAACCGTACGAAAGGGTGATGATAGGGAAAGGCCGAAGGAATGCCTGGAAGCTGTTTGGCCTGTCTCTGTTCGGGGGTAAGATAACGGATCCGCTTGAGGTAAAGACCGTTTGCACTTGCCAGCGTGAATTGATGATAGGCTGTTTCCAGATGAGTGAGCAATGTGCGGAGTCGCTGTTCTGTTGTGGTTGTTTGTGGGCCGATAATGATGACACGCAGGTGTGTATAATATGCCGCACGCATGAGTTTCTCTGCGACCAGCTTCATATCATAGATGCGTGGTGGTTTCCTTCGAACGAAAAACCACCAGAGAAGGACAACAAGCGTGATAACGGTGCCCGTTGCTAGAAGCGTGAGGGGAAACCAGGCCTGTTGCTGATACCAGCGATAACCCGAGAGAATCACCATTCCTCCAAGCAACCCACCAAGAATCCGGAGGCCTCCGGCATTGGGGTTGCTGGTCTCCCTGCTGGCAATGACGGTCCGGTTTCGCTCCTCCTGAAGTGGATGCTCGACGGCTTTGCGAATGTCCTTTGAGATCCAGGTTTCAGGCGCTCGCTGCAAGGCCAGTTGACTGATGATACGTTCACGCGGAACAACAGCTTCCATAGCTGCCAGAATGCCCGCAAGTGGATCGGATCCTGTTTCAGCCAACGTTTTCCCGCTAAAGGTCTTGAGAGGCATCCAGCTCGGCTTGAGAAGGGCAAACTCGCCGATAAGAGCGTGTTCGCCAGCTCGAAGTGTCACGGGATCTGCGGAAGATGCGATCCGTTTGATTTCAGCCTGAGGATATTGGGCCGCGAGCTGCTTTGAAAGGAGGACAAGCTGATCTTTTGAGGTGGCACGGAGCAGGAACCCCTGTGCTTTGCTGGTTCCGACCAGTTCAAGTACAAAAGGTTCCCTGGTGCTACAAGCTTGAAACCAGTTTTCCATTGCCTCAGCCTGAAGAACACCTTCTTCATGGGGCACAAGCTGAACCAGGTGCTCGGCTCCCATGGCCTGGCATGGAATAGGAAGCGTTGGTGTAGTAGAGAACTGTGTCATGTCTTTCTCTCCTATACAAGGATGGGATGTGGAAGCATACAACGTCCAGCGAGGAGCAGCAGGCCAGAAAGAATGAGGAGAAGGAAGCGAACAAGCTGTGCCTGTTTGGTGCTTTGTCTCTTTTTACGCATCTGTTTGCCCTTTCCTGGTATGATCATGGTGTTTTCGTAACGTTCGGCGTTCCTGCGGGTCTGTTGTCAGGAGGTGGCGGATTTGCGGGATTGAAGCAATCGTCAGTGCTGCAAACTCATTCCCACAGCGCATGACCGCTTGACCTGGCACAGCCTCTGTCAGGACGCGCTCAAGCTCTGGAGAAAGATTGAGTTTGGCGACTGCATTGGGCTGCATACCAAGAAAGAAGGCCGTACCAGCATTTGACAGGATCACAGCGCCTTCTTCCAGGAAATCCCCGGGGTGCTGACTCAACGTGATCTGCGCAATGCCTAATTTTCGGAAGCCCCGTGAGCCGGCTTCGAGATACCGTCGGCCCGCTGGATGTTTGAGCATATAGCTGGCCTCCTCGACAAGGTAGGCGAGATAGCGTTCATCTTGACGCAAGGCACGATGCCGGTACAGAAAATTTTGCACGACAAAGGTCATGAGAGGATACCATTTCTCATCAAGGTCGCAGATGGAGAAAATGGTCATCGGTTTTGAGATTGAGATCCGGGTTTCTCCCGGGAAAAGATACAGCGCCTTCTCCAGGCGTTCGAGCAGAGAAAGTCGCATCTCTTCAGAAGAAGCTTTTGTTTGCTTCATGGTCACAAGAAAATCCGCCAGCGTTGGAGCCGGGATGAGTAAAGTTGCGGGATCGTGGCGAATAGCTTCACTGGTAATCCCTTTTGCGGCATAGGTATGCCGGGCGACCTGCATAAGATATGCCTCTTCAATTTTAGAGAGTTTCGCGTTGCCATTTTCTGCATCTGTCACAATGAGTGCCAGTGCTACCATCAGATGGTTATCGAGAAACTCGGAGAGGAGATCAATAGGGGCATCTGGATCCACATGCTCGGGGCCAAAGGGAAGATCAAAGAAATTGATGGGGCAGCTTTGTGCCAGATTGTAGCGTTGGCTTTCGCCTGCTAAGGCATTGTGGAGCGGGAGATAGTCGTCATCACGATCCAGCACAACGATGTCTGCAATGCCCATGCCTGTAAGTCCAGTCACGAAGGTCTTGCCAAGCCAGCTTTTTCCCATTCCAGATTCGCCAACCACAACGATATGAGGATTCGGGATCTTTTTTTCGGCAGACCAGGGATTGAAGTAGACGGGTCGGCGACTGAAACCTGAGCCGGTGAAGCCTAAGAAGACACCCGTTGGCGTTCCCACTACGCCGGAAGTCGCATGGAGGAAAGTGGAGCAGACATCGCCTGGTAAGTTGATTGCGTGGTCAAGGAGGACTGCCGGGCAGGTCGGAAGGCTGGCCTGCCAGAGCACGTCTTGCTGCCGTAGGCCTGGGAGCACCTGAAGCTGCCTCTGGCGCAAATGGGAAAGCAGGTAGTGAGAGCGCTGTTCCAGACGTTCCAGGCTGCTTGCATGAATGCCAATGGTCATAGAGACGACAAAGATCTTCAAGCGACGTTCGGCCAGCTCACGGGTTATGTGCTGGATTTGTTCGGCCTCAATGTGTTGATCTGCTTTCGTGATACGGAGCGCTTTCTGATCTGCAAATCGCTTGCTTTCTAGCTTCACTAAATGCTGCTCCAATCGATGAAGGATGATGCGTGTGTCTAGTGGTTCAAAAGTGGTAGAAACATGCATGGGAAGTCCCAGTTCCATGAGCTCGTTGACCCAGCCACATGCTAACTGATGCCCATAGGTCACCACAGTAAAGTAGCGCTGGTAGCGTTTGCCGCTCTGTCCTTCGACTTCAAGCATGTGAGGATGGATCGTAATCTGTTTTGGGGCGAGCAGATCAGCGAGCGAGTGGTCTTTTGTTGTTGTGTGTGGAAGATGCTTTGCAAGGATGCCTGGCTCACCGTTTGTTGCTCCAGGGACCAGGCTCGAAGCGAAGACACGCAGGATTTCTTGATCAGAAAGGAGTGTGATCTGCACCTCCAATTGCTGGAACAGTTTTTTAACCACCGAATAGCGAATACGGAGTTGATTGAGAAGGTGCGCTTTTGAGATGGATGGTGTATGGGTACGACCTGGCAGACGGAAAACGGTGGAGAATGCCCCTTGCTGCGCTCCTTGAGCAGTCCGAATGGTTTCTTCCTGTGTTGAGACTGAGAGGATGACGAAGTGCCTGGTAAGCGTACAGTTGGGTATGTGCTGTTGCTGAAAGTGCAGGCTCGCCTGTTGGAGCCTGGCAAGCTGCGGGGTATTGGATACATGCTGAAGGGCTTTCTGTTGTGTGCGTAGTGGCGCAAATGCCCGGGGATGAACCTGCTCTGTATGAGAAATGAACTGGAGACGGAAATCCAACCCCGCTAAAAAGGTCTCAAAGCGTTTGAAGAGTTGTATCTGTTCTGTTCGGGGCAGGTAGCGGATATTGCGTCCCGTTATCTCAAGAATAATCCAATAATACTCTCCTCCTTTTGATGTGCTATAGCCTGCAATCCCGTGTTCCAGACGATTAAACCGAATCCAGGTGGTTTGAATGGATGGCTGGGAGCGCCGCTGTGCCTTCTGTTCTGCTTGAAAAGAGCGATATGTTGTGTGGCGCGGGATACTCAGTGAATGACCATAGAGATAAAGCCAGCGCAGGAAAGTGTAGCCGTGTATTTTCCCGTGAACAAGTACGAGGACTGGTAGAGCCAGAGCGATGCCGATGAGAAGGCGGGTGGTCAGCGGGAAAGAACTGGTAAGTGCCAGGATGCCGGCTCCAGCCCCCAGATCACAGAGAAGTTGTGGTAAGGTGAATAGACCGAAAACCTTTTCCTCAAACGAAAAGAGGTGACCGGGAACTCGTTTCAAGAGCGAATCGTGTTCGTGCATATTCTCTCTCCTCAAAGAGGGAAAAGGGTGTGAAAGAAGGAATAGTGCTTTTTCTCGCCCTTCTCCCTTTGGGTAAGTTCGCCGTCAGCGACGACGAAAGATGCGCTATTACAACATATGCGCCAGGGATTGGGCGAATTGGATGAGCGTCCCCGTTGCTGCAATAATGCCCGCACAGATAAGAACTTTTTGGAGTTGTTCCCAGCGCTGGCTTCTGGTTGTTGGGCTATTGTCATTCGTGAACATGATCATCATTGCATAGATGCCGACCATTAAACCTGCCAGGGTGATGCCAATGGTCGCGGCATGCACCTGTAATTGTTCAATAAGAGTGTTGAGGTTATTGAGGGTATCCATTTTTCGTATCCTTTCTTGTGTTTGTTGCTATACAAGCAATGTAACCGCCTTTACTGCTGTTCCAGCGAGTGCCCCTATCCCTTCTCTGGCGTTTCCACCGGTAACAGCGGTGAAACGTGAGAGTAACCCTGGAATCTCAGCGGTCATGGAGAGCATTGCTGTGGCAAGCAGTAAGCCGGTCAGGCCGGTCTGTTTTGTGGCGATGAGGAACTGAAAACCAAGACCAAAGGTGAGAAATTGTAGAAATTGCTCAAAGATCGTCGCAATATACATTCGTGCCCACATACTGCACACCGATGCGGTGTATGGATGGGCAGAGGTAAGGAGTGCAGGGCCGGAAAGGATGAACAGGAGATTGAAGCGGACAACGCGTTTGATACATTGAAAGATGATGCGAAAAAAGGTGATACAGAACAGGATGACGAGAACAATGGCAACAATAAGGAGCTGCCCGTTGGAAAAAAGTTGGCCGTCATTGACCTTGAGGATAAAATCCTGCACGTTGCCCCTCACTGCTTCGCAGAGCAGGTTATTGAGGAGCAGGAGCTGTTCCCCTATAAAGGCACTCAAATGAATAAGGAGAGCTGTGAACAGCACTTTCGCGACGAATTGCCCGATGGGCATACGAAGCGCTCCGACACTCTGCCCATACATGATTTGAATTGTGCCGACTACCAGTACCAGGCCCAGGGAAAGATCAGCCGCTCCTACCATTACAGCCCAGGCGTGATGCACAATGGCGTTTTGTGTTGTGAAATGAAGAGGTGTCGTACCAATGAGATCAATAAATGGGTGAATAGGTGAGGAGAGGACTAACAAGAGTTCTGTTAGTCGATCCACGAGCCACTGAAGCAGATCAAAATGAAACATATGTCCTCCTCTTTCGTCCTGACCAGGACCTTTGTTGACAAACTCTACTTGCCTGAGACTGGCAAGAGGCAGAAAAAGAACGGATATGCTGGGGAATGATCGGAAAAGAAGCGGAAAGCATAGCATGCCATTGGTTCTGCTCGTTGAGTCACCTTGCCGTTCGGGATGTATTCTCCCTCTGTTCCGGGTTTGGCCAGGATCGAGCAGTTATGCTAAACCTGTCTTCGCGAAGTCAAGTTGATGTGTTGGCATTGTAGATAGTGTTGCTTTGGTTATTCAGCGGGTTCTCCTCGCTGGGTAACCAGCGTTCATGGAGGGCCTTCTGACCGTTTGAGATTCATTCTAAGGAGGGTCATCCATGTTCCAGAAACCTGATTTTGCAGTAGCTGAGAAAGCCTTTTTTGATTGTCTCCACCTGATGAATGGGAAAGAACAAAAGGAAATCCAGGAACTCCATCAGAAGGTGAAGGGTGAGTTAAGTGACCTATGGACGTCACTCTTAGAGATGGCAAGATGGGAGAGGCAGGTGCAATTGACCGATTTTCTCTGTCTCCACGCGCGGGAGAGAGCATTGTATCAGTTTGAAGTGGGAGCTGTTTCATTGAGTCCTGCTACGCCTGGACTCAGAGAGGCACTCCGGGCAAACCTGGAGCGAAAATACCGACAAGCGGTTGATGAACTCCAGCTCGAAGCCGAAAAAGCGCGAAGAAACAGAGAACGGGAAGCAGAACCGTTGGTGCAACGGCGGATCCAGGGGACGGAGCAACTGCTTGAACGCCAGCTCAATCTCAATGGCGAGCTCCAACAGCGGTTGTTCCAATCTTTTGAGGCCCAGTCTCAGCTTATGCGTGAAATGCATGCCGATTCTCGACAGTCTTTGCAACTTGCGATGACAGGCGTGCAGCAACTTCAACAGGGGCTGCCAGCATTCGTAACACCGGCATTGGAGTTGGTGAAGACCAGTCAGGCCCATTTACAGCAGCATTTGCCGTCCTCCGTAGAGGAAGCAACCGTCCGTATGGAGGGACGAAAGTTTCGGCGAAAGCTGGTCTGGCTTGCGATCGTTACAGGTGTCTTAATCCTACTCCCGTTAGTCGCCTATGGGTTATTGCAACTTCTCTGAACTCCGAATCTCATCGTAGGGCGATCGAACTCTGAGATTCGTTGTAGGGCAGATACTCTCAAGAGATGAAGGTAGATTCCCGCTGTGGGCTTCTCCTTCTCTCTTGAAACTGTTATTTTCAACTCGATCCAATAATGCTGCAAGGTCACCTACTTCCTCAGCAATGAATCGTTTCCTGCATCTTTACTTTTTCTCCCCTTCTCCGTTTCGCCTGTCACGTGACCCTGTGCTGTTTTTTCTGGATCCGTTCCGAGAATTTTCCGGCCTGAGTGGGTATAGTGAAAGTGATGAGAAAAGAGCACCTCCCAGAAGGGAGCTCTTGGCTGACAAAATGGTGAGCCAAATCAAAAGCCAGATAGCAGGGCGCGTAAGCGAACTCTCTGGTGGAAACAAATGTTTGAAGTATGAAGTCCTGATTGTATGTCAGTATACTTTGGAGTGTGTTCCTGGAACAGGAATTCTGAAGTGCGTTTTTCGTAGAGCGATAGAGTAGAGCAATGTCGTTGTAGGTTGTTCTTTGCTGACAATAGAAGTACAGATGTTTTGCAGCGGAAAACGCAGGAAAGTGTGTTCTTGCCCTTTCCTGGAGAACGTGCCGCTGCTTTTCCTGCACAAGGAGAAAAAAGATGGAAGAAAAAATGCAGATGGAATTGTTAACCGTTCGTGAAGTTGCGCGCCGTCTCCGGGTGGATGATACTACCGTGCGCCGCTGGATCAAGAGTGGTGTCCTTGAAGCGGTTACACTCCCTCACAGAGGCAAACGTGAGGCGTATCGTATTAAGGCTTCCACGCTCAATAAGCTTCTGAACCTTTAACAATAGCAAGAGAAGCAGTGATCTCCTGAACGCCCTAATGATCAGAAATCACTGCTTCTCTACGATAGAAAAACCTATCGTTTCGTAGTATAGCATATTCTGGAAGATCCTGCTTTCTGAGTAGGATCTTTTTCTGTATTCCCGGGAAAATTGAGGAGAGTCGCAGCGCTTGTTGCTCATGCATCTCGGGAGAAGAAGAGGAGAAGAGCGATGTTCTACCCTTTTTTAGGTACCTGTGAAGCGCTGAGTTTTTCGCCTGGTGGCGAGTTCGTCCTGGCCACAGTAGCGTGTGCGATGTCACGTGAAACGATCATTTTTGATGCCAAAGGGGTTCGCCACGGGTGTTTCGAGCATACTGAACCTGCGGCAACGTTTGCATGGGCACCTGATGGGCACCATATTGCTGCCGTGAACGGGTCTCTAGACTGCATCGAAATAAGGGATGTTCGCGATGGTTCATCGTATGCACTGGAACTGCCGCCTCTGGAGGACTGGGATCTCTCAGACATCTCCAGTATGAGCTGGGGGAAAACAGGCCTTGCTGTTTGTTGCTACTCCTACGAGGGATACGTGACGCGTGTCCTTCCTTTAAAAGAAAAAAGAAAGGGTAACAAACTTGTCTACCGCGCTGGCCCTGATATTCGAAAGAAAAAAGAGGTGCGCCTGTTCGGGTGGTTCGGGTCTTATCTCCTGTTGTTGCAGCAAGAAGATTTGTTGGTGGCAACACCCCGATTAGAAGTCCTGGGGAAACGGTCCTTTGATTACAGCTATACTCCCTGGCAGTACGCTATTCATGCGCAAAAGCGAAAACTGGCAATTGTCAGAAATCAACGTGTTGAACTGTTTTCGCTCTCCAGGGAAGGGATAAAGAAGCGGGCTGTTTATGAGCCTGAACCGGAATATCGAAAAAAAGGCGCTCGGGGATACTCTAGCGATTTTGTTTCGTGGTCTCCGGATGGCAAGTTTATAGCGACTTGCTTTGGTAAGGACCAATCACCGCACATTTATGTCTGGGAGGTAGAGTCAGGACGCACGATGGCCGTTATAGAGAGCCATGACAGAATTACCTCTTTGAGCCTGGGATCTGCCTTAGGATGGGGAGGAGAGGGTTATGTCCGGATAGAAGAGTCATTTCTTCAGGATGATAAGGAGTCATCATGTTTGTAGAAGTACCTGTACGAAGGAAATGTTTCCTTTGTAAAAACAAAAAAACGTGCTCTTATCGTAAAGCGATGAAGAGATATGTATGCAATGAGTGTATCCGGTCACAAGGGCGCTCAACTTTGAATATGAGGAGAAAGGGGAAGCCGCAACAGCTTCCCCCTTTCTCTCTCGAATTTGAAGTGAATGAGTCTGAGGAGTCGCTTCTTTTGCTCCGAAATGGCTTTATTCGGACCACTGATAGCTCGGTTGGAGATGAGTATAAATCTCCAATCTATCAATCCATGCATGCCTTCAAAAGTTCCATCGGGAATTTGGACAAATTGGCCCACCTGGTTGGGACGAACTGTGGGACGCATATTCATGTTGAATGTCAGCCAGAACTCAAGGTGAGTATTCAGAGAGACTATGGGGTTGTGTGGGGGCCACTCTTTGACCACCTGCTTGAGTACCCCCTGGAAACGTTTCTCTTCTGGGGACGGGGATTTTGTTCCTATGCAACTCCGGGGGGAACCGATAGCCATTATATGGCTATCAATCCCTGGACCAGACATCAAACAGTGGAGTTTCGGCTTCCGTGTTTTCGCTCGAAGGAGCAGTTTGTACCTGTTGTGCAGTTTGCAAGATCGTGTGTCAGTCTGCTTACTCAACGGGGAATGGATGATTTCTCAGGGATACGTCCTGAGATCGGGCAAGAAATTCTGTCTCTCTATCAGAGATACATTCCTGGAGATCAGCGTTGGTTTGATGCCTTACCCGAGGATGAGCAGACGTGCCTACTACTGCATAACAAGCTGTCCCGAATTATAGACGACGAGCAAATGAGCAGACAAAGACGTATACGGAGGAATCATGTGTAGGTTACTGTTAATGAATGCGGCCGCTCTCGATATGATAGAGCCTGTCATGGAGGATCTTCTCCAATATCTGATTGAGGCAAAGGGCGGCGATGGCAATGGCGTCGCCGCTTTATGGAAGAATGGAAGAATGGAAAGTGAGAAAGGAGTACGAAAAGTAAGAAGTGTACTGCAGATCTTAAAATTGTTTCGAAGTGAGGGCGCGAGCTGGCTTCTATTTCACACGCGTTTAGCAACATGTGGTGAGGTCAGTAAGGCGCTCTGTCATCCGTTTGTAGAGAATGACTTTCTTCTTGCTCATAATGGGCATGATGCCGTCTTCGCTGAACTCGGGCAGGCGCTCTCGCTTAGTGATAGTGCCTGCATTGCCAGAGTGTGGGGACGCCTGGATCTTCCTATCCGAGAGCTTCAGCGGAGAAAGGGTGTGTTTATGGGGTTTGCCAAAGAAGACCCCTTTATTGTGAAAGGAGATCCTCACTCAGATCTTGTTGCGCTCTGGGACTCGAAAAAGAGGGCTGTGCTCTTTGCATCAGAACTCCCTCCCGGTATGCCCTTTATGACAAAGGTAGGGCAGGTAGCTCTCGTAGGTGAGGGAGAGATTTTTGATGCGATGGACGATGGGTTTGAAGATTTAGTCAAGGGACTAGAGGAATGGAAGAAAAAGCACAGAGTAGCCACCATATCGTCTGACCTACAAAAGATGTACCAAATGTACTCGTAATGGATGGAGGCGGAGTTTTTTTACTCAAAACTCCGCCTTTCTTTTTCTGCTATCCAGGAGAGTGCAAGCAATGATGACGAAGAAGAAATACACTTCATCTGCTTGAGAGAAGCAGGAAGTCAGCGGCTGTCACCTGCCATAGGTGAGCTTTTTCCGCGTGGGTGAGCGACCCTCATTTCTTTGTTCAGGACAGATTGAACTATGGGTAGGAGAAGGATCCTTCTCCTATGTGCCTTTGGAGTGAGAGAAAATGTTGACAAAAAGAAGGGCTGTACACAAATGTTTTTGTTGTAAAAGACTCACAGATTGTCGCTTTGAGTCGTTGGTAAAGGCCTTTTTCTGTGCGGAATGCTTTACCAGACGCGGTTCTTCAGTAGCAAATACAGCGATGAAGGGAAAGGAACAAAAGAGACTCCCCCCATTCTCAATAGAATTTGAGGTTCAGCGACCCGGCGGGGTAGGCCTGCTGAAGTATGGCTTTATCAGGTCCTCTGATCCGACTGTCAGAGAGGAGTATAAATCTCCAATTTATCGCTCCTTAGACCCTTTTTATCCAGCTCTTGAGATGTTGAAGAAGCTGTCCAGCCTGGTCGGGTCTAGCTGTGGTACTCATATTCATGTAGAGTGCTGCGTGAAGGAAAAAGTAAGTGTCTATTATCATGCGATCTTTGGTAGATTACTGGAATATATGGTTCAGCATAGACAGGAAACCAGTGATTTCTGGGGAAGAAACTTTTGTCGCTATGCCTGTTCTCGCTGGGATGGGCGCTACAGCGCCTTTAACCCTCTCTCAGACTATCCAACGTTGGAATATCGCCTTCCGCGTTTTCGTTCCAAAGAACAGTTTTTGGCGGTTCTTTGGTTTGTTCGTCGCTGTACGAGCATCCTCAACCGTAAGCTGTCCACCGAGAACGTATCTCCTGCCGAGCTAGGGGAAGAGATCTTGCACCTCTATATCAGAGCTCTTTCTAGAGAACATTCTCCTGCTCCAGAGCTGGAACTGGTTGAGCGACATGCAGGTTAAGAAGGTCATCATGACGACAGATAGAGCGGGTGAAGCTTTGTGTGGAAACCAGTGTGCTTGTGACATGAAGATTTGTGGAATGAATCACGCCTCGCCTGAAGACGGGAGCTTCCTGGGCTGCTTCCGTGAAGTAGTATTCCTGTAAAGGAGGAAGATCATGTTAGTTTTAAGAAGAAAAGTTGGGGAATCCCTTTTTCTCTTTGATGAGAAGAAAAGGGTATTTGTGGTGCTGCGTGTCGTAAAAGAAGTGGGAGAAAGAGCGAAGATAGGAGTTGAGGTTCCATCTGACCAGTTGCTTGTTAGGGCTGTCGCAGACGTTCCTTTGAACAACACAAAAAATCATATTGTAGTACGCATTTTAAAGGATGAGGGAAGCAGCGTAAAGATAGGAGTTGAGGCCCCGCCTCATATCTTAATCCAAAGAGGGAAGTTTGCAGGATTTTTTGAGAATTGCTGTTTCATTGGTGAAAGAGAGTATCTGACAGCATCTGAAGGAACAGCATTGTGATGTGGCCTTCTACCTGGCTTTGACGGCGTAGCAGGAGAAAGGAAATCTCAAGATGGAGCCAAATATTCAAAAGTTACAAGAGGTCCATCGACATCTTGCTGCGATTGCAGCATTTCTCGACGATCAGGGATGGCATTTTCATGCCTATCCCAGACAGATTGTTCCTCGCTATTGTTGGAGTTGTGCCCTGCTGTGTTTCATTCATAGAATGTATCATCTCTGGGTAAAAAAACTCTTGCCTGGCTTTTCGCGAGCGATACAACGTCCTGAAGCAGAGGAATATGTCAGGTGTCTCGCGTTTGCGCTTTTTCATAAAGAGAAGGTACGTACACTTGTTCGGGGGAAAGTCAAGTTGCTGGTATATGCCACGAAGCTTATCGCTCATAGCTATGAAGAACAGCTCTTCGCGGCACCTCTCAATCCAGTCCGGCTTCACCATTTAGTCAAAGCATTCTGTCAGGAATATGAACGCTTGACAACTCAACTAGATGAATGGTTGAAGGCAAACCCGCGAAAAAATCCACTTGCGTTTTAACGCTTGATATGAATGGTGAAGGACATGAGAAAGAAGATATCCCCTCATCGACCATGCATTCTGAGCTGAGCAAGCACAGAGATAGGGTGTATTCTGGATCTGCCCTGAACTATTCTCGCACGATTTTCTCCAGGCCGGCAAACGACTCGATTGCGTGACTTCCAGCGTCTCTCGCCGCATAGCGTCCGTTTGTCGTGATCCATGCCTCTCTTGTTGTGTGAAGCTCTCCATGTTTCTGGTGCCTCTCAGCGGAGATTCACAGACTGTTGCATACACAAAAGGTGGGTTCTGTTCCCTGCATCCCTGCCTTGTGGAGGCGTATGCCCCGTCTCCTGACATGGCCGTTCTGTGCACTTTGCTGTGGAACAGGTCTCACCTTGTCCAGAAAGGAGAAAATTCCTCTCATGTTCAGAGGTACATCACCTTGCGAGATCAACCATGTTCAGTCCGATCTTGTGATCAACAGTGGTGCCCTCATCGCCTTTCCGCATACCTGTCGGGAGGCTGCCTTCTTCTATGCTCGGCGAGGCCTGCCTGTGTTTCCTGTCAACGGCAAAGTGCCCTACCCGCGGACCCGCGGCTTCCATGAAGCCACCACTGACGCGGAACAGATCTCCTGGTGGTGGCGGCGCTGGCCTGAGGCCAATGTTGCCATCCCGACCGGC
>Ga0164243_10001886_pt1 | contig 35140 bp, 28 predicted proteins | sample OricompcompostOP_FD_108781 | JGI IMG/M metagenome (GOLD analysis project Ga0164243, IMG submission 108781) | Organic Plus compost microbial communities from Emeryville, California, USA - Original compost - Organic plus compost (OP) | ecosystem: Engineered > Solid waste > Mixed feedstock >...
CCGCGGCACTTGTCCTGGTCGATCAGCACGATGCCGTCTTCCTCGCGCTTGTAGATGCTGCCCGAGGGGCACGAGGCGACGCACGCCGGATTCAGGCAGTGCTCGCACAGGCGCGGCAGGTACATCATGAAGGTGTTCTCGAACTGGCCGTAGATGTCCTTCTGAACGGCCTCGAAGTTCGCGTCCTTGCTGCGCTTGCTGAACTCGCCGCCGAGGATCTCCTCCCAGTTCGGGCCCCACTCGATCTTCTCCATGCGCTGGCCCGTGATCAGGCTGCGCGGGCGCGCGGTGGGCGAAGCCTTCATCTCCTTGGCGGTCTGCAGGTGCTCGTAGTCGAAGGTGAAGGGCTCGTAGTAGTCGTCGATCTCCGGCAGGTTCGGGTTGGCGAAGATCTTCATCAGCAGCTGCCACTTGCCGCCCTGGCGCGGCACGATGGACCCGTCGGCCTTGCGCACCCAGCCGCCGTTCCAGCGCTCCTGGTTCTCCCATTCCTTCGGGTAGCCGATGCCGGGCTTGGTCTCGACGTTGTTGAACCAGGCGTACTCCACGCCGGGGCGGCTGGTCCAGACGTTCTTGCAGGTCACGCTGCAGGTGTGGCAGCCGATGCACTTGTCCAGGTTCAGGACCATGCCGATCTGGGCTCTGACTTTCATCGCAGGTTCCTTGTCGTGGTGCAGCTCGTCAGGGGTTCTCGCCCTGCGATCGGTAGGCCGCGGCCAGGTGGTCGCCGCGCGGCGTGTCGAGCCAGTCCACCCGGGCCATCTTGCGCACCACGACGAACTCGTCGCGGTTGGTGCCGATGGTTCCGTAGTAGTTGAAGCCGTAGCTGTACTGCGCGTAGCCGCCGATCATGTGCGTGGGCTTGAGCACGATGCGCGTGACCGAGTTGTGGATGCCGCCGCGCACGCCGGTGATCTCGCTGCCGGGCGTGTTGATGATCTTTTCCTGCGCGTGATACATCATCACCATGCCGGGCTTGACGCGCTGGCTGACCACCGCGCGCACGGCCACCGCGCCATTGAGGTTGAACATCTCCATCCAGTCGTTGTCCTCGATGCCGGCGCGCTTCGCGTCCTCCTCGCTGATCCACGCGACCGGCCCGCCGCGGTTGAGCGTGAGCATCAGCAGGTTGTCGGTGTACGTGCTGTGGATGCCCCACTTCTGGTGCGGCGTGATGAAGTTCAGCGCGATCTCCGGATGGCCGTTGGGCTTGATGCCCTGCATGCCGGCCGTGGCCTTCATGTCCACCGGCGGGCGGTAGCTGGAGAAGCCCTCGCCGAAGGCGATCATCCAGGGGTGGTCCTGGTAGAACTGCTGGCGTCCGGTCAGCGTGCGCCAGGGAATCAGCTCGTGCACGTTGGTGTAGCCGGCGTTGTAGCTGACGGTCTCGCTCTCGATGCCGCTCCAGGTCGGGCTGCTGATGATCTTGCGCGGCTGCGCCTGGATGTCGCGGTAGCGGATCTTCTCGTCCTCGCGGTACAGCGCCAGGTGCGCGTGGTCGCGGCCCGTGAACTTGCCCAGCGCCTCCCAGGCCTTCACGGCGACGTGGCCGTTGGTCTCGGGCGCCAGCTGCAGGATCACCTCGCAGGCGTCGATGTCGCTCACGATGCGCGGGCGGCCCTCGGTCGCGCCGGGCTCGGTGGTCAGGCCGTTGAGCTGGCCCAGTTGCTCCACCTCGGTGCCGGTCTTCCAGGCGATGCCCTTGCCGCCGTTGCCGAGCCGGTCCATCAGCGGCCCCAGTGCAGTGAAGCGCCTGTAGGTGTTGGGGTAGTCGCGCTCGACCACCGTGACCTGCGGCGCCGTCCTGCCGGGGACGAGCTCGCACTCGCCTTTCTTCCACTCGGCCACGCCGCAGGGCTGGGCCAGCTCGGCGGGCGTGTCGTGCATCAGCGGCGTGAGCATGGTGTCGCGCTCCACGCCCAGGTGGCCCACGCAGACCTCGCTGAAGGCCTTGGCGAAGCCCTTGTAGATCTCCCAGTCGCTGCGCGACTCCCACACCGGGTCCACCGCCGCCGACAGCGGGTGGATGAAGGGGTGCATGTCGCTGGTGTTGAGGTCGTTCTTCTCGTACCAGCTCGCGGTGGGAAGCACGACGTCGGAGTACAGGCAGGTCGTGCTCATGCGGAAGTCCAGCGTGACCAGCAGGTCCAGCTTGCCCTGCGGCGCGTTCGCGTGCCACTTCACCTCCTGCGGCCTGGCGTCGTCCGGGCCCAGGTCCTTGCCCTGCACGCCGTGGTCGGTGCCCAGCAGGTGCTTGCAGAAGTACTCGTGGCCCTTGCCGCTGGAGCCCAGCAGGTTGCTGCGCCATACGAAGAGGTTGCGCGGCCAGTTCTCGGGCGCGTCCGGGTCCTCGCAGCTCATCTGCAGCGTGCCGTCCTGCAGCGCTCGGGCCACGTAGTCGCGCGGGGCGAGGCCCGCGGCCTCGGCCTCGGCGGCGATGCCCAGCGGGTTGGCCTTGAGCTGCGGCGCGCTGGGCAGCCAGCCCATGCGCTCGGCGCGCACGTTGTAGTCGATCATGCTGCCGCCGTACCGGCTGCGGTCGGCCAGCGGGCTCACGATCTCGTCCAGGCCCAGCTTCTCGTAGCGCCACTGGTCGGTGTGCGCGTAGAAGAAGCTGGTGCTGTTCTGCTGGCGCGGCGGCCTGGCCCAATCGAGCGCGAAGGCCAGCGCCGTCCAGCCGGTCTGCGGGCGCAGCTTCTCCTGGCCCACGTAGTGCGACCAGCCGCCGCCGCTCTGGCCGATGCAGCCGCACATCATCAACAGGTTGATGACGCCGCGGTAGTTCATGTCGCAGTGGTACCAGTGGTTCATCGCCGCGCCGATGATCACCATGGACTTGCCGCGGGTCTTGTCGGCGTTGGCGGCGAACTCGCGCGCCACGGTCACGATCTGCTGGCGCGGAACGCCCGTGATGCTCTCGGCCCAGGCCGGGGTGTAGGGCGCGTCGTCGTCGTAGCCGGCGGCGCCGCTGCCCAGGCCGCGGTCGATGCCGTACTGCGCGGCCTGCAGGTCGAACACGGTGGCGACCAGCGCCTCGCGGTACTCGCCGTCCTGGCCCAGGCGCAGGCGCACCGCCGGCACGCGCGCCCGGTTCACGTCACCCTGCTGCGCATTGGCGGTGAAGTGCGGCGTCTCGATGCCGCCGAAGTACGGAAAGCCCACCTCCACGACTTCGTGCGCCTGCGCGCCTTCCTCGAGCACCGAGAGCTTCAGCTTGACATTGGCGCCGTGGCGCGCCTCCTTGTCCTCCAGGTTCCATTTGCCGGCGTCGTCGCGTCCCTGCTCGCTGTCCTGGCCCCAGCGGAAGCCGATGGAGCCGTGCGGCAGCACGGCACGGCCGTCGCTGTCGAAGGCCAGCGTCTTCCACTCGGGGTTGTTCTGCTGGCCCAGCCTGCCGTTGAAATCGCTGGCGCGCAGGTAGCGGTCGGGCACCTGCACCACGCTGCCATCGGGCAGGCGGTGCTCCTTCAGCAGCACCAGCATCGGCAGGTCGGTGTAGCGGCGCGCGTAGTCGTCGAAGTAGGCGCTGCGCTGCTTGAAGTAGAACTCGTTGAGCGCCACGTGGCCCATGGCCATGGCGAGTGCCGCATCCGTGCCCTGCTTGGGGTGCAGCCAGACGTCGGCCAGCTTGGCGACCTCGCTGTAGTCGGGCGTCACGGCCACGGTCTTGGCGCCCTTGTAGCGCACCTCGGTGAAGAAGTGCGCGTCCGGCGTGCGCGTCTGCGGCACGTTGGAGCCCCAGGCGATGATGTAGTGGCTGTTGTACCAGTCGGCCGATTCGGGCACGTCTGTCTGCTCGCCCCACACCTGCGGGCTGGCCGGCGGCAGGTCGCAGTACCAGTCGTAGAAGCTCATGCACACGCCGCCGATCAGGCTCAGGTAGCGGCTGCCGGCCGCGTAGCTGACCATGCTCATGGCCGGGATCGGCGAGAAGCCGATGATGCGGTCTGGCCCGTGGCGCTTGATGGTGTAGACGTTGGCGGCGGCGACGAGCTGGTTGACCTCCTCCCAGCCGGCGCGCACGAAGCCGCCCATGCCGCGCACGCCCTGGTAGTCGCGGCGCGCGGCGTCGTCCTCGGCGATCAGCGCCCAGGCATCCACCGGGCTCCTGCTGACCTTCAGTGCCGCGCGCCAGCGCTCCAGCAGCCGGCCGCGCACCATCGGATACTTCACGCGGTTCGCGCTGTACAGGTACCAGGAATAGCTGGCGCCGCGCGCGCAGCCGCGCGGCTCGTGGTTGGGCATGTCCCAGCGCGTGCGCGGGTAGTCGGTCTGCTGGGTCTCCCAGGTCACGATGCCGCCTTTGACGTAGATCTTCCACGAGCACGAGCCCGTGCAGTTCACGCCGTGCGTGCTGCGCACGATCTTGTCGTGCGACCAGCGCGCGCGGTAGGCGTCCTCCCAGGTGCGGTCTTCGCCGGTGGTGCGGCCGTGGCCGTCGGCGAAGCTCTCCTGCGGCAGCCGGAAATGGGTCAGTCGGTCGAGGAAGTGGCTCATGGCTCGTTGTCTCGTGGGGGTTCAGCAGGGCATGGGCGCATGGCGGCGCGCGTAGTACCACCAGGTGACCACCACGCACAGCAGGTAGAAGGCGACGAAGATCCACAGCGCGGCCTCCGGCCCGCCGGTGGCGGCGATGGAACTGCCGTAGCTCTTGGGAATGAAGAAGCCGCCGTAGGCGCCCAGCGCGCCTGCGAAGCCGACGGCGGCGGCGCCCAGCACGTTGCCCTCCTTGGTCGCCGCGGCCTGCTCGGCCGCGCCCGGGCCGGCGCCGCGCAGGGCCAGCGTGTTGAAGATCATCGGGATCATGCGGAAGGTCGAGCCGTTGCCGATGCCGGTGGTCACGAACAGCGCCAGGAACATCAGGAAGAAGCCCGTGAAGCTGCCGGCCGCCGGCCCGAAGGACATCGCGTAGCTGCCCGCGCCCTTGGGCAGGAAATACAGCACGCCCAGCACGGCCAGCGCCATGACGAGGAAGTTCCACACGGTCACCACGCCGCCGCCGATCCTGTCGGACAGCCAGCCGCCGAAGGGCCGCACCACCGCGCCCACCAGCGGGCCCAGCCAGGCGTAGGCCAGCGGATTCACGTCGGGGAACTGGCTCTTGATGAGCAGTGGAAAGCCTGCCGCGAAGCCGATGAAGGAGCCGAAGGTGCCGAGGTACAGCAGGCACATGAGCCAGTTGTGCTTCTGCACGAAGATCGCGGCCTGCGCGGCGACGGAGGCTTTCGCGTCGGCCACGTCGTTCATGCCGAACCAGGCCGCGACGGCGGCCAGCGCGATCCACGGCACCCAGATGAAGGCGGCGTTCTGCATCCAGACCTGCACCTGCGCGCCGTCCTTCACGATGGTCTGCGGCGCGCCGCCGAAGATGCCCAGCACGCCGACGGTGACGACTATGGGACTGAGGAACTGGACCACCGACACGCCCAGGTTGCCCAGCCCCGCGTTCACGCCCAGCGCCGAACCCTTGCGGTCCTTGGGGAAGAAGTAGCTGATGTTGGCCATGCTGGAGCTGAAATTGCCCCCGCCCAGCCCGCACAGCAGCGCCAGTATCAGCATGGTCGGATAGGTCGTGGTCGGGTCCTGCACCGCGATGCCGATGCCGATGGCCGGGATCAGCAGGCTCGCGGTGGAGATCGCCGTCCAGCGCCGCCCGCCGATCAGCGGCACCATGAAGGAGTAGAAGATGCGCAGCGTGGCGCCCGACAGCGCCGGCGCCGCGGCCAGCCAGAAGAGCTGGTTGGTGGAGTAGCGGAAGCCCAGGCCCGGCAGGCTCACGGCGACCACGCTCCAGACCTGCCAGACGGCGAAGGCCAGGAACAGCGCGGGTACCGAGATCCACAGATTGAGCTTGGCGATGGCCTCGCCCTCCTGCACCCAGAAGGCTTTGTCCTCCGGGGTCCAGATCTGCAGCGTGCGGCCGGCACGCCCGGCGGCACGGGGGGTGGACTTGGGGGTGGCGGCGTTCATGCTCGGCTCCGTCTCAGGCGTGGCGTGCGGCGGCGGGAGGCCCCATTACGTCGGTGCGGCGCACCTCGGTCCAGTACATCCAGATCAGCGAGATCCAGACCACGCCGTACAGCAGCATGAAGGCGCTGGAGCGGATGCCCGTGAAGTCCAGCAGCGCGCCGAACAGGATCGGCAGCACGAAGCCGCCCAGCCCGCCGGCCAGGCCGACGATGCCGCTGATGGCGCCGATGTGGTCGGGGTAGTCGTCGCTGATGTACTTGAACACGCTGGCCTTGCCGAAGGCCCAGGCGACGCCGAGCACGGCCATGAGTGCGGTGAAGGCGACGACGTTCAGGCCGATGAAGTAGGTACGCGGGCCGTCGACGGTGGCGATGGTGAACTCGGTCTGCGGATAGCTCAGCAGGAACAGGCAGATCCAGCTGACCCACATCACCCACCAGGTGACCTTGTGCGCGCCGTACCGGTCCGACAGCACGCCGCCGATGGCGCGCAGCACGCCGCCGGGCAGCGAGAAGCAGGCCGCCAGCAGCGCGGCGACGCGGATGTCCAGGCCGTACTCGCTGACGTAGTACTGCACCATCCACAGCGCCAGCGCCACGTAGCCGCCGAACACGATGCTGTAGTACTGACAGTACTTGAGCACGCGCGGGTCCTTGAGCGCCTTGAGCTGGTCGGAAAAGCGCACACTGCTGGGCACCAGGTGCTTCGGGTCGTGCGCGCTGAACAGCCAGAACAACACCACCGTGCCGGCCATGATGGCTGCGTAGACTTGGGGCACCAGCGTCCAGCCGCCGGCCACCATCAGCGCCGGCGCGACGAACTTGTTGACCGCCGAGCCCGAGTTGCCCGCGCCGTACACGCCCATGGCCATGCCCTGGCGGTCCTTGGGGAACCAGCGCGCGACATAGGGCGTGCCGACCGAGAACGAGCCGCCGGCCAGGCCGACGAACAGCCCGATCGCGAGGAAGTGCCAGTACTGCGTGGCATAGGCCATGAGCCAGATCGCAGGCACGGTCACGGCCATCAGGATCGTCATCACGATGCGGCCGCCGTAGCGGTCTGTCCAGATACCCAGCGGCACGCGCACCAGCGAGCCGGTGAGCACCGGCATCGCGGTCAGCAGGCCGAACTCGGTGGCGCTCAGGCCGAGCTGCTTCTTCAGCGGAATGCCGATGACGCCGAACATCATCCAGACCATGAAGCACACAGTGAAGGCCAGCGTGCTGACCGCGAGCACGCTCCAGGCCTGGCGGCGGGGGACGGGAATGGGGGTGGGGGCCATGCGGGGAGCGCTGGAGTGGAAACCCCAATGTCCCGCGCTTCGGGGCGCAGCGGCATCCCTCCAGCCGTCAGGGGGCCGCACGGCAGAAGAACGATGGCCGGCGCCGGTGCATCGTTCTTCAGGAGGATGGCGCCGCCCCCGCCGGAGGCTGCCTGGAGGAGGGGGGCGCCTGGCCGGGCCTCAAGGCCCGGTCGGCACACCCTTGGTGGACCTTCGCCCGGCTACTGCACGAAGCCCATGCCGCGCGCCTCGCGCACCTCGGGCTTGATGCGGTGCTCCGATTCGAGCTGCTCGATGAACTCGTCGGCCGAGAAGTCCGCCGCCAGGATGTCGGCTTGGCGCTTCACCGCCGCGAAGTCGCCGGGCGCGAGCTGGTCCAGCCGCGCCAGCCGCGCGCGCAGCGCCGGCGTCATCGCCGCCGCGTCGCCGCCCAGCGCCTCGGTCACGAACATGCGCTCGCGCTGCTCGGCGGTGAGCGGCATGAACTTGATCTTGAAGGTGAAGCGGCGCAGCGCGGCCTGGTCCAGCCGCTCCATCAGGTTGGTGGTGCAGACGAACACGCCGCGGTAGCGCTCCATGCCCTGCAGCATCTCGTTGACCTCGGTGACCTCGTAGGTGCGCTGCGCGCCGCGCCGGTCCTGCAAAAAGGAATCGGCCTCGTCCAGCAGCAGCACGGCCTGCTCGGCCTCGGCCTCGCGGAACATCGCGGCCATCGCCTGCTCGGTTTCGCCGACGTACTTGCTCATCAGGTCGCTGGCCTGCTTGATGATCAGCGGCCGGCCGATGGCGCGCGCGATGTGCTCGGCCAGCGCCGTCTTGCCGGTGCCGGGCGCGCCGTAGAAGCACAGCGTGCCGTGGCCGCGCGCCTTCAGCGCCTCGACGATGCGCGGGATCGGGAAGCGCGTCTCGACGTGCAGCATGTCCAGGTCCCAGGTCGTGACCTGCAGCCGCTCGCCGCGCGTGCGGCCGGCGGTGTTGCCCAGCGCAAGGTCGGCGTTGCGCAGCTGGCGTTCGATGAGCGACTCGGCCGAGGCGCCCTCGCCGCCGGCCAGCCCGGCGAAGCGCACCGCGGTGCGGATCTGCGCCGGCGTCAGGCCCTTGCGCTCGGCCAGCTGCGCGGCGAAGGCCTCGGTGACGGGCACGCCTTCCAGCGCCTTGCGCACGATCTGCTCGCGCGCGCCGGGCGGCGGCGACTTCAGCTCGAGGTGGTAGGCGAAGCGCCGGCGGAAGGCCGGGTCGATCTGCTCGATGCGGTTGGTGACCCACAGCGTGGGCACCGGGTTGGATTCGAGGATCTGGTTGACCCAGGCCTTGCCGCTCACGCTGCCCGACATGCCGCCCGAGGGCGCCGCGATCTGCTCGGCGCGCGCCATGAACTGCGCCGCCTCGGTGCTGATCGGCGGGAACACGTCCTCCACCTCGTCGAACAGCAGCGCCGCCTGCGCGCTGCCCTTGAGGAAGACCTGCGCGATCTGCAGCGAGCGGTAGCGGTCGCGGCCGCTGAGCGAATTGCCGTCGCGGTCGGCGTACTCCACCTCGTACAGCTCCAGCCCGGCAGCCTGCGCCACCACCTTGGCCAGCTCGGTCTTGCCGGTGCCGGGCGGGCCGTAGAGCAGCACGTTCACGCCCGGCTCCTTGCGCGCCACCGCGGCGCGCAGCAGCGTCACCAGCATCTGCGCGTCGTCGGCGACGAAGGCGAAGTCCTGCTCCGTCAGCGCGCTCTTGCTCGACGGCCGCGTGAACACCGCCATCAACTCGCTCTCGTCGCGGTACTCGCGCATCAGCACCGGCGGCAGCTTCTCGCTGACCTTCATCAGGTCGGCCAGGTCGGTGATGTTGTGCTCGGAGATCAGGTTCTCCACCAGCCCGATGCGCTCCAGCCGCGAGCCGGCGCGCAGCGCCTCGCCCACCTCGCTGGCGCTCACGCCCGCCACCTCGGCGATGGCGGCGTAGGCCTCGGGCGCGTTGTTGACCTTGAACTCCACCAGCAGCGAGCGCAGGTCGCGCTGGTAGCGCGCCAGCGTGCCGTACAGCAGCAGCGCGCGCTCGGCCTTGTTGAGCTGCAGCAGGCCGGCCAGAGCGTCGATGTTCTTCTCGACCAGCGTGCTCTGCTTGCGCAGCATCTGCGTGAGCCAGTCGCGGGTGACCGAGAGCACCAGCAGCAGGTCCTTGGGCTGGTCCTTCGCGTACTCGTCCAGGTAGAAGAAGATCGTGCCTTCCTCGTAGGGGCCGCGCCACACGCCGTGGCGCTCCAGCAGCGTGCGGTTGTCGAGCGACTCGACGCCCTTCCATACCTCGTTGCCGGCGCAGCGGCGCGCCAGGAACTCGCGCAGCCGCTCCAGCACCGAGCCCGGCCAGACCATGTGGCGCCCGGTGAGCGAGAGCAGGCCGTTCAAGTCGCGCCGCACGTTGAACTTGGGGCCCTGCTTGGCCGCCAGCGTCAGCACGAAGTGCGAGCACATCAGCTCCAGCACGGGCGCCTCGCGCAGACCGGGCGAGGGCAGGGCCTGCCCGCGGGACAGTGCGCTGAGACCGTCGACACCGGAACGTTTGCCCATTCGGAACCCTCCAGGAAACTGTGCGGCCGTGGGGACCAGCCGTGCGCCACCATAGCGCAACCCATAGGCTTGTGGAAGACGAGGCCAGAGGAATAACCCTGAGAGCCTGCCCAGCGCCTGCAAGGGGTCGCGTTGGGGCGCAATCGGGATGAGCGTGGTGGCCCGGCGCGCCGCATGGACTGATGTCCATGCAAGCGGCGGGGCGCCGCGATCGCCCGATTTCGCCCCAACCCGGAGGGCAGCCGCCTTGCCGGGCGCCCCGCGGCGTTGCAGCGCTTGCCCGTAGCAGGGCTACGGGCGGCGCACTGCGCCTTGCAGGCCACCCGGCAAGGCGGCTGCGCGACCCCTTGCAGGCGCTGGGCAGGCTCTCAGCGTGTCGCAAGCCTCACAATGTCGCGCATGGTGGACATCGACGACGTTGAACGCGCCGCCCGGCGGCTCGAAGGGCAGGTGCTGCGAACGCCCTGCGTGGAATCGCGCACGCTCTCGCAGATCGTCGGCGCGCAGGTGTTCCTGAAGTTCGAGAACCTGCAGTTCACCGCCTCCTTCAAGGAGCGCGGCGCCTGCAACAAGATGGCCCAGGTCGCGCAGGCCGGCGCCGGGCAGGGCGTGATCGCCATGTCGGCCGGCAACCACGCGCAGGGGGTGGCCTACCACGCGCAGCGGCTGGGCATCCCGGCCACCATCGTCATGCCGCGCTTCACGCCGGGCGTGAAGATCGAGCGCACGCGCGGCTTCGGCGCGCGCGTGGTGCTGCACGGCGACTCGCTGGAGGCGGCGCGTGCCCATGCCGACGAACTGGCGGCGTGCGAGGGGCTGGCCTTCGTCCATCCCTACGACGACGACGACATCATCGCCGGCCAGGGCACCGTGGCGCTGGAGATGCTCGACGAGGTACCTGACCTCGAGACGCTGGTGGTCTCGGTCGGCGGCGGCGGGCTGATCGCCGGCATGGCGGTGGCGGCGCGCGCGCGCAACCCGGGCATCGAGATCGTCGGCGTGCAGACGGCGCGCTTCCCGGCCATGGTCAACGCCGTCAAGGGCACGCACCACGAGGGCGGCACCAGCACCATCGCCGAGGGCATCGCCGTGGGCGCGCCGGGCGAGCGCACGCGCGAACTGATCGCCCGGCTGGTGGACGACCTCGTGCTGGTCGACGAGGGCGACATCGAGCAGGCGGTGCTGATGCTGCTGGAGATCGAGAAGACGCTGGTGGAAGGCGCCGGCGCGGCCGGGCTGGCGGCGCTGATCCGGCATCCGGAGCGCTTCCGGGGCCGGAAGGTCGGCCTGGTGCTCTCGGGCGGCAACATCGACCCGCTGCTGCTGGCCGCGATCATCGAGCGCGGCATGGTGCGCGCCGGCCGGCTGGCGCGGCTGCAAGTCAGCGCGCGCGACGTGCCGGGCTCGCTGGCCCGCATCACGGCCACCGTGGCCGAAGCGGGCGCCAACATCGACGAGGTGCACCACCAGCGCGCCTTCACCCTGCAGGCGGCGCAGAACGTCGACATCGAACTGGTGCTCCAGACCCGCGGCCGCGAGCACCTCGCGACGGTGATCGATGCGTTGCACCATGCGGGATTCGAGGCAGGGGAAAAACGCTGACAGGGCCCGGCGGACCCCGGCTTGTAAAATTGATGCAGTTTCGAGAAGAACCGAGGTTCAGGAAGATGTCCACCCCCACCCCCGTCGAGCCGGGCCATGACGCCCAGGTCGAGCAGGACGCCGTCGAGGCCGTCGTGCCGTTGATCCCCATCGTGCTGCCCCTGGTCGGCGCCGTGATGATGCTGCTGCTGGCGTCGATCGCCGTCTATCTGGCCTGACGGACACCGGCGGGGCGCTTCATCGGCCCCGCCCCCGGCCATTTCTCCGAGCTGAAGACGTTTTCTCCAACGGCGCTTGCCCGCCCGTCCGGCGCGGCGTGAGCGTCGTTCGAAAAGACGACGTATTTTTCATCTCCAGGAGATTTCGATGAACGCAGCCGTGAAGGGGCTGGCCGTCCAGGCGCCCGTTGACGTCAAGAACCCCAAGCTGATCGCCTGGGTGGCCGAGATGGCCGCCCTGTGCAAGCCCGAGCGCATCGAGTGGTGCGACGGCAGCCAGGAGGAATACGACCGGCTCTGCCAGCAACTGGTCGACGCCGGCACCTTCCGCCGGCTCAACCCCGCCAAGCGCCCCAACTCCTACCTCGCCTGGTCCGACCCGAGCGACGTCGCCCGCGTGGAAGACCGCACCTTCATCTGCTCCGCCAAGAAGGAAGACGCCGGCCCCACCAACAACTGGATGGCCCCGGCCGAGATGCGCGCCACCCTGCAGCCGCTGTTCGACGGCTGCATGAAGGGCCGCACCATGTACGTGGTGCCCTTCAGCATGGGCCCGCTGGGCTCGCCCATCGCCCACATCGGCGTCGAGCTGTCCGACAGCCCGTACGTCGCGGTCAACATGAAGATCATGACCCGCATGGGCAAGGCCGTGTACGACGTGCTGGGCGCCGAGGGCGAGTTCGTGCCCTGCGTGCACACCGTCGGCGCGCCGCTGGAACCCGGCCAGAAGGACGTCGCCTGGCCCTGCAACAAGACCAAGTACATCGTCCACTACCCCGAGACGCGCGAGATCTGGAGCTACGGCTCCGGCTACGGCGGCAACGCCCTGCTGGGCAAGAAGTGCTTCGCGCTGCGCATCGCCTCCAACATGGGCCGCGACGAGGGCTGGCTGGCCGAGCACATGCTCATCCTGGGCGTGACCAATCCCGAGGGCCGCAAGTACCACGTGGCCGCCGCCTTCCCCAGCGCCTGCGGCAAGACCAACTTCTCGATGCTGGTGCCGCCCAAGGGCTTCGAGGGCTGGAAGGTCACCACCATCGGCGACGACATCGCGTGGATCAAGCCGCAGCCCGACGGCACGCTGCGCGCCATCAACCCCGAGGCCGGCTACTTCGGCGTCGCGCCCGGCACCAACTACAAGACCAACCCCAACTGCATGGCGAGCCTGGACAAGGACGTCATCTTCACCAATGTCGCACTGACCGACGATGGCGACGTGTGGTGGGAAGGCATGGAGGCCGACGCCCCCGGCAAGGAACTGCCCGCGCACCTGACCGACTGGCAGGGCCGTGACTGGACGCCGCAGATCGCCCGCGAGACCGGCGCCAAGGCCGCACACCCCAACGCCCGCTTCACCGTGGCCGCCACCAACAACCCGGCGTTGGACGAGGCCTGGGACGACCCCAAGGGCGTGAAGATCGACGCCTTCATCTTCGGCGGCCGCCGCTCCACCACCGTGCCGTTGGTGACCGAGGCGCGCAACTGGGTCGAGGGCGTGTACATGGCCGCCACCATGGGCAGCGAGACCACCGCCGCCGCCGCGGGCGCGCAGGGCGTGGTGCGGCGCGACCCCTTCGCCATGCTGCCCTTCATGGGCTACAACATGAGCGACTACTTCCAGCACTGGCTCACGCTGGGCGACAAGCTCCAGGCCGCGGGCGCGAAGCTGCCGAAGATCTACACCACGAACTGGTTCCGCAAGGGCGAGGACGGCAAGTTCGTCTGGCCCGGCTACGGCGAGAACATGCGCGTGCTCAAGTGGATGATCGACCGCGTCGAGGGGCAGGGCCAGGGCGCCGAGCACGTGTTCGGCGTGAGCCCGCGCTACGAGGACCTGAACTGGACCGGCCTGGACTTCACCCGCACCCAGTTCGACAAGGTGACCAGCATCGACAAGGCCGCCTGGGAGGCCGAGCTGAAGCTGCACGCCGAGCTGTTCGAGCAGCTGGCGCATCGCCTGCCCAGCGAGCTGCCCGCCACCAAGGCCGCCATCGAGCAGCGGCTCGCCGCCTGATCCGGCGCGCAGGCAAAGAAAAAGCCGCCCGGATGGGCGGCTTTTTCATGGGGTGCGGTACCGATCAGTAGTAGCGGCCGCTGTTCAGGCGCTGCATCGCCTCGTAGAGCGTCGGCATGGGCGCCGCCTCGACGCGGGCCGCCGGCTGGGCCGGGGCTGCCGGCGCGGCCAAGTCGTCCGCCGGCTGGGCGCGGGTGATCGCGGCCTGCAGGTCGTTCATCACGCGCGGGTCGCGCTGGGCGGCGGCCAGGAACTGCGCGTCGGCACGGGCGGCCGCGGCGCGGCGCTCCAGCGCACGCCAGCCGCCGACCACGCGGGCGGCGGCCGAGCCGGCAGCGCTGGCGAACAGCGCCAGGGCCAGGAAGCCCACGGCCCACAGGACCATCCAGCCGGCCAGCAGGCTGCCGTCGGCCCAGTTCGACACGAAGGTGTCGGCCACGGCGACCAGCGCGGCCACCAGCGCCGCCAGCAGGGCGGCGGCCAGGGCACGGGTGCCGCTGGTCTTGCGGCGGGCCTCGCCGACATAGGCGATGACCTTCTCGGCGCGTTCGACGCCGGGGTGTTGGAGCGGTTGATCGACGGAGACGAAATAGGAAGTCATGGTGCCCTCCAGTAGGACAGTGTGGAAACGCGATGACCAGATATTAGTGTTTACCCTAGTGTTTTCCAAATTTATATTCATGATGTAGTTCATTTATTTTGGTTATGGATGTCAACTTCCGCACGCTCGACCTGAACCTGCTGCGGGTGTTCGACGAGGTGATGGCCGAGCGCAGCCTGACGCGCGCGGCGCGCAACCTGTCGATCACCCAGCCGGCCGTGAGCAACGCCCTGCGGCGCCTGCGCGAGGCGCTGGGCGACGAACTGGTGCGCCGTGCCGGCGCCGGCGTGGAGCCCACGCCGCGGGCGACCGCGCTGTGGCCGGTGGTGCGCGACGCGCTGCGCCAGCTGGAGCACTCGCTGGTGCCGGCCGCCTTCGAGCCGGCGCTGGCCGACAACGCCTTCACCCTGGCGATGGCCGACGCCACCGCCGCCGAGCTGCTGCCCGGCGCGGCGCGGCTGCTGGCCGGCGAGGCGCCGGGCGTGTCGCTGCGCGTTGTGCCGCTGACCACTCGCGACCCGCGGCGCCTGTTGGCGGAAGAGGAGGTGGACTTGGCGGTGGGCTACTTCCCGGCGGTGATGACCGACCTGACCGCGCGCGCCCAGGCCGGCGAGGCGGTGGCCTTCGAGACCCACCGGATGTACGTGGGAAGCTACGTGTGCGTGATGCGGCGCGGCCACCCGCTGGCCGACGGGCCGCTGACGCTGGACGACTACTGCGCCGCGCGCCACCTGCTGGTGAGCTTCTCCGGGCGGCCCTGGGGCTTCGTCGACGAGGCGCTGGCCGCCATCGGGCGCCAGCGGCTCATCGTGCTCACCGCCAACCAGTTCTTCACCGCCGGGCGGGTGGTGGCGACCTCGGACCTGCTGACCGTGCTGCCCCGGCACTTCGTCGACACGCCGGGCATGAGCACCGACCTGATCGTTCGTGAGTTGCCGCTCACTGTGCCGCAAGTGCACGTGGATGCGCTATGGCACCGGCGGCTGCACGGCGCGCCGGCGCATATGTGGCTGCGCCGCATGCTGCTGCGCGTGGCGGGCGACGCCTTCGCGCGCTCACTCGATCCCGCAGACGGGACCGGGCGGGATTGAACGAAAAGGGAAACTCGTCCGGCGCGATTTAGCGCACGACGCGCAGCCAGGCGGCCGCGGCTTCGCGCAGCTCGTGCGCGTGGTACGGGTCCAGGCCCGCGCGCGACTCGGCGCTTTCGAGCAGGGCCGCTGCCGGGTTGGCGGGGGCGGCACCGGCCAGGGTGCGCGGGAAACGGAACATCAGCGAAAGCAGACTGAACATGATCTTGCATGGCACCCAGGCCACGCCGTCGTTATCGATGGACCGTAGATTAAGGGTTATCCCTAGTTTTTACAGCCCCCAACCCATGCAGAACGTGCATGAGCAGCGCGCTGGCGGGACATGGGCCGTGCGGTTCCGCACGCGCCGGTGGCTCCCTGCCGGCCGCCTTAGACTGCCCCGACCATGAAGCTCCAGCTCCTGTCGGACCTGCACCTCGAAAACTACCCCGGGTTCCAGGCGGTGCCGGCACCGGGCGCCGACCTTCTGTTGCTCGCAGGCGACATCGGCTCCTACCAGGAGGGCTCGAAGCTGACCGAGCCGGACTTTGGCCTCACCCGCTTCTCGCCCCGCCACGGCTGGCCGACGCCGGTGTTCTTCCTGCCCGGCAACCACGAGTACGACAACGGCGACTTCGACGAACTGCACCTGCGCCTGCGCGATCTGTGCGAATCGCTCGGCATGACCTGGCTGGAGCGCGAGGTCGTCGTGCACCGGGGCGTGCGCTTCGTCGGCACCACGCTGTGGGCCGACTTCGACGCGCTGGTCGAGCCCGGCGACCCGCCGGAACTCGCGCTGAAGAAGCGCGGCAAGGCCTTCCGTGCCGCCAACTTCTACCTGGAGACGATGCGCACCACGCGCGGCGGGCAGCCCTTCCTGGCCGAGCAGGTGCGCGAGCAGGCGCTGCTGTGCCAGGCCTGGCTGCGCGAGGCGCTGGCCGTGCCCTTCGACGGCACCACCGTCGCCGTCACCCACTTCGCCCCCACGCTGGCCAGCGCCGACCCGCGCTACGGCCTCACGCCCGGCACCGCCGGCTTCTGCAACGCGCTGGACGAGCTGCTGCCGCAGGCCGACCTGTGGCTGCACGGCCACCTGCACTGCGCCTTCGACTACGTGAAGGACGGCTGCCGCGTCGTCGCCAACCCGATGGGCTACCGCAGCAAGGGCGAGCAGGAGGGCTTCCGGCCGGAGTTGCTCATTCAAGTCAAATGAAGCCTGCACGCCGTGGCGGGTCGCTCGACTGGGCGCGACGCTGTTGCGCGCCTCGAGAGAAGCGCCCCGTGCAAAGAAATGTCAGGCATCGCCGCCGCCAGTGCCGCGCTTGATTCGGTGCAATGACTGGGCGGTTCCAGCAATCAAGGCAGAGCGTAGGACCGGCCGATCGTGGTCGTTTCAAAAAGACGAAACTTCACGTTGGCCAAATCAAGAAACGGATACTTGGATTGATAGTCCGATAGTTGCTGTCTAAATCCGTCCCGTCCGTTTGCGTAGTAACGCCATAAGGTAGGGTTCTCATAGCAATCCAGCGCGAAATTTCCTACATAAACAACCTCGCCTGGCGCAACAACAAATTTTCCTCCGAGCGGTTTGCCGTCTTTGATGAGATGGGAGCGGTTGGCGACCCAGTAATCTATGCTTGAAACAGATCGAGCCAACTTGATTTTGAAATTGCTGAGTGCATACTCGCCCGGTGGGATAAGCAGAGCGTAGCTTTCAAATTTCTGGCTGGCAGCGAGGTGGCTCGTTGTGCCAATCGTAAGGTCAGATGGCGCCTCATCCGGCTTGTTTGGTGAAAGCGGGAGTTTGTCAAAGGAAAAACTGACTAGTTGAGCGTTTTCATATTTTCCGCATTTCCACTGTCTGCCCCACCGAGCATCAAGTAAAACAACGCCCAACCTGTCTTTGTACCGCGCGTAAGAATCGGGTTTGACCTCAGCAGATGTCCCAAATTCATCCTGGATCTGAACAGAAGCACATGACGCAAGAATGAATGCCACTGGTAGCAAAGTCAGACTGCGCTGAAAGATCATGAAAATCCTTTGAGAGGGATAGCATATTGAATTAAGCCGTGCTGCGGAGTGGCGTCGACTCGAATGAATTGTCAGGACTCTTCTGCGAACAGTTCAAGAGCGTCATCCGTCCACCCATGTCCTATCCAACCGGAGTTGAGCGCAGGAGCCGGGAATCCGGTGCGGCAGTAGCCCCGCTTGGAAGCAAAGTCAAACACGGCGTGCGGATAGCCATTGATAAGAAGAACGACCTTCTCGCTATCTACTGACCAGCCTATCTTCACCTCTGAAGGAAGATTCTTATCGCTGATGCTGGCGACGTTGTAGATATGAAGAGCGTTTTGGATAGGCTGGCCACCCGGGCCATAGTCGAGGGCGTAGAAATAGCCTGTGTCACCGTCATCCTCGAAGACCGCCGAATAGCTGCCTTCAGGAGCGTTGCCTTGGACATGGCTGGAATTGCCAACGCGGATGGTTTGTTTTGCGGTGACGATGATGCCCATGGGGTCCTGGATTGAGATGCAGGCATGTCAGGAAGTGCTTGTAGCCCGAGCCCATCATGCCCTCAGATAAAGTACTGATTCTGCTTGCCTTTGCATGGATGCCACCGGTTTGGGCCGCCTTGCAACCCACCGAAAGCCGAACGCCGTGCTCAACGCCCTGTGGCTGTCCTTCTTCCTGATCGCCGCGCTGACCGGCTTCGGCCGCTGGCTGCTCGGCGGCGACAGCGCGGCCTTTGGCGCGATGGTCGAGGCGCTGTTCGCCATGGCCAAGCTGTCGGTCGAGGTGATGCTGCTGCTGTTCGGCACGCTGACGCTGTGGCTGGGCCTGCTGCGCATCGCCGAGCGGGCCGGGCTGGTGGCGGCGCTGGCGCGGCTGCTGGGGCCGCTGTTCTCGCGGCTGATGCCGGGCGTGCCGCGCGGGCATCCGGCGCTGGGGCTCATCACCATGAACTTCGCGGCCAACGCGCTGGGGCTGGACAACGCGGCCACGCCGATCGGCCTGAAGGCGATGCGCGAGCTGCAGTCGCTGAACCCGAGGCCGGAGGAGGCGACGAACGCGCAGATCCTGTTCCTGGTGCTCAACGCCTCCTCGCTCACGCTGCTGCCGGTGAGCATCTTCATGTACCGCGCGCAGCAGGGCGCGGCCGACCCGACGCTGGTGTTCCTGCCGATCCTGATCGCCACCTCGGTCTCGACGCTGGTGGCGCTGCTGGCGGTGGCGGCGGTGCAGCGCCTGAAGCTGTGGGATCCGGTGGTGCTCGCCTGGCTGCTGCCGGCGGCCGGGGCGCTGGCGGCCTTCATGTGGCTGCTGGCCTCGCTGTCGGCGGCGGCGCTGGCGGCGCTGTCGTCGCTGCTGGGCAGCCTGGTGCTGTTCTCCATCGTCATCGCCTTCCTGGTGGCCGGCGCGGTCCGCCGCGTGCCGGTGTACGAGGCCTTCGTCGAGGGCGCGAAGGAGGGCTTCGACGTGGCGAAGAACCTGCTGCCCTACCTGGTGGCGATGCTGTGCGCCATCGGCGTGCTGCGCGCCTCGGGCGCGCTGGACGCGGCACTCGACGGCATCCGCTGGCTGGTCGGCCTCACGGGCTGGGACGCGCGCTTCGTCGATGCGCTGCCCACCGCGCTGGTCAAGCCCTTCTCGGGCAGCGCGGCGCGGGCGATGCTGATCGAGACCATGAACAGCCACGGCGTGGACAGCTTCCCGGCGCTGGCCGCCGCGACCATCCAGGGCAGCACCGAGACCACCTTCTACGTGCTGGCCGTGTACTTCGGCGCGGTGGGCATCCAGCGCGCGCGGCATGCGGTGGGCTGCGCCCTGCTGGCGGAGTTCGCGGGGGTGGTGGCGGCCATCGCGGTCAGCTACGCCTTCTTCGGCTGAGTCCGGGGCGGCGGCAGGGCGAAGGCCCATCGGTCAGAATGGCAGGCGCCTTCCCGCTTTCTCCGTGACCCTTCCCTCCCAAGCCCAGCCGCCCACCTTCTCCCCGGACGAGTTCCGCGCCGCGCTGGGCATGTTCGCCACGGGCGTGACCATCGTGACGGCGCGCACCGCCAACGGCCGGCGCGTAGGGCTGACGGCCAACTCCTTCAATTCGGTGTCGCTCACGCCGCCGCTGGTGCTGTGGAGCCTGGCGCGCGCGGCCGGCTCGATGCCGCACCTGTCCACCGGCTCGCACTACGCCATCAACATCCTCGCGGCCGAGCAGAAGGCGCTGGCCGAGCGCTTCGCCACCCGCGACGTGGACCGCTGGGAGGGCGTGGCCTGGCACGAGGGCCTGGGCGGCGCGCCGGTGCTCGAGGGCTGCGTGGCCAGCTTCGAGTGCTTCAACCGCAGCCGCTACGAAGAGGGCGACCACGTCATCTTCGTCGGCGAGGTGGAGCGCTGCACCCATCGCCCGGGCGTGCCGCCCCTGCTGTTCCACGGCGGCCGCTTCTATACCGAACATCCACTCTGAGGGCCGCGGAGCAGGCCATGCGGGAACACGCGCGGAACCGGCTTTGCCGGGCCGCTGCGTGTGCCCCCTTGCAGGGGGTTGCCGGAGCGGAACGAAGTCCGCGCAGGCTGGGGGTGGTCAACGATACGTCGCGTCGAAGCGCGACTGCAGGTACGCCTGGGCCGTGATCGGCGCGTAGCGCGGCTCGGCGCCGGCCGGCACGCAACTCGGGATCGCGCTGACCATCGCATCCGGGTTCGGATCGAGGAAGAAGGCGATCGAGTAGCGCTCGGACGCCGGCCGCAGCACGCGGTGCGGCGTCGAGAGGTACACGTCGTGCGTCCAGCGCATCAGGCAGTCGCCGATGTTGCAGACGAAGGCGCCGGGCAGCGGCGGCACGTCGATCCACTCGTCGCGCGAGCGGCCCTGCACCTGCAGGCCCGACACGCCGTCGGTGGCCAGCAGCGTGACGTTGCCGTAGTCGGTGTGCGCGCCGGCGCCCACGCCCTCCGGTGCACCGCCGCCGGCGGGATAGTGCAGCAGGCGCAGGGTCGCCAGCGGGCGGTCGATCTTGTCGGCGAAGAAGTCCTCCGGCAGCCCGAGGTCGAGCGCGAAGGCCGCGTGCAGCCGGCAGGCGGCTGCGTACACCGCGTCGAAGTACGCCTGCACCGCCTCGCGCCAGCCGGGCAGCCCGGACGGCCAGGCGTTGGGCGGGCGCGTGGCCTCGTCGGTCCAGATGAGGTTGAAGGCCTCCTTGCGGTCGCCGCCCTGCGTCTCGTCCAGCGCCTCCACGCCCATGCCCACGTAGCCGCGGTTGTGGCTGAGCGAGGCATACGCCAGCGCCGCCTTGTCGGCCGCGGGCTGCGCGAAGAAGCGGCGGCTGGCGGCGAAGGCGCCGTCCACCACGGCTTGTGGCACGCCGTGGCCGGTGACGGCGAAGAAGCCGATGCCGCGGCAGGCGGCGCCCACCTCGGCCGCCACGCGCCGCCGCGCGGCGGGGTCGGGCGAGGCCAGGTCGGCGATGTCGATCAGGGGCAAGGGGGTCGTCATGGTTCGTTCGCTCGTTCAACGTTGCAGGCTCAGCCGGTAGCGGAAGGCATCGGCGCGGTAGACGGCGTGCTCCACCTGCACCGGCGCGCCGGCCGCGTCGTGCACGATCCGTTCCACCTCCAGCACGGGCGCGCCGGCGGCGATGCGCAGCAGCTTCGCGTCGGCCGTCCGGGCGGTGCCGGCGCTGATCTCCAGGTCGGCCCGGCCGATGGCCAGCCCGCCTTCGTGCTCGAAGACGTCGATCAGGTCGCGCTGCGCGAAGTCCACCCGCGCGAGGCGCGCGCCCAGGGCGGCGAGAAGCCAGGAGTGGTTGACCGACAGCGGCTCGCGGTTCAGGTAGCGCAGCGTCTGCAGGTGGTACACGGCGCTGCCGGCCGGCAGGCCCAGCTTGCGCGCCACCTCGGCCGGCGCGCGGATCTCGCGCCAGGCCAGGCGCCGGTTGCTCACGGCATGGGCGTCGCCGGCCATGGCCTCCTGCAGGCCCTGCAGGCGCTTCAGGCTCTGCGCCGCCTTCGGGTGCGAGACGAACGCCCCTTTTCCGTGCAGCTTGACGATCAGCCCCTCGGCCTGCAGCGTGCCCAGCGCCTGCCGCACCGTGATGCGGCTGACGCCGTGCGCGGCCTGCAGCTCGGACTCGGAAGGCAGCTTGGCGCCCGGCGCCAGGCGCCCGTCGAGGATGGCGGCCTTCAGGGTGTCGCGCAGGCGGGCGTGCAGCGGCTGCGGAATGTCAGCCATGGCGGGTCCTTTCCTGGTTGGCATGCTGTTTGCATGGCTTGTTATAACTTGTCATAACAAGTAGATTCTGGCACCTCCAGGGTGCTTTCTTTCGTCCGTCCGTCTTCACAACCGATCGAGGAAACGACCATGCCGACCTGCACCGCTCCCGCCTCTTCTTCCGCCCCTGCCCGCCGCGCACTGCTGGGCGCCGCGCTCGCCGGCTGCCTGGCCGCCGCGCTGCCGGGCGCTGCGTTCGCGCAGGGCAAGCCGATCACGCTGATTGTGCCGTTCGCTGCCGGCGGCGGCGTCGATGCGACGGCGCGCCTGGTCAACACGAAGCTCGGCGAGGTGCTGGGCCAGCCGGTACTGATCGAGAACGTGGCCGGCGCGGCCGGCACCATCGGCACGCAGAAGGCGGCGCGCTCCGCGCCCGACGGGCTGACGCTGCTGTTCGCGGTCGCCAGCCCGCTGAATGTGGCGCCGCTGGTCAACCCCTCTGCGGTGCGCTACGACACCTTCAAGGACTTCACGCCCATCGCCACGGTGGGCGTCTCGCCCTTCGTGCTGGTCGGCCGCGCCAACCTGCCGGCGGCCGACGCGGCGGGGCTCATCGAGTACGCCAGGGCCCACCCCGGCACGCTGAACTTCGGCACCGACGGCGTGGGCACCTCGCTGCACGTGACGGCCGAGCTGATCAAGCAGCGTGCCGGCATCGACATCGTGCACGTGCCCTACAAGTCCGGCCCGCAGGTGCTGACCGACGTGGCCGGCGGCCAGCTCGACCTGGCGGTGCTGCCGCTGTCGCTGGCGCTGCCCTTCATCCAGGACGGCAAGGTCCGGGGCCTGGGCGTGACCTCGAAGGCGCGCGCCGCCATCGCGCCCAAGGTGCCGGCGCTGGCCGAGACGCCGGCGCTGAAGGACCTGGAGGTCGATTCGTGGCTGGGTATCCTGGCGCCCGCCGGCGTGCCGGCGCCGCAGGCCGCGAAGCTCGCGCAGGCGGTGGAAACGACGATGAAGGACCCGGACGTGGTGCGCCGCCTCGCCGAGATCGCGGTGCGTCCGCTGGTGCTCGCCGGCCCGGCCTTCGGCGACTACCTGGCGAAGGAGCGCCGCACCGTGCAGGACGTGGTGACCAAGGCCAACATCAAGGCGGAATAAGGAGCGCCCCCTTTCGTGACACTGCTCGCCCACGCCTGGATCATCGCGCCCGTCGTGCTGCTGGCCGGCGCGCTGATCGGCGCCACGGGCATCGGCGGGGTGCTGGTGGTGCCGGTGCTCACCACGCTGGGGCAGGTGCCGGCGCCGCAGGCGATCGCGGCCTCGTCGCTGGCCTTCCTGCTGCCCGCGCTGGTGGCGCTGGGGCCGCTGCGGCGCCAGCCGTCGCTGGCGCTGCGCTGCTGGCCGGTGCTGGCGGGGGCGCTGGCCGGCGCGGTGGTGGGCGCATGGCTGGTGCGCTGGCTGCCGGCCAAGGCGCTGATGACCGGCGTGACGGCGCTGGTGCTGCTGGCCGGCTGGCGCGGGCTGCGCGCGGCGCCGCAGCACGCCGCCCCGGGCGACGTCACGCTGGGCCCGGCCGCGCTGGCGGCGCTGGGGCTGGCGGTGGGCGTGGGCTCGGCGCTCACCGGCACCGGCGGGCCGGTGCTGCTGCTGCCGGCGCTGATGCTGCTGCGCCAGCCGCTGCTGTTCTCGGTGGTGGCGGCGCAGGCGGTGCAGTTGCCCGTCGCGCTGTCGTCCGGCGCGGTGCACGCGCTGGCCGGGCGGCTCGACTGGACGCTGGCCGCGCTGTGCGGCGTGCTGCTGCTGGCCGGCTCGCTGGCGGGGCAGCGCGCGGCGCGGCGGCTGCCGGTGCACCGGCTGCAGCGCGGCGTGGCCGTGCTGCTGCTGGTCACCGGCGCCTGGTTCGTCTGGCTGCTCCTGGCGCGCTGAACACGAGACATTGCGAGGACTTCTTCCCATGCTGACCCCCGAACGACTCCAGCCCGCCGCGGGTGCCCCGCTGCTGATCGCCCCTGGCCGCCTGCTGCGTCCCGACGGCGTGCGCGAAGGCTGGGCCGTGGCGGTGCAGGACGGCCGCTTCGCGCAGGTCGCACCCGCCGCCGAGCTGCGGGCGGCCTGCCCCGGCGCGCCGCTGCTCGAGCTGCCGCAGCACCTGCTGATGCCGGGCCTGGTCGACACGCACACGCACCTCACGCAGAGCTTCGGCAAGGCGCTGGCCTTCGGCGAGCCCTCGGAGATCTTCAAGCGCATCTGGGTGCCGATGGAAGGCGTGCTGGACGAGCGCGCCGCGTACCTCTCGGCCAAGCTGGCGGCGCTGGAGTCGCTGCGCGGCGGCTTCACCACCGTGGTCGATGCCGGCACGCGCTCCGAGGAGGGGCTGGGCGGCGTGGCGCAGGCGGCGCGCGAGGCGGGCATCCGCTGCGTGCTGGGGCTGATCTGCAACGACGCCGGCAACACCGAAGGCGAGGCCGGCGTGCGGCGCATCCTCGACCGCGCCGCGGCCTTCCTGCGCGGCTTCGAGCACGACCCGCTGGTGCACCCCTCGCTCGCCATCTCCATCCCCGAGGCGGCGAGCGACCGCATGCTGCACGACGTCGCGGCGCTGGCGAAGGAGGCCGGCCGCCGCTTCCAGACCCACGTCAACGAGCACCTGGCCGCCGTGGAGCGCTCGCTGGTGGCGCGCGGCCTGCGCCCGCTGGAGCTGCTGCACGCCGTCGGCGCCCTCAACGACAGCGCCCTGCTGGCGCACGCCACGCTGCTCACCCACCGCGAACTGGGCCTGCTGCAGGGCAGCGGCGCCGCCGTCGCCTACAACCCGGTCGCCAGCGCGTGGAAGGGCAACGCGGTGCTCGACGCCGGCATGCTGCAACTGCTGAGCGTGCCCTTCGGCCTGGGCACCGACGGCACGCGCGCCGACGCCTTCCGCCTGATGGACGCGGCCGAGACCACGCAGCACCTGACGCACGGCCTGGCCAACGGCGACTCCTCCTGCGGCGCCGGCTGGACCTGGCTGGACCACGGCACCCACCGCGGCGCCGATGCGGCCGGCCTGGGCGCGCTCACCGGCCGCATCGAGGCCGGGCTCGCCGCCGACTTCCTGCTCGTGGACCTGGACGTGCCCGAGCTGCTGCCGAGCTGGGACCTGGGCTGGGAGCTGGTGCGGCTGGCGAACCGCGACCAGATCGACGCCGTGTTCGTGAACGGCGCGCTGCGCCTGTGGCAGGGCTGGCCGGTGGACTGGGACGCCCGCGCGCTGATGCGCGAGGTGGCCGGGGTGGCGCGCCGCGACGTGGCGCGCGCGCCGCTGCAGCGGGTGCACCCGGTGTCGGACGCGCACCGCGCGCAGCACGCGCCTGCCGCAGCGCGCTGAGGCCGCCCGGCGGCTACGATGGCCGCATGCCTGTCCGCCTCGCCGCCGTGCTGCTGGCCGCTGCGCTGGGCGCGGGCGCCGCGCAGGCGGCCGGCGAGCCGAAGCGGAACTGGTTCGACGACCCCTTCTTCCAGCTCAGCCGCGGCCTGCCCGCCTGCCCCGTGCCCGAGGGCCCCGTCTACACCGAGGCCGAGCGCCGCGAGCAGATGCACTCGCGCCTGGAGCGCGGAACCAGCTGCTGGCTGGCAGGCCGCTGCGCCGAGCCCAACGCCTATGCCTACGACCGCCGCATCGCCGAGGCGGTGCGGCCGGCGCTGGCGGCCGTGCCCGGCGTGCGGCGCGCCAGCGTGTGGGTGACGGTGCAGCGGCGCTGGGTCTACCTGCAAGGTTGCGTGCCTTCGCGTACCCTCGCACGTCGCCTGGAGCGCGCCGCCCGCGGCCTGCCCGAGGTGGAGAAGGTGGTGACCGACCTCATGCCCGGCACGCGTGGCCGCCCGCCCTATCCGGTGGCCGCGCCCTGAGCACGGCCGGCACGCCACGACGACAACGCCGAAGAACAACGACCGGCGGGGCCCGCGCCCCGCGTCCGCATGACCGACCGCAAAGACCATCTCGACGGCCGCGCCGTCACCCTGCTCGTGGCCTGCTGCGCCTTCTGGGGCCTGCAGCAGATCCTCATCAAGACCACCGTCGGCGAGGTGCCGCCCATGTGGCAGGCCGCGCTGCGCATGGGCGGCGCGACGCTGCTGCTGTGGCTGTGGTGCCTGTGGCGCGGCGTGCCGCTGTTCGAGCGCGACGGCACGCTGCCCGGCGGCCTGCTGGCCGGGCTGCTGTTCACCGGCGAGTTCGTGTGCATCTACCTGGGCCTGCAGCACACCACCGCGTCGCGGCTGACGGTGTTCCTCTACAGCTCGCCGTTCTGGGTGGCGCTGCTGCTGCCGCGGCTGGTGCCCGTCGAGCGGCTGCGCGGCGTGCAGTGGGCCGGCCTGGCGGTGGCCTTCGCGGCCGTGTTCCTCGCGTTCAGCGAGAGCTTCGGCCACCCGGTGGAAGGGCAGCTCTACGGCGACGCCCTGGCCCTGGCGGCCGGCGTGCTGTGGGGGCTGACGACGCTGGTGATCCGCGCCAGCCGGCTGGCCACGGCCAGCGCCGAGAAGACGCTGTTCTACCAACTGGCGGTCACGGCGGTGCTGGTTCCCTTCGCGTCCGTCGCGCGCGGCGAGGCGTGGCGCCTGGACTATTCCGCCTACGCCTGGTTCTCCATCGCGCTGCAGACCCTGGTCGGCGCCTTCGCCAGCTACCTGGCCTGGGTCTGGATGCTGCGCCACTACCCGGCCACGCGCATCTCCTCCTTCACCTTCCTCACGCCGCTGTTCGCGCTGGTGTTCGGCGTGGCGCTGCTGGGCGAGCCGCTGACGCTGCGGCTGGCCGTGGCGCTGGCCGGCGTGGCGTTGGGCATCGTGCTGGTGAACCGGCGGGCGGCCGCGAAGCGGGAGGCCGCCGCATGAGCGCCGCCCGGCCGCTCCGAAGGCGCTCGCACCCGCAGTCCACAGGACGGAGGGTTGTCCAGTGAACTTCCAGGCCGTGCTCGACGACATCGCCGAAGCCCTGGCGCCCGAGGCCGGGCGCGAGGGCGAGGTGGCCCGCTACATCCCCGCGCTGGCACGGGTCGACGCGCGGCGCTTCGGCATCGCGCTGCGCACCCGCGAGGGCGAGGAGGCGGCCGCCGGCGACGGCCGTACGCCCTTCTCGATCCAGAGCATCTCCAAGCTCTTCACGCTGACGCTGGCGATGCGCCACCTGCCCGAGGCGGCGCTGTGGGAGCGCATCGGCCGCGAGCCCTCGGGCAACCCGTTCAACTCGCTGGTGCAGCTCGAGAGCGAGCACGGCAAGCCGCGCAACCCCTTCATCAATGCCGGCGCCATCGCCGTGGCCGACCGCATCGTGAGCCTCTACGGCGGCGACGCGAAGGGCTCGCTGGCCGGCTTCATGAGCCACCTGGCCGGCGAGCCGGTGGACTTCGACCGCGAGGTCGCGGCCTCGGAAGCGTCCACGGGTTTCCGCAACGTCGCGCTGGCCAACTTCATGAAGAGCTTCGGCAAGCTCGACCACGACGTGGGCGCCGTGCTGGACCTGTACTTCCACCAGTGCGCGCTGTCGATGAGCTGCCTGCAGCTCGCCCGCGCCGCCGGCTACCTGTGCCGCGACGGCGTGCATCCCTTCGACGCCGGCGAGAACGTGGTGACAGAGCGCCAGGCGCGCCGCATCAACGCGCTGATGCTCACCTGCGGCACCTACGACGCGGCGGGCGACTTCGCCTTCCGCATCGGCCTGCCCTGCAAGAGCGGCGTGGGCGGCGGCATCGTCGCCGTGGTGCCCGACCGGCTGACGCTGGCCGTGTGGTCGCCCGCGCTCGATGCGACGGGCAACTCGCTGCTGGGCATGAAGGCGCTGGAGATGTTCGCGGCGCGTACCGGGCTGTCGGTGTTCTAGCGACACTCCCACATCGCGCTTTTCATCCAACAAGGAGACACCGCATGCCCGCCGCCCCCGCCTTCACCGACCCCGCCGCCCACCTGCCGCAGGACGCCGCCCGCGCGATGCTGGTCGGGCGCCTGTGGCAGCCCGGCGTGGGGCCGGTGCCGGTCGCCGTGCGCGGCGATGCGCTGCACGACCTCTCGCGCCTCGCACCCACCGCGAGCGAGCTGCTGGAGGCCGAAGCGCCCGCCGACGCGGTGCGCCGCGCGCTGGACGACGGCACGGCGCCGCGCATCGCCGGCCTGGCCGACGCGCTGCGCAACAGCGAGGCCGCCGCACAGGACGCTTCCCGCCCCTGGCTGCTGGCGCCGTGCGACCTGCAGGCCGTCAAGGCCAGCGGCGTCACCTTCGTCGCCAGCCTGCTGGAGCGCGTGATCGAGGAGCAGGCGCGCGGCGACGCCTCCCGGGCCGAGGCCATCCGCGCGGGCCTGGCCGGCGTGCTGGGCGACAACCTGGCCGGCATCGTGCCCGGCTCGGCGCAGGCCGCGCAGGTCAAGGAACTGCTGATCGCGCAGGGCGCCTGGTCGCAGTACCTGGAAGTGGGCATCGGCCCCGACGCCGAGATCTTCACCAAGGCCCCGGTGCTGGCCGCGGTGGGCACCGGCGCCGACGTCGGCATCCATCCCGTGTCGGCCTGGAACAACCCGGAGCCCGAGGTCGTGCTGGCGGTGGACAGTTGCGGCCGCGTCAAGGGCGCGGCGCTCGGCAACGACGTGAACCTGCGCGACGTGGAAGGCCGCAGCGCGCTGCTGTTGGGCAAGGCCAAGGACAACAACGCCTCCTGCGCCATCGGGCCCTTCATCCGCCTGTTCGACGCGCACTTCGGCATCGACGCGGTGCGCCGCATCACCGTGGGCCTGAAGGTCGAGGGCCCGGAGGGCTTCGTGCTCGAGGGCAGCAGCTCGCTGGCGAAGATCAGCCGCGACCCGCTCGACCTGGTGGCGCAGGCCATCGGCCCGCACCACGCCTACCCCGACGGCTTCATGCTCTTCCTGGGCACCATGTTCGCGCCCACGCAGGACCGCCACGGCCCCGGCCAGGGTTTCACCCATGTGGTGGGCGACCGCGTCGCCATCTCGGCGCCGGAGCTGGGCGCGCTGGTCAACCGCGTGGTGCACGCCGACCAGGCGCCGCGCTGGGCGTTCGGCATCGGCGCGCTGATGCGCAACCTGGCCGGGCGCGGGCTGCTGGGCTGAACGGACCCTACAGCGGCAGGCAGTGCAGCCGCACGGCGGGCGACTGCAGCCGCTCCGCGAACCAGCCGTCGCGCGCCGGCGAGATCAGCGCGGCCAGCCCGGTCATCAGCGCGACGCTGTCGCCGGCCTTGGCGTCGCGGTAGCACTTGCCCAGGTTGTCCAGGCTGGCGCGCAGGGCCGCGGCCTGCTGCGCGTCGCTCTTCTCCAGCGTGGCCGCATGCTGCTTCAGCCACTCCTCGTAGGCCGGCAGCGTCTGCTGCGGCAGCTTGGCCGCCTCGTCCTTCGGGACCATGGTGGCGTAGAGCTGCTGCAGGCTGGCGCTGCCGGCCTGGCCCATCTTCAGGTTCACCTCGTAGCGGGCCTCGAAGGCGCCCTGGCGCCAGATCACCTGCCGGATGCGGTAGTCCAGCGCGCCCGTCTCGCCGCCCAGCGTGCGCACCAGCTCGCGCGCCCGGGCGTTGTCCGCGTCCTGCGCGAAGTCGGCAGACAGGGCCTTGGCGATGTCTGCGTCGTCGGGAAAGCGGATGTCTGCACCGCAGGCAGCCAACAGCAGCGCGGCGCCCGCCGATGCGGCGGCGGCCAGGCGGCGGGGGAAGCGGAAATGGGGGAGAGACGGGAAGCGAAAACAAGGCATGGGATGCGGACGGGACAGTCGGAACGGCCCCGAGTGTCGGGCGGCGAGAGGCCGGATCCTGTCGGACGCGTCCTGCATGGCGCACGCGCGAACTGTCTTAATCGTTAGATTTTGTTTTCGAAAAGGAACTCCTGAGCGCGGACTTTCGTTGCATCGGGTCCGCCGGCGGTTGACAGAGATTGTCAGGATCGAACCGGCAAAAAGCCCGGATTCAGGCCGCATGTGTGCGCAAAAAAGATACTTAAGTATTGATTTCCTGGCGACTCGTCCCACCGGATGAGGAGGCCGCGCGTGAAGGTGGCCGCTCACCCGCCATGAAAACCGGAGTGACTTTCGTCACGCGATTCGGTGTTGACAACAGCAAGATGTAAGTGAATGTCTATCGAACACCGGTTTACATCTTGGTGGTGAACTGTCATGAGGGGTGGCTAGATTGCGTCCCGTGGTCCGCACCGGACTGCGTTTCTCAATCCCTTTCCTCGCATCCCTCAAGGAGTGAACACATGAAGAAACTCATCGCAGCCGGCGCCGTCGCGTTCGTCGCCACCTTCAGCGCCTCGGTCTTCGCCCAGACCGTCGCCATCCCCGGCATCGGCAAGGGCTCGATGGGCTCGACGGTGGAAAACACCCGCATCACGCTGTCGGGCAACAAGGCCAGCAACGTCATCACCAGCGGCGGCTCCGGCTCGGTGGCAGCCAAGGGCGTGAACATCGAGGCCAGCGCCCTGGCCAACGTGAACAGCGTGAACATCAAGGGCTCGACGGTGAAGAACAGCCGCATCACCCTGACCGACAACACGGCCGACAACATCATCACCTCGGGCGGCGCCGTCGCCAACGTGAACAGCGTCAACATCGAGTAAGCCCGATGACCGCCGCGGGGCCCGCCGGGCCGGCCGCGGCAGCGCTTCCTCCCGGTGCGCCGCGGGCGCACCGGGGTCGAACCCAGACACCGACGCGCGGGAGATCGCCTTGCTGCCCATGGAACTCAGGAAAAAGACGCTGGCGTCGCTGATCGTGATCGGCTTCGCCTCGGCGACGACCGTCACGTCGGTGGCCCAGGAGATCGTGCTGCACGGTCCGGACTGGGGCAAGAGCAGCCCCGGCAGCGACGTCAAGGGCGACACGCGCGCCACCTCGGCCGGCAACCGCGCGCCGGCGCGCATCACCGCCTCGGGCGGCAAGGTGTCGGCGCTGGCCGGCATGGCGGGCTCGCTGTCCGTCGTCTCCACCGCGCAGGCCAACACCGCCGGCCTGTCCGCACTGAACATCGACAGCACGCGCATCGACGTGCTGAACAACCAGGTCCAGGGCTTCGTCAACGCCGTCGGCGGCGTGGCCAGCGCCAACAGCGCCCTGGTCTCGGGCGGCGACGGCCGCCGCGAACTGTCTTCCAGCCGCATCCGCATCACCGACAACACGGCGCGCGACATCGACGCCTACGGCGGCCAGGGTTCGCTGGCCGCGGGCGCGATCGTCTCGGCGCAGCTGCCGGGCCGGGCCTCGGGCAACAGCCTGCTGGCCGACCAGACCGACCTGCGGCAGCTCGAATTCCTCAGCACGCGCAACACGGCGCAGGGCCTGCAGTCCATCGGCGGATCGGCGCTGGCCAATGCGGTCACCGCCTCGCGCAGCACGGTGGAGGACAGCCGCATCGCGCAGACCGACAACACCGGCCGCAACGTGCGCTCCGGCGGCGGCTCCGGCGCGCTCGGCGCGGGCGTGCTGGCCCAGGCGGACCTCACGGGCACCTCTGCCGTCAACGCGGTGCTGCTGTCCAACAGCCGCCTGCAGGGGGCGCGCGTCGATCACCAGCGCAACGAGGCCGACGGCCTGCAGTCGCTCGGCGGCACCGCGCTGGCCAACAGCCTCAACGTGGGCGACGTGCAGGGCGGCGGGCTGCAGCAGTACCGCGCCCGCTTCACCGGCAACCGCGCGCAGGACGTGACGGCCAACGGCGGCGAGGGCTCGCTGCTGATGGGCGCGCTGGCGGACGTGAAGGCCAGCGCGGCGGCACTGGCCAACAGCGTCTCGATCCAGGGCAGCGAGGTGGCGAGCGGCGCGCGCCACACGCTCGCCGACAACCGCGCGCAGCGGGTGCACGCCGTGGGCGGCGCCGCGGCCGCCAACAGCATCTGGCTGCAGGACTCGACCGCGCGCAACAGCAACGCCACGCTCTCGCGCAACGTGGCGAGCGACGTCAGCACCTCCGGCGGCAGCGCCAGCCTGGTCGGCGGCGCCGTCGGCCAGTTCGAGCGCAACGGCCGCTCGCTGGCCAACAGCCTGGTGCTGGATGCGCGCTCCACGCTGGAGGGCACGCCCGCCACGCTGAGCGACAACGAGGCGCACGGCGTGCGCGGCTCCGGCGGCCTGGCGGCGGCGAACAGCGCGTTGCTGAGCAGCGCCACGATGCGCAACGGGCGCATCTCCATCACCGGCAACACCGCGCGCAACGTCCAGTCGAACGGCTTCGAGGGCAGCGCCGCCGGCGGCCTGCTGTTCTCGTCGAAGCAGAACGCGATGGCGCTGGCCAACAGCCTCGGCGTGTTCGGCTCCACGGTGGACGCCTCCTCGGTCTCGCTCGCCGATAACACCGCCACCGACCTGTCGGCGCAGGGCGGCAGGCTGGTCGCCAACAGCGTGAGCGTGGAACGCGGCGAAGGGGCGGGCTCGACGCTGTCGGCCGCCACGCGCGTGGCGGGCAACACCGCCTCGCAGGTGTCCACCGGCGCCAGCTCGATGGCCGGCCCCGGCAAGGCCTTCAGCGAGGAGAGCGTCGCCCGCGCCGCGACCAACGCGGTGGTGCTGTACGAGAACAGCCGCGTCGACAGCGGCTCGCCGCTGAACGTCAGCGACAACCGCGCCACGCAGGTCGCGGCCATCGGCGGCACGGCGCTGGTCAACGCGCTGGGCGCCTACCGCGATGCGGGCATCAGCGGCAGCCCCATCACCCTCAGCGGCAACCGGGCCGACGACGTGCGTACCGGCGGCGTGTACGGCCAGGTGGCCGGCATCGGCTCGGCCAAGAACGGCATCCTGGTGGCCAACGGCGTCTACCTCGAGGGCGAGAACGGCGTGCGGCTCTCGGGCTCGCCGGTCGCCATCCGCGAGAACACGGCGCAGTCGCTCAACGCCGACGGCGGCCGCGTCAACGCCAACGCCCTGGCCATCAACGGGCGGGGCGAGGTGCAGGGCACGCCCATCACGCTGTCGGACAACCGCGCCGAGAACGTGACCAGCGAAGGCAAGGAAGGCACCTTCGCCGGCCACGCCGTCATCGACCGCGGCGTGGGCTACGCCAGCGCCAACGCGGTGCAGGTGATGGGTGCGCTGCGCGCCGGCAGCCTGCAACTGATGGGCAACACGGCCTTGCGCGTCACGGCCGAGAAGGGCGTGGCGCTGGCCAACAGCTTCATGGTCGACAACGACGGCTCGGCGCAGGGCGTGCACGCCACCATCGCCGGCAACAGCGCGGACGAGGTGCGCACCCGCGACGGCAAGACGGCGCTGGCCAACAGCGTGCTCGACGAGGGGCGCATCGACGGCTCGCAGCTCTCGATCGCGGCCAACCGCAGCGGCGCGCAGGCCGACGACGGCGATGCCGCCGCGGCAAGCGTGCGCAACCGCAAGAGCGGCCACATCGCCGGCTCGCAGATCGCCATCACCGGCAACCAGGGCAGCGTGTCGGGCAAGGGCACGGCCAACGGGGTGGACAACGGCGGCTCGATCGGCGGCAGCCGCATCGCCATCGTCGGCAACCGCGGCAGCGCGCGCGGCGGCGGCACGATCAACAGCGTGGTCAACGGCGGCACCATCGCCGGCGGGCAGATCACCATCCTGGGCAACCAGGGCAGCGCCGACAGCGGCGGCGTGGCCAACTCGGTGCACAACGAGGGCCGCATCGGCGGCAGCAACATCGTGATCGCCGGCAACAGCGGCACGGCCCGCGGCGGCACGGTCAACAGCGTGCGCAACAGCCGCACCGGCAACATCGTCGCCAGCAACATCGCGATCGTCGGCAACCGCGGCACCACCAACGGCGGCGGCACCGTCAACAGCGTGGACAACCGCGGGCTGATGACCGGCAGCGTGACCATCGCAGGCAACCAGGGCACGGCGGTGCAGGGCGGCACGGTCAACTCGCTGGTCAACCGCGGCGTGATGACCGGCGCCGTGGTGATCGCGGGCAACCGGGGAACGGCCATGGCCGGCGGCGTGTCCAACTCGGTCATCAACCGCGGCGCCATCGCCGGCGTCGTCACCATCGTGGGCAACCAGTCGACGGCGGGCGTGGGCATGACCACCGGCACCGTCCGCACCACCGGCGGCGTGATGGCCGGCGCGGCCGGCGTCACCGGCAACACGCCCTGGGCCGCCAACGTCGGCTACACGGTCACGGCACCGTCCACCGGCGTCATCAACCGCTCCGTCACCGTCGGCCCGGCCGTGACGGTGCTGAACATGTGACCGGCGCCGGGGCCGGGAAGGAGAACCGCATGCGCACCCTTGCTCGCATCGCCATGGCCGCCGCCGCAGCGTCGGCCGCCTGCTGCGCCAGCGCGCAGCTGGTCAACTACAACGAGTCGCTCTCGGCCTACCGCGACCTGCGCGACGGCGGCGTCAAGCTCGTCGACGGCGTGACGCCGGCGGTGTCCGCCCGCGCCAGCGTCGCGCGCGCCATCGCCAAGGACAAGATCGTCGAGCAGGCCGCGCTGGTGCAGCCCGACGGCACGCTCAAGCTGCCGTCGAACCAGACCAACCTGGTGATCCGCACCGACTACAGCAACGTGACCCAGGGCGCCGACGGCACGGTCCGCGTGGCCAGCCCGTCCATCCAGGGCAACGTCAACGGCAACGTGACGCTGTACGTGGACGGACAGGGCGTCGAGAACATCACCGTGCTGAACAACGGCCGCTGAGGGCGGCCGCAGCCCGCGCGCCGCACCGGCCGGCCGCGCGGCAACGAACAACGACAACACTTCCTCGCATCGAATGACACCCCGCACAAGGACCCGCCTTCGCCTCGGGACGCTCTGCCTGTCGCTGCTCGTGCTCGCCGGCTGCGCGACCACCGACAACGCGATCAGCGACGCCAACAAGCTCATGGCCGAGCGCGAGGCGGCCAAGGAGCTGCCCTCGGCCAACCTCAGCGCCTACGCCAACGCGCTGGGCTGCTTCGGCCACATGCTCGACATCTACAAGGACGGCGATCCGGTGGTCTACATCCAGACCCGCAACATCGCCGACGCGACCAACCTGTCGCACCCGCTGGTGGGCGCCGAGATCCCGGGCGACATCACGGAGATGGTGCGCACCGCCGTCAACCGCATCGGCGCGCGCGTGGTCTACGTGCCCTACCACCCGGACTACCTGATCTCGCAGGCGCAGCTGGGCGCGCGCTTCGGGGTAACGATGCCGGACTTCCTCATCACCGGCGCGCTCACCGAGTTCGACCGCGCGCTGTCCGGCGCGGGGCGTTCCAACTCGGCCAGCGTCGAGTTCGGCAACGGCAAGGGCGAGACCAACATCGGCGCCGACTTCAAGCGCACCGCCATCCTGTCCTCGCTCGCGCTGGACCTGAACCTGGTGAGCTTCAGCACGCAGCAGATGGTGCCGCGCGTGCAGTCGGCCAACGTCATCCGCGTGCTGAACCTGAGCACCGAGGACAACGCCAGCCTCGGCTTCTACGGCGACTCCTTCGGCTTCAAGCTGGAGGGCAAGTACCTGCAGGGCCGGCACTCGGCCATCCGCACGCTGGTCGACCTGAGCGTGCTGGAGCTGATGGGCAAGGCCACCAATACGCCCTACTGGCGCTGCATCCCCGCCGGCGCGCAGGACCCGGTGGTGCTGGAGAACATGCGCGCCGCCTTCGAGCGGCTGTCGCC
>Ga0164243_10001887_pt1 | contig 35139 bp, 38 predicted proteins | sample OricompcompostOP_FD_108781 | JGI IMG/M metagenome (GOLD analysis project Ga0164243, IMG submission 108781) | Organic Plus compost microbial communities from Emeryville, California, USA - Original compost - Organic plus compost (OP) | ecosystem: Engineered > Solid waste > Mixed feedstock >...
GATGGCGCACGCCATCGGTCCGTTGTCTTGATGCTCATGTCTCATCCTTCCTGGAGCGCCGGCGTCGTCGCCACGCTCGCCAGAACATCCACTCGTCGTGAATGGCGAGTACGAGATACGCGAGGCCGATCGGGAATCCGATCAGCGCCCCCAATCCGAGCCAGCCGCGCGCGAAGTCCAGCGCTCCCTCTGGCGCGGTCCACACGCCCCAATAGTTCGGGGCGAGCAGACCGAAATAGAGCGAGACCGCGAGCGTGACGATCAGCTCGGAGACGACCAGGGAATCCTTGTGGCCACGGATTGCACGGATCGCGATGGTCAATGCGTGCACGAGGAGGAACGCGGCAGCGAACGTGAACACGCCGGCTCGGAGGACGATCCGCCGAAACTCCGGGTCGTTGAAATCCAGCCACTGCATCATGTGTCCCTCCGCCCTCGCCCTCGGTAGATCCGTACGTCCGGGTCGTAGGTCCCGCGCACGAGATCGATCGTCGGCATGCCCGTCGGCCCCATCGGCCGCTCATCCCGTTCGCGACGGATGCGCGCCTTCGCCGCGATCGCCGCCTCCAGTTGCTCTCGGCCGAACTGTTCGGCCTCCTCCATCCGAGCCGCGAACTCCTCGTCGCGGAGAGCACGGCGGGAGGAGATCAGATCCCGGAGCTTGCTCAAGATCACCGGTCCACCTCCATCCCCCGCGCGATGAACGTCATCGCCGTCGATCGCCAGTAGTCGCGGTCCTCCGTCATCTCGCCGAGCTCTTCGTTCTTCTTCTCCAGCGCCTCCTTCATGGTCTCGACCGCGCTGTCCGCCTTCTGCTTCGCGCTGGACAATTCGGAGCGCGCGTCCCGCCGCTCGATCCACCAGCGGAGCGTCTGACCCAGCGTGGTCAGCAGGAGCACGAGCTCCGTTGGCGTCATACCCATCACTCACTCCGTCCCATCGCCTCGTCGCCATCGCTCATCTCCCGTCTCCGCCGGCGGGCTACTCCGCCCCCGGATGCTCGAGCGCGCGGATGTAGTCGCGGGCGTTCCGGATCGCGGTCTCCAGCGCGAGGTCCGGATCCTGGGCGTAGCCTCCGACCTCGGCGAGCGCCCGCCCGAACTCGTCGTGCCGCTGAATGAGGAACTGGTGATAGATCTCCTCCTGTCCGGGCTGTGTCGCTTGGTTGTGGATCAGCACGTAGCCCTCCGCCCCCTCCGACCAGGCCGGAATGTCCTCGGGAAGCTCGTAGGTCGGCGCATCATTGATCTGCGTGTCATCACTCATGGTTCGTGCCCTTTCTATGAAGCCGGAACGGCCCAGACGGTGAGATAGCCCTCCTGAAAATTCGAGATGGCCCCGGAATAGCTCCAGGCGCGCACCACGATGTCGGCGTTGGTTGCGCCAGAGAGAGCGCGCATGAACGTCACCGAATACGGCGACGGCACGCCGCCGACGTTGTCCCAATCCATCGTTTGCTCGGGGTAGGTAGCCGAACCGCCCATGCGGAGGCCGAGCCGGGCGATGCCGTTGTCGCCATTGCTCATCACCGCGACGTCAGCCCGGCAGTACACGAAGTACGTCTTGGTCGAATCGAAACCGCTGGCATTGAACGTCAGCAGGGTGCGCGGCGAGCTCGTCGAGACAGCGAGCGCGCCCGTCGCCGCGATCTTTTGCGGCGCGAAGTAGATCGCCGGGCCGATCCCGGCGTGCGTGTGATCGCCACGCGCGGCCTGATTCGTGCCCGTGCCAAAGTCCACCTCGACATCGACCTGCGACGGGATCGCCGAGGGTACGGACTGCTTGAGGCCCGTATAGAAGTTCAGGCGATCGACGTTTTCGTTCGTCACGGTCGCGCCGCTCTTGACGTAGCGCACCGTTCCGATCGCCTGCACGGCGGAGGTGAAATCGGTAATGCCCGAGGAGGTATGCGTGTGGTTGCCGCGCGGCACCTGATTCGCACCCGTCCCCCAGTCGGGCTGGATGTTGACCTGCGTCGCGATGGTGGATGAGACCGAGGCGACGATGCCCGGGTAGAACGCGAGGCGGTCGGCGTTGGTCAGTGCGACGGTCTCGTTGTTCTTCACATAGGCGACCGTCCCGATGCCGGCGTGTGTGTGATCACCGCGCGCCGCCTGATTCGTGCCCGTGCCAAAGTCCACCGCGACATTCGCCTGACTCGAGATCGCGTTATCCTGCGCGGTCAGGAGGCCGGTGCCGAAGTTGAGTCGGTCCGCATCGCTCATCACGACCGTCGCGCCGGACTTGATGTAGCCGACGGTGCCGATCGCCTTCACCGCCGCCGTGAAATCGGAGATCTTCGACGCGGTGAGGCTCGGGATCCGCGCGACGTCGAGCGTGCCGCTTGTGATCGCGGACGCTGCATGCGTATGGCCGACGAGAGACACAGCCGTGCCGTCCCACGTCAGCGCGGCGTTGGTCGTGCCAATCGCGTGATACGCGCCGGCCGCGGCCTTGAGGCGCAGCGTGGTCGCAGCTGATGCTCCGCTCGACGGCGAGATGCGGACCGTGTTGGCATTGAGCGCGCCGGTGTCCGTCTCGCCAGTCCCGATCTGATCGAGCAGACCGTTGCCGAGAAAGAACGATCGGAACGCGTTCTCCCCGATCGATCCGAACGGCGACACCAGGACCGATCCCGTCGAGCCGGTCGCGATATGGGGCAGGTCCGTCGGATCTTCGGGCGCGGAGACGATGACGAGATTGCCCCCGATCGCGATCGTGTTGTCAGCTTTGGAGATCGCCCGAATCGCCGTGCTATTCGCCGGCGCGATCGCGCCGTGCGCCCCGCCGAGGCTGTCCTGCCACGCGCCGGCCGCGAAGCCGTACGTCGCGGACTGTGCGGTCGCGCCGATGGCGGTCGCACCGACCCCGATCGCCTTCGTGTTCGCTCCGACCGCCGTCTGCTGATACCCGAGAGGCCCAGAAACAGACACGGATCCTGCGGTCGCATCCACCCCGAATGCGAGACTCCGAACCCCGTACACATGGGCGCCATTGCCGATCGCCTGAGATGCCGATGCATCGGACTCGACGATGGCTCCGACGCCAATCGCTTGCGATGACACCGCCAGCGCCTGTGCCCCGGTTCCCTGGGCAATCGCCGAGATCCCGCTCGCGATGGCGCTCACCCCCACGGCCAATGCGGACGTGGTGGCGCGTGACGCCGCGCCGATCGCCATCGCCGCCGATCCCGTCGCCTGAGCTTGCGACCCAACACTGATCGTGCCCGTCTTGCTTGCGATCGTGTCCGGGCCGATCGCGACACTCGACACGCCAGTCGCAGCCGCGGCGTCGCCAAAAGCGGAGGCCGCATCCCCAGATGCCACCGCATCCGTTCCCACGGCAGTCGAGCGCACACCCGAAGCATCGGAGCTGTCGCCATAGCGGAGGCCTTGCTGCAACGAGGTGTTGGTCCCGACACGTGCCGGCGGCTCGCCGAGAGACACCTGACCGTAATTCGTTACCGACGTCGCGCCGGCGAACGTCGACCAGTTCCCGGCCGAGATCTCGGCGCCATCAATCGCGCGTGTCACCTGGATCTCGCCCGTCTCCACACCCGCCGCATCAAGCACGGGCGTCACCGAGAGCACCGAGGCTCCCTTGTCAGCGAGGTACTGCGTGATCTGATCGATGCGAATGGTGTCGCCGGCGGTGTAGCCCAGCGTGGTGTCGGAGAGATCGAGCGTATAGCTCGCGGTCGGCGGCGCGACGTCGGGCGGCTCGCCGGCATCGATGTCCGGCGGATCCGGGAGCGGATCGCCGGCCTCCCAGGCGATGTTGTTCCAGTAGGCGGCCCAGCTGTCGATACGATCGGGCTCGGCGTCGGCCGTCACGTTGATCTGCCACGGGTACGCGGGATCCACCGCGATCGCCGAAACGGTGATGCCGCCAGATTCGAGCCACGCCTGTAGCAGCGGGAGGTTCACCGCCTCGCCGTCGACGTAGCCAGTTCGCGTTTCGCGGAGATCGAGCGAATAATCCATCACATCACCCCAGCGGGATCTTCACGCCGGCGATCCACGCCGAGCGGATGTTGACTGAGCCCGACCCGCCGAACGCGCGCCAGCGGACGTTCACGTTCTGCTCGCTCACGGTTTCGCTTGATGACTTGATCAGAAAGGTTCGGGCGTGGATCGGCACGAGCACCTGCCACGACGTCTCGAGGCCGGCCGAGAACGCCGGCCCGATCGCACCGCTCAGGTTGTCGATCGCAGGCGAGCCCGTTGTCGTGGATCCGCCGATGCGGATGTGCGCATCCAGCTGCGTTTTGTCAGTGCCGACGCGCGCGTTGGCCACGGCCAATGCGATCACAAGCGTCGGCACGTTGGTCGGGATCCGCACCGTCGTCTTGAGCGTGGTGTCGTCCTGATAGGTGTCCTCGTCGGTGACCGGGATCGTCTTGCCCGTGAAGGTCTTCCTGCTAAAGAAGAAGCCGAAGGCGTCGTCAGGCCCGCTCGCGATGCGGCCGAGCGCGACGGGATCCCCGCTGTTGTTCGGATCGCCATAGGCTGCGGTCGCCGCGACCAGCGCCAGCCCCGCCGAGAGCGGGTGGATACTCGCGAGGCGCTTCACGCCGACGGTGCCGACCCCGAACTCGTGCGCGGCCGTCTCCTGGAGCGTCTTGCCGTCGACGTCCTCGTCGTAGCCGTCCTCCGGCAGCAGCGTCCGGCCCAGCAGCTCGACGAGCGTCAGGCCCAGCTGCCGGCGGGTCTTGTCTCCTTCGGACTTGATGGTGTCGTTGAGGCTGCGTGCGATGTCGATCATGGTCAGCGTCCCTCGTCAGTTCACGTTCTGGAGCGAGGCCATCTTGCCGAGCGTCACGGTCTGTGACGGTCGTGACGTGCCCCTGCCCCAGGTGAAGGTCGTCTCGAGAACGCGCCAGTTCGCCGGCGCGGCCACGGTAATCCGGTCGTCCGTCTTGATGTCGAGTCGCCACGCCGAGTACTGGCGAAACCGGGGATCCGGCACGACGTCGAGCTGGATACGCGTGTACACGGAGCTCTTGCGCTCGAGGATCCGCTGGGCGCGCTTCTTCAGCGCCTCGAGGGTGATGTCATTGGAGTCCGCGATCTCGAATGAGTACGGCCCGATACGCGGGATCGAGAACTCATCATTCGGATCCGTCGACTGCGCGATATAGCCGTCCTTCGCCGCCTTCACCGCGTCCACCGCGGTCGACTTGAGGTAGACGTAGTTCGCGAACGAACTCATGTCCGGCTCGACCGTGACCGTGTTGAAGATGTCGCCGAGCTCTGAGGAGATGATGCGATCGGGTTCGGCACCCGCCAGCGACGTCGCCGGCGCGGTGCTCATCGCACCGGTGTGATCGGAGTGAAGCTTCCAGAAGCCGCCGGCATCGAGGAGCTCGTTCATGTTCACGAGCAGGTTGTCGGCCGGGCGAACGGTGCGGATCTTTCCGGTGATGACCCCGCTCTTCGGGATCCGGATGCGCAGGTGCGGATCGAGATCGCCGATCAGGCGCATAGCGGCCTCGCCCGTGTCGATGCCGTAGCCGATCTTCACGGTGCGCCGCGCGGTCTGCTGCGCGACACGCCAGATCAGGTCGCGCCCCTCATACGTGTTCTCCTGCCGATTGCGCGAGTACTCGCGCCGCGGCGGAAGCGCGGTGAAAAGGCCGAGCTGTCGGCGGACGCGGTAGATGTTGCCGGCAGCGTCACGCCACTCGGTCACCCAGACCGGCGCGAGGAACTCCTGCAGACCTTGCAGGATCTCGTGCCCCTCGATCACGACCGACATCGTCCACGGCGTGTCGTCGTCCGTCTTGCAGGTCACGGAGCAGGAGATGATGCGATCGGAGATGTCGCGCTGGGTACTGTTCGCGTCGTTGGAGACGTTGCGAACGAACATCTCGCCCCACGCCTTGAGGGAGCCGCCATACGGACGGATCGGCGCGACGACCGGGGAGGCCTCAGAAACGACGATCATCGCGCGCTCCCTTCGGTGAAGACGAGCGGGATGTCCGTGATCGGGAACTCTTCGCGATCGGTCTCCGACATGCTCGTGAGCGTGCCGGTGAACATGCGGCCTTGGTAATCGCGGTAGAGGTTCGGCACCGAGCTCCGGATCAGCGTCTTGAGGTTCGCTACGACCGAGGCTCGGCCGCCCATGATCGGGTCATCCCAGAGCGCGTAATAGCTCGCCGAGACCACGTGGTAGAACGTGTCGTCGCGGTGAATGAACGGCGTCTCCTGTCCCCAGCGCTCCTGGACGACGCGGTTGAACACCGGCCGCACCTCGCGATCGCCGCGAGGAATCAGCACGACGTAGACGCGGTCGTTCTCCTCAGCCTGCGAGATCACCGTGAGACCGTGGATGCCGATCTTTCCGCCCGGCGGCCTCCACTCCTTGGCGACCGAGTAGAGCGTTTCGCCGGAGACGAGGGTGCGCACGAACAGGCCGAACACGATCGGCTGACCGAGCGGGTACTCCATCACGCGCCGGGTGAGCGTCGACTGGCTCGACGTCGACCAGATCGCCTCCTGCGATCCGTCCCACGTCTCGGACGCATAGCGCCAGCGAATCTCATACGCATCGAACTGCGCGGCCGTCGCGGTCGAGGCCGACCAGGTGAAGTCGACGTAGGAGCCGGTCTGCGACGGAGATCCCGTGAACGTCGCGACGGCCGCCGGCGGGGTGAACGCGATCGTGAAATTGCGCAGCACGAACGCCTCCTGCCCGGCCTCATTGACCACACGGAAGCCGGCGCGGAACGATCCCGCATTGTTCAGGAGGCCGCGCCGTGCGATCCGGTACTGGCGATCGCCGACCGAGCCGCTGATGTCGCGCCGCTTGTTGCCCTCCGGATTGACGGTCGAGCCGTCCGGCCGCTCCTCGGCCGTAGCCCAGAAGTAGAGGCTCTTGTTCGTGGCGTTCGAGACATAGTTGATCTCCTGGTAGACAATCGGACTCGAGTTCGTGTCATCGATCGCCCACTCGAAGTTCGGCATCGTCCCAGTGAACACCTGATCGGCCGTCGGCCGTGACACGGTCAGCGCCGGCGCCGCCGAATACCACCAACGCCACGCCGCGGATCGGTCAGCGAAGCGAAAACGCTGCACGTCGCCGTTAAACAGCCCGTCCTTCTTGGAGACGACCGTCCAGTACCAGTCGCCGTGCCCCGCGTTCTCGTTGGGGACATGGCCGGTGCCCTGCGTAACGATCGTGCGCGTAGTGGTGAGCGTGGTGCCGCCTGAGCCCTTCAGGGAGGATTCGGACCACCAGCCGAGCTGCGCGTCCATCAGATAGGAGAGGCCGGCGCGCTTGTTGCGCATCGTGATCGTGACACCGTTGGCCTCGACCGGACGGCCCGTCACCAGGACGTCGCCGGCGTTGAGGTCCGGCAGCTCCTCGAGCGCCGTCTGGATCTCGGCGGCCGAGGCGTTCCACGGGATCCGCGCCGCGTTGCCGAACAGGCTGATCGTGCAGTAGCCCGTCGCCGGTGTGCCGGACCATTGGAACCTCACCTTGTGCGAGGTTCCGGGTGCCTGCACGTTGAGCCGCCATTCCGCGGCGCTGCTGATGTAGGTCATCGGCGCCACCGTCAGGATCTTGCCGGCGGCCGTCATCATGACGACATAGACGTAATCGGGCGAGTCGGTTGTCTTCGCCCGGAACGTCACGGGCAGCGACTCGACGAGATCGTTGAAGAGCGGATAGGTCCGGCTCGGGAGCACTGGCATCATCCCACCCCCGTCGTGCGTGTGCTGGATGTCTGATAGGTCGTCTTAACGCTCACGAGCGCATCGTGAGCAGCCGACCCCTTCGAGGACTTCTCGAGGAGGTCGGCGAGATCGTTGGCCGTGAGCGCATAGTTGTTGGTGACCACCGTGGTGTTCACCCGGTGGTTGGTCGCCGAGCGGTTCGGTGTCTTCGTCGGGGTCTTGGTCGGCGTCTTGCTCCCCATCCACGCGGTCGATCGCCCGTAGGTTTCGGTCCCGCCTTCGACGTCGAAGATGCCGCCGGTGGTGAGCGCCGTGATCTGATCGCGGATCGCCTTCGCCGCCGATCGGCCGGCCGAGGAGAACGAGCCGTCGGCCTTCTTGAGCGCATCGAGCTCCTCGGCGAGCTTGGTCAGCTCCTCGACCGTCAAGCGATCATTCTTCGGGTCAAGCTCCTTGAGACTCGTGACGATGTCATCGATCTTCTTTGCGGTCGACTCGTTGTCGGTGCGGTTCAGGTAGTCGCTGTACTGATCGAGGTACGTCTGCAGATCGTCGACGAGCGTGCCGGTCGACGTGATGTCGCCCTTGAGCCCGGTCGGTGCGATGTACGATCCCGGATTCGCCTTCGCGATCGCATCCTTCTGCGCTTGCAGGCTGTCCGCGACCGACTTCACGTAGTCGCCCACCTTCTTCAGCTCTGGCACGATCTTCCCGTCGCTATCGCGGAAGTTCGTCAGTGAATCCGCCCAGGCGCTCAGCTTCGCGATCGTCGAGGAGGTCGCGGTGACACCGCCCTCGGCATTCGCCAGCGCGTCGATCTTGTTCATCAGGTTCACGAGCGACTGCGGTGTCTTCTCGCCCTGGTAATCGTCGATGGCATCCGCAACCGTGCTCAGCGCGCTCTTGATGTCGAAGTCCTCGCTCTTCGGCGAGATGAGCTTCGCCAGGATGTCGCTGTCGATCGCCGGCGTCGTGTCCGGCTTCTTCTTGAGCTCGTCGATCACACCCTGCAGTGCGTTGGCCTGCGCCTGGATCGAGGCGACGACGTTGCCGTTCACGTCCTTGTAGTTCGCGAGCGTGCGCTGCCAGCCCTCGAGCTGGCTGATCGTCTTCTCGTTGTTCTTGAGGCTCGTCGCGCTCAGATCCTTGATGCCGTTGACGATCTCGAGGATGCTCTGTGGCGTCCAATTCCCCATATACGCGTCGAGGGTCGCGGCGATCGACGTGAGGGTGCCGGACGATCCGGATACGCTCGGGGTAGAGGCGTAGAACGACGCCGGAACCCACGAGCCGTCCTCGGCGCGCACCAGACCACCACTCGCATATCCCGGCACGGGCGCGAGATCGCCGATCATGCGCGATGTCTCGGCCGCGGTATACACGTACGATCCCGTCGGCAGGCCGTACACGCCGCGCGTCGACGCGAGGCCGAGCGCTCCGTCCGGCATGCGCACGAGCTCCGGTCCCTGCTCGGCGAGCTCGACGATCGGGGACTTTGCCGGGCCGCCGACGGCCTGCGCCGGCACCGTCGTCGTCGAATAGGTGATGCTGACGGTGCGGTCCGGGATGCTGTTGACCAGGGAAATCGCGTTGGACACGGCGTAGCGCAGCAAAGTCACATCGCCCGCAATGGTCACGGTAGTGCCATACATGCCGTCAACCGCACTCTGACCGTTGTCGACGGCACCGAGCAGGATCGAGATGTCACCCCAAATCGAGACCGTGGTACCGGTCATGTCATCCACGGCTTGCTGACCGGTGTTCACCTCGGTGGTGAGGTCGGTGACATCCCCGAGGATGTCGATGGTCCGCCCCGCCATGCCATCTACGGCATCCTGACCGTTCCCAACGGCGAACATCAGCAACGACACGTCACCCCAGATCGCGACGGTCGTTCCGGTCATGTCATCGACGGCCGTCTGCGCGTCGGTGACGGCCGTGGTCAGCGAGGAGGCGTCGCCAGAAATCGAGATAGAGACGCTCGTGGTCTCCCCCGATGTCAGGTTCGACAGAGCCGACTCGAATCCGCTCGAATCCTCCATTTCAAATGAGAGGGTCACGCTCGCATCGTAGAGTCCCGACTTCGCATCCCACCAGAGCGTGAACATCTCGGTGCGGACATCGTCGTATCCCGAATCCTGGAACGTGATCGTGACGGTTCCGTCGAGCCCGCCATTCTCTAGGTCCTCCGACAGGACGGTGAGACCACCCTTGAGCGCGGTATAGCCGGGCCGCTCGAACGTGATCGTGACAGTTCCGTCGAGCCCGCCATTCTCCAGGTCCTCCGACAGGACGGTGAGACCGCCCTTAAGTTCGGTATAGCCCGGCCGCTCGAACGTGATCGTGACAGTGCTGTGTTGCGAGATCGCCTTGATGGCCTTCGTAAGCTCGTCGAACTTGGTGAGCGTGAAGTCTGCGCCAGACGTGCCAATACTGATCTTCATCGTGGTGTCGATCTCGCTCTGGGCCACGACGACCGTCTTGAGATCGTCGAGCGCCGTCCCCGTGTCCACCGATACGGAGATTTCGATGTCCGAGAGCGAGAGCCCCGAGGTGTCCACATCGGTATCGCCCGACTGCGTGATGGAGACGCTGACTTCCACGTCCTCAAGGTCGTCGAGGGCATTCTTCACGGACGTCGCCAGTCCGATCGCCGCCTCGGCGCCGACGGTCGAGATCGTCACGGTGACATCCTCGAGGCCATCGAGCGCCGACGCCACCGGCTCGAGATCGGAAACCGCCGTGCCGGTATCGACCGTCACGTTCACCTCAACATCGGGGATGTCGATCGACGGCATGCGGGCCGCCCCTCCCCCCTCGCCGATGTTGTCCCACGGCATGTGGACGGTGACCTGCACCTCGACATCTTCGATGCTATCGAGCGCGGACTGGACCGTCCCGATGTCCAGGCGAGCCGCGCCCGTCGACGCGCTGATGACAACGCTCTTGGTATCCGGGAGATCCTGCAGCGCGCTGGCGACGTCGTTGATCTTCGGTGTCGCGTTATCTACTGCCTCGATCTGTGTGCTGATGACCGTCGGGACGCTCGGCGTGGACGTCGAGACGAACGGTCCGTCGATGCCGCTCGGATCTCGGTACGTCTCATCGCTTGCCGTGGCCGTCGCAATCGAGATCGTCACCGTCTTTGAGTCCGGGATGTTGTCGAGCGCGGAGGTGACGTCCTCTTCGCCGGTCACCTCGACGTCGACGTTGACCTCCTTCTCCTCCGGGAGCGCGTTGGTTTTGTCGGTCGCGTCGTCCAGTTCCTCGGTGCCGTTCACCGTGAAGTCCACCGAGCCGTTGATCTTGCCGTCATCGAGCAGGTCGGTGAGCGTGCGGATGGCGTCATTGAGATCCTTGACCGGATCCTTCGCCGCCTCCACCGAGCTGGTGTCGACGATGATCTCTCCCTCGGACCCGTAGCTGATCAGGCCCATGTCCTCGAGCATCGCCGCGAGTACCGGATCTGCCGCGGCCGCAGCAGCGATGGCCTTCGTCGCCATGTCGAGGCCCGTCGCGCCGAACTTGCCGGACGCAGCATCCGCGGCCATCGTCGCGAGCTCATAGGCGCGCGCGGCTTCGGACTGATCCATCCAGCCGAGCGTGGCGAGCTGGGATCCATCCTCCGAGTTGTAGAGCTCCTCGACCCACTTCGCCTGCTTCTCGGCGATGTCGGCCAACTGCGGCGCGAGCTTGACCTGCAGCGCGTCTACGTAGTTCGCGACTTCACCGTTCAGCTGCTTCAGCGAGTTGTAGGCCTGCTGAGCGTTCGCGTAATCCGTGTCTCCCGTGAACACGCCGTGCTCACCCGAGATCAGACCGGCGTCGAGCAGGTCGTCCATCCGCGACCAGACGCCCTCCTCGGCAATGAGCTCATCCGCCCAATCGAAGAGGCTCTGGAACTGCGACTTGATCGCTTCGGTGTTGCTCACGATCACCCGGAACGCATCGTCGAGCGCTTGCCCGCCGCGCTGGATATTCGCCGCGAGCTGCATCGCGTCATCCTCGAAGGTCCCCATCTCAAGGACGTTCGCCAGGTTGGCGTCGATACCGGAGATCTCGGTGATGGTATCGCGGAGGTTCCCGAGGTTCTCTTCGAGCTCTTCCGCGCTTACCGAGGTGTCGTCCGCGCTCTTCTTGAAAGCGTAGGTGTTCTCGCTGAGGAGGATGATCGAGTTGGCGTACTGTTCGTCGGTGATCGTTCCCGCCTCGAATCGCGCCTTCTGCGCTTCGAGTACGGCATTCAATCGATCCCCATCGATCGAGGAGTCCTGCATCGCCGACTGGATGCGAGACATCGCGTCGCCGTACGCGCTGAGCGCGTTGTCACTCAGTTTGCCGTCAAGGTCGACCATCGCCTTCGACATCCGCTCGATGTTTACTGCGCCCTCGAAGTTGCCTGCGTTCTTCAGATCATCGACCAGCAGTGCGACCTTGTGGCGCGAGATCTCCGCCGCATCACCCATGCCCATGAGCGGGTTCTGCATCACGGTTGCCTGACCCGCGACCGTACCCATCTCCGTCTTGAGGGCGGAGAGCGCCTCGATGAAACCCTGGACGTTCGGTGTCGCACCCGTGAGGTACTGGCTGATCAACTCGTCGACACGCGCGTTCAATTGGACCGGGTTGATATCCGGCTGCTCGAAGAGCTGATAGACGCCCTCGAGTGCATTCTCGATCTCCGTGCGCTGTGTAGGCTCAATCATGAACGCGGCGTAGAAGCGCGTCATCAGATCACGGATACCACCGGTCGTGTTGGCGGACGTGATGTACTCGTCCATCCCAGTTTCGAGCGAGGCCGTGATCGACTCTGCGACGGAGCGCATTGTCTCGTCGCCGCCGTTGGCCGCCCAATCCAACGCGGCTTTCCCAATCCCGTTCTCGAAGAAGTCGAGGATCGGCTTGGTGTCGGGCGTTGCACTGATCAGAGACGCAAACGCCGAATCGAAGGCGGCGCTGCTGTCGGTGAACGCGCTATTCGTCTCATCGATGGCCGAGCGTATGCGCTTCGTCACGCGCTCCATGTTGTCGGCGAGTTCGTAGAGACCGTTCATGCGGCGATCGGCGATCACCTCGTTGTTGCGCTTCTGCGCCTCGGTGAGCTCGTCAAGCGCCTTCACCATCTCGTGTGCTTCCTGGCGCTGGCTGTTCCAGTACGTCCAGACTCCGACGCCGGCGACAGCGAGCGCCCCCAGCACGAGGAGGAGGGGTCCGGCGGCCACGGTCACAGCACCGATCGCGATCTGGAACCCGGCGATCGCCGTGACGGCGGTCTTCAGCATCGACAAGAACCGGGCGATGCCAGTGACCTCCGTGAACGTCGTGTTCATTGCCGCGAGCCCCGCTCGGAGTGTGCCCACGGTGGTGGCTACAGAGAGCGCGACCGCAATGAACGTGGTCAGCGCCCCGACACCGGTCTGCACTGACTGCGGCATGAGCGCAAAGACATCGGTGAACTCTGAGCCAAGATCCGCGAGCGCGGTCAAAGGCTTGACGAGATAGTCCGCCATACCGATCAGCGCGTTGTTGATGCCCTCCGAAAGTCGCTGATAGGCTCCCTCGAGCGTCTCGGTCCGCGCCGCGGCCTGCTCAGCTGCGATGTTCTGCTCCCCCATCAGGTCAATGATGGCAATGAGGGGGTCCTGTCCCATCGAGACGGCGAGGGCATACGCGTCCTGCGCCTCCGCGCCGAAGAGCGTGCTGATGGCAGCGAAGCGCTGCTCCTGCGACATCTTCGAGAGTGCATTGCTCAACTGGCCAAAGAGCGCCGGGAACCCGACGAATTGTTCATTCGTGTCGAAAGCCGCGATGCCGAGCTCGTCCATACGGATGGCGGCTTCGCTCGTTGGATCTTGGAGATTCTGAAGGCCCCGCGCGAGCGAGATGCCAGCATCAGCACCGGAGAGTCCGTAGTTCGTGAACACGGCAATCGCTGCCGACGCCTCGTCAAACCCCACACCGAGCTGCGAGACGACCGGGCCCATGTTACGCATGCCGGCGATGATGTCCTCGATGTCGGCGCTCGAAGAGTTCGCCGCCACCGTCAGCATGTCCGCCGCTCGGCTCGCGTCGGTCATGGCGATCGAGGCATCGACCACCGCCGGAGACCACATCGCCATCGACTGCACCACGCCAGTCACGGCCGTATTCAGATCCGATCCGGTCGCCGCGGCGAGGTTCGCCACGGCTGGGAGCATCTTCCCGTCGAGCATCGCCGACGCGTCGTAGCCAGCCTTCGCGAGCGCTTCGGCGACCTCGGCGATCTCACCAGCGCTGTACTGCGTATCGGCACCGATCGTCTTGATCGACGTGCTCAGACGGCTCATGTCGGTATCGCTCACGTTGCCGAGCGCGACCTGGACATTCTTCAGCGACTGCTCGAGCGCCGCAGCATTCTGAATACCCTGCACCAGTGGCGTCAGGAAGAGCCCTGCGAGCCCCGCCCCAAGCCCGATTCGACCCAGCCCACTCATCACCGACTGCAGATGCTCCGCCGCCTCCATGACGGTCTGCAGCTGGAAGATCGTGTCGGACATATCGACGTTGGGATCGGCATCGCCGATATCCTCGATCGCTTGCCTGGTCTGCAACGCCTGTGACGTCGCCTGCTGGAGCTCTCCGAGTCCCGTGATGGTCACCGCTGCCGTCATCGTGCGCGCAGCGGACTCTCTCAGTTCTTCGACCGCGTCCATCGCCGCTTCGAGGTCGTCCTTGGTCACACTGATGGCTATCGCCTGACCACTGGCCGCCCTGATCTCCGATGCCGCCGTTCGGGCGGACGCCCCAATGCGCTCGAGATTCGCAAGCGCGGCACCCGTGTCGACGTCAATGCGCCCTCCACTTGCCGAGCGGATCGTCACCGCTGCCGCCTGAGCTGCGGCGGCCACCTCGGAGAGCCCAGCGAGTGCGTCGGACTCGTCGAGACCGAAGACCACCCCGCCGGCCGCCTCAACGGCCGCCGCAGCCTCGGCCGCCGCTGTTCCGACGACCCCCAGCGACTCGACCGCTGGTGTCGAGTCCACATCCATCGTCGTCCCGCTCGCGGCTTCGACGGCGGCCGCGGCATCCTGGGCAGCCGGCTCGATCTGATCGAGGGCCCCGACGGCGCCCGAGGTATCGACATCGAGCGCGACTCCGCTCGCGGATGACACTGCCGCCGCGGCATCATCGGCATGAGTCGCGACGGCATCGAGCGAGCTCACAGCATCGGTCGTCTTGATATCGACGGAGGTCTGGGAGAGACGATTGAGGTGCTGTGCTGCGACTTGGGCTCCGCGATCGATCCCGTCGAATGCGCTCGCGCTCTCGGCGCGGAAGCGATTGACCGACTGCAGGGCGTCGTTGATCCCCGAGCGGAACCCGGAAACGTTGAGTTGGAGGGTGGAGCTGATGGATCCGAGGTTGAGCGCCATATGCCCGCCAGACGCGCAGGAGCGCGAGGATTCGCCCATTGCTGGGCCGAAAGCCTCGCGCTCCTACCGTGCGCCTGTGGCTATGTCGTTGTCGTCAGTCTAGCACGAACGTCCCTATCGCCCCGTCATCCTGCCGCGCTCGCTCCCCGTTAAGGGCGAGCAGCCGTTCGAGGATCTCTTCGTCCGTCGTCTCGTTGGGCTCATCGTCCCATCCGTATGCCGCCCACACGGCGCGATCGAGAGCGGCGTGCGAATTCTGCAGCCAGGTCGGCCGTGCATTGTAGAGATTCGTCAACGTGCGCTTCTTGAGCTCCGCCTCGGATGCGCCCTCCGGATTGAGCCAGTTCTCACGCAGCTCGTTGAGGCGCTTCGCAGCATCCCCGATCGCGATCACGCGCGGATCATCCGTCGGCTCGCTTCCGGGAGCCCACGGCAGCGCGAACGTTTCGAAGCAGGTCGTCGGTGTATACCGCGGATCGTTACCTTTGCCGAGCCATGTTCCCATGCGTAGCGACCACACCTCATGCGCGCGAGAATGCAGCATTCCGAAGAAGTAGTCATCCTCCCGCGCGAACACGATGAGCTGTTGATCCGGTATGGACTCGACTGATAGCCACGTGAACACTCGGTGCTTCGCCACCGTCGGAGTGACGAGCATTCGACTTAGGCCGGATACCGCCACTCGAAGTCGGGGCCGTGGCTCAGCATGGAGCCACCATCGATCTCGATAGCTCTTGCGATTGTTTTTCGCACGCTCCGGCTCCACGTAGGTCTTGACATACTCAAACGGAAGCTCGTAGAGCGATGCATCCTCTAGCGTCACGGACGTACCGAAGTCAATGATCCAGAGATCATTCCAGCGAGCGGTGATGGATCGACCATTGAACCACGGTTTCACCACATCTGCGTTCGATCGCCCGTTGGGATTCAGCGGAGCGGTGAGCCACAGGCGCGCCAGCGATCCCGGGATGTCAAATGGCCCCTTCTTCGACATCCCCATGAACCCTATCTCACCGTTTTCGCGAAGCATCGCCGCCTTCGTGATGTCAACAGTAGCAGTAAGGTCACTGTTGATCGTGACCACTGGCACACCATTGAGTTCGCGCTCAACCTGAGATCCATCGTCGAATCCCACAATCGAGATCCGCACGGCAGCTCCATCAAGCACCCAGGGCTCGTCTGACCAGGCCAAATAGATGTCACCAGTCTGCTTAATCCGCTTCAATACCTGACGATTCGCGCCGCCACGAATGGAATTGGTCGCCAACAGCCCGGCTCGCTGCGTCGCGTCGGTCTCGATTTGGTTCCGAGCCTTCTCGAAGAAATAGCAGCAAAGGTCGCTGAACTGCGGGAGGCGATCATCATAGATCGAGAACAACGTGTCGACGTACTCGTCTCCCAGCTCCTGCCGAATCTTGTTCCCACCCAGGAACGGCGGGTTCCCGACGATGAAGTCCGCCTCCGGCCAGACCGTCTCGCTCACCTTCCCCGCATCAAACGTCAACAGCGCATCCTGCAGCCGGATCGAGTCGAGTGTCTCCAGCACCGGCTCCGAATAGCCGAAGCCGTTCCCGAGCATCCACTGCAGATAGCCGATCCAGATCACTACCTGCGCCAGTTCGTGTGCGTACTCGTTGATCTCCAGCCCCATCACCTGACTCGGGCGGATCGACGGGGTTCCGTATGGCAAGCCCTGCGAGGCTCCGTAAGCCAGGACTTCCTTCTCCAGCGAGAGCAGCCGTTCGAGCGCCACGTACAGGAAATTCCCGCTCCCGCACGCCGGATCGAGCACCGTCACCTGCGAGAGCTCCTCGCGGAACCCATTGAAGATCTTCAGGTACTCCGCACGTCGGTTCGATCGCCTCTGCTGGGTCGGTGCCGCATCCCACGTCGCTTTCACAGCATCAAGCTCGCCACGCACCTCATCCCAGCGTCGCCGCAACGGGGTCATGACGACGGGATCGATCACCCGCTCGATGTCCGCACGACTCGTGTAGTGTGCTCCCAGTTGCGAGCGCTTCGACGGATCGAGCGAGCGCTCGAACAGCGTTCCGAAGATCGCTGGTTCCACCGAACTCCAATCCAGCTGACTCGCCTGATACAGCGTGCCGATCTCTGCCGACGTTAGCTCCAGCACCTGCACCGTCTTGAACAACCCGCCATTGAAGTGCGGAACGCGCTCCATCGCCACGAACCCGCCCGACGCCATCGCCGTCAGCAGGTCGCCGAGCTGTGCGGAGAAGCGCGTCGGCTCACGGCGTCCGAAATCCATCACCCTGCCGAACATCTTGTTCGGCAGCAACCCGACATCCTCTGCAAAGAGGCAGAAGAGCAGCTGCATCAGGAAGTGCGCCGTCTCGTGCGGCTGATGTCCCCGCTGGTGCAGTCCAAGCGCGAGCTCGCTGAAGCGCGCCGCCGCTTCCTCCGTCACCGCCTCCACCGATTGCCGTGGCCTCAGCGAATCGGGATCGGTGAACACACGCTTGAGAATGCGCTGACTCTCCGACTCCGTGAACGTCTCCAACGTGATCGGGTAGACCTTCTTGGCCGTCCCCGTGAAGTTCGTGTGGATCTCGATCCGATCCATATCGGAGACGATCAGCAACGGCGGATTGTCGAGGTCCTCGCGATACTTCGCGAGTTGCTCGTACGCCTTCTCGAGGTTCGCGTGGCGCCCCTTGTACTCCCACGCGAAATGTCCACGCTTCCAGACGTCCGCCCAGCCTTCGCCCCCACCAAGTTTCGAGGCCCCGCGCTCGAACGTATAGAACGTTCCTGCCGGATCGGCCGATGCCGGAGTCGGCTCATTCAGCACGCGACACAGATCGAGGAAGTGCTCCTGCGAGGCAGAGCGCTCCTTCAATTGGTTGGACGTCCACTTCTCAACGAAATCGATGGGGCGCACGGATATTCCTCACTGCTGGCGGCACGCGTCAGGAACGCGCTCGGTGACAAGAACCGGATCCTTGCGCGAATCATACGCGACACGCTTCCCTGCGTCCTGATCGCCCCGGACACGCGAACGTAGGACCTTCGGGGGATGCGACCTCGACGAATTGCTCAGGTCCCACCCCTGCGGGCAGGCATGGGGCAGTCTTCGCCCTCCCGAATCCCAGACACAACAAGCGAGCCGGCGGGGATCACTCCTCGCCGGCTCTCTGTGTCAGTAATCCACCTCGACATCCTCGGCGTACTCCCGCATCACATCGCCCAGATCGAGCGCCTGCGCTTCGGGATCGATCGCCGTGAACTGCCGTTCGCCCCGATAGTAGAGCTCGAAGATGTCCTCGATGTGGCGGTACTTCGCCCCCCACGTCTGGCCCTTCCCCGGCTTCGGGCCGTCGTCCGAGACGATCTCCTGCTCGTTGGACTTCGCCTCCACCCAGTCATGGAGCCCCACGACCGCCAGGTCGAAATCCAGCAGGAGTCCGTCGCTAAGAGTCGGTTCGAGATCCAGATTCAGGATCTGGTGCGGCCTCATACTCACGAACTGGCTCAGCCGGGCGATGCGGTACATCAATGACGGGTTTCGGACGATAGATTCGAAACTTCTTCGCCGCCGCCGAATCCGCGTTCAGATTCGCATAGAAGATGTCCAGCCGATCCTCGGCCGCCAGATCCTCGACCCACCAGATCTCGTCAGTCGCGTCCGCCTCATGCTCGGTGAGGCGCGGCTCGATGAACACGGCGAGGCAATAGGCATTGGCCGCCGGCAGAATCGCCTCGTTGTTGCTGATGCGATCGCGCAGCGTCTCGGTGCTCGTACCGTCCTCGCGGACACGCTTCTGCACCTCGGCGAGCTCCTCGAGGCCGCGATTCACCGCGTCCTGGAGATGCGACGGGATCTGGTCGATCGACGCCTGCGAGCTCAGGCTGATTCGGCGTACACGCGCCTTCGGCTGCTCGTCTTCGGGGATGCCGAGGAAGGTCGCCGACAGCGGGAACTCGAAACCGTTCTTCTGCTGATTGGTCTTGTGCGCGATCATCTCGCGACGGGAAAGCAGGCGCTGTTCGTGCGTCTTGGCCATTGGGAGGGAGTCTCCTTCGCCGCCTTACGCGGCCTTACGAGAGAGGGAGAGGCCGGGGAGTGAACTCACTCCCCGGCGATCGACTACGCGCCTGGCGCCGCCAGGTTGACCGGCATCACGCCTGCCGTGAGGACCGGCAGCGATGCCATCGTTTCGTAGATGATCATGGTGCCCGCGTCGTTCTGCGTGAACGAGGTGTTCGCGGTCCAGTTGAAGAAGGTCTCCTGCGCGAAGGACGCGGAGGCCGGAGCCGCCGTGTTGACCGGGGTAGTCACCCGCACCGCCTGATGCGGATTCTTGTCGGTCGCGACGTTGCGGTAGAAGCCGCTCACGATGAACGCCGGCTGCACGGACGCGCCCGGCTGCTCGTAGCGATCGATCGCGCCCGCGCCCGTACCGCTCGTGCTCTTCGTGCCCCCGTTGATGATGACCAGCACGTCAAAGCTCAGGAACGCGAACACGATGTCGCCCGAGCCTTCACGCGCGCCGTACGCATTGGCGTAGATGCTCGCGTCCGCGCGGAGCGGCGTGCGGCTCGCCGTGATCGACGGCGCCCAGCTCACCACGGCAGGAATGTCCTTATGGACCGGGGACGCACCAACCGGCGCGACCTGTGCGTGTTCGAGGCTGAATCCAACGGCCATGACCGTTACTCCTTCTCACCGGGCTCACCCGGCAGTTCATACTCTGTCCATTCGGTCTGGGTGACCAGGTCATACACGTGGATCACCTTTTCCCCCAGACCGCGCCGCTTCGCCAGGCGAACCTCGGCGCACTTGTGATCCGTGCACCGCATCCGGACGTAACGCGCGTCGCCCGCGAACGCGTGCGTGCGCGCCTTGCACCGAAGCGGCCGCCACGTCACACCCCCGACCAATGCGGAATGCGCTCCTGGTCCCTGAGGAAGTCCGTGAACTCGGCGGGATTGCGGAACGTCTCCTGGGACATGACCGGCAGGTCGTACGAGCGCGGGTCCTGGTGGGGACCGTTTGCTCGATGCGGATTGCGAAACCATCCCCGCGCCTCCGATCGTCGAATCACCGCGACATCCGCCTCGGTGACCTCCTGCATCCAGTTGTTCTCCACTCGCCACACGTAGCTGTTCGCAAGCGGAATCATGCCGTCGATCGTGGCGTAGATGTACCGGTTCCGCTCGTTCATCGGGCAGTTGCCGATCTCTGCGCGGAACACTGGCGTCAGCCACTCCCACGCGGGCAGCGACTCGAGGTCATCGGTCAGGATGTCCGTCCCGAACAGGATCTTCACGATGCCCGGCGTCCTCGGCGTCCGCTTGAGCAGCGCCTCGGCGACCTTCTGATCGACGCCGGCCTGCGAAATCCGGGGAGCACGCCGCTTGATGGCAGCCACGAACGCCGCGATGTCGCGGAACGGATGATCCTCACCGATGTACTCGAGTGTGATCCGCGTGGTCATGAGCTACTCCGCGTCGGCCGGGACCAGCTTCACCGCGACAGGACCGGTCGCCCCGCCCCGGATGCCGAACCCTGCCGGGATCGGCGTCCCCGCGTTGAAGGCCTCGATCACCGCGGCCTGCTCTTCGTCGGTGACGTCGGTCGACCACACGTTCGTGACCGGAGCCGCCGGCGCGGCGTCACCCGCAACCAGCCCCGAATCCGTGATCGTGCTGTCGTTCGTCGCCCCGTCATCGCTCGTCTTGGCTCGTGCCATTGCTACAACTCCACGCCGGCATAGATCCCCGCCGCCTGGAAGCGAATCCGCTCCACGCGCGCGTTCGAGCTATCCGACAATCCGACCGGACCAACCCGGTCGCCAATGCTCAGCTGCACCCCTGTGGTCACGTCCGACCACCGATGCAGACGCGCGATCGTGCGCGCTTCGAGCGTCCTCATGTCCGCACGTCCCGTCATGGTGTCCGGGGTGAAGATCCACACGTAGCACCACTCTCGAAACGCGCCGCTTGTCCCGTCATTGGCCTGTCCGCCGCCCGCGTCATCGACCATCAGGAGCGTCTTGAGATCCCCGAATTCGAGGTCCCATGCTTCCGGATAGACCGTGCGGCCGGCGCGCCGGATGTCCGTCTCGTACACACCCTTCGATGTCGACGCTGCGATGGCGGAGTCCGCCTGCAGGATCGCCGCGATCTCGGGGTCAGTACGGAGGCGCTCGGCGATCGCCGCAACCGGGATCATTTCAGGAGCCCCTCGATCAGCTTGCCGACCGCTGCCTCGAGCTGTGGCGCCAGATGCTGGACGGTGGGCTCGATGATCGGGAGCGGAGCCATGTTTTCCGTCCCCAATTCGAGGAACGGGCCGTATTCGTCGTTTGTCGTGCCGACCACGATCGTCAGCGTGTCTCCGGTCACTTCGTGATCGGAGAACAGCGACTCACGCGCGAAGTTCGTCTGGTTGTTCCAGGGCGCGTTCATCTTCGCGTACTGCTCGCCCACCGCCGAGACGTTCTGGCCGAGCTCCTCGAGCGCATCCGGCAGAACAGCAAGCGCTCGCTGAAGCTTTGGCGTGATGTTCTCAGACGTTTTCATGCTCATCGGTTGCTCACCATCACTTCGTAGGTGGCGCGAATCGCACCGTTTCGGACGATCACCGCACCGACGATGCGGCACGGCTGGTCCTGCCAGGAGAACCCGTCGCCCTCCTGCGGGAGCGACGTCACGTCGGCCTCCCACAGTCGAATCTCGCCGGTCGTCGCGACCTCAATCACGCCCTCCGTCCCCGCGGTTCGACGTTCCTCGCGATCGTCGAGCGCGATGCGGATGGGCTTGACGTTGTCCGCAATCACGGTGGTGCCGTCCGCCGTCCGCCGCCGGATCGTCACGCGCGCCTCGGGATCCATCGTCAGCTGCGTCGTGGCGTGTCCACGTCGCTTGAGCTGCGCGATCTTCGAGGCGGCACGATCGGAGATGAACGGCTTCGGCGCTACCATGACCAGGGAGTCCCGTCACTCATCGCTGGCGAGATCACGGCAACCACGTTGCCGAGGTTCGGGTTCGCGAGCTCCACCGGAATCTCCGGATCGACCAGCCACGAGACCTTCGCGTAGGCGGCCGAGAGGCCCGCCTGCACGTTGGCGTGCAGCTGGTTGCGTTTGTAGGAGTCCCCGTCCTCGAACGTCACGTCCATCTCGACATCGAGCGCCATGTCGGCGCGCTTGAACAGGTAGTAGTCCGCGAGATGGTTCGCCCAGGTCGCCGGAAGCTCCGTCTGCGCCGCATAGATTGCCGCGACCGCATTGAGGACGGGGTCGAGATCAAGCTCGAGCTCCCCGATCAGTTCGGCAAACCATGCGTTCAGATAGGCTCCCAGCGCGTCGCGATCCATCTCGACTACTCCTCGATCGGCTCGCCGTTGGCGTTGACCACGACGCCGCCGACGATGTACCGCCCACCCGGGACGGTCTCATTCGGAGCCAGCGTCGGCGTTTCGGCCGATTCCGGCGTTCTGGGCGTCTCCGGCGTCTCCTTGTCCTTGGCCGTTGCCACGATCACTCACCTCCCCTCAAGGATCTACAGGGACGGCGCCACGTAGGACGCGCCGATGTAGTTGATGGCCGCCTTGTGGCGAACCGCGACGCCGACACCGAACTCACGGCCATAGGCGGTCGCGCGGAGCGGGAACAGGTCATTCTCGTAGAGAAGACCGAAGCCACCCGCCCCCGAGAGACTTCCGGTACGCGTGCGCACCGCGAGCGCGCGATCCGCACCGTTGCCGGTATCGAACGCGAGCTGATACCCGCTCGGAACCCACGGCTTGACCCAGACCTCGGCACCCGCGAAGCGGCCAATCGCCCGATCGGTCGGATTGGTCACATCGAGCACCGCGCCGATTGCGTAGCGGTCGGTATCCGAGAGGTGGATCCCCGCCTCCTGATAGGCCGAGAAATCGGCCAGACCCCGAATCGTCGACTCCTGGGAGCGGTTGATGTAGATCACCACCCCGCCGTCGACGCCGTGCTCGACGACGTTGTCGACGAGCGCCGTGAGCTGCGCATTGGTCAGCGTCGCCGCCGCCATGAAATGCGTATGTGTGTTCGGGTTGAACGTCTCGAGGTTCGGCCCCGGCGGAATCGCCATGCCGTCCGCATTCAGGAGCGCGCGCAGCTGAAGCACGAGCTTCGTTTCGAGCGCGTCCTGGTACGCGAGGTTGTTCGTCGGGGTGAACAGCGCGCGACGAATCTGCCGCGTGAGATTCACGAGGTCCGCGCTCGCCATCCGGTTGAGCAGCGTCGCGAGCTGACCCACCGAGCTGTTCAGCACGAAGTGCCGGTTCCACTGGATCGCATTCCCGAAGAATCGGAGCGGCAGACCCAGCGAGCCACCAGCGGTCGTCTTCTGAACGTCCGGGGAGCCGAACTGGTCGAGCTCCTGGACCGTGAAGTCGCCGCTGACGCCATACGGCAGCTGATTCTGCGAGGTGACGACCGCGAAGTCGCGGAACATCTCGTCAGCTGCGCGGTTGTAGACCGTGAAGGCCTCGGAAGCACGACGCGCGAGCGTCTCCTCCCCGAACTCCTCGACGGTCGAATTGACGTGCTCGAGGTCATCGAGCGTAGAGAGCGTTCCGAAAGGCATCGCTGATCTCCCTCCTAGAACGCCGTGAACTGGATGCGTGTCGCATCCACCACGAATCCGATCGGCAGGTCATCCTCACCGCCGGCGGTATCCAGTCCTCCCGCCACGGTCGGCGCGAGGAAGACATCGATTCCCGGGGTGAGTCCTGTGCCGTAGCCAAATCGCACGTTTCGATAGATCGTGACCGCCTCGCCAGCGGACGCCGGATGCGCCGCGATTCCTCGCGCCGTGTCCGGAGTGCCTGCGGCGAGATTGGCCTTGTAGACCCGCCCATCCGCGCGGATCGCGACGATGTCGCCGCCTCCGATCGCCTCTCCCGCCAGCAGACCTGGGATCTGCTCGTTCTGCGGCGGGAGGGCCGTGGCGAGCGACGGCACCCCGCTCTTGGCAATCGCCGTCATGTCGCCTGCTCCTTAGAGCCGGAAGCCCGGGCGAGCCCGCAACTTCGCAGCTTCCTTCTCCACGTCAAGCGCCCCACCACCGGCGGGCTTCGGATTCGGTGGATTCCCGGCGGGCTTGCCTGCCCCGACTTCCTTGGCGAGTTCCTTCGCCTTGTGGAGCTGGGTCATCTTCTCGCTCAGCGGCGCATCGTCAGCAGGTTTCAGCACCTTCCAGATGGCCTCCGGGATCTCCGTCACCTCCGCCTCGTACTGCGCGGTGAGCACCGTGACGTAGGACTCGTTTTCCGCTTTCAGCGCGTCGCGCTCCGTCTCCGCAGCCGACTTCGCTTGCTCGAGCGCGGTCTTCGCCTTCTCGTACTCACCCTTGGCCTCGTCGGCCTGGCGCTGACGATCGGCTTCTTCCTGCGCACGCTCTTTCGCCGTCTGGTCCTTGATCTTCTGCTCCGACTTGCGTCGTTCCTCGGCGAGGAGCCGATTGAGCTCGGCCTGCTGCTTCGGGTCGAACGTCACCTTGTCTTCGGGCGGATCTGCCGGCGGGTTGCCACCAGCTCCCGGATCCGGATCCGGAGAAAGGAACGGCATCGAGAGCGCGAACATCAGTGGATGGCGACGGGTATAGAACATCGAATGTCCCATCGAATGACCTCCCCGCGCGATCGCCGGCGCGGTACGGACTGACCCGGAACTTGACGGCGCCCGGTGGCCAAGCGGCAAACACAAAAAACGCCCGATCCACTCGGACGGGCGCATAAAGCGACTGTCGCGAACAGATCGGGCGGGAACCGTGGTTACTGCCCCGAATTGATGTATCTACAGCGTAGCATATGCCACGCCATTATGGATGCGGATGCTTCTCCGCATGCTTGCCGAGGCGATAGCGCGCCTCGATCCCCGCCACGATCAGGAGGAGCCCCTGCCGGATCAGCAGCGCGAGCCAGCGCACCCCCTCATCGGACGGGGCTGCCGGCGTCTGGTTAGGCACGGGCACGACGTCGCGGCCGATCCCGACGGGCTGACTCTTGGCGATCATGCGGGTCCTCCTTGGTGACTGATGCGACGGTCTCCGCGTGCTCCACGATGTCGGCGAGGTCGCTGGCCGTGAGCGTTGGAGTGCTCGCCAAAGTGTTCGCCGGCTCTGGCTCCGGAGCCGTCGGCCGCGGGTGATGCGCGATCTTGGCCCGCAGCCAGAGCGCGATCTGCGGCTGGGACTCCTGCGCCTCAATCGCGAGCGCCTCGACCACCTCGCGTTCGCACTGGAGCTTGTAGGCGTGCAAGAATCCTCGCAACGGGTCGATCACGTGCGGGTCGACGTAGATCATGTTCGGTTCCTGCTCAGTCATGGTGTGATCCCTTCTGTTCGTGCATCCGCTTGATCCCGAGCAGCTTGGCCGCCTCTTCGACGTCGTTCGTGATATTCATCGCATCCCTCGCCTGGATGGAGATCACGGCCATCCTGCTCGTGACCGCATTGAAGATCCCTGGGTCGAGTCCAGCGAGTCTCGCGTGCCCCTGAAACATCCTGATGCGGACACCCGGATCAACGCCCCGCATCTGGAGTTGCTCAAGCAGCGTCACGCCGATCAGCGCGGCATATTCGATGAGCTGTTCTTCGGTCTTGGTGGTCATCGGACGCTCCCCGCGATTGACATCGCCGCTATACTTGCAGGTGAAAAGCGGCTCTCGGAGATTGGGACAAAACGAACGCCATCGCGGCGAAAGCCGAGTTTCCAGGAGTTGTTCGACCTGGGAGAGCCGCAATTCATCCCCACCCCCAATCAACTCAGAACGGTGTGATCTGAGCTTCTCGGCTCTACCGTCGGTATTCCCTCGGGTTGATCGAGAAGCTGTTCCGCAGTCGTTGAGGTCGTGCGTCATACCTTGGAATCGGGTGTATAATTGTGAATATGGGCTGTGCCGACTGAGGTTCGAAAATCCCAGTGGACACCGGATCATCCCTGGCAACGGGGTAAGGCGATGCGGGAGCGTGGGTCCCGCCAGTCGGCATCAGTTCATTCATCCCCAGGTTCCCCCCTTTCCCATATCAGAATTTCCGATCCGCGTCGATTCTCGAGGTGGCTGCGCACGTCGAACGCCGAAACCACGGAGTGAGACAGCTTTGCGTTCTTCTTCATCTCGACAACCACTGCGCCCAGCTGACCCGAGTCATCGCGGCGGTAGAACACCACCTTTCCGTTGGGCTTCTTGGAATCCCGTCGCATCTCGTCGGGGTCCACTAGGATGCGGAAGAGGCGAACTGGATCGTCGCGAATCCACTGATGATTCATCAGATGGGCTCGCCGCTGTTCATTCGCCAGGATTGCTATGGGATTCTGTCCCGCCCCCGGATAAGCTCCGTGCAACACGGGCGGAGTATCACGCACGATGAACAGGTCAATCGGATCTTGAGCCGCATACGCCTCTGCGAGCTCCATGGCACGCATCAGGCGCCCATACTTCGTGACAAGCTTGTCCACGAACGCATCCGTATCCTCCGGCACCCGCGTCAGTGTGCAGAGACACGCTGGATGCGGCGGAAACGTCGGCACCTCGCCCGGCGGATAGACACCCGGACCGAGATCGTAGAGATTGGCCGTTGCGTGGTCGTCGCACACGTCACGTCGTGGATGCGACGCGCTCAGCAGCCATCCCACCCCCTTCACGCCCGGAACATCCTCCGCCGACTTCACCACGGCCGCACCGTACACGCGAGTGACTTCGGTACGCGCAAGCCGACGTGCCGGCGTGCTTCCCCATCCACTTCCACCCGTCAGCGTCATGTTGCGCCGAATGATCCGACCGTCCTCCGTGTACTCCACCGGCGCGAAATCCGGGTTCAGATGCGTCTCGAGCTCCCGCGCGATCGTTCGCGGCCCCCTCCCACCCCGAATGCCATCGCGGAGCTCCTGATCGATCTTGCTCCGGATGTCCTGGCCCTGCCGCCAGATACGATCCGACAGCGAATAGCCTGACCCATTCACCCATCGGCGATTCGGATCCAGCTCGCCCGATCGCAGGATGCGTCGGCGCTCTGCTTGCGGCGCGTTGAGCATCCCGACCACGCGCAGAAGGGGATCGGAGCTCGACACGTTCGCGAGCGGCTCGATCGTCGTCTCCCAGAAGCCGACAACCTTGCGCTCGACCGCCGCCTTGAGGCCGCTGATCGCCCGCTGATACGGCGCGAGCGCGGCCGCGTCCGTCACGTCGGTGATCGCGGCGAACATCGTCGAGTTGACGGCCGCTGCCGCCGAGCTTCCGTACACCTGCGCGAGCACGACGTTGATGTCCTCCATGATGCGAAGGCGCATGGCATCGGTGAGCTCGTCGTCGCCGTACTCGGCGAACACCGCCTCGATCTGCTCCCACAGCGCCCCCATCTGCGACTGCGTCGCGGACACCGACTGGCGCACGAGGCGCACAAGCTCCTCTTGCTCGGGAGTCAGCTCACGCTCGGCCACGTCAGAACGCGCCGATCACGGAGTTGGCGTTGCGCTCGTCGATGATTGCCTTCGCCGTCTCCTCATCGATGCCGAACTGCGACCAGCCCCACGTCGTCTGGATCTGCTCCTTGCGCAGCACCAGGTCGAGGCGCTCGGAGTCCGTCTCCGGCAGCACCGGCCGCGACATGATCCCGAAGTCGAGATCACCGCGCGCGTAGGAGTCGAGGTCGAACGGCCGGAAGCCCTCCTGACGACGAGAGAGCTGACGGCGAGATCCGCCCGGTGCCGTCAGCCACGAGCCGTCCTTGATCCGCATGCCACCGATCGCGAGGGCCATCTGATGCAGCTTGATCGTGCCGATGTCGTAGTTCGCCCGCGCCAGCATCACAGCCGACGTCGCGTCACCGAGTGCACGCTCGGCACCCGGACCGCTCACCTCGGACATCTGGCGAAGCTCGTGGTAGTAGCTCGCCTCCGGGTTCTCGGCGAGGACGCGCTGCTCGAGTCGCTCGATCATCGTGTCGGTCTGCCCCAGATCGAACTCCGCCTGCACAATGTCTGCATCTGACCCTGCCGGCAGCATGTCGATCACGCGCGCATACCAGGAGGTGTTGTCTCCGCCAGCGTCGCGCGGTGGCTGGCTGAGCTTCACCTGCGTCTGCCCGGGCCGGAACACTTGCCCCTTGATCAGGATCGGCGCGTAGAACTGCTTGTGCTGGTAATCGATCGCATGGCTGAGCAGCGAGTTGAGATGAGCGACCGCGACGCGCGTGCCGTCAAGCGCCGAGATGCCCCGCTCGTCGAACCCGATCTTGTGGCGATCCCATACCGCCGGCACGAATCCGTACGGGTTCGGCACGACCGCACCCTGACCGTACTGATCGTAGGGGTGGCCGTTGCGGAAGTAGCGGAACTCCTTCCCATCGACCTCCTTGCGGAACTGGTAGGTCTCGGTCCGTCCCCCCTCCAGCTCCTCGGTGATCAGGTACTCAAGCGCGTAGTACTTGAGATTGCCAAGCGGGTCGAGTTCGATCTCCTTGACGTAGCCCGGCCACACGATCGACGGGTAGACCTTCGCGTGGTCGACATCATCGATCAGCTCGGTCATGCAGTCGCCGAGGATCGAGGCGAAGAGCGGCCGCTGCGTCATGTGCTGCTGCCAGTTCCACATTTGCCAGCACGCCGCGATTCCGAGCCGGAGCTGCTGCTCCTTGGTCTCGTCGCCGATGCGCGGATCGATCGGGATCGCGCCGAGCGTCCCGTCCGGCAGGCGCTCGCCATCGGTCGGCAGGTCACCGCGATAGACGAGGGCCTCGTAGAAACGCGCGATCGCCTGGACATGCGACCACATCTGAAGCGTGTGCTGATAGATGCCGGGGTATGCCCGTCGCGACACGGAGCGAAGCGGATCCGAGAACGCGGAGCCGATGAACATCGACCAGCGCTCGTCATAGCGGTCCATCGCCGTGAACCCCGGCCGATCGTCGTACTGCTGCCAGGCCTCCCGGCCTGCGGCGAAACTGTTCATGAGTCGTCTCCAGATGTTCATCGCTGCCAGTACCCCTGGAGGTCGTTGATGGCCGCCTCCGTATCCGCGTAAATCCCGCCATCGGGGAGGTCGAAGTGCGCGACGGTATAGCGGAGCGCGTCCATGCCGTGGTCGTATTTCTTGATCGGGGTGTCTCTGCGGTTCGTCTTCAGATCCCAGACGTAGGAGGAGAACTCTTCGGCCGTCGACGCCGGCTGCTTCGCCTGCTCAAGGAGCGGATCGCGCTCCACGAGCGCATCGCGCATGATCGTCAGCCGCGGCCGGCCGGCCACGGGACGGAGGCGATCGGCCCCCTTCTGGATGCCGGCTGTGACGTTTTTCTTCGCCGGCACCGTCGCCATCCCCACCTCGGCCTCGAACGTCGCGCGATCCTCGGCGTCGTGGTCGGTGATGATCGCGTCTGGCCGCGGCTCCCCGGCCGTTATCTGCAGGATCTGCCGCGCGTGGTCGGAGACCAGGCGGCGCGTCATGTAGATCTCGCGATAGAGCACCAGCTCGCCGTCCGGCTTGACCGCCCAGCACTGCCAGACGAACGGGTGGACGTAGCCGAAGTCGACCGTCCAGATGCGCGGCCACTGCCACGGGATCTCGTAGTGATCGACGAGGTGCGTGTAGGGATCCCAGCCGTCGTAGATCTGACCCTCGGCGGCGACCCACTTGCCGAGGCGGAGCCGCTGGTAACGCACGCCGGAGAGCGCGTCGAGGATCGCGATGTACTCGCGGCCTCGCTCGGTCCAGTCGCCCCGCTCCTCATCCCACAGCGACGGGTTGTCCTCGTGTCGGGACAGGAGGCGGACCATCTTGCCCTGATTGCAGCGCTGGTTGAGCCAGTGCGCCTCGGCATCGGGGTTGCAGTCCGCGATGAGCTGCTGGTGAGGGATCACACCGTTGCGGAGACGGGTCGTGATCGACTCGAGGTCGTCCTCGCTCAGCTCGGTCGCCTCCTGGACGTAGATGGTGTCGTACTCGGCCGACATGACCTTCGATGACTTGTCGAGGCCGCCGACCACGATCTTCGATCCGTTCGGGTAGAGATACGCCTGCTGCGTCGTGTGGAAGCGCACCAGCCCTCCCGGCACGAGTACCTGGTTATCGAACGTCACGATCGCGGTCTGCGTCAGCGAAGTGCGCGTCTTGCGAACGATCAGCTGACGCGACCCTGGGTACTTGATCGCGTTGCGATCGAGCTTCTTCATCGCGGCGAGGCTCTTGCCGGTGCCGGCCGGGCCGTCAAGCAGGATCTGTGGATCGGTGCGAAAGAAGAGCTCCCTCGCCGCACCCTTCGGTCGATAGGGCGGGCGCTGTGGCGCATCCCCTCGCGCCTTGATCCGCGATCGCGGGTCGACGGTCGTCACCACCGAGAGGCTCATGGCAGGTCCTCCGGGATGTCGACGTACTCGCGGATCTCGATGCCCCCGGTCAGGTTCAAGTTCTCGCTGAACAGCTGGTGATGCTTGCCGAGCAGCTCGAGCGCGGTCATCTTGGCGCGTGCATCCATCCTCGCCGCGATCGGGTTGCCCTCGGCGTCCCGCGCGACGATCTCCACGTACTCGTCGAGGCCGCGACGCGCGACATCGGTCAGCTCGGCGAGCACTTCGAGGCCGTTCATGGTGTTCGCCTCGAGCAGCTCATCAACGCGCGCGCGTATGGATGGAGTTTTCTTGAGGTCGTACCCGATCCGCGACGCACTCTTGGCCGAATAGCCCGCGAGGATCGCGGCTTTCGTCGCGTTGAACTTGGCGTCGCCGATGTAGAAGGCGACGAATCGCTCCATCTTTGGCGTCAGACGTGCTGGTTGTTGTATCTCATCGCTCATGATCCCACCCAAAACGCACGAAACCGGGCGCACTTCCCTTTGGGGAAGCAACACCCGGTTTCGAGAACCTTAGTCTTTGGTTATGTCCATTCTACCTGACGTTCCGGGCGTATCTCCTCACGCCATCCGCGTCACATAGAGATTGCACTTGCTGCACTTGATGACGACTTTCGACCCCGGCGCGAGCGTGCCGTCACCGATCCGCTGGCCGCATCGCGGACATCGCCACTCCGGCAGCTTCTCCGGAGGTGGCGACAGTGGTACCGGCGGCGCCGGCCGATTCGTACGCTTGCCCATCACTCCGACCACTCCTCGCCAGGCAATGGCAGGTGCGGAGCCAGCGCGGCCGCGATCGCGTCGATGGCGAGCTCGATCCGGTCGGTGACCTCCGCATAGAGCGGCACGTACACCATCTTGCCGATCGTCGAGTCGAGGTTGTCGATCGGCGTCCGGATCGGGTTGATATGGCAATGCAAGAGTTCGTGGACGCAGGTCTCGCGGAAGTCCTCCGGATCAGCGTTCCCCCAATCGTCGTCGAAGCGGATGTTCGCGGATCGACGACCTGGGTAGACGTAAACGTCGGCGGCGAAGTTCGGGTTGTCGGGCCGATCGTGCTGGATGTGGATCGTCCAGTCGCGCAGCCCCATCATGCTCTTGAGCTTGGCAATGTACTCGCCGAGCTGCTCGTAGTCACCGCCGAAGATTCCGTTAGATGGTGGAGATTCCGTATACGGGACCTCAACCGGAGGCGTCTCATGGATCTCGCTTCGCATCTTGTCGAGCTTATCGGTGTAGACGGTGTGCGCCTCATTGAGCCCACGCAGATACGTGGTGATCGTCTCATCCAGAACGTCGGAGAGCACCGCGCGAATCTGATCCGGCGTGAGCTCGGCGAGCGTCCCCATCATGCCGATCTCGCGATGGATCGAGTCGATCGCGACGGCGACCATCTCGTCGGTCACGATCGGGCGCTGCGCGGCATCGGCGGGCGTGGCCGTGTCAGTCATGCCCGAACCTCCCTGAGTGCCTGGTGATAGGCCTCCGTGATCTCGCGGAACAGCGCCGGATCACCGCCGACGTCGGGATGATGGACGCGCGCCCAGCGCCGGTAGGCGGTGTGGACGTGCTCGCGATTGCCAGCGTCCTCCTGAGTGATGCCGAGGACGAGCCACCACGGCTCGGCCGGCGGAGGCGTCACGATTACCCCGACCGCCGGCATCCCTCCTCCCGCAGGGAGCGCGGCGAACCCGCTGAACGCCGCCTCGACCACCTGATGCGTGCCCCAGCGATCGAGTCCACGGAGCGCGGAGACAGTGAGCTCGATCGCATGCAGATTCTCGGCCGGCGTCCACCATCGATCGCACGGGATGCACCGATCCTCGCCGTCGAGCGTGAAGTATACGGCCACGCCGGCGTCATCGATCGGTGGCTGACGGGAGAGGACGTAGCCGTGTACACCAATGGCGAGGTTGGTCGAGATCACCACGTCCTCGGCCCCGAGCTTGCTCAGCTCGCGGATGAGCCCGTCCCGAGCTCGGGCGAAGCTGGTGCTGAACGCCGAGCGGCGCGGATGCTGCTCTCGGGCGAATCGCGCCGGCCACTCGAGCGGGGTGCTAAACCTCACGTCCATCTGTCACCTCCTTTGCGCGTCCCTCGAGCACGATCGCGAGTGTATCGGCTGGGATTGTGATGTGTGTCATTTCGCCCCGCTCCTGTCCTGATATTTGAGCAGATCCCACACCTTGGGGTCGTAGTCGCCGATCGTCACGAGCCCACGCGCACCATGTCGAGGGCGATCGACGTTGCCTCGGAGCAAGTGCTGCACCGCGTCGTAGTCCTTGGGTTTGGCGATGTAGGCGTGGAGACCGGCAGCCTGCAGATCCTCGATCCAGTCGATCTGTCGGACGTAGATCGTGGATCGTGTGCCGCCCTTGAGCTCTAGCCAAAGCACCCCATGCTCCGGATGGATGAGCGTGAGGTCCGGATATCCGCTGTCCGATCCCACTGCATAGAGGTTGTGATAGTGGCGGACCCAGCCGAAGATCGCGGAGTCACCCACGATCTGTCGGCTCCATTCCTTCTCGGTCTGTTTCGCCTGGTTGGCACCCGGCTGGATCCACGGGATGCTCAGACTCACAGCAACGATCCCTGCACTGGCTCGGTCGCCTCGAGCGCATCGGCAATCGCCAGGGCAAGCGCGATGTCGATCTCTGGATCCTCTGCTCGCCACGACTCCTCACCGAGCGTTATTGTCACGACGTGGTTTTGTCGAAACTCCGCCTCGCGCGGGTATTCCTGGAACACCATCATCACGCCCATCCGCCGCACCTGCGCAATCTCGAGGAGCTTCTCGATCGCCGGCATCTTCGGTTTGCGAACGATCCCCCGAACCTCAAGGGCTTCCCGGATCTTCTCCGGCACCGTGCTCTTTGGCATGTCACTCTCCCAACGCGATGGTCACGATCGTCACGATCCCGACAATCACGACGCCGATGACGACGATCGCCAGCAACACCGCGATCGAAATACGCACCAGCGCGTACACCCAGTCGACCAGTTCATCCATGTCCATCACTTACCCCCTCGCCACTCGCTCGCGTGCGGGCAGGTCGCCCAATGCGGGCGATAGCGGGGCACCCCGACGTCAAACAGCGGCTCGACCGGTCGAGCGGGACGGCCCTCCTCGATCACCCAGCCCTCCGATCCCTCCGTGCCGATGATCTCCACGTCGAACGGCATCCGCTTCCCGCTATCGCCGTAGCTCCAGACGATCGGCATCCCGCACGAGCGGCAACGTGTAACATCCATGCCTGCCCACCCTCTCCGTGGCTTGATCCGTCCCCAGATCCGCATCCGGGCCGCCGTCAGATCAGGCACCAGCGGCTCCGTCGGCATCACCGCCGGCGGCGTGCGTGGGATCTCGGTCGCCGCGTCGCGCGCCTCCGCGATCCGCTCGCGCTCCAGCTCCGCCTCCACGGCGGCCATCGTCGTAACCATCACGTCACCCATCACCGCACCTCCCGCAGATCCGGACCAGTCACCGGCAGCACCACCGCGCGCTCGAGCAAGCGCGACATGATCCGCGTCCCCACCGCCGCCTCGAGACCATCCACGCTCAGATTGCTCGTCACGATCGTCGGCAGCTCCGCCTCGTAGCGCGCGTTGACGATCGCGTACAGCTGCTCGGCTGCCCACTCCGACATCTTCTCGACGCCGAGATCGTCCATGAGCAGCACATTCGTGCGCTGGAGCGATCGCAGCGAGAAGTCCGGCCCCTCGCCGGCATCGTTCGGGCGGAGGCCCGCCAGCAGGTCCGGCACCGTGCCCCACTTCACCGTCACGTCCATCCGGTGGAGCGCCCGCAACGCGCCGAACGCGAGGCCCGTCTTACCCCGCCCCGTCGTGCCGATCAGCACCAGGTTCGGACCGCGATCGACCCGAGGCGGGAATCCCATTCCCCCCACCGTCGAGATGATCTCGACCGCACCCAGCCACTCGTCGCGCACCTTCCGGGCGAGCCCTCGCTGCGGATGCGACTCAAGCGAAAACTCGCGGAATCGCTTGGGCACGATGCGCGTCCACGCCGCGTCGTTATCGAGCTCGCGCTGCCTGGCGCGGCCGACGCTGCAGGCGATGCACGGCTTGCCGTTCCCGTCCGGCGGATATCCCGTGTCGCCACACTCGGCGCAGGTCACGGTCGGCAGCCAGCCGTACGCCCTGCATCGCGCGTCGCGTCGTGCCATGCGGATCGCACGCAGCTCCTCGAGCCGCCCGTCGAAGTCGTAGATCTCGCCGATGCGTCGCATGCGACCGGTGTCCTGTGCGCTCATGTCCCGCTCCCTGTCGCTCGGCGACCTCGCTCGCCAAGCCAGTCAACGTCTGTTCCGTCTCCGGTGTGGATCTGCATGTTCCGAGGCTGTCGCGGCGGCGGCATCGATCGCGGCTTCGGCTCGGACTTCTCCGGGCGCCCTTCCGCGACCCAGCGCGTGAACGCCTTGATCACGTCCGAGATCGCCGGTGGCGTCTCGCGCCACCCCTGCGAGCGGACGTACCTGGTGCACGCCTCGAAGTCCGCCGGCGTCGGCACGTCGTGCGGAATCACCCCGCCGTCTTTCAGCTGCCGGAACCCGACCGTCCGGCCGATCTCGGCCTCGGCGCTGTCGGGATCGAGCCCGATCCCGCGACACCACGCCGCGTACAGCTCGAGTCGTCGGGCGTGTTCGGCGTCGGATCTGAGTTGCCGAGGA
>Ga0164243_10001888_pt1 | contig 35137 bp, 37 predicted proteins | sample OricompcompostOP_FD_108781 | JGI IMG/M metagenome (GOLD analysis project Ga0164243, IMG submission 108781) | Organic Plus compost microbial communities from Emeryville, California, USA - Original compost - Organic plus compost (OP) | ecosystem: Engineered > Solid waste > Mixed feedstock >...
TGGACGTGCTTGAGCGTGAGGGCCAGATCGTTGAGTGCGTTGAGCCTGTCCTGCAGGATTCCGGCGACCTTTTCGCCCTCGGTGACCGAGAGGCCGGGAACCGTGAAAGTCGGAGTCTTTCCGTTGGTAGCCATATTTCGACGGTAACGCGATGATGCGTAGACGCAACCTGACAACGAGGAGATGTACCCGTGGCCGTTTTTGTCGTCACCTATCGCTACACCGAGGGCAGTGCGGACGCCCGCGCGGCCGTCCGTCCGACGCATCGTGAGTTCACCGGGGCGCTCGCCGCATCGGGCCAGAACCTGGCCTCCGGCCCGCTGGGGGAGGACGAGATCCCTGGGGCACTCTTCCTCGTGGCGGCCGATTCGAAGGACGCCGCCTTGGCACTGCTGGCCGATGACCCGTTCCAGATCGAGGGTCTGGTGGCCGAGGTCACAGCGACTGAGTGGAAGCCGGTCACCGGTCCGCTCGTCCCCGGTTTCCCGGCCTCCTGACACGTCCCCGAAGGCCCTCCGACACGCCGTGTCGGAGGGCCTTCGTGCGTCCTGACCTGCACAAACAGGTGTGGATCAGAAAACTGTCGGTGGCTGCTGGCATCTTCTTGCACAGCCCCCATCACGGGCGTACGATGGCACTACATCTAGTAGTTACACAGATGTAGTTCTCCACATCTAGTTGCACAGGATGTGGGGGGTACTCCACAGAAAACGATCACGTTCCACACGGTGTCCACACCGCCGTCCCCAAGGGGCGTTCCCGAAGTCGAGAGGAGCAGCGCATGCACTGTCCGTTCTGCCAGCACACCGACACCCGTGTGCTCGACAGCCGGGTCGCCGACGAGGGCGGCGCCATCCGCCGCCGGCGGGTGTGCTCCTCGTGTGAGAAGAGGTTCACCACCATCGAGCAGATGCAGCTGATGGTGGTCAAGCGCTCGGGAACCACCGAGCCGTTCCTCCGCGAGAAGGCCATCGCCGGCGTCCGCAAGGCCTGCAAGGGCCGCCCGGTCTCCGATGACGACCTCGCGCGCCTCGGCCAGCAGGTCGAGACGACGCTGCGAGGCAGCGGATCCGCCGAGGTGCCGGCCCACGAGGTCGGCCTGGCGATCCTCGAGCCGCTCAAGAGCCTCGACGAGGTCGCCTACCTGCGGTTCGCCAGCGTCTACAAGGCGTTCGACTCCGCTGACGACTTCGCCGACGAGATCGCGACCCTGATGGTCGCCGCGGCCGACGGCGAGCTCGCCGAGCAGCCACGACCATCCTCGCGACCACGCACCTGAAACGTCGCAAACAGAACCTCGCAACACCAAGCACGTCACGACAGACACGCACCCCACTCCCACCGCACCAAGGAGCACTCATGACAGAGACGGTCGACGGCCCCGCTGGGTCCCCCCGCAAGACGGGCACACGCAAGAACACCGGCAAGGGCGTCAAGGTCGCCCGGGTCTACACGACCGAGGGCGTCCACCCCTACGACGCCGTCAACTGGGAGCGTCGCGATGTCGTCCAGACCAACTGGAAGACCGGCGAGAGCGTCTTCGAGCAGCGCGGTGTCGAGTTCCCCGACTTCTGGAGCGTCAACGCCTCCACGATCGTCACCACCAAGTACTTCCGTGGCGCGGTCGGTTCGCCCGAGCGTGAGCAGAGCCTGCGCCAGCTGCTCGACCGCGTGGTCCTGACGTACGTCGCGGCCGGCAAGGACAACGGCTACTTCGGCTCCGACGCCGATGCCGAGATCTTCGAGCACGAGCTGACGCACATGCTGCTCCACCAGGTGTTCAGCTTCAACTCCCCGGTGTGGTTCAACGTGGGCACCACGAGCCCGCAGCAGGTGTCGGCGTGCTTCATCCTGGCCGTCGACGACTCGATGGACTCGATCCTCAACTGGTACAAGGAAGAGGGTCTGATCTTCAAGGGTGGGTCCGGTGCGGGACTCAACCTGAGCCGCATCCGCTCGTCCAAGGAGCTGCTCCACTCCTCGGGCGGCACTGCCTCTGGCCCCGTCTCCTTCATGCGCGGCGCCGATGCCTCGGCCGGCACCATCAAGTCCGGCGGCGCCACGCGCCGTGCGGCCAAGATGGTTGTCCTCGACGTCGACCACCCCGACATCGAAGAGTTCATCGCCACCAAGGCGCGTGAAGAGGACAAGATCCGTGTCCTGCGCGATGCCGGCTACGACATGGACCTCGGCGGCGTCGACATCACCAGTGTCCAGTACCAGAACGCCAACAACTCCATCCGCGTCAACGACGAGTTCATGCGCGCGGTCGACGAGGGTGGCGAGTTCGGTCTGCGTGCCCGCACCACCGGCGAGATCATCGAGACCGTCGACGCCAGGAAGCTGTGGAAGGACATCGCCCAGGCCGCCTGGGCCTGCGCCGACCCCGGCATCCAGTACGACGGCACCATCAACGACTGGCACACCTCGCCCGAGGCCGGACGCATCACGGCGTCCAACCCGTGCTCGGAGTACATGCACCTCGACAACTCCAGCTGCAACCTCGCCAGCCTCAACCTGCTGAAGTTCCTCAAGGACGACGGCTCGTTCGACACCGCGACGTTCGTCAAGGCCGTCGAGTTCATCATCACCGCGATGGACATCTCGATCTGCTTCGCCGACTTCCCGACCGAGGCCATCGGCGACACCACGCGTGCCTACCGCCAGCTCGGCATCGGCTTCGCCAACCTCGGTGCGCTGCTGATGGCGTCCGGCCTGGCGTACGACTCCGAGGGCGGCCGCGCGCTGGCCGGCTCCATCACCTCGCTGATGACCGGCACGTCCTACCGCCGCTCGGCCGAGCTCGCCGGCGTCGTCGGCCCGTACGACGGCTTCGCGCAGAACGCGTCCGCTCACGAGCGGGTCATGCGCAAGCACCAGGCCGCCAACGACGAGATCCGCACGATGCACGCGATCGACATCGCCGTGCACCGCGAGGCCGCCAAGCAGTGGGCCGACAACCTCACGATCGGTGCCAAGAACGGCTGGCGCAACAGCCAGGCGTCCGTGCTGGCACCGACGGGCACCATCGGCTTCATGATGGACTGCGACACCACCGGCATCGAGCCTGACTTCTCGCTGGTCAAGTTCAAGAAGCTCGTCGGCGGCGGTTCGATGCAGATCGTCAACCAGACGATCCCGGCTGCGCTCGCGAAGCTCGGCTACACGAACGAGACCATCGAGGCCATCGTCGAGTTCATCGGCGAGAACGGTCACGTCGTCGATGCGCCCGGCCTCAAGACCGAGCACTACGAGATCTTCGACACCGCCATGGGCAAGCGCTCAATCAAGCCCATGGGCCACGTGCTCATGATGGCCGCCTGCCAGCCGTTCCTCTCCGGTGCCATCTCCAAGACGGTCAACCTGCCCGAGTCGGCCACGGTCGATGAGATCGAGGATGTCTACTACCAGGGCTGGAAGCTCGGCCTGAAGGCGCTCGCGGTCTACCGCGACAACTGCAAGGTCGGTCAGCCGCTCAGCGACGGCAAGGAGGCCAAGGCCTCGGGCGACACCAAGGTCGAGGTCAAGGAAGTCATCGTCGAGAAGCCGATCCGTCGTCGTCTGCCGAAGTCGCGTCAGTCGATCACGACGTCGTTCTCCGTGGGTGGCGCCGAGGGTTACATGACCTCGGGTGCTCACGAAGACGGCTCGCTCGGTGAGATCTTCCTCAAGCTGGGCAAGCAGGGCTCGACCCTCGCCGGCATGATGGACGCCTTCTCGATCGCCATCAGCATCTCGCTGCAGTACGGCGTGCCGCTGGAGACCTTCGTCTCGAAGTTCACCAACATGAAGTTCGAGCCGGCCGGTCTCACCGACGACCCGGACGTCCGCATGAGCCAGTCGATCATGGACTACACGTTCCGTCGCCTGGCCCTGGACTACCTCGACTACGACACCCGTTCGGCCCTGGGCATCCACTCGGCCGACGAGCGCCAGCGCTACCTCGACACGGGCTCCCACCAGCCCATCTCCGACGGCTCCACCGCCGCCGAGCTCGTCGAGACCGAGCCGACGCCGGTGAAGGCGGTCGAGGCTCCGGCCCCGAGCGTCCAGGACATCGCGATCGAGACGGCTAAGCCTGCTCCGGCCACGGCGCACACCAGTGCCGAGCTCTTCGAGCAGCTCACCGGCTCCGCGGTCGACAGCCCGCTGTGCATGACCTGCGGCACCAAGATGCGCCCCGCCGGCTCCTGCCACGTCTGCGAAGGCTGCGGCAGCACCAGCGGCTGCAGCTGAGCAAGGCTGCGTTCGCAAGCCCTAGACCGGCCCGGGCTCTCCCTCGTGGAGAGTCCGGGCCGGTTTGTGTCGCAGGTTGCTCAGCGCTAGGTCGAGGGTGTTCGCCAGGTGCTGGGTGCTTCCCGTGGCCATCAGAATCTGCACGCCGCCCTGCACCGAGGCGACGATCGCCCGCGCGTACGCGGCCGAGTCGATCGCGGGATCGGTCTCGCCGTTGCGTTGCATCGCCTCGATGCCGTCGCGCAACGGTCGTTCCCAGTTGAGCATCAGCTGCCGGACGATGTCTCGGGCGCCTTCGCTGCTGGACCCGAGGTGCCACGTCAGGGTGCTCAGCGGGCAGTGCACTCCTTGACGCTCATACCGGGCGATCACGGCGTCGCGCCAGGCGAGCCATTCCGTCCAGGTCGTCAGCTGTCCGAGGTAGGGCTGCTGCTCCTCGATGACGCGGTGAGCCTCGTGCCGTGCGACCGCGAGCAGCAGTTCCTCGCGTCCGTCCGGGAAGTAGTGGAAGATCTGGCTCTTGCTGGTCTGGGTGTGCGCCCGGATGTCGTCCAGGGTGACGTCGATGCCGTTCTCACGGATCACCTCGGCAGCCCCGGCGACGATCCGCTCACGGGTGGCGGCGCCTTTGGCGGTCAGTTGGCTCACCGGATCATGATCGTCGATTCTGGACTTGGAAGTCCAATTTTGGGTCTTTACCGTCGATGACATGACTACTCGACTCAGCGGCAAGTCCGCACTCGTCACCGGATCGACCAGCAACATCGGCAGGGCCATCGCCCTCGCTTTCGCCGCTGAAGGTGCCCACGTCGTGGTGTCCGGCCGCGACCAGGCGCGGGGCGCCGAGGTCGTAGCCGAGATCGAGGCCTCTGGCGGGCGGGCCACGTTCGTCGCCGCAGATTTGAACGGGTCCCGAGCGAACTCCCATCGGCTGGCAGCCGAGGCCACTGCTGCTGTCGGCGGGCGCCTCGACATCGTGGTGAACAACGCCGGGGTCTTCCCGCCGGCGCTGACGCCGGACGCTGACGAAGCCGTCTTCGACCTGATCTATGGCGTCAACGTGAAGGCGCCGTACTTCCTCACCCAGGCAGTCGTCCCCTCGATGACCGAAGCCGGCGGGGGAGTGATCATCAACCTGGGCTCGTGGGTGGTCAAGCTTGGCCTCGGAGCGGGGGCGCTGTACTCCTCAAGCAAGGGCGCGATTGAGGCCCTCACCCGGGCATGGTCCTCGGAGTTTGCCGCGCAGAACATCCGGGTGAACGCGATCTCACCTGGTGTCATCCTCGACGGCGGCCATGACCCGGCCAGTCCGTCGGCACCGTTCATGGCTGGCACGCCCGCCGGCGTGATCGGCTCGCCTGAAGCGGTTGCCCACGCAGCCGTCTACCTGGCCAGCGATGAAGCATCCTTTGTGCACGGCATCGTGCTCGACGTCGACGGTGGACGCGCCAACGTGGCTGTCGTGGCGACCTGACGCCTACTTGCAGGACGGCTGCAGATGAGCGCACCTACGCGGCCAGGTGATACTTGCGAGCGGCGAACGGTTTCTGTCAGGGTATTTCGCCAGACTCTTCGCATGGACGGGTCCGATTGGTTTGACATTCTTGCGCGAGTGTCACCTCGACCCGTGGCGTCCATCGTGGTCGTCGCATACATCGGGCTGCTGTGTCTCCACTTCGGGCCAGCGTGGGACCTATTCGACTGGGCCGTTCAGCAAAGGGTTCGACAGATCGTCGACTCCGTGACGAACCCTCGTTGACCCGTTCGTAGTGATACGAGACTGATCGCGACATCACGTGAATGGCTGTGGCCTGAACTATGCGGCGAAAGGCGCGATAGACGTCGTCGTCCCTTCAGGTCCGAATGATTCCGAGGACACCGTCATCGATGGACTCGCCCACGTCAATGCGCACATTGTGACCGTGGTTTTGCATCAGGTGGAGTAACTGGGCACCGTCGATCAGTGTCATCGGCTTGTCCTTGGCGAACTCACTTGCGCTTGCGCCAAAATGACTCGTAGTGACCAGAATGCCCTTCCCTGCTCCCTCGTTCATCATAGTCCCGAAGAGTTCACGCACAGCAGCCACCGGAACCGTGCCTCGGTAGCGTTTTGCCTGAACAACCGTCTTTCCACCGGTGATGGGATCGGGGTCAAAGATGACTGCATCGACGCCCTGATCGCGACTCGTCCGTGTTACTCGTACGTCACCCCCCACAGGCTTGAACACCTCCTGAAAGATGTCTCGGACCAGAATCTCGAAGTCCTGCCAAGCCATCGTCATCAGGTTCTGTCCATGCTCAAGTCCCTCCAGGACGCCCCCAACCTCAATAAACCGTGGGTCGTCCTTGTCGAAGACCCTGATGGGCCTGACAGGCTGCATCGACGCGAGACTGGATCCTGACACCCCCTTCAATGTTCTGAAGCAAGCGCGCGGATCGACTCTGCGCAGATCGAACTCAAGGAACTGTTCCCGCTCTGCTTGCAGAGAGACGATGCAGGCCTCGAAGTCACGTCCCGTTCCCCGATCGACACCGTTGATGACACCGTTCAAGACGACCAACGCACAGTGCCCCGCGTAGTCACCCTCGAGAATCTCATGGACGGTACGCAAGGCCGTTTGAACGATGACATCGTCATACAGGCTTGCGAGCTCCTTCTCCTTCATCTTCTTCTCATCAACAGCTTTGCGCGTCGCAACGTATCTGTACTCAATCGTGCTCGGAATATTGTCGATGGTGGGCAAGCCAACTTCAACGAGCAGAGTCGCGTCGCGAGCGGAGTACTTCACCTTGTACTCACGCGGAATGCCCTCAGGATAAGAAGAGTTAGCAAGAACCAAGGAAACGTAGTCTTCAATCGCCTCCGGTTTCCCGGCCTCGTACGCTGACCGGAACTTCACCACCTGATCAGTTCGCTGCGCCCGGGCAACCTCGAAGGCTTCCCGCTCTTCTTCCCACGCGCGGATCCACCTGGTGAGAGTGCCATTTGCTCGTGCCACAGCCGCCTCGCGCCGCTGCTTGGACTTAACGCTAAAACGCTCCACGAACGGCTTCTCCTGCGGCACCTTCTCGTGAAAGTGCGCCTGCGCCTTGGTGGGACGCGGCTTTGCGAAGGGCTGCTGGTCCAGCATGCTGTCCCAGTCCAACCGGTCGTCTACCGACAATGTTGTGTTGAGGATATTTCGGTAGCCCTTAAGTAATGCCTGCGCGTTTTCGGTGGCAAGGCGAGCACGTTCCCTTACATCTGCGATTGCATCTCGCTCACGTGATCGCCGCTCTTGCTCACTCCAGCGCTGTTGCTGCTCCAGAACCTTCAGCTGAACCTCGCGGCGGGTACGACCTGTCACACGGCGGTGCTTCTCCAGATAATCGTTGTAGATCTCCACGTAGTACTGTGCCTGCGCCATCGTGCGCCTCCCACATCTGTTCTATAACCCGCCAATGGCCTAGCTTTCAGCCGTCTGAGTCAGCATGAAGCATATTGGGGTCACTGCCGACTGCAGATTCACTCGGCGCTCTCGTGATGGAACGACACACCCATATCGCGCAGCCCCCCAAAAACTCAGCAAGCCCTCAATCAAGAATGTCTGTCCTTATCTCTAGTGTCACCGATACCGCCGCTCGGCGGCGCCCACTAGATGAGGAGCACCCCATGAAGGTTTCTAGCTACCACTCCAGCAACAAGTCCGATCCTGACGTCTATCACGATCACGACAACTGCCCGACGGGCCAGCAAATCCCGTCGTACAACAAGCAGCGCGGTACCGGTGGCTTCCCACGCTGCAAACAGTGCGTCGATAAGGGTTGATCTAGGACGTCGGCCTCGCTGCTCGGGCAGTGAGACCGTCTTGGGACCAGAGGCGTATAGCTATGCGCGCCGAGGGTGAGGTTGCCGCAACCATCGGCCCTCGATGGTTGCGGCCTTCTGTCTGCGGTGTCCTTCGGCGGCGGCACATTGACCCTCAGACCACCCATCCGTCGCGAATGAGATTGATTGCACTGTCGCACTGTTCCTTCCCCATCTTGAAGTACTCCGGTGTGTAGGCCCGGCGGCGCAGCAAGTTTTCGATGTTCATCACCATGGTCGTAGCCTTCTGTGGGTCCGCAAGCTTCATCCTCGTCCCATCAGAACTGCCAGCATCGGCCTCGCCGAGCGCGGTCATCGCTGCCCCTATCATCGCGGCTGCGCAGGCCTCGTTGCTGGCGATCGCCCTGACGAAGGTCCCCAATTCTATCTTCCAACTGAACGACCCGATCATGTACTCGGGCCTACCGTGCATCAGGTGATCCCGCAGCTCGGCGGCTTTTGCCATCAGGCGCACCCCTTCGTCCTCGATCCGATGCTGGCGCGTGCTGGCCCGCTCGAACCGTAGGGTGACGATGACAGCAATTACCGTCACAGCGGCGCCGACCAAGGACGCGCCAATCCCATCCCAAGCGTGATCCATGCCCTGCAAGGTATCCCCGACGTAGGGCACGCGATAGGTACCAGTCGAGGTCGGGGCCGATCGGTACAGAGCATGCCGAGTGGCCAACAGGACCTTGTCCGGCTATCGACCCGGGCCGCAGTCGTTGAAGATCCAAGCCATCCTGAACGCGGTGATATGACGCACTCGACAGTGTGGTCCAACCTGCCGATTCGACCAGCGACGGAGCCGAAAATTCGGGAGGTCAACCAAAGCAGTTCGGGACAAAGTCGGCTACTCGGGCCAAGTTGAGCGCCGCCCCCAAAGGCCGTCGTCCTCTGAGCCTCTCACTGCTGTCCGGTCAGCGAGCCGCTTCGAGAATGTCATGTGCGGACGCCACACTTGCGCCATGGAAATGGGCGCATTGGATGACGACTGGGTTGACGAGGCACTGACGGATGTCGAGGATGACGCATTCGAGCGTTCGGAGAGTGCCTCGCGGGCGGCCGCTCTGATCATGCGAACCCACTCATGGGAGTCGAGCACCGTATTCGGGCTGATCGGCCCCTGGGGCAGCGGCAAAACAACGTTTGCCAACTTCATCTGTTCACAGATCCTGGAGTCGGACTCGAGTTGGGAGATCGTTCAGTTCACTCCTTGGGCCACCCACGACGCCGCCTCGATGATGGCCGAGTTCTACGCCGCTCTCGCTTCGGCGTTGCCAACGAGCGGGGCCGAGAAGCTAAAGGGAGCCCTGGGTACGTTGGCGTCGATCTCGACACCATTGGCCGGGTTGGTGCCCTTCATAGGTGCCCCGCTGGCCGGGACGGCGGAGAAGCTGGGTGAGCATCTCACCAAGCAGAAGCCTTGGCAGGAGGCATTCGACGAGGTCGCCTTACTACTCCGAGAACAGAAGAAGCAGATCCTCCTCGTCATCGATGATGTCGACCGGCTTCAGGAGCATGAGCTGCTGACGCTGCTGAAAGTGACGCGCCTGCTCGGGCGCTTTCCGGGCGTCCAGTACTTGCTCGCCTATGACGACGAGACGATCTTCAGGACCCTCGAAGCTGCCACGTCGGCTCTGCCCAACAGTGGTTCGGGTCAGCAATTCATGGAGAAGATTGTCCAGTACCCGCTCGTCGTGCCGCCTCTGACTCAGACTCAGATGCTCAGGCGACTGAACGGTGGGATCGAGCACGCCCGGAAAACCTCGCAACGCACCCAAGGTTCTGAGTACAGGGTGAGCGAAGCGTTCGACGTGTTCCGTAACCAGCTCCGCACGCCGCGAGCCATCGACCGGTACAGCGCGCAGCTCGCCCATTCGCTCGCGATGCTTTCGAGCGAAGAGGTCAACGACGAAGACGTCATGCTGCTGACCTTGCTGAAGGTCGCGTTCCCGGTCCTGCACAGCCATCTGCCGTTCTGGAGATCGGAGCTGTTGACTGGTGGCAACGGGGAGATGGACTACTCGACCGGGCCCCTGACTGGCAAGCGCGCCGACTTCGACCGGCTTCTCGCTTGCGTTCCGTCATCGCAAAAACCGGACGCGATGGAACTGCTCGTCGCGATCTTCCCGAAGGTCAGTGAGAGGGCGCGCCCTGGGTCGCCCGATACCAAACCCGAGACTCGCCGCATCTGCGTCGAGACCTATTTTGACCGGTACTTCACATCCATCATCACCTCCGATGACGTCAGCGATGTCCTCGTGCGGACCGCGGTAGATGCCGCCCTCGACGGTGACGGCTCACCTCTGGAGCAACTGCTCACCGATCCCGACCCATCACGGTCCCTCCTCGCTGCGGACAAGGCGAAGATCGTCGACCTCGGCGCTCGTTCGCCCGCATCGATGACCAGGCTCATCACCACAGTGCTGGCGTGTGTCCCCGCCCTCGACCGCAACATCCGTGGGTTCTTCAGTACCAGAAGCCGCACCTCAGTTTGGGTCGCTCACCTGCTCGCACAGAACGCCGAACACATGACCACCGAGGAGATCCGTGGCGCACTCGCCAGCGCTGGTGATCTCGCCACCGAGCTGGAGATCTGGCGGGACGTCCGCAAGTTCGTCGGCGACGACTCTGACCAACGCATGCCCGCTTGGGCGATGACGCTGACGTCGGAGCTGGCGAACGGTGCTGCCGAGATGTTCTTGGAGAACCTCCGCCAAGGCGATCAAGCATCCACCGAGAACAGGATCGGCTGGTGTCGCTACTTCGCGATGTCTTACGGCGACGTCGAAGCCATCCGCGCCTCGGTCGACGTCGGCCTCGAGCAGGGCGAGTTCACCATCGAGGATGTCGCATCACGAGTGGTCGGCATCCATCAGCTGATGGGGCCCGCCGAGCCTCGCGATCAGCTCGGCGATGTCGATGAGGCCCATTTCCGACAATTGATCACCCGGGACGACCCGTGGTTTGGCGAAGACATCGTTGTCGGCGTTGACGAGTTCGACGTGAGCTGGCCTAGCCGGCGCCGCTACGCGCGGGGGCGCTTTCCACGTCCCGTCGGTTCGGAGGCCGCGACTCAACCCAACTAGGGCGTAGGCGCTCAAGCGACGCAACCACAGGCGCCCATCACATATTGGTAGTAGCCGGCAAGCTCAAGGCTTGGATGGCGTCCTATCGCAAAAGTCGATCATCGCTGCATTTGACGCCGGATCGCGGTGGAATGACTCACCGATCGCTTCTGGTCCCGACAGCAGTGACCCCCGAGCCCGACACTAGGACTTGTGACTACTCACGCGCGCGAAATGGTCAGCCCCCCGTCTCTCCTCGAGGAGTTGCTGGATCTGGTGCCTGCTGAGCTCCTCAGGGAGTCCGGTGAGGTGTTCTACTCCGGGGCTACATCGTTTGAACAACCGTCACTGATGTACCTACTCGGCTTCAATCCGGGTGGTGACCCTTCAAAAGTCGAGCTGAATCACTACACAGTCGCGGCCGACCTAGAGGCGTCCCGGTCGCCGCTGCGGCACGACTGGTCGGCTTTCGAGGACGACTGGCGCGATTTCGGACCTGGGGCCGTCGCGTTCCAACGACGAGTTCGGCACCTGATCGAAGTTTGCGGCATCGACAGTCCTCGGAAAGTGCCGGCAAGCAACGCGATGTTCGTTCGCAGTAGCCGTGTCGAAACACTTGACGCTCGACGCACGAAGAAGCTCCTTCAAGACTGCTGGTCGATCCACGCGAAGGTGATCTCGGCTTTGAACGTCCAAGTCGTCGTCTGCCTCGGGCAAGCGACCGGCCAATGGGTCAGAGCGCAGCTCGGCGTGAACGCCGAGCCGGCATTGGACACGTTCACCGAGGTCAATGCACGTCGGTGGCGAAGCCTGACCCATCGCGACAGGGACGGCATTCAGGTGGTGACACTTGCCCACCCCAGCGTCGCGGACTGGACTAACCCGCGAACAGACCCAACCGGCCTCGTCGTCAGGGCTTTGCAACGGGTCACAAGCTAGGTGTCCGGATTCAAGGAATGCGATGGAGCGGCAGGTGGACTATCCGAGACGCGGTGGAATGACGCGCTCTGCACACGCATGGGTCATCACCGGTCGCGGACGCCCTAGGGTTTCAACGTGCAGACTGCGACAGCAACAACCGACGAGACGGTGATTTGGCGCTACCTGAGCGCGGAGCGGCTGAGAGACGTGCTTTCGGGGAGCCTGTACTTCGCAGCAGCGACGCAATTCGACGACGCTTTCGAAGGGGCTATCACGGATGCGCAGTTCGCCAAGCGCCGCGCACAGAGCGAGCGTTTTCTCAGCGCCAAGCGAGACGTCGATGCGGCCCTGCAGTCAACATCCAGGGCGTTCGCCGAGCTCCGACGACTGACCAAGATCAGTTGTTGGCATGCTTCGGATCACGAAAACGTCTCCATGTGGGAGAGATACCTACCTAAGGGGACATGCGGCGTCGCAGTTCGGTCCACAGTCGGATCGTTGAAGTCCGCCCTACTCCCGTTCCGTTTGGAACCGCGATTCGGCGAAGAGGGCATCGTCGTGCGCAAGGTCCAATACTTGGACTTCTCCAAGGACGAGTTCCCCGAGCAGTCCATGGAAGCGCCATTCTTCTTTAAACGGATTGAGTACAGGGACGAGCAAGAAGTTCGCGCCGTCCTCTCCCTACGGATGGCCGAAGAGTTTGGTGTGCAAGTCCCTGATCTGGGTGTGTCGGTGGGCGTCGACCCCGGTCAACTCATAGCCGAAGTGCGTGTTGGCCCTGTTTGCACGAACAGTGACGTCAGACGCGTCCAAGAAATGATGCAGGCGGAGGGTGTATTTCGGCCCGCAATGCCCAGCACCCTGTCTCGTCGACCTGTGTACTGATCGGGGCGACTACTTGCGGGAACTGGCGGTGGAATGATTCACGACCCATCGTTGGTTTTGGCATCTTGGCCGACCGAAAAGCTCACTCAAACACTTCGAAATGACGCAGGCAACATGCATGGTTGCGTGCGTTTCGAACGTTGCGTTGATGCTTGGAGGTGCGGCCCTCCCATGTGAACCGTCACGGCTCCGGCCGAGACTGCGTGGGTCTGCTCGGTCGGGTCAGTTTGTCGCGTTCCTGAGACAACCGTTCCATTTGCCTCTACCGTTTGCTCCGACTTGAGGGAGTGGACGATGGCTGGAACGGGAGAGGGCGGCAACCCGCCGGCGGGTTGGTACCCAGACGGACAGGGACAGACGCGTTGGTGGGACGGTTCCCGATGGACTGAGATCACGCAAGCGCAGCCAGTACCGGAAGAGACTGTTCAAGAAGAAGTCTCATCGGTCGAGGATGTCTTGGCAGAGGAGAGCTCGGCACCAGTCGAACCTGTCCAGGAACAACCTGCCACCGTCTCGAGGCATGCTCACGCTGCCTCAGCGGATCCAGGGACTGCGAACGATCTGCCAGGCCTTACTGCGTACCCGGGATACGTCTCGGAGAGCGCAGTGCGTCGGTCCAGGTGGACGACCAAGCCGAAGATTGCAAGTGCTGCAGCGGTCCTGGGTCTCCTTCTAGGTATCGGACTAGGACAGCAATCTGCGGATGACGCGGTGGAAGAGGCGCAGGACGGGGCGAGCGCAAAGATTGCCGAAGCGCAGTTGGATGCGGACGCACGTATCAAGGAAGCGGACCGTCAAAGCGATGCAGCTCAGCAAGAAGCCATCGACAAGGCTGTCGCCGACGCGATGGCAACTGAGAAGGGAAAGCGCGACGAGCTCATCAAAGATGCGGTTGATGAGGCGGTCAGCGAGGCCAATGCGAACGCTGAAGCTGAGGCGCCTGCACTAGAACCGCGAACCCTCGTCGATGGCGGCGGAGGAGGGGGAACCGACCCGCGTTTCGACACCTGTGGCAAGGCGAACGCTGCCGGATATGGCAGCTATCGGCGTGGCGTAGACACTGAGTACAACTGGTATCAGGACCGCGATAACGACGGAGTTGTGTGTGAGTAGCACCCCCGGTTTATCGGCCAATGCCAGAACGGTGAGCTTCTACTCGGCAATTGGGGGCGACTCGCGGCCATTGGGCGTGAGGCGCACGACCGCCGGATCGAAGGCCACCGGAGCTGGCAAGGCTGATCAAGCTGCCCGGTTGCGCGATGCCACAGAGGCAGTTCTCTCGATCCATAGAGAACGGCTGTCCGAGGCTGTGCGGCCGAACGCTCCCGATCCGACCCTGCCCGACTTTCGCGAGATCTTGCGTGCTGCAGAGCAGAAGGAGCTTCGAGACCTCTCGATCTTCCAGCGTTCTCTCCGTAAGCAAGCTCGTGTCCGCGCTCATCGTGCGGCATGTCTTCATGCGTCGGGGCTGATCGTTGCTGCTCGCGAACTGAAGACTGAATACCAGCAACTCCTCGATCAGAAGTGGTCGTCGTTGGTGGATAACGCGCCGGGGCAGGTTGTCGAAGTGCTCGAAGCGGCCTTCCAGGCCCATCACGTGCCGGCGGCTCCTCTCGATGTGGACGGGTCGGACGTCGCCATCGCCGTGCTCGTCCCAGGGATCGAGGCGATTCCCGACCGGCACTCCACCACGACGGCCTCAGGGAACCTCTCCCTCAAAAAGATGACCAAGACGATGAGGAACGAGCTTTATCTCGAGTTCGTCCTTGGCTGGGCGATCCTTGCTGCGCGCGAAGCGTTTGCGATAGCACCGGGACTGACCAGAGCCTCATTGCTTGTTGGCCGTCACATGCCGGGTTCCTCCGATACAGAGTTCATCGCCACGATGACGCTTGCCCGCACTGGGTTAGCGCAGTCCTCGAGAGGTGCCTCGGCGTCAGCGATGGTGGCGGGAGCGTCGTCGGGGCTCGTGATGAAGACACGCGGAGCGGCTAAGGACATCCAGGCCCTGGACCTCGACAGCACGCCACGATTCGACCCAACACGTACTTATCGCGCCTTCGCCCAACTGACTGGCTAGACGCCCAGCGCCTCGAGCCGGTCACGGACGTCCCGCAGGACGTGCGCCGGGAACTCGGAGGTCCGGCGGCAGCGCTCGACGAGGTAGACGATCTTGTTGAGTCGTGGGCCGGGAAGCTCGATGCTGCGTGACTCCAGTGCGGGCCGCAGGACGTTGCGGTCGAAGGCGCCGTCGCTGTGCACCTCGACACCACGCCACAGGGCGAACGCGCGCTTGAGGTCACCGTGGGCGACGACGCCGTTGTCGGGGGAGAGGGCCACCGCGATCGCCGCGACCAGCCAGGCGTCGTCGTCCTGCAGCGAGGCGACGCTCAGCTGCTCGGTGCCTGAACCACTCGGACGGGCGGCGCGCGAGTCGAACTCGACGACGACGCTGAAGGTGAGGTCGGGCACGCGCAGCTCGAGCCGGCTGCCGCTGGTCGTCAGCGAGAAGCTCTGGCTCGGCGCCGGGGTGGTGGTATCGCCATCGGGTGTGGTCAGCTCGACGATCGCGCCGTTGGAACGCTGGCCGCGGTGGACGACCGGCTGGCCCTCGGTCGCCGTGATGACGAGCGCCGGGTCGCTGACGTAGGGGAGTCGCACGAAGACGTACGTCGAGCCGTCGATCTGCTCGGCGACGAGAGGCTGCCGCTCGTCTAGGGTCATCCGGCGGGCGAGGACGAACCGGTGACCGGTCGCGATGGTCGCCGTCCCAGCCTGCTGTTCGCCGGCTGACCAGGCGATACGCAGCACCGGAGCTCCTTCGTGGAATGCGTTCCGCGGCGGCTCGACTGTGCCGCGGCTGACCGTGACGATGATGCCATGAACGGAACTCTCTCGGGCCTCACCATGAACCTGCTCATCCTCGTCGTGTTCGTCGCGGTGGTGGTCGTGGCGCTGCGGGTAGCGCAGAGCATCTTCGGCGTCGGGTCGAAGCGCGCGGCGGCGACCGAGGTGGCAGCCCGGCTGCTGTCGTTCCCGACCGGGTCGAGCGCGGTGCTGCGACGACGCTTCGTGCGGGCGCTGACCGGACAGCACGTGGTCATGCCGAGCGGTGAGCGCCTGGCCTTCGCCGAGTTGACCATCCGCGTCGCCCCAGAAGACCTTGAGCGGCTCGACCCGGACGGGGACGTCGAGCGTCTGGGAGAGGACGCCGCCAAGCTCTACCTCGCCCACGCCCAGCGTGCGGGCTGGGCGATGCCGAACGAGATGACGGTGGTCGTCGAGGTCGACGCAGGCCTGCGACCGGGGTGGGTGCCGCCAGCACGGGGGACGGCCCGGCCGGACACGCGCAGCATCCGCAACAGCGTGTTCGACGAGGCGAACTCGCGAGTGGGTCAGCCGCGCTCGATGGGCTGGGACGTCGTGGTCGACGAGCCTGCGCCGGTCGCACCACCGTCACGTCCGCGGCCGGTCGCGAGCCAGGCCGACATCGCCACCATGAACTTCCCGGCCCTGGTGCCCGACCTCGAGGACTCCTCGCCGACCATGAACGTCGTCGGCGAGCTGCGCCTGCAGCGCGGCACTGACGTCACCGTGGTGCCGCGGACGGGAGCGGTGCTGGGCCGCCTGCCCGAGAGCCCGGTGCTGTTCGCCGAGCCCGAGGTGTCGTTCCGCCACGCCGCGGTGCGCCTGCAGGGGAGTCAGTGGCAGATCAAGGACCTCGGCAGCACCAACGGCACGACAGTCGACGGCACCCGCGTGGCCCAGGACGTCTGGACGACCCTGCGCAGCGGCTCGGCCATCGGCCTCGCGGGCATCCGCCTGATCGCGATGACTGACACCTTCGGCACCGTGCACCTCCAGGGTGGGCAGCGTGAAGGTGTTACCAGTCGCTAGGAACAATGGCTCCGTACGACGTACCTTCGTACGGAAGGCCGTCCCGACGAGGAGCAGGAGGATCGCCGTGGTCGCAGATCCTCTCGCGACGTCTCCGGTCCGCGCCGACACCGTGCCTGTCGAGCAGCGCTTCGAGCTGTTGGGACGCATCGGCGCGGGCAACCACGGTGTCGTCTTCCGCGCCAAGGACCGCCAGCTGCACCGCGACGTGGCGATCAAGCGCTTCTCGCACTTCCTCGCCGACGACGCCCGCGCGATGCGCCGCATCACCCGCGAGGTCGGCACGCTCGCACGCGTGTCCCACCCGAACATCGTCACGGTGCACGACCTGGTGCAGATGGCCGACGGCGACGGCGAGATCACGCCTCATCTCGTGATGGAGCTCGTCGAGGGCACGTCCCTGCGCGACCTGCTGGTCTCGCACGGCCCGAGCCTGCGGTCAGTCATCGTCGCCCGCGGCGTGCTCGAGGGGCTGGCCGCGTGCCACCAGGCCGGCATCCTGCACCTCGACATCAAGCCCGCCAACGTGCTGGTGACGCCCGAGGGCGGGGTCAAGATCGTCGACTTCGGCATCGCGCGCGCCGCCTCGGACGCCACCGCCACGATCGCCGGCACGCCCCACTACATGCCGCCCGAGCAGTACGAGGGACGCGCCGATGAGCGCAGCGACATCTACTCCGTCGGCTGCCTGCTGTTCGAGTGCCTGACCGGCAAGCCTCCGTTCGAGGGCACCATGGCGTCCCAGCTGCTGGCGCACCGCAGCGAGCAGAGGCCCGACCCGCGGACGTTCGCGCCGCAGGTCAGTGCCGAGCTTGCACGCGTGGTGATGCGGGCGATGGCGATCGATCCCGTCGAGCGCTACCAGACGGTGCCCGACATGCTCGCGGCGATGGATGCCGCGCAGGTGGACGTCGCGGAGCCGTACGTCGTCCAGGCCGCACCGTCCGCGGGCCCCGTGGTGCAGCGCCTACCGCGGGTCGAGGACGAGGCGGTGGCGCCGGTCGTGGGGTCGCTGGTCACGAGGTGGACGAAGCTGCGGTCGTACACCCTTGGGCTCACGCTCAGCGCCTTCGTCGTGGCGCTCCTGCCCGGGCTGGTGTGGATCGCGACGGAGCTGGCCCCGGCCGAGTACCGTCCCGACGCGATGGACTCCTCGACCACCGCGTCGTGGTGGGCCCTCGCGGTCACCCTTGCGCTTGCGTTCCTGCTGCTGCGTGGACGCAGGTTCTTCTCGTTGATCAGCGGCGCCGAGGTCGGATCGCCCCATCCCGGTCGAGCGCTGCACGACCAGTCGAAGGCCGGTGTGTGGATGGCAGCGGGCGCCGCACTGCGCGGATCGCTGCCGATGCTGTTCCCCTGGTACGTCGCGCTGGTCGCGGCGTTCGCCACTGCCGCCGACATCACCTGGCCAGACGACATCTTCTCCTTCTGGGGCGTCCTCTGGCTGCTGATGCCGATGGCGGCGGTGCTGCTCGCGCTGCGGGCGCTGACGAAGCTGCGGCTGCGCGTCGGTGCGCTGGCCCTGGCCATGGTGTACCTCGGCGGCGCCGCGATGGCTGTGGTGCTCTTCGTCGCGTACGCCGCAGCCTCGTCCTGATCTCGTACGAGACTTCTCTCAAGTTGTACGATGGAGGCATGGCGACCAGATCCATCTCCGAGGCGCGTGACGCTCTGCCCGACGTCGTGGCGACGGCTCAGACCGAGGCAGTGATCCTTGAACGCTACGGCCGCCGTGCCGCTGTGCTCATCAGCCCCGAGCGCTACGACGAGCTCATGGAGGCGCTGGAAGAGGTCGCCGACATCACCGCGTACGACGCGGCGATGGCCGAGGAGGGTCCTAATATCCCGTGGGACCAGGTCAGGGCCGATCTCGGCTGGTCGTGAGCCGCTACCGCGTCGAGCTCCGGCCTGCCGCCGCACGGGCGCTGCGCAAGCTCGACCCGCAGTCAGGCAGACGGCTGCGCGGTGCGATCGCCCTGCTGGCCGAGGACCCTCGGCCGCCGGCATCTCGCCCCTTGACGGGTCGTCCGGGCTACCGGGTCCGTGTCGGCGACTACCGCGTCATCTACACGATCGACGACGGGGTGCTTCTGATCGTGGTCATCACCCTCGGACATCGGCGCGAGGTGTACCGGTAGGCGAGCGGTCCACAGGCGTGACGGTGGGCAGCCCGTCGTCCACAGAGACGCGCTCGAGCCTGTCGCCGCCATGAGGTGTGCTCCTAGCGTCGTGGTCATGACCGACGAGGGGAATGGCAATGGGCGCATCGATTCTGGTTTCTGACCACGAGGCGGCGATCCGCGGCTTCATCGCAGCTGAGGCCGCACCTTTGAGTCCGGCGACCACTGCCCGTTACGAGAGGGTGGTGGAGGCGCTGTTCGAGTTCCTCGAGGTCGTCGACGTGCGGCACAGGTTCGGTCCTGAGATCGCCCGTCATCTGGCGGTGGAGCGCGATCGGCGTGGTGAGGGCGCATTCCTGCCCGCCCTCGGGTTCGCGTCGTTGCTGCGCGTGCTGCCGGAGTTTCTCGACGATCCGTGGCTTCCTCCGCAGGGGGCGCAGCGCGCCTCGCACCGGGTGGTCGTCGAGCGGCTGCTGCTGTTCTTGCGGAGGCGGGAGCTCGTCGACTCCGCGGTGCTGCGCCACGAGTTCTCACGCGTCCGGAAGGCCATCGGCACGGCACGTGCCCGTGACTTCGGTTGGCGCGTTGTCGTCGAGGAGCCTGCTGCCGCGGAGGAGGTGCTGCAGGTGACAGTGGGCCTGAGCTCCGCCGTGCTCGACCGGTTGTTGGCCGAGGTCGAGCGAGACCATCACACGTCGTTGGCCGAGGTGATCGAGGCGCAGCTGCAACCCGGGGGCTGGGGACGCGACACCTTCGACGGTTGGTAGGAGCGGCCGAGGGGTCCTTGTGGACAACTCGCGTGCGATCTGGCCGTCGTGTCGGGGGTCGTCCCTAGCGTCAGATTCAGGACGGCATCCGGTCGTCCGAGTCTCGGATACAAGGGGTCGCGATGAGCGATGAGCGTGATGGTGAGCGGTTCTGGCAGGTGCAGAAAGTCCTCTTCTGTGAGAAGCACGGTGGCGATGGATTCGCGTACACCACGGGTCTGGCGAGTCGAGGTCTTCACGAACTGCACATGTGGAGTCGACCGACGCACGGTGACGATCCAGGAGCGGATTTCTCGCTCTCGGGCGCCGACCTCGCAGACATCCTGAACCGCCTTGCGCACGAATGGGTGACCGGACGCCTGCGCGCCGGTGACGTGCGCGAGATCCGCCTGGACGACGGCCTCACGACGGCTGTCATCACCTGCGGGCAGGCTGTCGACGCCGGCAGCCTCGAAGCCTGGGGCGCACGGCCTTCGCTCGTGACGCCCCTTGCCTGGAGCCTGCACCGACCGCCGCGGGGCGAACCCGTCGAGATCATGGACGACGCCCGGCACGCGTACGAGCAGGAGATCCGTGTGGTGGCGGCGCGCTGCGACAAGCGAGTGGCCGTCAGTGGGGCGTTGTTGCCCGACGGGGCGGTCGACTTCGGGGTCGGTCAGCCGTACGGGCCACTGTCGGCGCTCGTGAGTGTGCACGCGCGCGCCGTGGCTGGCACGCCTGATGTCGATCTGCTGGTCAGCAGCGCCTATGCGGCCGAGGCCGTGCGCAGCCCGGGTGCGCTCATGGGTCTGATGGCGACGTTGTCGAGGCTCAGCGGCCGCGACGAGCAGCTCGAGGCCGTCCACCAGCTGGGTCATCGGGTGATCGACCGACTCGCCAAGCGACGGGCGTGGCGCAACGAGGTCGCGGCGACGGCACAGGCTGGTCACCTGAGCCTCACGCAGGCACGACGAAGTCAGGAGGACGTCGTCGGCGCCTCGGTGCTGTGCCTGCTGATGAGCCTCGCGCTCGACGACGTCCTGCCCGAGCCGATGGTCCTGGCCGCGCAGGGTCCGTGGCGGGCGACGATGTCGGCGACCGGCGCCGACCCGGGCCAGCGCTGGCGGTGCTCTGAGGAGGTCGAACAGGCGGTGCGGAGGGTGTTCGCCGACCTGGACGGCTTCGACCTCAGCCGTCTCGTTCGCGTGATGATGGGCCCAGTGCGTGAGCTGCTCGGGGACGATCTCGTGGTGATCGAGGGTCTCGCCCTCACCACGGCGGTCGCTCCGCCGCCGGTCACGTCCCTGGTGCTCACGCGGTGGATGTCGCTGGCGTCGTCGCCGCTCGTGTGCCAGCAGCTCTCCACGCTCGCCCAGCTCATGACCACGGTCATGGGCGGGGCGTTCACGCTCGACGACGACCGGATGGCCGAACTCGAGTCGATCCTGCGTTTCCCGCTCGACGCCTGGGAGGTGGCATGACTCGCATCCCAAATTGGTATCATCATGGGATGACGAAGCAGATCGCCGTGCGCCTGCCCGATGAGGTCGTCGACTACCTCGATGCCCTGGTGTCCGCAGGCGTCGTCGAGAGCCGCGCCGCCGCCGTCAAGGTCGCGCTCGAACGCGATCGTCGTCGTCGCCTGGCCGAAGCCGACGTGCTGATACTCCAGCGAGGTGGGTCCGATGGGCTCGAGGGTCTGACCGGCTACGCCAGCGGCGTCACACTCACAGATCTCGAATGATGCGTCCGATCGTTCTGGCCCGCCTCGACAAGACTCGCCCTGTTCTCGTCCTCACGAGAGAACTGGTGCGACCGCACCTGCGTCGGGTCACCATCGCCCCGATCACCAGCACGATCAGAGGTCTGTCGACCGAGGTACCAGTTGGCCCGCGCAACGGGCTCGAGATGCCGAGCGTCGTGTCGTGTGACAACGTCACGACCATCGAGGTCACGGATCTCGGTCAAGAGGTGGGCTTCCTGTTCCCCGACCAGGAGCATGCGTTGGCCGAGGCCCTCCGCGTGGCGTTCGAGTTGGAGTGAGGCAGCGCGCGCATGTCGGCGTGGTCGCTGGGTACATCCCACTCGTGCGCATCCTCAGCAGACCCACCGTCCTGACCCATCTCGCGGCCTTCGGCGTCGGCTACGTGCTCGGCACCAGAGCCGGACGCGAACGGTACGAGCGGCTCCGTGAGACGGCTCAGCAGGTCAAGGACGACCCGCGCGTCCAGCAGGCGGCCGCCCGAGCCGAAGGCCTCGTCCACGAGTCCGGCGAGCCCGCAGGTGGCTCGGACGACTCGGGGGAGTCGGCCGGGGTCAGCCGCCTGCTGGCCGACGAGCACGTCGGCAGCCCCGACGAGGTCGTCCACAGCGTGGGGCCGGACATCGAGGAGACTGTCGACGAGCTCGCGGACACCGACGTCGCCGAGCAGACGTTCACCGAACAAGAACGGGGCAAGGCATGAAGGCCATCACCTACACGGCATCTGGCGGTCCGGAGATCCTCGAGCTGACGGAGGTCGAGGAGCCCAAGATCGGGCCCGACTGGGTCAAGGTCGCGGTCAAGGCCACGTCGGTCAACCCGGTCGACTGGAAGCTCGCCGCCGGTGGTCTCGGCGGCATGCTCGACGTCTTCTTCCCCGTCACGCCAGGCTGGGACGTGGCGGGTGTCGTCGAGGAGGTCGGGCCGGCGGTCACGACTCTGGTGCCCGGTGACGAGGTGTTCGGGTACGTCCGCAAGGACGCCGTCCACGGCGGCACGTACGCCCAGAAGGTCGCTGCCCCGATCCGCACCGTCACCAAGAAGCCCGCGAGCCTGAGCTTCGCCGAGGCGGCCGCCATTCCGCTCGCAGGCCTCACCGCGTACCAGGCGCTCGTCCACCACCTACGCATCGAGACGGGCGACACCGTGCTCATCCACGGAGCCTCCGGCGGGGTCGGATCGTTCGCAGTGCAGATCGCGAGGGCGTTCGGCGCCCGGGTGCTGGGCACGGCCTCGGAGGGCAACCACGACTACCTCCGCGGTCTCGGCGCCGTGCCGTTCACGTACGGCGACGGCCTCGTCGAGCGCGTGCGGACGTACATGCCCGAGGGCGTCGATGCCGTGCTCGACCTCAACGGCAGCGATCTGGACGTCAGTCCCGACCTGCTGTCCGACACGTCGTTCGGTCGTATCGCCTCGGTGATCGACCCCGGGGTGAAGGACATCGGCGGCCACTACGTGTTCTGCACGCCGGACGTCGGCGACCTTGATGCCCTCGCCGAGCTGGCCGACGCGGGCAAGCTCACGGCGGAGATCGCGGCGACTTACACGCTCGCTGACGCCGCGGAGGCATGGAAGACCAACCAGGGCGGTCACACCCGCGGCAAGATCGTCATCACCGTCGACTGAGCAATGGCGCGTGCTCAGCGCAGGAACCACCAGGTGCCGGCCGCGCAGGCGGCGAACAGCAGCGTGGCCGCCGCGACGACGATTGCAGTGGGCCACCCAGCTGCGCGCCAGCCGCCGTCGCCACCTGCGGCGATGTGCTCGAGGGCGTCGGCGAGGTCGGCAGCACGTCGCGGACGGGCTTCCGGCTCGAGGGCCATCGCACGGGCGAGCACCGAGTCGAGAGCCCCGCGATCGAGCGGCGCCGGCAACGCCCCGGCGGGCACGAGACGCGCGGGACGGTCGGCGGCGGTGCGGGTGATGAGCGACATCGGGTCGCTGACGTCGAAGGGCAGCCGTCCGGTGAGCAGGACGTACGTCAGCACGCCGAGCGCGTAGACGTCGCAGCGCTCGTCGATGCTGCGCCCCAAGGCCTGCTCGGGCGCCATGTACGACGGGGTGCCGGTGGTGACCGTGATGCCGCTGGCCTCGGCGAGACGCTTGGCGCTGCCGAGGTCAGCCACCAGCACCCGCTCGCGACCCTCGTCGTCGAGGTCGACGAGAAGGTTGCTGGGCTTGACGTCGCGATGGATGACGCCCGCCTCATGCAGCACCTGCACGGCCCGGGCCGCCTGCGCGGCCAGCACGAGCGCGCGGTCGGGATCCAGGGAGCCGTCGGCGCGGTCGGCGAGGGTGCCCCCGGTGGCGAAGTCCATCACGAAGTAGGGCTGGTCGTCGTGCGTGCCGACGTCGTACACGCGCACCACGCGATCGCTGCTGATGCGGCGCAACAGCCTCGCCTCGTCGAGGAACCGCTCACGGACGTCCGCATGGTGCGACCAGTTCTCGGCGAGCACCTTGATGGCCACCGGAATCTCCAGCTCGGTGTCGAACCCCTGCCACACGGTCGCGAACGCGCCCGAGCCGTGAACCCGGTCGAGGCGGTAGCGTCCGATGTACTTCACCAGCAAAAGTATGGTCGACGCGGCGACGAGGACGGAATGGACACGACGGACTGGGACGAGCTCGTCGCTCGGGCGCGTGCCGGCGAGGCGTACGCGATGGACGATCTGCTGGCTGCCGCGCGGCCGCTCGTGGTGCGCCGCTGCGCGAAGTTCCTGCCCTATCGCCAGGATGCCGAGGAGGCAGCGCAGGAGGCGCTGATGGTCATCGCGACGCGCCTGGACGACTTCACCGGGCGCGGGTCGTTCGCCGGCTGGGTCACCGTCATCTCCTCCAACACAGCCCGGCAGACCTACCGCTCGATGCGTCGTCGCTTCGGCGACACCACCACCGAGACGGTGCCCGAGCCACCCGACCCGCGCACCACGAGCGTCATCGCGGGCACTCGGCTCGACCTCCTGGACGCCCTCGAGCAGCTCGAGCGCGATCACCCGGCCGCAGTCGAGGCGTTTGTGCTGCGTGACCTCGGATCGCTCCCGTACGAGGAGATCGCCGAGCTGACGCAGGCGCCTGTCGGCACGGTCAAGGCGCGCATCCACACGGCCCGCGGGTACGTCCGCGAAAAACTCGGTGCTTCTTCGACAACTTTTCGCCCGCCTGATGCATCTGATCAGTGAAGAGTCATTCACGATGGGAGCAGAACAGTGATGAAGAAGCAGATCGCAGGCATCGTCTTGTCGCTCAGCGTCGCGGGCGGGGTGGGCACAGGCGTGCTCGCCGACACGCTCACGTCCGACGAGCCCTCCACGACCGCGGGACCGACCACGACCCCGTCGTCCACCCCGTCGGTGACCGACTCGGCGTCCACGCCGACACCCACCGCACCCCAGACCACTCCCACGGGCACCGCGACTCAGACGCCCCCGCCCGAGTTGCCCGCGCCCGCCGACTTCGTGCTGGCGCCCGGGTCGGTCGGAAAGGTCCTGGCAGGCATGAGCAAGAAGGACGCCCTCGCCACGGGCCTCTTCAACGCCAACATCCCGGCACCGGCCGAGGGATGCCCGGCGCCGCCGCTGGAGTGGAAGAAGGAGTACACCGGCATCTTCGACGTCATGACGCTCGGCAACGGCGAGATCGCCTCGCTCGGCGTCTGGGCCAAGGGGCCGCAGACGAAGGATGGCCTCGGTGTCGGCAGCACCTACGGACAGCTGCTCGATGCCATCCCGGACGCGACCCCGGTCGAGGCGGGCTACGGGCAGGCCGGCGTCTTCGAGTACAACTACACCGACGGAGGCTGGATCGGCTACCTCTTCGACACGACAGTCGACTCGATCGCCTCCGGCGACAAGGTCACGTTCATCGAGATCACCAAGCGCGCACAGCCCGGCCTGATGCGTGACGGTTGCTGAGCGTGGGCACGGAGGCGAAGCAGCGGCTGGTGTACGAGGTGCGGCGGCGTGCCGAGGGCACGGGATACGAGGTCACGGAGACGGCGGAGGGATTTCGCGTCGAGCGGGATCTCTCCGACGTCCGGTGGTGGGGCCCGATGCACGAGGCCGGGGTCAAGCGCCTGACCGCACACCAGGTCACGCTCGACGAGGCCGCGCACCGGCTCACCATCACCGACGAGACGCGTGAGGTCGAGTGGCGGACAGACGCCGGGGCGTTACAGCCGCACTGGGGTGCGAACGCGTCGATCGGCAGCGAGCGGCTCGCCGTCACGGGCACCAGGGGGTTCCGGGACGAGGCCAGGCTCGCTGCCGTCGAGAACTGCACCGTCGCCACGATGGACGGCGGCGACATCGTCCGCGGCGCGGCCGAGCAGCTGGGCTGGAGCGAGTCCGTGCCAGCGAGCATCAAGGTCGGTGTCGTGGCAGCGGTCGCCGGCGGTGGCCTGGTGGTGCTGGTCGTGGCGGGTCTCGTGATGGCGCTGGTGCTCGATGGCTTCTGACCACGAGCTTGAGAGATGCGCCCCACCTGCGCGAGAGTGAGGGTCCGTTCAGCGAAGGGAAGTCATGGGCAAGCTCATCGTCACGGAGTTCGTGTCGCTCGACGGTGTCATGGAGGCGCCCGGGGGTGAGCCGGGCTTCAAGCACACCGCCTGGACGATGCTGGTGCCGTTCCTGCCGGAGATGGGCGCGTTCAAGCTGAACGAGGTGCTCAAGGCCGACGCCCACCTGCTCGGCCGGGTCACGTACGAGTCGTTCGCCGAGGCGTGGCCGGGCCGCGACGACCCCGACGGCTTCGCGGCCAGGATGAACACGATGCCGAAGTACGTCGTGTCCTCCACGCTGACCGAGCTCGGCTGGAACAACTCGCACCTGGTCAGCGGCAACGTGGCCGAGCGCGTCCAGGAGCTCAAGGACGAGGTCGGCGAGCTGCTGGTCGCCGGCAGCCGGACGCTTGTGCACACGCTCCACGAGCACGACCTCGTCGACGAGTACCGCCTGATGGTGTTCCCGGTGGTCCTCGGCAGCGGACGGCGTCTGTTCCCGGACGATGCCGCCGACAAGCGCATCCTCGAGCTGACCGGCATCAAGAAGTTCTCCAACGGCGTCACGGTGCAGACCTACACGCCGGAGCGGTGACGGCGGGGCCCTGATGCTCAAGCTCCTCGCCCTCATCCTGGCGGCGCTGACTGGCGTGATGACGTCCCAGGGCGCCGAGCGCACGATCGACGCGCACGCCTACTCCAACCAGACGCCCTACGGCAACGTGGCCACCTCGTCGGTCAAGGCCCCACCGGCTGGATATGAGCTGTTTTTCCTCGAGACGGTGGGACGCCATGGCTCGCGCACGCTGACGACACCCAACACCGAGGCCCGCGCCCTCGAGGTGTGGTCGGCCGCCGCGGCAGAGGACGCGGTGACGCCGCTGGGCAAGGAGTTCGCCAAGGACGTCAAGGCGTTCCAGCAGGTCGGGAAGAGGATCGGCTACGGCAACCTGAGCGCCGTCGGCACCGCCGAGTGGGCCGGCATCGGGCGGCGCACGGCCGCGGTCTATGACGACTTCCTGCAACAGTCGGCCGCTGACGGCGACCACATCGCCGTCAGGACGACCTCGGTCTTCCGCACCAAGCAGAGCGCCGCCGCGATGCGCGGATCGCTCTCGGCCGCGATCGGCGGGCTCAGGTTCGATCCACCGGTCGTCGACGACGAGATGGTCATCGCCAACAAGCCCTCGGTGCGAGGTCAGGCCGCGATCGACCAGATCCTGGCGAGCGCCGACGTCCGCACGGCAGCCCGGCACGTGCTGGAGCGTCTGTACGACCCGCGGTACGTCGAGAGCCTCCGTGATCCCGTGGACGAGGCGCTCGTCGTCTACCTGCTGTACTGCACGGCCGCCGGTCTCGAGGCCGACACCGAGGTGACGTTCGCCGACTACGTCCCGCTCGACGACGCGCGGGTGCTCGGCTACGCCAGGGACGCGCTGAACTTCTACACCTTCGGGCCCGGCGTCGCGGGGGAGTCCGGCACCTACGAGGACGCCGAGCCGTTGCTCGACGACTTCTTCGCCGAGCTCGACGAGCGCATCGACGGCGGCTCCTCGGCGGCGGTGTTCCGCTATGCCCATGGCGAGACCACGATGCCGTTCGCGGCCCTGATCAAGGCGCCGGGAAGCCAGACCCAGGTGCCGGCCGGTGAGGTCTACACCTACGCCGACAACCCCTGGCGCGGCTACGTCGCCGGCCGGCTGGCCGGCAACATCGAGTGGGCGGCGTACCGCGACAAGGCCGGCAAGGTGCTCGTCACGATGCGTCAGAACGAGCTGCCGGTGCCGTTCCACGAGGGCTGCGAGCCGTCCGTCCCGTACTTCTACACTCCCGCCGAGCTCGAGCGCTGCCTCACCTGACCCGACGTCGGGCCTTGCCCCGCCCCCAACTTTTGGACACTTCCGGGTCATCTTGCGCCAAGAAATGACCCGCAAGTGTCCAAAAGTTGGGGGAGTGCGGGGGAAACGGGCGGCGGCGGGCGGAGGGGTGAGTCATGTCACGGAGGTGCGTCCCGGGTACGAAAGGACCCCCGGGTGAGCGATGATCGGCCCATGACCAAGTACGTGTACGACTTCACCGAGGGCGGCAAGGACGACAAGGACCTCCTGGGGGGCAAGGGCGCCAATCTCGCGGAGATGACCAAACTCGGCCTGCCGGTCCCCCCGGGGTTCACCATCAGCACGGACGCCTGCCGCGCCTACCTCGAGCAGGGGCAGGAGCCGGACGGGCTGGCAGATGAGGTGAGCACGTACCTGGCCGCGATGGAGGAGGCCCGCGGCAAGAGGCTGGGTGACCCCCACGACCCGCTGTTGGTCTCGGTGCGCTCGGGCGCCAAGTTCTCGATGCCCGGGATGATGGAGACGGTCCTCAACGTCGGGCTCAACGACGAGTCGGTCAAGGGCCTCGCCGTGGTCGCCGACGGCAACGAGCGGTTCGCCTACGACTCCTACCGCCGCCTGCTGCAGATGTTCGGCAGCACCGTGCTCGGCATCGAGGCGTCGGTCTTCCACGACGCGCTCGACGAGCTCAAGGCCGCGCGAGACACCCGCAACGACCTCGACCTCACCGCCGACGACCTGAGCGGCCTCGTCGAGACGTACAAGAAGCTCGTCGCCGAGCACAGCGGCCGCGACTTCCCCCAAGACCCCCGCGAACAGCTCGACATGGCCGTCCGTGCCGTCTTCGAGTCGTGGAACACCGAGCGGGCGGTCCTCTACCGCCGCCAGGAGCGCATCCCGCACGACCTGGGCACCGCGGTCAACGTCTGCTCGATGGTGTTCGGCAACGTCGGCGCCGACTCGGGCACCGGCGTGGCCTTCACCCGCGACCCCGCCTCCGGCGCGCAGGGCGTCTACGGCGACTATCTGCAGAACGCCCAGGGCGAGGACGTCGTGGCGGGCATCCGCAACACCGTCCCGCTCGCCGACCTCGAGCAGATCGACAAGTCCGCCTACGATGAGCTGCTGACCACGATGGCGCTGCTCGAGGGTCACTACCGCGACCTGTGCGACATCGAGTTCACCGTCGAGCACGGCAAGCTCTGGATGCTGCAGACACGGGTCGGCAAGCGCACGGCCGAGGCCGCGTTCCGCATCGCGACGCAGCTCGCCGACCAGGGTCTCATCGATCTCGACGAGGCGGTCGCGCGGGTCACGGGCGCCCAGCTGGCGCAGCTGATGTTCCCGCGCTTCGACACCGATGCCGAGCGCACGCTGATCGCGCGCGGCATGAACGCCTCACCCGGCGCGGCCGTCGGCAGGGTCGTCTTCGACTCGCCGACCGCCACCGAGTGGGCGGCGCGCGGTGACGACGTCATCCTCGTCCGCCGCACGACGACCCCCGACGACCTGGCCGGCATGGTCGCGGCCAAGGGCATCCTGACGAGCCGTGGTGGCAAGACGTCGCACGCCGCGGTCGTGGCGCGCGGCATGGGACGCACGTGTGTCTGCGGCGCGGACGACCTCGACGTCGACGTCAAGGGCCGCCGGTTCACCGCGGCCGACGGCACCGTCGTCGAGGAGGGCGACGTCATCTCGATCGACGGCACCACCGGCGAGGTCTTCGTCGGAGCCGTCGAGGTGGTCGACTCCCTGGTGGTTCGCTACTTCGAGGGTGACGAGACGGCCGGCGGCGACGAGCTCGTCCAGGCCGTCACCCGGCTCATGGAGCACGCCGACGGCGTCCGCCGTCTGCAGGTCCGTGCCAACGCCGACACGCCTGAGGACGCTGCTCGGGCCCGGCGCTTCGGCGCCCAGGGCATCGGCCTGTGCCGCACCGAGCACATGTTCCTCGGCGACCGCCGCGAGCTCGTGGAGCGGCTCATCCTGGCCGAGGACGCCAAAGAGCAGCAGGCGGCGCTCGCGGCGCTGCTTCCCCTGCAGCGCGACGACTTCACCGGCATCCTCGAGGCGATGGACGGGCTGCCCGTCACGATCCGCCTGCTCGACCCGCCGTTGCACGAGTTCCTGCCCGACTACACCGAGCTGGCCGTCCAGGTGGCACTCGAGGAGGAGCGTGGCGAGGACGACCCCCACACCCGTCAGCTCTTCGACGCGGTCAAGCGCCTGCACGAGGACAACCCGATGCTGGGCCTGCGCGGCGTGCGACTCGGCATCGTCATCCCCGGCCTGTTCACGATGCAGGCGCGGGCGATCCTCGAGGCCGCCGCGGCGCGCACCGCCGCGGGCGGTGACCCGCAGCCGGAGATCATGATCCCGCTGGTCGCGGCCCCGCAGGAGCTCGAGCTGATGAAGGCCGAGGTCATCGCGGTGGCCGCCGAGGTCGAGAAGGAGACGGGCACCAAGCTCCGCTTCAAGATCGGCACCATGATCGAGCTCCCACGCGCGGTGATGCTCGCCGAGGAGATCGCGGGCTCGGCCGAGTTCTTCTCCTTCGGCACGAACGACCTCACCCAGATGACCTGGGGCTTCTCGCGCGACGACGTCGAGGCGTCGTTCTTCTCGACGTATCTCGACAAGGGCGTCTTCGCCGTCTCGCCGTTCGAGTCGCTCGACACCGAGGGTGTGGGCAAGCTCGTCGCGCACGCCGTCAGCAAGGGGAGGGCAGCTCGCCCCGACCTGCACCTCGGCGTGTGTGGCGAGCACGGGGGAGACCCCGACTCGATCCACTTCTTCGACTCGGTCGGGCTCGACTACGTCTCCTGCTCGCCGTACCGGGTGCCGGTCGCGCGCCTCGAGGCCGGACGGTCGGCGACCGCATGACCGACGAGGAGCTGCCGGTCAGCCTCGAGCCGGTCGACGCCGAGCACCTGGACGAGATGGTCGTCGACACCATCACCGGGGCCTGGAGCCTGCCGCCGGCCACGCACGGGCAGGGTGTGTTCTCGATGCGGTTCCCGACGGTCGTGGTGCTCATGACCACAGGGTTCGACCCGCCGGTCGTCACCGTCGCGGGCCCGCTGGCGACGGGCGTGCCCGTCGACGCCACGGCCCTGGGCGCCGTCAACGAGCTCAACAAGGCGATGGCGCCTTTCACCTTCGTGCTGCAGGACGACTCCTTCGTCGTGACGACCCACGTGCCGGCCATGCCGTTCGTGCCCGAGCATCTGCTGAGCGCCATCTCGGCCATCACCGACCTCTCGCGCGAGCTCGGCCCCGAGATCGCCGCCGGGCTCGGCGCCAACGCCGCTGGAGAGGGCGCCTGACGGCCTCTCGCGTCCGCCCGCCGGCCTGCCCTCGCCGGGAAGTGCAGGGTCCGGTGCCCGGGAGTACGGTCGAGAGACATTCGACGAAGGGTGAGTCTCATGTACTTCGGAGGAGCCATCGCGCTGATCGCCATCGGCGCCATCTTGTCGTTCGCGGTGCAGGACTCGATCGAGGGCATCGACCTCGTCATGACCGGATACATCCTGATGGCGGCCGGGGCGATCGGCCTCGTCCTCAGCCTGATCGTCAGCACCCAGCGCGGCGGCGGATGGCGAAACGACCTCCCGCCACGCTGAACACCAGCGCCGCCTGCTTCTGTTTCTCCACGCTGCGTAGAGTCGCCACGAGGCGCGGGGAACGTCCAGCGCGACTGAGGAGCAAGACATGAGGGCATGGTATTTCGTCGAGGTCGGCAAGCCGCTGGAGAGCGTGGAGCTGCCTGATCCGGTTCCGGGCGCCGGCGAGGTAGTGGTCGACGTCCGGGCAGCCGGCCTGTGTCACACCGACATCTCGTTCATGGACGGCGACGTGCCCGGAATGCCGACGCATGTCCCGATCGTGCTCGGTCATGAGGTGGCCGGGGTCATCTCCGCCGTTGGTAACGCTGTCACGAGTTTCGCCATCGGCGACGAGGTCGGGCTTGCCCCGGTCGGCCACTTCGGCCCGGGTGTGGGTCGTGACGGTGGCTACGCCGAGAAGGTGCTCGCCACCGTCGAGGAGCTCGTGCCGGTGCCCCAGCACGTCACGGTCGCGCAGGCCGCCGCGGCCACCGACTCCGGTGCGACGTCTTACCACGCCGTCCACGTGGTGGGCGAGGTGCGCAAGGGCACGCGTGTGGGCATCGTCGGCCTCGGTGGGCTGGGTCAGATCGGTGCCCGGGTGGCGGTGCTCGAGGGCGCGGAGGTGCACGTCACCGACGTCCGTCCCGAGCTCGAGCCGGTGGCGACGAGCCTTGGCGCCGCGGGCTTCTACGCCGATGCCGCTGACTTCACCGCCCTCGGGCTAGATGTCGTCATCGACTTCGCCGGCATGGACACCACCAGGACGGCCATCGCCGCGGCGCGTCCCGGGGGACGGGTGGTCCAGATCGGCTCCGGGCGTCCGGAGGCCACCATCTCCGTCGTTGACCTCGTGGTGCGCAGCATCCAGCTGGTCGGCAGCCTCGGCGCCACGAAGGACGACGTCGTCGCGGTCTACGAGATGCTCAACAGCGGCAAGCTCGACCCGATCATCACCACGGTCGGCTTCGACGACATCCCCGCGGGGCTCGAGCGGCTTCGCCGGGGCGAGTCGGAGGGTCGCGCCGTCGCCGTGCTCGACTGACTCCACGTCCGGTCTGCACCGCCCGTCCGCCCCGAGGAGCTGCATGAAGCTGTCCATCGTCGACCTGGCGACCGTCGCCCCCGGCACCACGGAGGTGGACGCGCTCGCCGACGCCGTCACCACGGCCAGGCACGCGGACGCCGTAGGCATCCACCGGGTGTGGTTCGCCGAGCACCACGCCACGCCGGCCCAGGCCTCGCATCATCCCGAGCTCCTGATCGCGGCGGTGGCGGCACAGACCACGGGCATCCGGGTCGGCTCGGGCTCAGTGCTGCTCAACCACTACAGCCCCTTCAAGGTCGCCGAGATGTTCAAGCAGCTCGAGGCGATGTTCCCCGGCCGCATCGACCTGGGCATCGGTCGTGCGACGGGTGGCCAGGTCATCGACGCCGCCCTGCGTCCCGACCGGGCCTCGCGCCCGGTGGACGACCACCAGGCGCGGGTCAGCGAGGTGCTCGCGTGGCTGTACGAGGCGTTCCCGGCCGACCACCCCTTCGCCGGGCAGCGCATCCTGCCGTCGGTCTCGCAGGTTCCGCACACCTGGCTGCTGGGCTCGAGCCCGAGCGGGTCCATGCTCGCAGCGGGGCTGGGCATGGGCTACTGCTTCGCCGGCTTCATCAACCCGCCGGGCGCGACCATCGCGTTGCGCACGTACCGCGAGCACTTCGCCAACACCGGCTTCGGGCCCGCCGAGCCACGTGCGGTTCTGGCCGTCAACGTCACAGTGGGGGAGACGACGCAGGAGGCCGAGCGGCTCGTCGCCTCGGTCAAGGCCTACTACGGGACGCTGATGCGTGGCGGCAGCGCGTCGATGGTGCCGGCGGCCGACGAGGCCCTGGCGTCGCTCACGGCTGAGCAGCGCGCCGAGCCCACCTCGATCGTCGACGGCGCCTGGCCGCGTTTCGTCGCCGGGGGCCCGGATGAGGTGAAGGTGACGCTCGACCGGATGCTCGAGGAGTCCGGTGCCGACGAGCTGATGGTGCAGAACCTCATCCCCGATCCAGTCGACCGCAGACGCTCGCACGCCCATCTGGCCGAGATGTTCGGGATCGTGCCGCGGGACGCTGCGCTCGGGGCTCAGCTCGTCGATCACCGCTGACGTCGGACGCTGTGGACGAAGGCGTGGGTCTGTCAGACGCCGCTGGAACGCTCGAAGCATGGAGCGAACACCTCAACACCTGGTCCTGAACGTCTTCGTCGCGATGGCACAGGAGTCCGTCAACGACGTCACCGCGGCACGCTACGCACGGGTGCATCGGCAGCTGTTGCGCTTCCTCGACGAGGCCGACTTCGCGCTGTGTCTCGGCACCGGCGTCGCGATGCTGCTCGAAGCCGAGCGCGAGCTGGGTGGGCCGGGGGCCTTCTTCCGGCTGCTCGGCTTCGACGAGCTCGTCTGCTGCCTTCCTGAATTCGTCGCCGAGTCCTGGCTGCTGCCGGGTCGCCCCGATGCCAGCAGCCAGATCGACCTGAGCGAGCGACTGATGCGGTGGCTCCGCCTGCACGGCTACCTCGACATGGGCCTTTCCGGGTGCATCCTCTGGGATGCCGAGGAGGCGATGGCCAGGGCTCGTCGACGGGCCGAGACTCCCGACCTGCCGTGATGACACGACGACCCTGCTCCGTTGGTCGAGGGTTGACGCCCGTGGTTTACTAGTTGAAGCATCAACTAATCAAGGACCCGCCATGACCTCGTACTCGATCTCCGACCTCGAGAACCGCCTGCAGCCCAGCCCCTGTATGCCCGTGATGTTCGTGGGCCACGGCAACCCCATGAACGCCATCAGCGACAACGCCTACACCCACACCTGGCTGAAGGTCGGCTCCGAGCTGCCCGATGCCCAGGCCATCGTCGTCATCAGCGCGCACTGGCTCACCCCGGGGCGGACGCACATCACCGACGCCCCCACCAACCCCGTCATCTACGACTTCGGTGGCTTCCCCGACGAGCTCTTCCACGTCACGTACGAGAGCCATGGCGACACTGCGGTCGCTCGCGAGCTGGCCAAGGCGCTTGTCGAGTACGAGGCCGAGCTCGACAAGCAGTGGGGCCTCGACCACGGCACCTGGTCGATCCTGAAGTTCCTGGCGCCCGAGCCCGAGGTGCCGGTGCTGCAGATCAGCATCGACTACTCGATGCCGTTGCCGCAGCTCTACACGCTCTACAGTCGACTGCGGGCGTTGCGCAGCAAGGGTGTGCTGTTCATCGGCAGCGGCAACATCGTGCATGCGCTCGGACGGGTGCGGTGGGAGGGTGGCGAGGCCTGGGACTGGGCGGCGCAGTTCGACGCCGACACGGCCGTCGCCCTGCGCGAGCGCCGCGTCGCCGACCTCGTCAATCCGTACGACATCTGGCGCGAGGCGCGGCTCGCGGTGCCGACCGACGACCACTACCGCCCGATGATCGCTGCCCTCAGCCTGCTCGACGACGACGAGGACATCCGCTTCTTCAACAGCTCGATCGACATGGGCTCCATCAGCATGCGTTCGTTCATCTCCATATAAATTAAGGCAGATTTGCTTTACTCGAATACATGTTCGAGTAGAATGGAGCCATGGCGGCGACGGTGATCGAGGCGATGCGGGTGGCGGCCCGCTGTCTGCGTGATGCCGAGGCTGGTGGTCTCAGTGGTGGTGAGCGTCGTGACTTGTTGCGGGCGGTGCAA